>Ga0065711_1034386_pt1 | contig 23873 bp, 11 predicted proteins | sample Hoacrofraction12_FD_59098 | JGI IMG/M metagenome (GOLD analysis project Ga0065711, IMG submission 59098) | Hoatzin crop microbial communities from Cojedes, Venezuela - Epithelial fraction 12 v2 (version 2) | ecosystem: Host-associated > Birds > Digestive system > Esophagus > Crop | place...
CCCAACTTTCCAGCCTGTCCAGGTCACGCTGAATGGCAGCACAGCCTTCTGGTGTATCTACCACACCTCCCAGTTTGGTGTCGTCAGCAAACTTGCTGAGGGTACATTCTAACTCTTCATCCAGGTCGTTTATGAAGAAGTTAAACAAGGCTGGGCCCAGTACTGACCCCGGGGGGGACACCACTAGTTACCAGCCTCCAACTAGACTCAGCACCACTGACGACAACCCTCTGAGTTCTGCCATTCAGCCAGTTCTCAATCCACCTCACTGACCACTCATCCAGCCCATACTTCCTGAGCTTCCCTAGGAGGATATTATGGAGACTGTGTTGAAAGCCTTGCTGAAGTCTAGGTAGACAACATCCACGGCTCTCCCTTCATCTACCCAGCCAGTCATGCCATCATAGAAAGCGTGGATGGACTCATCCAGAGAGTAGTGGTCAACAGCTCAGTGTCCAGACAGAGATCAGTGATGACTGGTATCGCTTCAGGGGTCTGCATTAGGACCAGTACAGTTTAATATCTTCAACAATGACCTAGACAGCAGGTCTGAGTGCACCCTCAGAAAATTTGCAGGCAACACCAAGCTGAGTGGTGTGGTTGACATGCCTGTGGGATGGGATACCATCCAGAGAGACCTGGGCAAGCTTGAGAAATGAGCCCATGGGAACCTCATGAGGTTCAACAAGGTCAAGTACAAGGTCCTGCACATGGGTCAGGGCAAACTGCAGGTATCATTAAAGGCTGGGGTATGAAGAGATTGAGAGCAGCCCTGCCAAGAAGGACATGGTACTTGTGAATGAAAAGCTGGTCATGAGCCACCAGTATGCACTCGCAGCCCAGAAAGCCAAACATATTCTGGGCTGCATCGACAGAAACATGACCAACAAGTCGAGGAAAATGATACTGGCCCTCTACTCTGCTTTGTACAAACAAAGCATACCTTACTAACAATTATGCCCTTGAGATGGAGCTAACAGTATTCCTCTAAGATAAGCGTGTAATGCAATGAACTGTTCAGAATGTAATGAGTAATTTCTTTGGTTTTTGTTAGAGTATATAGTCCTTGTGACTCTGCAAAGTGGTGTGCTAGCTTTGTGGAGTTATCACTTAGCACCCATACCTGCGCAAATATGCAATAAAGACAATACCTCTGCTCTGTGTGTATATTGGCATGCTGCACACAGGGTAAATGATTCCACTTTTGCGATAACAATGGGGACAGACTTTGTAGCAGGGCTTGTTGTGATAGGACAAGGGGCAATGGTTTTAAACTAAGAGAAGGTAAATTCAGACTAGGAAGAATTTTTTTTACGATGAGGGTGGTGAGACACAGGAACACGTTGCCCAGAGAGGTGCTCTATCCCTGGAAACATTCAAGATCAGGTTGGAACGGGATCTGGTGGAATATGACAGTGTTTATTGAAGGGGTCTGAAATAGATGATCTTTATGGTCCATTGCAACCCAAACTATTGTATGATTCTGTGATTTTGTAGGTCTATGATTAAAGAGGTTCTCAGAATTTCAGTTTTAGTTCCTCAGTTTTTCTGTATTCTTTCCTCACCAATCTATGTATTCGTACTAAACTCTCAGTGGTGAATGATTATCTGTTCTGAATCAACAATACTGACTTAAATGAAACTACAAGTTGTTTAAATCCAAATGGAAATCCCACCTCTTATCAACCAACTTTGATTTGTACCCAGAATATCATATACAGGCACACAGAATTTAAAAATATTTGGTTTCATGTTTCATCAAGCAAAGTACTTTTTTGTCCTCTTTTTCCTTCAAATTAGACCAATTTACTTTTTATATTCAAGGCCTAGCCTATTCTCGTAGGCCTGTGGGCTGAGTCTCAAAGGTCCTTTCCAAATCCAGCTCTCCGGTGCTGTATTACAGCAGTCTACTGGGTAAGCTTTGGCATAAGATATCAGCTGATTTTTAAATAGATGGAGTAATCTCTTTCTTCCTAACCTGTTTAGAATAAAACCTTGAGTTCTTATTCTCCACCACAGCAGCTGAATTATAATAAGGAAGGAGGCCAAACCTGGCAGTTGAATCTCTCCTTTCAGAACATGCCTAGAGTTTCTTTCATTTGCTTTTTTGAAAAGGTAGAAGTCTTGTAAATTTTCAGCTGCTGTATAATACTCTGATTTGTTGGTAAGGGAAATCCAATTGCTGTGAAAAAAATAGTACCCCTAGAAAAGTTTCTATTTATACAAAATTGCCTGAAAAAGAAATTGGTGGAAAGTCTGCCTGTTTCTCATTCTGAAACTTTGTTAATAAATCGCCTGGTATTCCAGCAGAGCACTGGACAAACCTTAAGGGAGAAGTCAAACTGAGCTTCCTTTAGTGTTCTGTCATAGACCAATACTGTGGAAGCAGATCTGAAATGGTAAATCTGAAGATTACCCTTTGAGAAACTCAAAGAGACTTTTTTCTTCCTCGTGCCCCCACACATAATGGAATCAGGTGAGATGCTTGAGCTGAACTATTAGGGGGTACAGCCTACTTGTCTCCGAAATTTGTGCCTCAGCCATTTTTTGGACAAAGCAGGTGTACTTCATCTCCATTTAAGTGTGATTTGAAAAAGGATTTTTAGAGATGTGTAAGATTCTCAGGATGGAGACAACGTATTGTCTGAAGCTTACACTATGTCTCGTTCTTCTGCTCTGACTTCTGGAGTATTCTGGCTATTACTTGTATGTATACTCCCCAGTATTTTTTATTACTTGACCTGTAGCTACATTTCCCCAAGTTCCACTTGGACTTCTTATTTTTCTCATGTACTCCACAAACACACTCAAGTCAAACATTACGGAAGAACCTCCCGTATTCCTCTAGTCCTGAGTTAATTAGCTGATCCTGTCTGAACTTCTATCACAGACAGTCAGTGCCAAATTTCCCCATCTACAGTAGTGAAGCATAGCAGGGAACTGTTTACTTTAAAAGCTTCTCAAACATAATACTCAGAATTCTTCAGAGCATGAGGGAATGTTAGCAGGATTTTCATATGAGCCCAGCCTAGACAGTCAAATTGTTATTTATAATAATAATAATTTAAAACAATCTCACAAGATGAAGTCCTGACTGAGAAAAACTAATAGAAATCAATTGCTTTTATTTACTGGACAACGCAAAAATACAAGGTTCTCTGTCTTCACTGAGAAGAGCTTTATATGACACAGCTGTGAAATAGCTGTTGAAAATAGTCATCTCATCAGGTGCTGGAAGACAGGAAGACAGAAAGACAGAACTGAGCTTCCGGGAGGTAAAACTCTTTAAAGAAATTCTCTTTAAAGAAACAGAATGTCACTGTTTTCCAATCTGATCTATATTTAGCTTCAGTTTCATACAATTAAGATTAAGAAAACAGAGAAAAAGAAGTCAGCAGAAGAACAGAATGAAATATGGATGAAAGTAAAGGTGGAGGAGAGTCAATGAGAAATTGTAAATTATCACTGCTGGCTAGAAAAATTTTATAAGGTAAACCAAATTCTTTCCAAGGAAAACAGAGACAACCCAGCTTGAAATTCCATTGTTAAAACAAATCTCAATCAATCAAATGATTAATTCTACCTCCACAGTGTGTCAGTTACAAATGGTAACAACCAGAATCAATGGTATATAATTTGTCATCTCTTTGAAGGCCCAAAGATTGTTGATAGGCAAAATACCAATGAAGCTAACAATTGTTGGGTAAAACATGATTAATATTCTGCTCCATGATAATTTTCTTTCTTTAAAGAAAGAGACACAGTTTCAATCAAATACAGTTTTGTCCTTCCAAGGGCACAATAAATCACTAATATGTTCAGACATTCACAGAAATCTTCAAGTAAATTTATTCACGTAAACACATTTGAAACTTCACATGCGGTGCTTCAGTAGCCATAATAGATATTCCTGTTTGAACATGCTTTCTATCAGGTATTTTATATAATACTGTGTAGTAGTAAGATGCTTTGCAAATGATATGCAGTATAACTGCATTTGGATCGATAGAAAACTGAGCATGATAAACTAAAAAAACTCCCTTAATTTCTCTATAATGATGGGAACTGAAAGTCTGGAATATTTATTCAGGTTTCATTCAATCACACGTAAAAAGTCTTTGCTAGCATGTATGAGCTAAACAGTACTTAAAACTTTAAAATGTAGAGCAAATTGAATTTTCATTTACTAAGTATAATGATGCTTTTTAATGCTGTATTAAATCTGGAATATTAGAACATCTTTTGCAGGCCGCTTTTTTTTTTCTCTTTTTAAGAAATGGACCCTCAAATAGCAACTTCTACTATCTATGCCTAACTTTTGTTCAGAATTTCCATTTCCCACCTTTTTTTCCCCCCAGAGGCTTTGGGGTCTATGATGCACCTTCAGAAATGCTTTCAGCATTAATGAGAAAGGAACACTGCTGACAATTATATTAAGGTAAAGAGCAGCCTCTTGAGTCTACAGGTGACTCATCAAAAATTTATTTCTACAACTTCCTTGTAGAGTGACTTGAGTTACCAAAATTGTGTTTTCTCATTTGCTGAAGTGTGATATTGCAAGAGGATTCTGTATGATACAGATAGCAGCTGCAAATCAAAGTCATTTTCCCACTGATTTTGTGTATTTAGATTACAAGAAAATATTTGTGAGATAATAATTTCCTCAAATTCCTGAAGGTCTGGAGACCATTACTTTCCAGTACTCTGTATGTTTGTATTGTTTTCTTATTTGTTTTGATTTTCCTCTGCTTTGTGCTTTCAATAGTCAGAAATCAGGGTTAAGACTAATGAAAAAAAGACCTACAAACATGGTTAGCATTATAAATTTTTAGCAATGATGTCCAGTGGCTGCAGTTTCTCTCTTGTTTTTCTGTTTCTTTTCTAAAGCATTTTCTATAGCAATAAATATATCTTCACTTGTGATCTGCTTAAAAGGATCAGAGCTCAACAGAACAGGCTGTCAACCAGTCACTCAGTTTGGAATGTAAAATGCTTTTGCATTTACTTTTCAAAGTGGATAGTCTTGGGAAATGTAAAATGGGGTAGCTTTTCAGAATAATTCAGAGATTCACTGCAGTGGCTGCACAAATCAGAGTTTAACAGTTAAATAGCAACAAGAAAATAAAACCCACAAAACAAATTTTGGCAGCCACTGAAATAGTGACATTTCATTTCTGTGTATGTACATGATTGTTATAAAGTGGATTTGCATAACATAGGTAGAAGTGTTGGGGGAACCACCACCATGTAGTGAGCCCTCCAGATACACTGGGCCTGACTCTTGATAGCCTGTAATGGAGCAGGCATCAAGGTCACAATGAGGAACTACGAGGCCTGCATTAACCACGATTAGCAAGAAAAACAAGATCCTGAGGAGGGGTTTGATGCGCGTGGCTGATAGCATCACACGAATCAGAGACTGACAAGTACGCGTGAAGGGCGTGTGGACAGTGCATGCATCCAATCACATTAGAGCTATCACGTGGCAAGGAACTATATAAACACAGGTTTATAGCGCAATAAACTGGCTTTGTCTGATCATATTGGTCATATGATGAGGCCTTAAGCCCGCCGCGACATAGAAGCTAATTGAAACCTAAGTGCATAAAAAATTCCTCTAGTGCAAATATTAACATCATTTCCTTCCACTTCTTTTAGTAAATGTTCTTGTAGATAAAATATATAAAGAGAAATGAGTAACCTAGAAGTTTTGAATATATTTTTTGGTGCATTTAAGCTGTCAGAACAAAATTATGTTAAATTTAGGTCAAATTTCCTCAATAGTTATGACCCCAAACAAAGAACCCTTAGAATCAGAAAGTAGGAATAATGGCATCCAGGTGTATTCTTTTGCTAGAAATACAGAGCTTCTGGAAACATTTTTTTCTGACTATTCTCTACATTCTTCTTCCCTGAAGTTGCAAGTACGCAAAGGATAATATTCTGGGTATATGAGCCGTCTCTTCTTCCTCGCTGACTGTAGCTAAGTTCTGCCAGCTCTGCCAAAATAGAAGTATCAAAGGACTTTCTACTGAAGCAAGTGTTTCCCTGAAAAAAAGTATTACATTACCAAATCAAGAGGTGTCAGAGAAGTAACTCATGAAAAGAAACAATGCTCCATGTGCTAATGATATAGAAGCATTAGTAAGGCTGACTGCTTGACCCGCCAGTCCTTGCTTTTCTCAGATCAGACTGAGACCACCTGAAAGTTATCCGAAGCCCATTCTCTCCCTTAGTGCAGTGGAGCAATAGAAAGTGCTCAGTTCTGCTCGTGCAGCTCCAGTCTGAGGCCTGGATGCTGAAAAATCAGTGTATTTTCTGTATTCCAACAGCCCAGGTGCCTTTTTGAGGCCACTGCATTTTCTCTCATTGACCTGTTTGAATTACTGGTGTGACAGTCCAGGAACAAAAGCAGTACTCACTGAGGAAAAATTCTGTTCTGACTCTGAAAGGATGATACAACTTGTTGAGTGAATAAAAATCCCTGATCTGTACTCAAGGGTTGTGCTTTCTAAATGTGACAGGAGACAAAAAGCAGAGCTATCGGTTTCAGTTCCCCAAAATAAATACTGTTTTTTTACAGAAGCTGCAGTAAAAGAACAAAGGAGCTAAAGATCTTAAGACAGGTCACAGCATACTCTGAGAGACAAGCTATTAAAAACAATTCTGTCTTTCTGCAGTTTTTCCAGGTCATTTTCCTTTCACTCATTATAAGTAGTAACATTTACATGAAAATAGGGTCTTGGTTTCTCAGGAGTTTATATTCTCTTTATAATTACCCTCTTGAAGTCATAATCCTGATTTCTGTGGTAATTAGGTTTTCCATGAGTTTTCAGTGGTTCTTTCAAGGTGAGCATGGGCTAGGCTGTAATTCAATAATAGCACCCCAATAGCATCATTAAGACCAAGGTTTTCCAATATAGGAGCCTAAAATCATGTCTAAAGACATATGAGTGTATTATTATGTCCACATGTAGACAGCAGTAAATTGACTTTTTTTTTGTTAATTGCAAATGTTAGGAACTCATCTGTGTCAGAAGCTTAGCATTCCTGAAAATCCCATTACTTACCACTGTTTCTAAATCTAGCTTTTTTTTTTTTTTAAATTGTGACCTACTTAAATAGGAGCTGTAACAAGGCCGCTCAATTGCGAGAGCCACAGCACAATGGTAGGAATTAATCCATTTAATCCAGAAATATAAAGGTCATTCCAGCCTCATTTTGCAAATACTGATAATCTAATCTATCATGAAATGCTTTAAAACTGAACACAGAATGTCAGTTAATTGAAGCTTTGTGCCATAGCCTTACTGGATTTTGGTCATAGCTTGTCTTTTCGTGTATTCAGATGGATTCTATGTCACTACTACCCAAGAAGAAAAACTTTGTGGGTCATCTAGGTATGGCAGAATATTTGCTAGCTCAAAAGGCTAATCTAAAGTTACTAAAAGATATACCACTACCTTAATTTTCTGTATCTAAATCAGTTTTTCATTGACATAAGCAATAGCAAAAATAGCACAATATGTTGTTTGTGTGGTTTCAAATGCCTGCCTCTGTTACAAGTCATATGCATTCTTTGCATATGTAAACAACTTTCTTATTGGATATGATCAGTTTCTCATTCAAATTCAGAGTTTATAGTAATCTTCATATGACCTTCCACTGCAGACATCAAGGAAGAATTATGGATTAAGGGTGCTACCTTTTTCACATTATATACTTGATTTTCAATAGCCTAGCACAGCACATAGGCAAAAGTACTGTAACAACAACTATACTGTCAGATACAATTTCAGCTACTTTTCCTGTTCTTTACTGCTTGGCATTATTTAGGCTACTCTGGGTCCAAACGGTTGTATTAAAACATTCCTTCAGGGTGACAATTCTTTCGAGATGAGCTGCGTATATCAGCAATGGCTTGGCACCAAACTCCATTGAATAACACTCCTGTCTGGGATTCATAGGAAGTACAGGGGCTGAATCTGACCTGCAGATTACCTTGGAAAAAAACATAATTAGGACAGATCATTTATATTTCTGTCATGTTGTAAAACAGATATAGATGACATAAGATAAAGAACGCCTTACTCGGATTTAAAAATTCTAATGTTGTTTCAATTTAATACCATTTCCATGAACAACACACATTTACTTTCTATAAATGGTCTGAAAAACACTAGTCCCATCCCTGGAAAACAAAAAGAAGAGAGAAGTCATCCCTCATAAGAAGAACATTAACCCACTATTTACCATGTGAAAGATACGTAAGGTTATGTTAAAATAAAAAGGATTTTAAATAGAAAGTGAGCAACAAGACTATTCAGTAACATAGTTAACTGTGTACCACGGGTCTGTTTTTCTATCATCCATTTGTTCGCTTTTTTTAATCCTTAAATAGCTGTGCATTCCCTGATCTTTTTCCAAATGTTTTCTACATGTCATAGTATATTAGCTTTTCAAATTCATTGGGAATTCTGGTCTACCGTAAAATTTTACCTGACGTCGCTTAAACTTTCGTGAAAATGTAGCAGCATATATAAGGTCTCTGCAAAAAATGTGATGATTTTTTTTCAAGTATACTTATCTAAGTCTAACTAGAAAATGTAGAGACTTCAAAAACTAACCAAAGAAACCTATATTTTTGGCACAAACTGTGAAGTAATATTTTCATTTGTGAGTTCACAGTTGCTATACTTTATTACCTCCAATGTCTTCACGAAATTGCTATCAAATCATATTTTTAGCTGAGTATTCTTCATATTAGGATGATTTGCAGTAATTAACCCAGTTATTTAACTTACACTGTTATTGCAGATACTTTACAGGTTTGATTTTCTAGGACATGCTGAGCAGTCTGGCCTTGATCCAAAGAAGTGATTAAGCATCTGCTTAACTTTAAACTTTAAACTTAACTTTAAACTTAACTTTAAACAAAAAGTGACCCTACTGGGAATTTTTCAGGATCAAGCCCTTCATCAACCAGTCTTTAAGCAAATAGTCTTTCCCCTGATTTATTTCTTGTTTGATATCCCTTAAGTTATGTCTTTCTGCAATTACATTTTTAACTCTGTATATTGACCAAAACCTTCAGTGAACATTGTCTTCAGTATGATATCAAAGCTGACTGATGGGATAAACCACAAATAATTTGAATTATTTTCTTTCATTTAATTTTTTACTGTATGTTTTGCAAGAAAGAGACTTCAGAAAACATCAGTACTTTAAATCCCTCAGTGACAGTTATGAAGTGCACTACTATAACAGAACTTTGGATGTGGGTTTTTTCTCATGTTTACCTTATTTATTAAAAAACAACAAAATAATATCAGAATTACTGACGAGATTTAGACTTTACATGTTATTTTCTCTTTAAAAACATACAAAGCAATCAAACACAGGTACCTGCTGCAATATATTTTCTGTTTCTGCACTACTGTTGTGGTGAGGTATTGAAAGAGAACTGCCCCCAGGTTATGATAAGCTGTGTCCAATGTATTTGCTGGATACACTGTCCATACTATTTACAGGCCATCTAGGCAAAAATTGAAATGGAGTTGGAAAACTTGTGGTCTGCACAGGTATAGCAAGTAAGCGAGCAGACAATGTAGCAATCAGCCTCTTTATCCAGTGTTACGTTAATAGACCACCGCAGTTGCATGTAGATTCGCTGGTAGATATGCACCCTGGACACCAAAGATGATTTCATCTCTGAAACTGTAGATATACACAGAAAATATTATTATTATTTAAACACAAGTTTCCTTTAAAAGCAAAACCACCTTAGGATGGGGAAGTGAGGGAAGAAAACAGATAGAGTACATTGTGTTTTCTCCCATATGGAGTCAAGATATGGTTGGAGTCTGTAAACAGATCCAGATGTCAGACATAAAGCTGTATCTCCCAGTTAAGGTATCACTAAAGAGCAGTCTAGCTGTCAGTCCACCTCACAGACTGACAAAAGAAGTAGATGGAGCAGGAAGCATGGAGGACTTCAGGATCCCAGAGGAAGTGAAGCTGGTTGTCTAGTCAGAGGATGATCCCCACATTGTTAGCTAGAAACAGGTTTCATTTTGCAGGATTTTTTAAAAATACTTTAGGAATGACAGAATAGTATTAAATTGAAATGCTGACACATGAAGAACACGAGGGAATCTGTTCATACACTGTTTGAGAAATACTGATGATTTTAGGAAGGAAGAGAGAATCATAGAATCATTTAGGTTGGAAAAGACCTTTAAGATCATTGAGTCCATTGGTTAACATAATACTGTCAAGTTGACCATTAAACTACATCACTAAGATCTCCCTGTGTTTTCCAGAGTCCAGGAAATGTTTGCAGAAGCAGTGTGAGAAAAAAGGAAATTAAAAAAAAGATGCAGAGCACAGCAGAGGAATGGAGAATGCCACAGCGTTGCCTCTGCTGTTGCACATGGGTGTCTGCAATAATCACCTGGAAAGTAGCTTCAAAGTCATAAATAGGCAAGCCATACTCAGCAAGCCAAACTACCTAAACTTCATGATAATCCAACATGTTTCTATGATGTACTCCTGTTGGAGAGGACCAGGGTCTGAGTCACAGATGTAGATAGAGAATCATGGATATGCTAGTTGGAAGGGGCCTCTGAATGTCATCTAGTCCAGCCTCCACTGAAAGCAATACTACATCCAACACATGGTAGGTCAGGTGTGGCTTTGGCAGCAGCATTTTTAGAACTCCTAGCGAAGGACTTTCCACCATCTCTCTGGTTAAACTGTTTCAGCAGAATCATAGAATCACAGTATCATAGAATCATTAAGGTTGGAAAAGACTTCGAAGATCATCAAGTCCAACTATAGTAAAGTACTACCTTCTTATAATCTGTTTATTTTTTTTCACAATGTCTGACCTAAACCTCTCAAATCATAATTTGTAGCCATTGTCACTTTGTATGTCATTTGACACAACAGAGAAGAGTTTGGCTTTTTCATCTTTTAGCTACTGTTCAAGTTGTTTCAAGCAGCTGTTAAGATTTCCCCTTAACTTCCTTGCTACCAGTCTGAACACGTCCAGCTCAAATAGTTTCTGTTCATGGATCATCTATGCCCCTGGTGATCTTGGTAGCCCTCTGCACATGGTTTTGTGACCCTTGAATGCAATATGGTAGATGAGACCTCACCATCAGCAGGGAGACAGGGTAATAACTCACTTCAGTCTCTTGGCCATGCTTCTCCTAATTTAGACAATCTGCCTTGCAATGAGAGTGCTCTGTTGGTTCCTATCTAATCCAGCATCCTGTGTAATTCTTAATAACTTCTCAGACCGTATGGATTTATTTTACCTCATGTGGTATGGTGTTTATTGTTATTGAACTTTCTTAGATTTCATTTAGCCTGATCTACAAATTTATCAAGGTCCCACTGAACTGAAGTGTCAGACTCCCTTTAGCTTAGAGTCATCTGCAAATTTTCTCCAAAAGTATCATGTATGATCACCCAGACCACCTTTGGAGATGTTGAACATTATGGCTCTTGGCACTAACTCTGAGAGTACTTTACTCTTTCCAGGTCACCACATGAACACTCAACCATTGATCACTGCTGTTTGACCCTGGCAGTACAGCCGATTTTCATCTTAGTAAACTGTCTGCTCATTCAGTGCATACATGCAGCGTTCAAGTAATGGCACTGGGAGAGATGGTGTGAAAACCCTGAACTAAAATAGAGGTATCCACCATTCATCCTTGTTCTGTCCCACTTGGAGGGAATAGGGGAAGGTGATCTTTTTAAAATCCTCTGCGTGGTACTGAGAGTCATAACAATGACCAAGAGGCTCGACTGAAAACAAAACTTTACTTGGAATAGCAGTGGAATTACAAAAGATAATTCTGCAACTTCGTAACATTACTTCTAGTGCAGTGGGGCTGGAAACGGATACTGACTTGCCAAAGCTTTCAATAACACAATGTCTGATTTCACAAAGCCACCAAATATAGCAGGTTGACAAACTTGTAACATTACCCTTGTGTGCCAAGAAAGCCTGTGACAGAGCAAGAGAAGAATTAAGAGAAAAGATATCACTACCCTTGGATCTAGCGGTGGTCTCTGAGCTGGTGGTTGGGGTCCTTCGGTGGCGCACATGCATGCACCTGGTGGTCTGGGTCTTCTGGTGGCGGGCGCACATGCAGCAAGGGGCTGGCCCCCTCTCCTATAATTCCCTTCAGGTGCCTGTCTCATAGCTTCCCGAAAGTTCTCGAAAATGAGTCAGTGGGTATGGGGCCGGTGTCTTGGTGGTCTCACATTCCTCCCCCTAGGACAAGTGCTCAGTGTCCTTCTTGCCTACGTGACATATGTGGGTTTTGCAAGCCAACACTCTGCATCCGCAGGGTTTCACTCAGTATTCCACACTCCCTTATCAAGATGAGGAAGTTCCCAGAGCACAATGCCCGATTTAAGAGTTTGATTAATTCGAGTATCTTTATCAGTTTCTCTCAGGATGGATGTTTGAGACAATTGCTTACTCCGGCCTGGGGATGTTTGTGACAACTGTCCATCCCAGCTGGGGGCTGTACAATCCTTCATTCACTCAGCCAGTCAAGGACAACTTGCCTTTCCAAAATCCATGCTGGTTACTCTTGATTATCTTCTCATCCTTCTTTTACTCAGAAATGGATTCTAAGATGATGTTCCCCATAATCTTTCCAGGGAGTGAGATGAAGTTGATCAGCTTGTAGTTCGCTAGGTCCTCCTTATCACTCATTTTCAAGATAGACATAATGTTAGCATTACCAGTTGCCAGACCTCTTCTGATTACCACAGTTTTACATACATGATAAGCAGCATTCTTACAATTACGTTGTCCATCTCCTTCAACAGTCTCAGGTGAATCCCATCTGGCACCTTCAATCTAAACACGTCCAGCTGTTTTACAGGTGTAAAGGAGTGTTACAACTGTAGCAAGGTTGGTGCTGCAAGTCATGAGGCATGGAGACAAGGCTAGCCTAAAATTATTGTTCTTCTTTACCTGTACACAAAGGCAGGTGTTCTTGCACTACTTAAAGACTTCATAGAAAAAAATTACTGCAGAATTTTGTGCCTAGCTTTTACAGGGTTGGCATTTAAATTCTTTGTGTATATTGAATGTACAAGGTAAATGATCAAAGATATACAGAGCATCTTTTGAATGTGGTACAGCCGTTCAGCAATTTACACAAGATAGTTCTGAAGCCTTCAGGTGAATCCCTGAAGTTTTCTTGTACTAAACCCTTGAAACCTACATTTTCATATACATCCTTTGCTGCTGATCACTTTGCTCTTTTCTCAAACCTCATCCTTTGGGCTAGAGCCGTAGCTAATACAAAATGAAGCCTCCAGTTTGTGCAAACTGAGGATCTGTTCCACAAAGTGATCATTCAGATATTTCCTGACTAGAAGTACAACCTGACTGTCTGTGATGAGTAAGATTAAAATCATATAGCATTTACTGAAGCTCATGCACCACTGCTTACAGAACTCCTTATTGCAGTTTCAAATTACGTGTCTTCTAATCACCCAAAGTCTCCTCACATTAACTTTGTTTTCCTGATAAGTTTTCTACCTCTAAGTGAGTTATAGTCTTCCATATTTCTCAATATTCCTTCAGGCTAAATCTCTGCCCTTCATTTTCTAGGTGCTTTACTCACTTCACTGTGTTAGAACATGCTTTTCGTGAACAAAGCTTCATCCTTTTTTAAGCACAAACATTTCTATTGCATTTCAGCAGGTCCAGTAAAATTAAAGTGATGAAAGAAGGGGTTTGGGTTCTTTTTCAAAAATTGTTGCTAGTTGCCTGAAATCAAGGGTATGCAATCCTTTTTATTGGTTTGAAGTAAGAACTACATCCCATTGTGTTTACAGTTACGTCTTTTGCTGGAGGCTGCATTCTTTGCTGTGCAATGAAGAGCAACAGAAAGGAGCTGGACTATGTACTGCTGTGACCAATAAACACACCCCCACAATGGAAGAAGGCTCGGAAGAGATGAGCATAGGCACTGCAGGAATACAGGAAGTAACCACAGCTGTTGGAAAGAAAATCCAACACAAAGGGGATCTGAGCTTGTCAGAGAGTATGGGGGAAGTGTATATACGGCTGAGCCCAATACAAAGAATAAAAAGGGAGCAACAAACAAAATGAAGTTTGAAGAGAGCAAAAGGCTTGAGTTGGCTTCAACCCATGGATTCCTTCCCATTGACTGGAGATGCCCAGCGTCATGATGACTGGCATATAGAGACCAGTAATAGCAATCATGTTTGTGTTGTGATTCAACTCTATATTGCAAGTGCAACACTGTGCTTGTATTGTGACTTCAGTATATTACTGTATCACTCTGCTGAATCAAAATCCCATGTAACGTCAAACAGCCTTGGGTAAGTAAACTCAATTTTAAAATACCAAAACCTTTTCACGTAGGATGTCTAAAAGAGCTTCTATAGAGAGCACTGGACTGTGGCAATTGCTGAAATGGTTCTTGTCTGGCACTAACTAGATTTACCTCCAGATGTCTTAAAATAGTCTGGCATTGGATGGTGTGTGGGACCTTAAAGAAAGACCTAAGATCTGAATCCCAGTAAAGCTGAGGTATGAGCTATTCAGTCTCTACGAAAAGAGTTCCTTCAGAGCATTCCTCTTAAACCCAATGTTTTATACCACTGCATGTCTTTGGTGGTGTGTTGAGGACCTAACTCCTGACTCATCATCCAAGGTTTCCAGGCAGCTTAACAGTGCCTAGAGACCAGTTTTATCAGTGCCTAAAACAGCCCTGCCCAGTCACAGAATTTTTGTATAAATTCAATATCGTTTTGTCCTTGGCAACAACAGAACAAAGTCATGCCCATGATCTGTCTGAGCAGGCTGTGTCCCCCTGTCCCCCCACGTTCTCCATTACCCAATCTTGTCTGACTTGGGACCATTTTTAATCAACAATATTCAGGATTTGAGAATTTAGAAACATGCACATAGGGGAAAGTATAACAGAAACAGTTGTCTTTGGGTACAAAATAACATTTGTTCTGCATGGACCCTAAACAGCACCCAGTTTCTGATGTTTTTTCTTCTCATGACTGACCCAAACAATGAATGTTGTGATCATCTGCTGTTTTTCTAGTGCTGGCTTGCCCAATCCCAAGTGACCTTACCTGGAAAATGAGAATGGGAAAGAGTTATTCTAGTGTCTCTCACTCCTGGCTAGTTATACTCATGTGCACATCTCAGAAGTAGTCAGACAAGATGAGACAGTGCTGAGACAGCACAGTCAAGCTTTTGAGGAAGGTGTTGAAGAACATTGCTAACTCACCATGCCAGCCACTTGGCAGCTGCCACTGTTCCCTGGTGTCTGCCACAAGCTGAGCTTGTCCATCCGTGTCTAGCCTAGATTCTCTACATAGGTTATATATCTGTATGTAAGTGTAAAATTAACTCCTTAGGTTCAAGAGCATTGACTCATTTAAGTATGGAACTTGAAACAGAGCTCTCTTCTGGGTGCTGGCTCAGAAAGGAAGAGTAGAGTGGGAACTGGGGACGAGGGGCCTTGTGGAGATGATAACTGTCTCTCTGCTCAATAAACATTATAGCTTGTCAGGCATAGAGCTAGCTGCTGTTGGCACAGTTCATAATTAATTCCAGAACATGCAGGAAAGAGGGGCTTCATTGTGGAAATTCATCACTAGAGAAAGATTTATCAACTCTGTCTTTCACAGAATCCTCATACAAGAATGAAGGCAAAAATTTTTTTCTATTACGTGTCTAGCTTCAGAGCTTATTTTGACCAGCAAGTACTCTCTAAGTGCTGTAATCACTATCAAAATTGTTCTTCATTCTAAGCTGTGAATACTTGCTCTTTTGATCACAGGCTTCATGGAATGAAAACTGTCAAGGTTTTCTCCTAGCCAATAGTAAATATTTTTGGCTCTTGCTGGAAAATTTGTGTTCAAAGAGCAGAATTTTGAACTTAGAAGACTACATCCCTTCTGGAGGACTCTCTGTCTGTTTGCTTTCCTGCAAAAATCAACAGCAAGAAGTGACATAGTTCTTCCATAACTTAGACTATCTTATGGAAGCTATACTGACATTATTGCATTGTATAATTTCTCTGTGCTCACGTAATTCCCAGGGATCTTTTTGATGGTTTCTGCTGTGACAAGAATACAAAAACAATATTGCCCATGGTCAAGACATAGGGAAGAGTCTGTTTCTGGTAACTATTTACGTTCTGATTATCTTTTACATGGTTGTCCCTGTTATTGAAATCCTAGGGAGTCCCAGCAGTCCAAGCGTACTTGACTTCTGTGATCTCATAATTTCAACTGTAAATCAACACTGTGAGCTTGATGCACCTACATGCTTCTTTACCCTAGATATATTTTAATCTTACAGCTCAGCTACATTGCAGCTTTGTGCTAGAGTACTATTAGATAAGCTACCTTTGCAGGTGCACATTCAGTAGTTCTTGAAGAATAAATTGGTCACTGAACACTTGTTACTCTTTGGCAAAGGTCTGAGTTTTTAAAGGTCATGAAGGTTAACATTTGTAGGGACCTTTGTAAACACATTACTACAGATGAAATATTTTGCACTGCTGCCAAACATGTAAAACCACTGCAGCTTTAGCTCATATTCCATTAATCTTAAAAGTTGCCTCTTAATTACAGTGAAACAATGTGTATGACAGTATTAAAATTCAGTTTAATAGGTTTTTCCAGATTAATAAAACCTATCTGCTCTTGTGGTTCAAAGTGTACTAGAGCTGTCAAACAGTTGTATGCACTCCCTTGCAGTTTATGACACATTAACTTTCTTTTTCTTTCTGAAATCTAGAAACCTGTGTGAGGTGCTTAAAAAGCTTTACAGTAAAACAAAAGAAGCATTCTTAAATCTGAAGTATGTCTGTAGTCAAGTATGCATTAGCAGTGGCACATCTGAATAGTTCATTAGGTCTTGGAAGCTTAATTTCTGCTTAAAAATAGAGAAGGCACCCTGGAGGCTTGTCTGAATACTAAATTAGATCAACAAGCTGTTAAATCTGTTCTCTTTTTTAAATCTTGCATTGGCTGATTTCCTAATTTATTTAATTTATGTTTCAAATTTAAGAACAGATGTTGATACTCCTACAAACACTTTTTTAGTTGTCAATGTGAAATCCTACTGAAGAGAGAATGAAATCTGTCAGATTCACTGTACAGTATTTATGCATTTTCCACAAATGGAAAACCCCCAATTTAAAGGGGTGCAGAAATTGGGGTAAAAATAGCCAGAAGAATTTAAAACTCTAAAATTCACACTATCTGATGTGAATCAGTCATGAATAGTGACCAGTTTTTGAAAAATACAGCTCCCATAAATATCTAAGTGTGAATTATAACTTTGAATTAAAATTCAGTTGTTACATACAGCTATGTTTATATTAAATTCATAGAGATGACAGAACAGGCAGAAAATTATGATCAGCCAGAATTTTCCAGTACTCAGTAATATAAGCAGTTCCTAACATCAGAGAGCATTCAACACTCTTGCTCGTCATTTGCTATTGGCTTATGTCTGATATTATCACAATAAAGTCTGCAGTGAAATCAGATATAAGTTGACACAATGTAGTGGAAGAACGATGTTGCACAGGAATAGAATAAAGCTATTTGTTTTCTAAAAGAAAAGAAAGTCCCAGAAATTATGGCAAAAACTCTGATTATGGACTAGAAGTTTCAGATAATTGCCAGTCTAGAATATCTGTAGATAATTGGTGTATTCTCTTTGATGAGAAATACATACAGTGGCAGATTTTATTAAGGATTATGCTTCTGTATTTGGGTATCTGAAGTCTTATAAAGCTCATTTGCAGATAAATAGCTATCTGTCCTTGAAAATCCCTGATGTTCACAGAATTCAGACATAAATGAGGAAGCAATCTTGGACAAATTTTGCACATACAACCCTAAGTGAGTCTGCAGAATTATTTTTCTCCTTAATCGTGTAATAATCAGAAACAAAAAATAAAATGAAAATTTTGCAATGAAAAATAAAATCCCAGACACTTGTACCAAGCCATGGTTTCCATCTGACACCTCAGACTGTCTACACTTATTAGAAGAACGATGGTATTAATGGTACATCTGAAACCTCTTACAGATGAGACAGTCTGGTCTTTTCCCTGTGAATAATATTGGTCTTCTGCTGCATTGTATCCTTTCCATTTGTGGCCTGTAGAGCAAAGCTGTTAAATCACAGGTACAACCAGTCCCATGAATATAGTTACAGACCCATTTAACTTCAATTCTATTGGCTGAACACTTACAAGAGAATATCCGTAGGGGATCAGCCCAGACATCTTTGTAGTCTAGTTTGAATTAATCCTATATCTGAACATGGTTAATATTTAGGAAAATCTTGAATTCATGATTCAACTCCTCCAACTGAGGTGCTAGAGGATATAGTTTTATACTACAAAAAATTGGATGGCAGTATTGAACAAAGACATTTATAACCTGGCCCTTTCCAGCACTGTGCTGTAATTTTCTTTCCTCTCTGCTGCTCTGACACTAGTATTTCATGGGATGAGCTATGAACAAGACTGTGGAATGGCTGCAACTTTCAAGAAAAAAATAAAGAAGTGTGAGGCTCTTTTAAGCTTTATCGTTTTCTTGATTTGATTTCCAACTCCAAATACAAAAGTTTGTGTAGGGCTGAGCTGAGGTCTGCCTCATTGTGGGGGCGGGAATGAGTAGCAAAGTATTCGGACAGAAGATGGATCTATAAAGATGTTATTTTTGCTAAATATTTTAGATCATCAAAGTAAAACCTAAATAATTTGAAGCTTCCTGTAGAACAAGAGAAAGAATGTGTACTTCCAGAATTCAGTTCAAAGCTTTCCTTTTTCTTTCTTGTGCGGGAATATCTATAGGGACTTAAGCCAACTCAGATGCCTAAAGTTAGACTGGTTGGATTCAGGCCACAGAGTCTAAGACACAACAGATGTATACATTAAAACATCTCTGCTGTGCTCTCCCAAGTCTCAGCTGTCAGTGGTTTAGGGACTTTGTGAATCTTTGCATCTAGACAAGCCAAAGATGGGCATTTCTTTTATTAGTTTGCCTAAGCGCCTTTTGCCATATTTGTTTTAGAACTTCATATCTTAAATAAACTGTGTGAAAAAAATATTCTTTCATTTACTTTAGACCACCTCATGATAACTTCTTTGGGTAGCTTTCAGTCTGCATGCTGTGAAAAATAGTGAACTCAGTATCTTTATACAATTCAGAATTTTATAGACTGCTACCCACTATTCTGTTCCAGGCTGAAGAGTTGGTAAACTCTTCTTCAGTCTTTCATCCTGTTCTGTCTTTTTTCTAATTCCTCTATATCTGTTTTGAGACCAGACAATCAGAAATTTACGCTAAATTGCACCCAGTACATGAACACAACATCCATTTATACAGTACGTTAATCTCATTTTCTGATTGCTTCCTGTTCTGTTCCTAACAATTCCCAGCTTTTTGTTTTACACTGTGGCTGCTAAATAGCCCTGAAAAGACATCTTTAACAAATTATTCACTTCAGACTGCTTTTCTGAGTAACAGTAACTTATATGGTGTGTCATTGCCTATGTATCACTAGGGTGGGTTTTTTTCTTCTCTGTATATTACTTCACATTAGCTGATACAAATTTTCATTTGTTCTGTATTTGCTTAATCAGACGGTATCATGAAATTCTTTTTCAGTTCTTCACAGTCTGTTTTAAATTACCATCTTCACTAATTTTCTAAGATTTAAAAATTTTGATACTTCATTAATAATTTCCTTTTTCTTGATCATTTATGCATATGAGTAGTTTACTTATTATCCCTGAGGATGAGGAATTCCATAATGTTACCTTCAACCGAAAAATTTCCATTTATTTGTATTTTTTCCTCTATTTCAATGAGCCATTAATGCATAAAAGGACCTCTCTCTTACCTCACATGAGTTTTGTTTCTGTCAGAATCTAGCAAGTAACTTTATCAAAAGCTTTCTGAAAATCAAAGTATGATGTACTGACTAGATCACCTTTATTCACAGTTATTGACTGTTTCAGAGATAGCCAATGGATTTATGAAGCATAATATTGACTGGGGAAAAAAAAAGAAGGTTGAATCTTCTCCAAAATAGCATACCTGTGCTGACATTACAATTTTTGTGCTAGTTTCTGCCAAGCTACTTATTATGCAAGCTTGACAAACTGCTCAGTGGTTTCCAGTGTCAGACCTGGTGTTCTTTTCAAAGAATCTCATCACATTGTAGTCTTTTACCACCAAAGTTCAGCAATTTTAGATTTCAACTTTTTTATAGTTCTTGAATATATATTCTTTTTCCTGGTGATTCAAAGATGTTCAGCTTATACATTAGTTATTTGACTTATTCTATTGAGAATTTACTTTGAGACCTTACCTCGGCATTTCATACTGTAAATAATGCATCTGATGTGTGAACATATGAGATCTCCTCTATAAAGACCATTGATGTAAATACTTCTTTTAGATTTATTGCAATGTCTTCGTCTTCCTGTTATTTTAAGTTTGATTGTCTCTTTTCAACTTCCTGAAAATATTCTTATTTCTCATAACTCGGGAAAAAATATTAGCTTTTAGACATCTAGAGCTTATCTAAAATGTTCTTAGGTATTTCATATTCAATTTATATTTAATTTGCTGGACAGTTACACACTTATTTTTCTTCTTGAGATATTATTTTGACTGCTTACGCACATATATTTATTTCTTGACCATCCTTGCAATATTCTGGTTTTAATCCAAATTCTTATGTAATTTATTTTGTGACACAAATGTATTATATGCTGTTTTTCATACATGTTCAATCTCCATGCCTCCCGCAAACATTTTGCCCTGCTATCTGTTGCTTTTATTCTTTCTTTCTTTTTTTTATTCCATTATTTTGTAGTTTTACTTTTATGTATGTATATTTTAGGTTTGGGGTTTTTTCCTATAAAATCCTTGAACTTATTTGACTGTGGTCACTATTGAAGTGGTGGTTTTATTCTTTCAGAGCCGCTGCACTATTGACATCTAAAATCGAAATTGCTTCTCATCTTACAGGTTGACTTGCAGCTCCAAGAATCAGTAACTTATATAACAAACAACCGTTGTTGTAAAACCCTTGCTTCATATTTTTTCAGATTAAAATAGGCATAATTCAGAAATTTTTAGCAATCTAAAGTTATGAAACAAGTCCTAACCTCAATACTTCCCCAGGTGACTACTTGCCATTTCTTATTATACAGTAGTCTTTTTGAATTGTTTGTCTTCTCTGTTCTCCCGTGTGCAGGAACAAACTCAGCCCTAGTGTGTCTAATGAAGAAAACAGAGGTGCACAAGGGATGGATTTGGCCAATTATTTATTTTCATTTGGGAGTTTCCTTTTTTATTTAACTAGTTGTCATTGATTTTTCCATTTAAAACTATCCTCAGTTTAGTCTTTTGCCCTTTCAAGGTGAAAGCCCTTTGGCTGAAAGATTTCCCAGCTGAGTCTAAAAGGACTACTACTGACAGCTAATGAGATTTTTCTGTGGCTCAATAGGTGAGTCCAGCACTTTCCAGTGCTCAGGTCATGAGTTCAATTCCCTGACAAAATAGATCCGTCATGGATAATATCCTTGAGGTAACGTCTGCTTTGTAGGGTTATCATGCTTCTTGCACTCTCCACTGCGGGTTTTGGTATTGTATCTTTTTCACAGAATCACAGAATGGTACGGATTGGAAGGGACCTCTGGAGATCATCTGGTCCAACCCGCCTGCCAAAGCAGAGTCACCTACAGCAGGCTGCACAGGACTACGTCCAGGCAGATTATGTATATCTCCAGAGGAGATTCCACAACCTCCCTGGGCAACCTGTTCCAGTTCTCCGCCACCCTCAAAGTAAGGAAGTTCTTCCTCATGTTCAGATGGAACTTCTTATGCTTCAGTTTGTGCCCATTGCCCCTTGTCCTGTCGCTGGGCACTACTGAAAAGAGTTTGGCGCCATTCTTTTGACACCTACCCTTAAGATATTTGTGAGCATTTATAAGGTCCCCTCTCAGCCTTCTCTTCTTCAGGCTAAACAAGCCCAGCTCCCTCAGCCTTTCCTCGTAAGAGAGATGCCTCTGTCCCCTCATCATCCTCATAGCCCTCCACCAGACTCTCTCCAGTAGTCCCTCATCTTTCTTGAACTGGGGAGCCCAGAACTGGACACAGTACTCCATATGAGGCCTCACTAGGGCTGAGTAGAGGACCTGTTAGCCACATTCTGTGTAATGCATCCCAGGATCCCATTGGCCTTCTTGGCAACCAGGGCACACTGCTGGTTCATGGTTAACTTGTTGTTCACCAGGACTCCCAGGTCCCTCTCCACAGAGCTGCTTTCCAGCAGGTCATCCTCGAGCCCGTACTGGTGCATGGGGTTGTTCCTCCTCAGGTGCAGGACCCTGCACTTGCCCTTGCTGAACTTCATCAGGTTCCTCTGCGCCCAACTCTCTAGCCTGTCTAGGTGTTACTGGATGGCAGCACAGCCTTCTGGTATATTAGCCACTGTTCCCAGTTTTTTGTCATCAGCAAACTTCATCCAGGTCATTGATGAAGAAGTTGAACAAAACTGGGCCAAGTACTGACCCATAAGTCCTTTAAAAATGGCAGGTGTTAAATATTTTTTTCATCTCTACATATTTAATTGTTGTACAGATTATAACTTGAACAGATGATGAGATTTCTCTTCTCTGGAAAGGTTAAACTGAAAAGAGCTTGTTGAATAAAACTGTAAGATCTTATGAGCCCAAGTCTTGAAAGTTGTCCTGTGCTTGCTCAGTTTTGTGTACTGCATTATGTCATGCTTAAGTACTACATTTACTAATACTTGGATTGCCATATTTCCAAAGTAGCTTAGGCTAAAAGACTGTATCACATTCTTTGGAAGTTTAATTTTTTTTATTTAACTTGAAAATCAATTAAGATCATCTGCTTCTTCATAAGCAATGTCTATTCAAATATTCAGATTGGAATTACTCTATTCACATTATTTTCACCAAAGTAGGAAATCCATAAAGGCATTTCTAGGAGTGACCAGAAATAGAAGTCAAATTCATAATTTTATGGATATAGTTTTCTTGTCTAGAATCAACTCTTCATCACTTTTCAAAAATTAGCACATGAGAATTTGATGTAAGAACATTAAAAAAGAACATTTTCTTTATGAGACCATTGTCTTGTGTTCTTGTAGCCCTTAAATAGGGAACATTCACAGATGAAAGGTACTAAAAGTTACGAGTTCTTCTAGTTATTATTATTTGGCATTACACCAGATACTAAATGATCTTACTTCTAAGACCGCAGTAAACCAATTAATGAGCAATGCGGCTAGAAGGCAGGACATGTTTTACTTCTAATGGAGTACAAAGTAATTGCCTGACTTTTCAGGAAGTGGGTTTTTTTTGTCTGTGTCACTGATAGCAGACCAAACTCCTCACATGGGATCCAGAGGATCAAAAATAACAGTTTGCCATATGTGTTTACCATAACTCCTATATTTATCATGAGATCCCTTTACAGTCAGCCATTGCAGAGACATCAGAATTCATTCATTAACCTTTCCGAATGGAAAAGGTGACTGTTATATCCTTCCCACATTAAAACAATTATTTGGATGTGGAGAGTTAGCCTGAATCGTGGCCATCAGTCAATACCCAATGAAGCGTATGAACAGGAGAAATTAGTTCCTGAGACAAATCTTTCCTCTTTTAGGGCTACAAGGATGGTGAGGGGACTGGAGCATCTCCACTACGAGGAGAGGTTGAGGGAACTGGGCTTGTTCAGCCTGAAGAAGAGAAGGCTGCGAGGGGACCTTA
>Ga0065711_1004355_pt1 | contig 23871 bp, 20 predicted proteins | sample Hoacrofraction12_FD_59098 | JGI IMG/M metagenome (GOLD analysis project Ga0065711, IMG submission 59098) | Hoatzin crop microbial communities from Cojedes, Venezuela - Epithelial fraction 12 v2 (version 2) | ecosystem: Host-associated > Birds > Digestive system > Esophagus > Crop | place...
CGGCCCGCGGGGGCTTCCAGGGGCCGAGGCCCCTCCGCCTTCCCCGGGCTTGGCTGGGCGGGCGCTTGGGGCGTCCCGCCGCGGGGCCCTGCCCGCCGGCCCCGAGCCCCGGCGAGTTTTCCGTTCTTGTTTTTAAAACACCGCGCTCTCGAGCGTGAGGTAATCGCGGGACACTGGAAGCAATTCCTCCCTTGCCAGCCGGGTCTGAAACAAACCCAGCGTCAGCTGAGCCCCAACCCGCTCCGCACGGAAATCGCCTCCTGGTTTGACTCTGATGGAGCCTCAGACCTCGCGGGTCTTCGCCTGATCCAGCTTAGCTTAGAATACATAAACGTAAATGCAAATATCCAGCACTCCACATCCTTCTTACCAAGAAGTCTGCTTAAATCCACACAAAAGGAATGTGTGCCACACTCACTCCAGAAGGATGGTAAGATCATTTATTCTTAGTTTACACATACAGTGATGATATTTGACTAGAAAAATGCCTGTAAGAGATACTAAAACGACTACAAACTGTCAATAAATACATTAAAAACATACTGTATGCTGATCTAGAAATGCCCTACGCTCTTTTGGTTACTTGCGCAGTACAATATTATTGAAAAGTTTTTTGGTGTTTTTCATGCAACATCAAAATTCTTCCTGACGATTCATGCTATGGAACATTTTTTACTTTATTAGGAATGGGATGAAATTTAAAATCCTGTTCACGAGTAGTAAAAACTGCTGAAAATCTTAACATAAATGTCTCAATTGCTGTAATAAAAAGAACCAATTTAAAGAAGGTTGTCTTTAAAAAAATTAATTTTCTCAACTAACTCTTTATAAAACAGGCAGTATTTCAAAAGGGATGTTTCCCTTGCCCAGGAAGAATCATTTGTGCTTCAAAATTTTAAAACGAATATTCGTGGCAAAAACCTAAACCCAGCTGGCAGGTAGAGGAGAGACTGCAGTACGAACTGGCTAGAACCGAACATGCTTTCAAACTCTGCCCAGGAACACACTAAACACTTACCCACGTCACTATGCCATCACCTACTCTAACAATTAGAAATGGAGTTTTAATAATACTTAGCTCTTTTCATGCTCACATTTCTTCACAAACATTTAAATAGTCCTAACGCTTCCGCAAGTATTATTATCCCCATTTTATGCTTGGGGTGGCGGAGGCCGAGAGGGCTGGGAATTTGCCGGGATACAGACTGTATCCCTTCCCTCTTGCCTCCCTCGATTCTCCAAGTTCTTTATCGCTTTCTGTATTTTACACTCAATGCACTGGAGAGTCCCAGGAAACCTGGGTGGTACGTTTACATCAGTTATTAGTGGTTATTATGCAAGTTGTGCCACTTTGAAAGTTACATGACAAATATTAAAGTAATGATCAACATGAAGTCCACATCCGAGGCTCGGGACTGATGTCCTAGAATGCCACACCATTTTCAAACCAAGCTTGCTCTTTCTGTAATGAAGTGTTATGGACACAAGACTTAATTCTGTTGTACAGCCAAAATGACTCTTAAAGTCAGTCATGGCCGTACAAAATAAAATATGACTCTCACCATCCATCGCTGGGAACACAGAAAGCCCTTACAGCGGCCCAGTACATCCTGACATCGTACAAAGAAAAGGACATCTAGACCAAAATGAAGATTTCAGATGTGCTAACTCACCATAAGGTACAGATAATGAAGGTCTCTTCCCTCCCGCCCCTGAATTTGAAAATATTTGTCTGAATTATGTCCTAGAACCCCCGTGGGAAAGTAAGTGCCTAGCAATGAGACTGCAGATATAAAATACGGTATTTTGCCTTCGTCTTGGTATCAATTCCCCAAATTGTATTATTTCAGTGGATATCAGCGTCCCGCACAGAAAGGGCATTTTGATTTTGCCACATTTGCCCTCTTGAGTTTTCTACCTTTCGCTTTGCAGTCTGTGCCCCGTTTTGATTTTTATCCTGCCTAGTTTACTCGTAGTCTAAACCCAGCTTGGTTTCTTGCTGCCTCCCAACAAGCTCCAGGTTTGCTCTGCCAGTGGACTGCAGGAGCAATGGGTAACGCTGCGATGTTTCGCTACCTGATCTGTGAGAGATGAGAGATACAGAATTCTGTCACCTGTAATAATAAAAGGACCGAGTGTGCAAAATTACATCCCTCTCCAGGCACCCAAAAGGCTTTAAAAAGGCACGTGTATTCTTTGTCACTTGTTCCTCAGTGCCTGATCATGGTGGTTTCAGTGCGTCTCCAGTAAACCCCACACAATGCACATGTTCCTTTGGAGAGAAACTGGAATAAAAATTCAGATCTTCAGACGTAACTTCGTAGTCAGCGTGTCTTGCCTTTTAACAAACGCTAGAGCTGCACTACCTGTGAGAACTGGGTTCTTAAAGCAACCTCCCTCCCTAGCCCATTTTCCTCCTTGTTTCCCGAACATCCCCGTTTCTAGCAGAGGGGGACAGTGCATGTTACATCGGCTTTATCCCAGGCAGATATCCAAAGCTCTTCCTGCCTTCTGTAGAGCTGGTAGGCCAGAAAACATCTCTTTTGTGCAGATGCAGGAGCAAAAGTGCGGGAGTTTTGCCCCTCTTCTCGCAGCAGTGCAGCGGAGAGCTGTTATGCTGGCTGCATACCCTGCTTCTGGCCATGTCCTGAGAGGTGAGAAGCACCTGCGGCTTCTTCTGACTTCGGATGGGGACCGTGGATGTTCACCACCAACGGACATCAGTCCCAAGGCACTAGGCAGGAACAGGAAGGACATAACACGGCTATTGCGACCTGGGGGTACTGTACACAGCTGAAATACCAGGCTAGAAAAGTAAGAGGGGTTGGCATCTTCCTCTGGGCTTTCTGGAAAAAAAACTATTAAACAAAACGCAAGATCCCAGGCAAATGTTTTCCCTGCTTAACCGAAGCCGTTCTCCCCGCTTCAAAAATCCAGGAGATGGAGGGATCGAGACACATTGATTCAAATGTGCTGATGTTGAAACGTTTCCATTTCAGACAGGTGAAATGCACTTGCACGCTTGGGCATGGCTTCAGCTCTGCATGAGGGGTGGAAGCTCACAGGCCTGCTTGGGCTCCGAAAGGGCTTCCTGGAGGAGTTTCGTCTCCAGGCGCCAGTCTGGTGGTGGGAGCCAGGCATTCCCCCCAGCCTGGACTCAGCCAAGCCTGGATCGAATGCATGCTCGCATCAAACTGGACTTCTAGCTGCCTTAAAAACGCAGTCTTGAAAAAAAGGTTAAAAAAGGAAAGGCTGATGCTTTGGCAATTCATTATCTGCTATGCAGTCCGAAAGCCTCGAAACATTATCAGTAGCTTGACAAGTGGCAATTCACTATTGCATGGCTGGTAGTCACCAAGAAAGGATTTCTTAATAGTTAAAGCAGTCACACTGATCAGGCATGCTTTTCACAATTCCTCCAGATCAGTTAAATCCACAACCACTTTCAAAAACAGTGTATCATCTCTGATGTACGTATTCTTCGTGTTCTCCAGGACGGTGTGTGGCACGAAGCGTGGACATCCGGAGGCAATATTCATTTCTCCGTCCGGCCTTTTGAAACTGCTGCTGTTGGGGTCAGCTCTAAAGACTTCCACAATGTGATTTTTTTTCCCACTTTGGTCCAAAAGCATAAGTGTGACTTTTTGCTTGAAAGGCCACAGTAGCAGCGAGTCAAATTCCCCTCTCATCACTACGAAGTAGAGGGAGACATGTGTTCCCTTTCCTGAGCCATCCCCGTTCAGGTAGGCTCTCGCGCATAACCTGTACCCGCAGCGGCTGGTGTAGAAGGGCTGGCTGAATATGGAGAGGACACGGCCTTCCACCGCTTCTTTTTTCTTCATCTTGTAGTCCGTGATTTTCCAGATTAATTTCCCATTGTAGCAAGTGCCTTCCAAAAGCTTAAATCGTTCTTCATTTTTATTGAGCTGTGCTTTGTGAATATTGATCTGGAGATCATGTTTGCTGGACTGACCTTCCAAAACAACTGAGGACAAACAAAAAAAAGAAAAAAAGGTGGGGGGGGGAGAAAAAGAGAAACATCTGATAAAATAAAACTGTCAGAGCACTGGATACAAAGAGCAACCAGATTCAAGCTGACAATACTGAACTACTCAAGCCTGAGTACAGGCTGTTGACTAGTGTTACTACACCTGTTAACTTTTTTGTTTATTGTAATTGCAGCTTCTAGTTGAATAGGGAAAATAGGTAACTACCAATAAGATTTAATGCCCAGCTGCGGACAGTACCGCTGCCTCCACCACAGTGCCTCAGCCCGACCAAGCCCGGCTCTCTGGCCCTGTAGCGCCACAAGAATTCCAGAGGCTTTGTGTAACAGGGGAAGGCGGGAGGACGCAGCACGCACCACCACGGCTTGGTCTTAGAAAGCGAGAAGAAGAAAGCGCTTTCTGGCGAAGAGCTGACTGACTGCAGCACCAGAGCCTCTGCTTAGCCACCAGTCAATCAGCAAAAACCCCGCACCCGTGTAGGTAAGAACTGAGAGTCGCAACGCACCCAAGCGCTGATCATATGTCTCCATCAGGGCAATCTTCTGTTTTACATTTTCAATTGTGTCAAACAGGGGTCGCAAGTCTAATTTGCTTTGTTGCTGGTTCGCCATCTGTATTAGCTGTTTCACTTGCGATTCCAGGCGCGCAGACTTATCCAGGTGACTGGCCAGAGCCTTCCCAGTTCATGCCATTGGAAGAGGGTGGAAGGGGAGACAAGAGACATTCGTAACATCAGCCATCATTTGAAATAAAGAAGCCTTTAGCCAATATCAACTATACGGTGCATTCGAAAGTACTCTGCTGGCTTAGGAATGTATCCAAATGCTCCTTCACAATTAATTTGGCATTTAGTGACTGAGAAGCCACCCCTTACTCAGATCCATTCGTACTGCAGCACTTCATTCAATGGATTATTCAGATTTACACCTGCATATTTGCCATGAGGATCTGGCCACGAGGATTTATACAGTGCTTTTTGCACAGATCAGATATCCAAACTTCTTTACTGGTTAAAATGAAAAGAGAGTGCTGTACTGTAAAAGAACAAGAAGGGCTTGTGAAGCATCTGGGAGATTTGTTACTGCCCTGCTATTAATGCCGACTCTTACTGGATAAACACGTTTCAGGATTAAGAAAGCAATTGGCCAAAAAAGATAAAATTCATGTCTCACCTGCGTGCTTACCATCAGGTTGCTATTTTTACCAAACAGTTGTGCAAACTGTCTGAATTCTTTCTCACACTTTTTAACGGCCTCTGCTAGCTGCTGGATTTTAATTTCTTTACATTCCAGGCTCTTATACAGGTCAGATATCTATAGATAGGGAAAAAAACGAGTAAGAACACTAAGGCTCGCCAAAATATAGAACAAACAAATTAAAACATATGTGACTACATAGGAGAAAGTGGAAAAGTTTACAACGCAAAGCCTCTAACTTAGGTAGATGTTGCACTACTTAATTCACAATTCCTGGATAAGCACTGGCAAGTACTGAACGTAAGGTAGTCGTACTCTTTAATCGATCTGTGTGACAACAGGTGCAGAGAGACTGGTGTATCTCATCCCCAGCATGACGAGCCATTGGGCTCTATAGGGGGATAATACATACCTACATGCGCACATGTGCATGCGTGTTTCCGTGTGTATGTATATACTTTTTTGCCTATACTAGGGTCTAACCAGTAAAAGAGACGAGTCAGTGAGTAGTACTAACTCCAAAACCAAGCTGTAGCATTTTGGGAGACTTATTTTTAGCATAAACAAGCAGAAGAGTAAGTCAACCATCAGTCTGGATGCATTCACCTTGACAGGACTGGGCATACACCCAGTGTCACCTCAGGGAGCCTCAGAAGCGATCATGAGTGGAAAGGTGCTTGCAACTGGCTCTGCACTACTCCGTGCTGCCTCTACAGAGTGGGTGACTTGGGTATCTAAAGGCTCCTTTTCAGAGCAAACTGACCGGCCACTGAAACTTTAAAATGCTTTATCTCCAAACCTCGTATCCACTGGAAGCAGAGACTGAAAGCAAATGAGGTGAGTGATGGCAACGAGCCTCCCACCGTGCTTGGTGGAGAATACACATGCCTGAGCACAGAGGGGTTTCCATCTAATTGATTGCCTTCACTGGAAGAGCTTATTCTGACTTCTGAGGTGTGCAAAGGTGATAAAACGAGTCTTTTAAAATGTAGCTGAGCTAAACCAGGCAACAAATGCAGAATCTCGTATCGTCCTCCAGCCAGCCAAGAATGGCTGAAGATTGCTCGTTAAATACAACCTACCTGCTCTTCCAACCGAGAGTTCTTGTCTAAAATCTGCAGCATGTGTTCCCTCAGGGCACTGTTTTCATGTTCAGCAAGTTTCCCTCTTTTAACCTTCATGTGGCAGAGGGGAAAGCGAAAGAGTGCAATAATAAGATACACAGATTTTAGAAGCGGTTTGTTAGTAAAAAATTTATTGATGCAAGCATTTAAAATGTCTCCTCTGTGCTTTGAAAGTGAGGGAATGGCAGTGCTGATTCTCTAGTACAGCACCTTAGCCAATACTAGAAATGGTTGTGAAAGAAATTGGTTATTTTGATTAATTACTCTGATTGGTTTGGGAGACAAATTCCAGTCCCAGAACAAACAAGATCTATCGAACAGTACCTTTACAAGACAGCCGTACTGCTTATATGGGCAGTCCACTTCTGCCTCAGGGCACACCGTGTGGTGCTTTTCCATCTGCGTATATTAACAAAGAAACTCGTAATAAAATAAATATTAAGTACCTTGCCGCACTGATAAAATCTGAATGCCTGCATAAAGGGTGAATAAAGGCCCATGTCATGACACCACCCATCACGTAAACAAGAAAAGGAGTATTCAGAGTCCATAAGCAAGCCAGATATTGTTCCATACTGCGAAATGCCAGTGGTCTGCAGTGACCGAATACCTCACTTGCAAGATGGGACGTACATCCCTTTTAGGACCAAACAAAGAAAGTATTTAGAGCAATGAAGTTTTATTGGCACAGGCCAATGTGCTCTGCAATGTAAATTTCAGTTTTCATAAACATGTGTGATCTGCTGAATCACAGTATATGAAAAAAATAATAGTACCTCCTTTTTCAGAATTATTTGTGAACAGTTTTGGAGACAAGGCACAGGGTAATCAGGACAGTCATTTTCCTCATGATTCTGGGAAAAAAAGAAACAAAAAAAGGCAATGGTTTGCATTTTTGTGAAGTAGTATACATAGAGGAACTATGCAAAAAAGTAATCCCAAACATAGATGAGCAAGCCCCGTATCACACTGTGTTTCAGAAGAGAGCAACAATAACTGGTATTGTTTAAAGCACATTTATTATACTTTCTCCTTCAGATACTCAGCCAAATTTTGTTTCAGGAGTTGTTAAGACCCATTGCAATGCTGGAAACTTTTCACTCAGCAACATTAAAAGGAAACACGTGCTACGGATTCCCATGGAATGCCTTATAATCTTACCTTTATGTTATTTAACACCACATATTTATTACAGTACTGACAGATTTCTTCTCGAAATTTACAGTGCTGGCTCAAATGATCTTTCAAGTCTTTCCGAAGAATTTGATCACAACATCCATCATTACTGCATTGCACGTTTTCAAACAAACACTGCTGAAGATGTTCCTGCAACATGCAACAGCAAATTAAACCCCAAAGCATTCCACTGCACCTGCAGTTGCCCAGCAGATGCACAGAAATATAGAATCACAGAATCACAGAATGCTTTGGGTTGGAAGGGACCTTTAGAGGTCATCTAGCCCAACCCCCCTGCAGTGAGCAGGGACATTTTCAACTAGACCAGGTTGCTCAGAGCCCCGTCCAACCTGGCCTGGAATGTTTCCAGGGATGGGGCCTCCACTACCTCTCTGCGCAACCTGTTCCAGTGTTTCACCACCCTCACTGTAAAATATTTCTTCCTTATATCCAGTCTAAATCTACCCTCTGTTAGTTTAAAGCCATTACTCCTTGTCCTATCGCAACAGGCCCTGCCAAAAATATTTTCCCCATCTTTCCTGTAGGCCCCTTCAGGTACTGGAAAGCTGCTATAAGGTCTCCCCGGAGCCTTCTCTTCTCCAGGCTGAACAACCCCAACTCTCTCAGCCTTTCCTCACAGAAGAGGTGCTCCAGCCCTCGGATCATCTTTGTGGCCTCCTCTGGAAGTTCTACAGTTCCAATTATTCGGCAGTTTGGTAACAGACAAAACTCCAAATACTCTTTCCTCTACAAACTTTCTTCTTTTCCAACCTCAAAACTAAACTGAACATGAAAATTTGGACAGTCCTTTGTATGGCTTCCGCTTTTCATTCAATTGATATACTGAGAAAAGGCGCAAATGGCCAGTATGTCTTTGCAAGTTTTCTTGAATCAATCATCGTGTGGCACCTAGGCATACAGAAGGTATGTATAGACACTGTGGATATACTAAAGCTGCATAAAGCAAATGGTTCTTGTCAAATAAATAACCTAAGGCAAAGCTGGGACAAGCTAACAGCCATAAGATTTTGAGCTTCACATTTATTACTTACAGTGTATAGCTAAGTCATAACCTTTGTACTTAAACCACATTGCTACAATAACTGTGAGGTCTGAAGGCAATCACTGGAATTTAGCTTACAATAAACACACAGAGTTCACATGAAAATGAAAGGCTTCAAATTTGATCAAACAAACTAACCTGATATCGTCCCAGAATTATTTTTGAATTGCAGTCGGGAATGTTTTTGCAGAACACATGCAAGTTGAGAACTTCTCTTTTACAGCAGTTATCTTTGAATACCTGTAAAGGAAGCAAACCAGCCTTCATATGTGGTCACATGGGATGTTATAAAGAATATAAAAAAGCAAAACATCACAACAAATCTTTTCAGCACACAAGTGTAGACTCCGTAATTGTGAGTGTGGTTCTTGTTAATTCATATTGAAAATGTATACTAAAAATATATATTAAAGCATATATGAATTTTCTAGTAAGTATAAAGTTTTTCCTCACATATAGTTATTCCACAGATGCTGATCCATCCCACAGACAGCAGGATTAGTAGCTCAGGAGCTATAAAACTGCTGCCAGAGCCTGCCTGTATGTAGAAGAAAGCAGCTGGAGCTAATGGGCCCCAAAGGCCAAACCAGCTCTGTGCACGCTCCTCCGATGTTCGAGCAGTGCAGCGTGCCTTTGGGATGGAGACGATGCTGAGATATCCCTTGTATAGACTCTGAGAAACAGCACTGTTCCCAGTCATGTATGCAGAAGCAAATAAGTCCCCAGAGCAAACTTTCAGTCTTATTTAGAGATCTTCCTGCAAGAAGCATTATAAAGCTGCTCGCTGTTCCACTACTGCCATCAAAATTCAAATTTGCACAAAGTAGAAGACAACGAGTGAAAAACAAAAATGACATGGAAAGTCTGATTACAATTTCCTATCAGCAATAGGAGAGAGAGAGGAAGGAGACCTTTGATTTCACTGGAAAACTCATTCTGGCACCAAGTATGTAGCATACTTTCAAGCTGTGGCATATAAATAAGGACAAACTAATCCATTACCAAGAAAAAAAAAATCAGGAGCTTGCAAAATAAGAAGCATGAACTTGTCTTTTCTTCTAAAAAGTTACCAAAAAGTTTAAGTCTGCAGGGTTAATGATATGCAGTTGAAATTGTTAAGGCAGCAAATTATAGCCAAGTCAAAACAAAGACAATCCAATAAAAAAGATCCCCCAGCGAGACAGGGCATTAAAAAGTAAGTCAATAAACTCTCCCCTAAAAAAAAAGACATGTGAAATCTAGAGAAAATTTAAAACTTTTGTGAAACTCTTCGACACTACTGGAAATACACAGGACTAAAATGAAATAACTTTAGAACATGAGGTATAAAATAAAGCTTTAGCTATACACCCCTACTTCCTTTTCGGGAGAGCATCACTGAATACACTGCTTCCCCTAGCATCATTGTGGAGACAAACACCGCTCTGCCCCTGAGGACTAACAGACTATGAGCCACCTTGTTCTCAGCTGTCTTGTTTTTTCCATGCAGATGTTGACTGCTGACACAAAACTACAGCCACTTACCTCGTGCATTTTTATTGTTTCTTTGTCAACAGGACAGGTGGGTACTGCATTCAACTCTCTAGATCAAAAGAAAAGTCATGTTAACCTACAGAAAATTTGATTTATTTTATGAAATTGGGCTATGGTAGAACCTGGCTCTGGCAGAAGTCAGTACTAGATACCGTAAAAACCAAAAAAAGTGCTTTGAAAACTCTTTATTCTGGCAACTACACAGCCAAATTCTGCCCACAGCTCTAAGAGGGCATTAAGCTGTGACAGTGAATATGTAACAGAAAGCAGAGTTTGTCCTACAAGTGTTGATAAGATGGTTTTCAATTAAAAGGACTTTGTCACTCTCTGGCCGTCTGTTGCTTGCAAATGTCATATCTGAAAAAAACCCACTGTGTGCATTAAACCCAGCCTTTGCCCAGTGCGAGCAGCGCACTCCTTGCTATGCCAGCAAGATCCAACTGCTCCTGTCTTGAGGGGCCTCCAGCAGTCCTCTGGTAAAGGATGGGAAAACACTCAGTGGGGCAGTGCAAAAGGGAGGCAACCCAGAGAGAGAAAGCGGCAAACACGAAGCATCTGAATTTCATAAAAGGTGAATGGAGACGTCCATCCGCGTGATCAGGCTTCTCTGCAGCCCTCCCAAACGCTGCCCGCGGGTACGCCAGCCAGGACGCAGGGTATTTCCAGACAGGTCTGCGGGGTGAACTCATTTGTTCCTGCAGGTAAATCCCAAGCAGCTGGATGCCAGCAGCCTTGTGATCTGACTGTAGCTTCAGGTAATACTAACATTAGTTTCGTAACTCCGCTAAAATCAAAGGAACGATACAGAAGCAACTGAAAACAGCTTCACCTAACCACCAGTGCCCATACTGTGAGACACTAATACAGCAAATTCACCTGAACAGCACAATATGAGACAGACAGACTGAGACAGCATCTCACGCAGCACTGCTTAAGCTTACATTAAAAATTTCTTTACACTGACTTCGCTGCAGTTACCAAAGTATTCCTCGCCAGCTTCGGGTCAGGTCTTTAAAGACACCTTTAAAACACTGAGCTCGCAGTCTTGCCATTCACTCCTTCATCATTTTCTCGGATTGGTACTACTACTATGGCACTCACTGCTGATTTATAGAAGGCGTTAACTTCGTTTTAAGAAGGGGAGGATGGGGAGCTCGTGGCCGCAGAGGGAGTTTGCACTGACCTCAGAGAAAGAATGCACTGCTGGCAGAATCGGTGGCCGCATCCCGTCTGGTGGGGATTGCGAAGGACGAGGTGGCAGTAGGCACACTTGTACCGGTCTTCTAAGGTTTCGACAAACTTGTAGTCGGCATCAGGCTCGAAGTCCAGAGAGGCGGCGCTGGCAGAGTTCTGGCGTGTGAAGATGCCCGAGAGACCAGCGAGTTCGTCACAGGCCATGGGAGCTGCGCTGGGAGCCAGACGCAGGGAGAACCCCTTCAAATATTCAACGGTGGCCAGGCTGCCTCAGCTATGGCTTGCAGCAGGCTGCTGCTCGCAGGAGGGTTGTCATCTGCAGCCAGGCGCGACAGGTTTCGGGGGGAAAAGCGGCACCAACTGTGGAAGAAGAATAAAATGCTCGGAGAACCACAAAACGATGGTTACGCGACAAGCATCAAAGCACACTTCTTTGGAAAAGAGTTTCACAATCTGAAAATTATTCCACAGAATAGAGATTTTTATGCTTTTTAAAATGTTCTTGCAGCAGCTCTTAGTCTCAAAAAAATGACAAGAGTCACAGACACGGCTGGGGAAAGCAGAGGCCAAGTCTTGGCCCTAATGTCTGCCAGGGAAGTCTACGCTTAGCACAGAGGCTGCCCACGTGACTTTGCAAGTTCGTCGTGCTGGTTCAAGCAGGAGACAGCTTTGGGATTCACAGCAAGGAGCATGCAAATAAAAAAACCAAAGGCAGCAAGGGGATTTTACCTCTGGTTTAGGTGTTACAGGAGTGAAAGCCTCTTATCTTGGCATCTTCGTTTTTCCCGCTGATCGCTCATTTATAGCGGTAAACTCTAATCCTACTTTTTCAAAGTTTTACTTAATTATGTGCAAGTTCTTGGCTATATTAATCCTGCCTAAAAGAAGTGGTGGGAAAAAAAAGACAGAAAAGTAAGACTGCAATCAGAAGCGTGACATACGTTTTTCTCTCAGCCCACCAAAGCTCACGCACAGCACAGGAATGCAATGTTAATTTTCTAATAAGAAACCCAGCAACACTTGTTTCCAGCCCTAAGTCACAAACCTTGATATTTGTCACTGGTCTCTCGATCTTGCAGTAGTTTTTTATGCAAGTAGCTCAAGACCTAGAGCCACTCTGGTTTTCATTTCTCGCGGCTTTGCATTCAGAAGGCAATTTTTCCTTACAGGGTGTGTACGAAAGCACAATGCACCTGAGCTCTCAGATTGTTTCACGAGGGAAGTCCTTGATTTTATAGCTGTCCTGTGGGATGCTACTTCTCCTCCATGTGCATCACCCGCCCTGTCAGTCACTCGAGTCACTCTTACTGGCATCAGCACCTCTCTGAGAGCTCTGACTCAGTTCTTTAAGGTCACCGAGTGTATCTGCTGCTTTCGAAGGCAAGCCGGGCCAATACATCACCATTAATAACTTTAGGGCTGCACGAAATAGTATGCCAAGTACTGATATACTGCCCTACCTCCCTGCTGCGACGGATTCTTGGCCCACGAAAGCAGCGATTAGTACTGTGCTACGCACAGATCAAGCACTGCCACAGACCACCTTAGGCTTCACAAAGTAATATCCATTTTCCTTGCTACTTTAATATCCCATACTGGGTGAGGAAATCCTGCGGACGCATGAAGTACCTGATTCAAGAACAAGCCAAAGCACTTAACCAACAAAAATGTCTTTCACAGCAAACATTACGTGCTCCTGTAACTCTTGAACCGTTGTTCATGGTTGTACACAGTATTTACCTGCCCAGCTTGTGAGAGCCTCCCTGCTCTCCACCAGGGTGAATGTCAGAGTTACTCCAGCACAACTGATCATCTAACATCGGTAACCCACAGGATTACGAGCCCTAATCATGTTCCAGGCATAGAGACTTCTTATTCCAACTAGAGTTTACAAACTACCCTGTTCGGTCACTCCAATTGAACAGCCTTCTGCTTCAAACCAGAGATGACTGTCCATCTCGCTCCTTTTGTTTTTACGCAGCTGACCTTTTCTCCTCTGAAAATGGGGTTCCTGGTTCTCTGACGCTTAATAAGGAGCAATTTTATTTTCCTCACGTCAACCAGAGACACCAAAATGCAGCCTGAGGGATCCCCTGCCTCGTGCCTGGGCTGCCTTGGTAGTGGACGCCAGCAGCAGAGCACACTTGCTGTTTCAAAGGCAGATGGAGAGCTGTCACCGTTAACTTCCACAGCACAGACTACCTGCAGGATGAATTTCCTGTGAAGTCATTCTGTCATTGGTCGGTGACAACCCTGAAACACGTTTCCTTCCTCTCTGTTATTAGTGCTTCCTCCCACTTACACAGCATCCAGTTTCCTGAGTCCTATCACACGCCAGGACTTACATCATCTCATGGCATGAGTTAATGCTGCACTATGTAAACACATGTAAACAAACAAACAAACAAAAATCTGTGTTTTACCCTTTTTTGCCTTTAAGAGTCTACCTTAACTCCTCAAGTACTTCCAGCTGGGGTGAACAATGTTACAGATGTTTTAGACCACAAAGTCATGGGATGCCTTAAGAAGATGCAGAGTCACCAGCCCAAAATACCATCCAGAAACTCCTTCAGAGCTCTTGCTGCTAACTGAACCAACCACATTCATTCCTATTTCTTTCTGCAAGGAGCACTTTGCTGTCGTACAATGCCTTCCAACTCTCTTGCGGAAACGAGAACCTTCATCTCCTTAAACACCTTCACAATGCACCAATATTCTCAGCCCAGATTCCATCCCTACAGACGGAGACTCTCAGCATTTCCATGAAAGTGCCTCTTCCACCTGAGCCTTGCTCAGGAGCTCGTTGCCCAGCTGAGGGCACCTCAGGGCACAACAAAGAGCACCTTGGGTGAAAGGCAAGCCTGCCTGCTCAGAGGGCGGAACGGAAAACCTCTGCGTGCCCAGAACACCGAGGATGTTTGCCACCACTGCCAGCCTTGCGGGAGGTTTGCTGTGGGGTTTGCAGCTGCGTTGCTGGAGGTGAGGGGCTGCCCCAGGAGCGGGCCTGTGGATGGCGATGCTTCACCCGAGCTGGAGAGGTGCCCATGTGAATCAACAGGCTCAGGGGAGCCGAGAAATAGCAGCCCCGTGCCAGACCTGCTGCCAGCCAGTGCTCGGTGGCGTGCAATCCAAGCCATCGCAGGCAGCGCGCAATTCCCGTCCCAGCGCCCACCAGTGATTCAGGGAGGATCGCAGAAGCTCTGCTTCCACTTCTGGATTCCAGCACCCCCACTGGAACCGAAACCAGAGGGAAACCGTCAGGGAAAAAAGTGCTTTTTTGTGACCGCGAGAGCACACCAGTGGTTAACTGAATCAATTTCCTGCTGACGCGAATGCCTGGCCCGCGTAGGAGACCAGCGACGCTTTCACTTCTGCCTGTTCACAGCTAAGAGAAATGGGAAGGTGTCCTTTCTCTGTGTATATTGCAATTTTTCAGCATGTGTGTGAACTGCAATGCTGTTTTAAAGTATTAGAGAGCGGCAGGCTCAGGCTGCACAACGATGCTCTCGGGGCAGATGCACAACACACACGGCAAGGAGATTTTCATTGCGACTCTGCTGCAACAGCACAACAACCCCCCCCCCCCAACAATCCATGAACACTGAAAATCTACATGTCAGAAAAATGGATTTCCGCACACCAAAATAAACAGAATGAATTGTGACCACACATAGAAAAGCAGTTTGAATCACTAGAGGCTAAGCCCAAGCCCTGTAAAGAGCTACCAAAAGCGGGAGCTCAGTGGCAGCGCAGTACCCAGAGCCCCCAGCTGCACCTTCCCACCATTTCAGCATCCCAGCCCTGCCTGCACCAACAGCAGCACGCGCAAACCGCGTTGGGAACAGCCCTCTAGAACTGCGTTGTGTGCAGATGCTTCAGCCTCACTGGAAATAACCCAAAAGGGAGAGTTTTTGCAACAAGAATAAACTTTCTTAAATGTGGGCTATCCTCTTTTAACTGCCACCACACCAAACTGAGCCCAAACGTTTTCCAGTAAAATGCTCCACACTTGTTTTATCTTACTGTTCAGAAACTGAGTAAGAGATGAGCAGAACATGGTAATAAGAACAAAAATCAGCATCGACATGACTTACTATAATACAGAAATTACATTAACATTTTTAAAGCTGTGTTCAAACAGTTCCCCACCAGAGCCAGCATGGAGAGGAGCGGTGTGAAACTCCAGCATCGCACTGAACTGTGGTGCACAGGTTAACTTTTATTAGCCATGAAAACATACTTACTGCACACTGAGAAAACCATCCCTATAATGCAGCTGTTCTTTATTAAGAGGATATGTTTTTCCTGTTTCCTCTGACGCGAAGCCAAGCCCCCCCGAAATGTCAGCAGGCGACCCCACGAGCTACGAGTGCACCCCTACGGCAGGCTGCAGCTCCGAAACCTCCAGCATGGCAGACCCGAGGAACAGGCACTGAACACCACCACATCTTTTAGACTGAGCAGGGCAAATAGGTGAGTTGTTATCACAGATTTGGTCACCCTGCACGCACCAGAAGACAGGATCCTTGGTCCTGCTGCCCAGCAAACAGAGGCTGAGAGCACGGTTTCCATCAGGTTCACTGCGTGAGGGGAGGGCAACGCTCAGCTGCTCTCCAGGATTGGGATATTGCTCAGGAAAAAGCACTGTGATAGCTTCCTTACTTACCATGTTTCCATGAAATACATGTAACAGGGCATAGGAAAAAGTTACAAACCTACATTCCTCTTATACAAAGCTCTAGTTAAGGTCTATTGCTTTGCCCTAAGGCACCTGGTAGGGAGAAATCTTAGAAGATGCCCTGTCCCTCTCTCTGAAAATTATCTGCCTTTTATGGTACGTCAGAACTGGAAGCCTGTCTTAGTCACGGTGGGGAAAGTTCTATCAAATTATCAAATTTAGAAGCCTAAGATCAACTCACTTCATTGGGAGCTGACAGGCAGAAATGTGATGGAGAGGAACATACCTTGCATTAAAATGACCCTCTCCAAGCTGCCTTATAAACTAGGTAGATTAGCTGCCTCTAGTATTTTTTAATTAAAATGACAAAGTTATATGATTTACTACTAATATAAAGTCCTCCACAAAAACACTGTATTTTGGGGACAAGAAATATACGCCCCAACTCCTAACATACAGAGTGGAACAAGTAACAGAGTCTGCTAAAGAACGACTAAAAATATCTATACACTTTGAAATACATATTTAACAACGAGCAGATTATATGGAGACATGTGAAAACAGCAGACAATGACATCTGGCATCACTGAGGGATCGCCCTTGTTCCTTCCAACCCAGGAGGAGTTGCAACATCTTGACTGCTGACAACGAACCGCACTTGCGGAGTCCCCATGGGGCAGAAGGACCCCGGCTGTGTCGCTTGTGCCCCCCAGCCCCGAGGGGGTGGAGGGAAGGATCCCCCCGCTGCACCAGCACAGACCCACCACTGACACTCAGGGCTCGCTCCTCCTTCACCAGGCAGCAATTCAGCCTCAGGAGCTGTTCTGCTCTTGTCCTCATTCCTTAAAAACTGCGGTGCAATGACCAGCTGGTACCCAGGAAAGAATTTTTCTAACGGCAATAATTTGCTACTGGATATGTGCCTGAGGCCCCACAGGGGATGTCGCTGCAGAGGGCAGCAGAACAAATTTGTTTTCCTTTCTATACAGACAATATTATCCCCTTTGAATTCCAGTATTACCTTACTCTCAAGGCACAGTAGAACGTTACTAAGCAAGCAGCAATTTACTAATATCCATAGGCAAATTTTCACTAAGCAGAGTAAGACGGTAAGGTTTCCTTTGCATAGAGTTACAGTCAAGCATAACAATAAATCCCCATAAGACTTGACTTCATTTTTTTTTTTAAGGCATAGATTACAACACAGACAGCATTTGACAAAAAAAAAATACACTCTTACAGCTAATGAAGTGTGTCTGGCGCTGAAGTAGCTTTAATTTTATGGAAAACTTGCTTATTTGCTACATCTGCTATTTTCCCTGGATCTCTTAACAATTAATTAATCAATTTTGTATTATCAAGAAATCTCTCTACATCTAATCAACACAATATTATTACAGTAACATGGAAAATTTTTGTCTTAAAATAATCTCATTCACAGCTGGAAAATAATTTTGTTCCCATCACTTCTGTACCAATACCTGGAGGTGCTACCACGTTCCCAAGCGCCAACAGAAATTTTGGTAAAAAGGCACCGCCACTCACCCCCACAACACTGCTTTGCCAGTTCAAAGGGTGACTTCAGTTCCTGAGATGTTTCGGGGTCTGCAGCCTTCCCCCAATGCAGCCCTGTGCCACTCACACCCCCCTGTCCCACAGCTCGTGCCTGAAGAGCCCTTCAGAGATGCAAAATAATTCCAGCAACGTTAGGCTCCTGCCAGCATTAACAAGACACATTTTGGTAAAGCCGTACCTGAAAACTGCAGTTGGTCCTCAATGGGGAGAAAATGAGAGAGAGAGCGAGAGAGAGAGTGCGCCAGCGTAAGCTTTGTGGTTAAAACAACAGTACGAGCATTTTAAAACAGCGAGGGAGTGGAAATCCCCCGGCGTAGCTTTGAAAAGATCACGTCTAAAAACATTATAAAGTGTTAGGACAAAAGTATTTTCCCTTACTGCGTTCATGTAGGGACTGCAGATTTTACCACCTGGAGCAACACAAGGTTACCAAGAACTTTTCTCCCAGTTTTTGTCCGAGATGCAGAGGAGTTCTCACCTTTCACAAAAGCTGCGAGTGGTGTGACCAAAGAAAAAACACATGGACAGCAGGAACTACGTCAGGACATAAGGAAAACCCGTGTCCAGCCTTGTGAACCCCTCCAGGGCAGCTCTGGCGAGCCCGGGCGGACCCGGTCGCTGCAGGAAGCAAAGGGACGGCTCACGGAGGAAACGGCACCGGCTCGGTCGCAGCCCGACTCCGTCAAGCCACGCTACAGGCTGCACAAGCATTCCGCATTTAAACCAGAACTCTCCAACTGAGATAAAATTCGTTTTAAGAAATGTTTATATTTGGGTTTGTAATAATCTGAGTGGCCATAAACCCTCACGATTTTGTAGCCTGAACATAACTGCGCACACAGGATTCCTGGCAGCCTCCATCTCCCCTGACGCCGTCTCAGCCTCCCTCCCCAGACCACAAAATGTGCTGCCCTCGCGGCAGCGCCACGGGCTCCATCACTAACCCCACTCTTTCCTTATTCCCCTCTGCCTCCTCCCCTGGATTTCTGTCCTTTTTTTTTTTTTTTTTTGCCTCTCCTAAAGTAAGGTATCTTATTTTCCATAAAAGCAATAATTTTTAAGTCTCCTGTTACTTAAAATACTAGTTCTCCAAAGAAAGCTTCTATTCTGTCTTGTAGTGAATGCCACACATACCCTCTTCAGCCTTTTCCCTTTAACCGAGCTTGCTCCCAGAGCATTTCTAGCCTATTTCAATTTCCACCTCCCCTCCCAGGAGGCATCTCCACCTACGGCATGTTATTCTGAACGTTCCCCGAAGCTGAGGAACAGACAAGTCATCGCTGAAGTCAGCGTCAAAGGGAAAGGCATCGATTCGAAGTCATGCTGCTTCTTTATGGGATCAATTAAATTGATCCCACTTGTATTTCTAGATGCAGCCTAAGCTCACTTCTACAGTCAAGCTTTTTAACCCAGCAGATACTCTTTTGTCCTTGCCATGAACTCCTGTCCTCAGGGTGCATCCTGGTCAGGCTGTTGACTCCACACAGCCTCCGCACAGGCTGACATCAGAACAGCAAAACCGCGTGTACGCAGGCTTTCTTCGAGCCCGGCAGCTCTGGAGAACGGACGGATCCGGCCGGTTTCATCGGGAGGAGGCAGCGCTGCGGAACGCTGAGTGCTCTGCGAGCACAGCTCCAGGAACCGCCATCTGCTTCTGGGAAGCTTTGGGGAAACCCCCAAATGGAGAAGTTGAGTAGGAGCAGGATCTGAATTTTAAACAATTTCACTCTGCAGATGAGTAGAGAGCGACAGGCCGGTGTTATTGCTCGTGGGCAGCCCTCGATCTCCAGCGCCAACTGCAGGGCTGAAACCCTGACCAAGTTTCAAGCAGGCTCAAGGGGATGAAAGTGGTTGAAAAGACAGACAGCAACAGCATTTAGGAACCAGAAAGAAAGGAAAGAAAGAGAGACACAAGAACAACATATAGAAACAAAAGTTACTGAAAAGAGGTAACAGTAAGGGATGGAGAGCAAGACAACTAACAGGCTGTCTTTTTTTTTTTTTTAGTATATTGGAGCCAAAGGGAAGTCCTCACTTTTCCTAACAAATAATAGACCACTACACATTTTGCAGAACTAAGTCTTTCGGGGCTTTTAAGATTACGTCTCCTTCCTTGCCCGAAGGGGACATGCTATGCGGGACTTCGGTTGCTTTGACCACTCAGTCAGTTTGGCCATGAATACCTACTCCAGGCATAAGAGAGTCTTGGCTTCAATTTTCCACACCCCTGACCGTTTGACTTAGTCTTCATGAAGACCTTAATCAGCGTGTATACGTAAACCTATGAATCCACTTAATGGTTATTCACTCAAACGTCGCTAGGGCTGGCCACCCCTTCTTCCGACATGTTCCCGTGTTCCAGGGGTAAACGATTCCCCCTGCTGCAGCCTCAGGAATTCACGAGTTCAGTGGATTTTGCTCTACCGCACATACGTATTTGATGGATGCACATTTTTCTAGTCACAGTCCTCACTGAAAAGGTAATTGCTAACGTCAAAACCCAAACGCTATCGGGCACCCCATGGACTTGCTGTTGGGAAAGCAGTGGCAGCAAAGATTGTCACCATTTTATTGTCCTAAAAAACCAGGGGAAGGACACGTTCTTAAGAAGTCCTTCCCATGAGATCAAACAGGACAAGCTGGAGACTTATGAGGGTACGACCTGGGAGCGGTGCTTTCCCGCAGCCCCTTCCCTAAACGCGATCTGCCGTCAAAAGTTTGCGTCCACCCATCCATGCACGCTGCCGCAGGCGGGCAGAAGCGCAGCCGCCCAGCAAGCCCCGCCACGGGCCGGATGGGTGGTGGGAGGATGGGTAGTGATCTGCCATGAGGGGTGGAAGGCAGAACCGCCCCTTCTGGCATCAGGCGCGGTGCCGTGGGAGAAGGGTGCTGAGCACGCCGTGGCCAGCAGCCAACCCTGCTCTCGCTGTTGGCACCAGTTTTGTCTGTACTGCTCCCAGCAGCAAACAATGCTGCTGTTTTCAGTGCAGTCAAGGCGCATCTCAGGCATCACCGAGGTCCACGCTCATCATTCCTCAGTAAAAAACTGCCACAACACAAGGTTTAATGTCGATGGCGGCGAGACAGACAAACGGACAAGTTTTTTTTCTTTATAGATACTGCCCAGCAACCTTCCACAATATCTTTCATTGAATACGTGATCTGACAACCGCTTGTACCTGCTGTTTCTGAGGCAACATTAAGAAATTAAACCCTTGATTTTTGTTTCTTTCATAGCCAGTAAGGGCTGCATTCCAGTTTCAAGCGCATGGCTATAGTGGAAGAGACTGGAAACCATATGACTTAGTGCAGGTCTGATCATCGCATGTCTCACAGTGACTACTTCGGGAAAAACTGCCTTGCAGATTGTTCCTCTCCCTGAGGTCTGGTTAGTCACTAGGTGGCTTTGAGTAATAATAGAAAATACCTTCTACATTTCAATATTATCTTCTGCAAAATAAGCACACAGCAACATACTTACCCTTAGAGAATCCCTGTATGCAAATATCAGTATATTACATACAAAAACTTGCTTTATCATTCCCCTGGCCCAGCGATGAACACACTTTTAACTACAGAGCACTCTGGGCAGTCCCATACCAAAACTACCGTGGTTTAGGCTGCAGACAGTTTCTCACACACTTGTTTATTTCTTGCAAGACCAAGCTGGGGAGATTATGGAGTTTTTTTGCAACATTTTTATTAACAATACGCAGGACTCAAGTTCCCTCACCTTCCTGAGCCACACACCAGGGCGAAGCAGTTAGCTTCTTCCCTGGGCTGAGGGAAGAGGGTGGAACAACTGCACACTGCAGCACAAACTGGTACAGATAAGGGGCTGACGACTAACAGCGCGAAAATTAACTCTTCACAGTCAGTCGCCGGGCAACTTGGACAGAAAAGGACCAGGAAGCAAAAGCAGAGGTTCTGAAATCCTCAGCGCAAGTCAGGGCGCAGACCCGTGGGCGCGCTGGCCGTGAGGTACACGGGCAGCTGGGTGCCGGCCGCAGCACCACGCTTGGCACTCTGCTCCGAACCCCCGCTGAGGATGACGCGTCTGCGGGGTGAAAGAAACCTGTATCACTGCAGCCACCACCAACTGTCTCCAGAAGATCAGAAGCCCAAGAAAAGTTACAACTCATATAGACTCCCCGGAGGGCCAGAAAGGAATACCTCTCCACAGTCAGCTCTTCATTGATGATAAATGACATCTATTTATGTAAAACCAAAGGCTCAGACAAGGAATTGAAGAAGATAGAGGGCTACAGCTTAGCTAAAAGATGGGACACAAATAAAGCCCAGGAGATCAAGCACCCTACAAGTCCGCAGCAGCCCACTGAAGGGATTTGGCGAAGTGACCCAAACAATATGCAGCACAGAATGAAGAGTTCCTGACCTGGCCCACAGCTCTGCTCTCTGATGGCTACACCAAAACTATGCTCCTCTCTTAGCGAGACCGATTAGGAAGCCTGTGGGGTAAAATAAAGAGCTGTCTGGTTTCTGCTTTTTGCACTCACTTGAAATTCCTTTTGTCAAAGTCTTCAACAGCAGCTCTCTAGCTTTCAAATCTTTTCCCCTCCTGGATGTCGTTCCTCATCCCCTCTAAACTCTGCAGTTACTACTTTGGTGTATCCTCCCAAGCCCTCCACAGTCTCTAGCACTGCCACAAGCTTTTCTTTCTTCCTTCCTGACGTTACTCGGAATCTTATCTTTCAGCAGCTTACACCTCTTCAGCCAAAGTTTCCTGCCAGCTGCTCGCAGACGTGCCCTATTGCCACAGACCATCTTCCTGCGCAGGCTGAGCTCTCGGCCGGTGCGCCGGTATGCTGGCAGAGGGGGACTACCAGCTCGGAGGCAGCCCGCTGCCCCCAGCCCTCCCCAAAAAGCCATCTTCCGCACAGCCCCCCAGCGCCCAGAGCTAGCACAGCCAGCCCGTATTCCGCACAGGTCCGTAACCTCCATCTCCCTCTCTGCCCTGAAGCGTTAGATCTTCACAATGTCTCACAACTTCTCCTGCTTTGTCTCTATCTCTATGTGATACAGTATTTCTTGTCCACTTTTACACAAATAAAACTCCGTCATCATCATCACCATCACCCTCTGGTTTTCCAAACACTCATTTCTCTTGAAACGCAGTCTTTAACTTATTTTTCCACCCAGTGTGCTGCTGCAGGGATCATTATTCTGAGCCACAGCTACAACCACATCGCTGCTCTGTCTGTCCCTCCACTTCCTGCTGCACCAAAGGCTCCGGACTTTCAAGGCCTGTTGTAGTCCCCCTCCACTTGCCCCTACACCCCCTCCAACTATTTCAAAGGACTGGTTTCATCTCTGGCCAAACAATGATACCAGGCTCCGCTGCCTCCTTGTTCTGAGTTTGACCAAGTGCGTACTGCGAGGGCAGACTTTCTGGAGGGACATTCGCTGACTGTTCTACTTCAAATCTCTTTCGCAAGATCTCCTTTGCCAAGCAGCTGGGAGCAACGGGCTTCTGACCAACTGCGACCACCGACCATCACGCTGGTCTGGAGGGCCCTGCTGTCTCCCCCTGCTCCCGCACCCAGGCGCGCTCCTGCTGCCCGACGCGAACCCGAAACCCCCCTCAGCCAAGGGCTGCGGTTTTGCCCTCTGCTCACACAGCTCCCGGCACGCCGGGGTCCTCACCCACGGCAAACGCTCCTCCACGGGACAGCGACGAAGAGGATGGCCAAGGCTAACAGCAAGGGTGGCTACTCTGGGTGGCTTTAGGCCGGGCGGGGCACACGGCCACCACGACTCGCGCTGGGATCGAAAACCAGCAGGCAGCGCAGGCCTCAGACGAAACGCGACGATGCGCAGTAGGGCCAGGCCGGTGCTCCCGCATGGGCCCATCCCCGAGTGCCCCGACACACGCGGCCGTTCCGAGCGCGTGGCCGCACAGCTCCCGGCCGTCCCGCACCAGCGGGACGGACGCTGTGAAGAACGCTGTTCTGGGCTGGCAGCGGGCAGCCACGGGAACAGCGGGCAGAGCGGCTCCAGCAGCGCGACGAGACGGGCTCCCCATTCTTCCTCCCGAATCCTCAGGGCGTCGGAAGCCTCCGGCGGGAGCCTGCCGCCTCGGCGCGCTGCCGGCCCGGGAGAGCCAGCGGCCGGCCGGGCCCGCCCGCGCACACACGCACGGAGGGGAAACTCCCCCTCCCCGGCGGAACTCCGCTGACGCCGGCGGGGACGCCGGCTGCGCTTCCCGGCAACCTGAGGCGACCGCGGCCGGGGCGTTCACCCGGGCGCTCCCCGCTCCGTTGTTCCCTCCTCGGCCCCCCCAGCGCGGGAGGCGGGCACCGGGCCT
>Ga0065711_1005639_pt1 | contig 23871 bp, 13 predicted proteins | sample Hoacrofraction12_FD_59098 | JGI IMG/M metagenome (GOLD analysis project Ga0065711, IMG submission 59098) | Hoatzin crop microbial communities from Cojedes, Venezuela - Epithelial fraction 12 v2 (version 2) | ecosystem: Host-associated > Birds > Digestive system > Esophagus > Crop | place...
AGACCCGCCTGGACAAGGTCCTGTGCAGCCTGCTATAGGTGACCCTGCTTCGGCAGGGGGGTTGGACTAGATGACCCACAGAGGTCCCTTCCAACCCCCACCGTTCTGTGATTCTGTGAGTTTTGCAGCCTGATGCCACATCTCATTAATGTGTAAAACAATACCACTAACTGAAGTTGTTGTGGGACAACACTTTGAAATCTCTTTAAATATCTCATTTAATTATTTTAAGACCAGACTGCAATGTTATGATCATCTAATCTGATCTCCTGAATAACAAAGGCCACAGGAGCTTATGCAGAATGCTTTTGGTTTTGCCATGGGATGCTGTAAGACAGACATCCTGCGTTGTCTTAAAGCTTTTAAGATGAGGTAGACAATTCCTCTAATTAATTTTTAAATTAGCATCACTACACTGAACTTTTAATGCCAATAAAATCTAATCGACTTAAAAACCTCTTACAGATTGAGTGATTCTTTGCAGGACTAGAAACCACCGTTACTACAGCAGCAAGAATAGATGTCCCTTTCTTCTATTTGAATGTGAGGGATGCTCTTTTCTTCAGCAGACACACCTGCCAGCTCCCTTCCTCCTCTCCAGACCAGATCAGAGCTACTACAAGAAGGAAGACACGGTGTAGTGCAGTTATGGTATGAGAAATCAGTACTGTGGGAAAGCTAAGAGCAGATCAAGAATTCTATTATCCTAGTCTGCAACTTAAGATAGATCGAGTGCTAAACTGATTCTTAGTTTGTGGCTTAAACTGTACAAAAATACTTTGGGAATTGTGTCAAGCCGAAGTGAAATACAGAAGATTCAGCTCTTAATTAGTGCATGCACTGTTTGCACAGCTACGCTTTACGGGCAAAATACAAGTATGGGTTGTGGTGCTGGATTTCACGTGTTTCACAACGCTTTACAACCCCACTAAGGCTTTACAGATATAGCTCTGTCTTGCCACCTTCCTGGATGGGGGCCCACTGACCCAGCTGCTATCAAAGGCACAGCCAGCTCGCCTGGAACACTGCACGTGGCTCCTGGGTACCGCTGTCAACATACACCAACTAATGGCTTCAGGAACAGAGTTTGCATGTTTAAAAGAGGAATCTCTGAGCAGATGAGGGAAGGGTGGGCAGGGGAGAGGGGGGACCCAGCCATCGCGATGGAGAATGGGCCGACCCAGTGGCTCCATCTGCAAGACTGCCCTGGGGACTGATGCCCTTTGGTCTTCCCTCCCTGGCTCTGAAGGATTATTTTATGAATTGCAAAGCAAGAGCTGGTTGAGCTATAAATAATATACAAAATATGTGGAGAGGAGGGAGAGGAGGGATAAAAGGGTTGGAATAACAAGTTATTTTCAGTCACTAGGGATGACCAGGCATAAGTGACTCACCACTCTCTACTCTATCATTCCCAAACTATATTTATCAAATCCAGATAACAAAAATGCCATGTTTCTTCCCCCGCCTGCATATCTACTGTCTCCCAGCCTCCCATAGTACAAGCCTGCTCTATATACACGTACGGGATCTGGTTTTAATAGGTACATTACATGTTAGGAAGGAGAAAACATGTTTTCTCTAGGCTTATAGTACACCACTATTCATACAGAAAAGTGATATTTCATAAAATAGACAGACACTGACACACTGGTATGTGACTCTCCAACTCCACTAAGCTCTAACACGAATTTCCTGGGAAACAGCCAGCAAACTCAGATGAGAATCACAATTATGCTTGAAATAAAGATGATTTACTATACTGCAGTGAAATCCCTTTTAAAAGCACCACATGTATTCTACCTTGTCGTGATGTCTTTCTAGACAGGCAAACGTATATAAATTAGGAAATGGCTGATTTTAAAATAAAATTTATAAAGAAAGCTAAAGTAGTCATCCAATTATTTCTTGAAAGCTAAGTATCATGACAATTAAACAAAAAAAAGATATCAAATATACTTAAAATAAATCATACATGTACACACACACAAAGCATGTATAGGCAGCTCAAGGTTATACTTATTCTTTTAATATAACAGACTGTCCATCTAATTCCACTGTCACTTGTTGGGCATTTGCAACCTCTGGGAATCTGAGAAGCAAGTAATCCACCCACGTACATTTCTCTGCTCTCTGCCTGGATGAACAATCGCTCTCCAATGCAGACGGAATTAAGCATCAATCTCTACGAGAGAAAACACATCTCTATTCGAGGCAATCCAGTTCCGCCAGAATTCAGCTGTTGCGTATACAATTTTCCACTGTCATTTCTGACTGGCCTCGCTGAGTTAACAGTAAAGCAAAACACTCTGGAACAGTTTACATACACAACTGCCATACCAATGATGCTGAACATTGCAGGATGTTATTGCTAGGTAAACAACGCAGCTGGCTTAAAATCTGGAATTTTTGGAAAAGTGCTACATTTTTAAAGATGTAAGGAGTAGCAGTATGTATGAACTGCCATGTTCTAGTATAAAAATGTATGCTAGCTTTCAGCATCTCAATTAAAATACAAGCATTAAAGGCGTTACCCCTCCCAGTCTCCCTGTTCATTCTATTAGCTGTTCTTTGTTTCCTCCTAATTCCTCCACAACCATTGCTTATCCTCTTTTCAAATACATCTAGCTTTTTTTTTTTTAAATAGTTCTAAGATTTGCTAGGATGTAGTGTAGGAATCTTCTCATTATTTTCTCATTGTTTTTAATCACTTTCAAATTGTCTTGGATAGAGGAACATTAGACCCCAGCCGATCTGCAGACTGACAGTGCAACTTATTTTGAGTCTTGTCCTTTGTGAAGTCACTACAAAGTTAGTGTGAGACACTGTAAGGAGTAGAGAAAAATAATTCACCACAGATATGCAGAAGGAAGCAGTTGTGACAATTTTTGCTCAGTAATTAACTGATCAAAGTGCATCTGATCTCCTCAGAAACGCCATGGACTTTTCACTTTCCATCAGCCCTTAGCCCATGCCAACTGTCAGGAAGGTGCTATAAATAGCATAACACCATCCAACACTGTATTACAGTAGCAATAAGTAAATAAATGATGACTACTAAAGAAAAGAGATTTTATTCTTGGCTTCTAGTGCATTACATCTATTCCTTTCTATAACCAAGATATAAAGTTCAGCTTACTTTCCTCACCTTACTCTATTTTCCTCCCTTTATTTAAATGGTTAGAGATGAGTAACCTTACTCGGTACACTTTGCTATCAGTTCTTATCACTACCCAAAGACAACCGCTAGAGAGTACTCTTTAGCTGCTTAGTGACCTGACACTGTTTTATAACCCTGCCCTCTTCAAACCATCCCAGGCACCACTCATGGTTAGTGGAGCCTTCAGCAGCCCCAGGCAGAGCAATCGGTAATTCGTGGTGAACCTGGATTCCTCACAATACAGAAACTGGGCTAGATGATATGCTCAGTACCATTACATTTGGGATACACAAAAAGAAACTGAAAACACATTCAAACTTTTGAGAGATTCGATATTACAACTACAGCCCATACAAAACCAAAATACTAGATGAAAATGTACCCTGCACCCAAAACAGAGTATGAACTAGGTGTTGAAAAAACACCTGCTACCAGCCACCTCAAGTATTTGGATGGAGTGCTTCCACAGACGTCCTGAGTCGGTCCCTCGCATTTCATACCTTGCTGAACTGTGCTATTGCCATTCTTGGTCACAGTGGTTTGTTTTCATTTCTGTGTAGAAAGCAAGAGGAATGCAGAACAGCAGCAGCAGCCTGACAAGAAGGCATAATTTCAGCACACAGAAAATTGTAAGGCTTATAACTTGTCTCTGATGGATATTATATACTAAAGCCACATCATGCTTTTGCTCCACCATAGTTTAAATCCAGGACAAGGATTTTGCTCTGAAAACACTTCATACTCTGCTGTTAGAAGAATTTCTGTCAGGAATGTCTGTTTTACTATTTGAATTTGCAGCTGAGGTATAAGAAAGGAGCTCAGCTATGCATCTCACTGAGTGAAATCAGTTTGGGGCAGAGAAGCCCTCGGACTTCAATTAAGCAGCAAATCCCTAGTTGTGAATTAGTCAACAAAACAGAGCCTCTAACATCCTTTAATCTTCTGTTCTTTACTGTAACCCTCTAGATGTAACTTAACTCTTTGATATTCAACTCTAATACTACTAACTCAGTTTCCATGGTTTTTTTTCCCCTCTGCTGACTGACCACACAAACCATAGAGCCCCTTGATACAAGAGCGTACAGTACTGTGCATAACAGGCATTTAGACCCATGACTGACTGCACTGAGATATGAACTTCTTGTTCCCAATCCCCTGGTGCTAACAGTTTCCACCAGACCATGATGCACACAAGTGGACAAATCTTATTAAATTTAATCAGCCCAGTACGTGGGGGACCTGTCTTAATCAGAAAGGGATTTAATGAAAAGCCGCAACTCAAATGAATGCTCTTTAATTACGACTGACTAATATTTATCCACAAAGAGGAATTTGTTTCAGGATTAGTCTGAGACCTGGAAGAAGCCAAAGACATCAATTTAATAATGGAATGGCTAATTAAAGTACAATGGAAACCTAATTGTGATATACTGCTTTGAAGCACACATGATTTATTTAGAACAACTGCTTTTCACTGGGCTCATTAGGCAAAGTTAAACAAAACACAATGGTAAAAAAGAAGAGAGAAAAACAGACACACTGGAACTTCCAAGATGATTACAATCAGCTGATGAAAGACAGTGACATATCTGTCAGATAAAGCACTGCCATCCCTCCACAGGCCCTAGATAAAATTTCTAAAATGGATAATGATCATATAGTTCTTTTCCTCCCTAACAACATGGGATCAGACCCAAGCCCTGTTGCAGCTACTTGGTGGTGATCCTCTGGTGGCAAGAAGCCATAAAGTTGAAGGGTCTGACAGTCTTTTGGACCCTCCTCATGCAGAGAAACCTCACAAAACACACGTGCCCTCCCTGCCACTACAGGAGGAGAGCAGCTAGGGCAGAGCAACCAGTGCAAACCCCCTCCAGCCCTTCCTACCTGCAGCCTGCAGGTACAACCAACTGCTCTCAACCAGGAGGCATTTCTTCAAGGCATGGCCTTAAATGAATGTCTCCTATTTTTCTTTCCCCAGATAAAACACAGAAAGCTGCTCAAGTAAATCTTATTGTAAAACCAAGTATCTTCCTGTTTGCATCCTGATGGCACTGGGGTGGTGGTCCCCCCAGTAAAATGGGCTAGCTGCCCCCCTCATTCAGCCAAACCAAGCTGAAGGACATGCACTGTTTATCCTGCATCACATTTCCAGTGTCAACGCAACCAGCATTGTGCCGACCCTCTGTGTTTTCTTTCCTTCACTGGTAAAGTGCTAAGAAAAACGAAGCATGGGAAGGAGCTGCTCCTCTGCTCCACAGTGCCCTGCAGAAAACAGACACAGGGAGGTCCAGGAGCAGATGAGCTTCCTGAGACAGTGACTGCTGGAACCGCCGATCAATGCTCTTAGCTCCAGCTCAGTTTTGTTTAATTGGTTATATGAGAATGGCTGTACCAACAGAAGCTGTCGTGACAGCGCCATGGAAAACAAAAAGGGACGCTACAGACCATGTGCAAAAACACTGCATCATGGCCTTGCATATGATAGATCGCAGTCATTTTAAATGCACAGCAGCTAAAAGATCTGTCTCTAGATATAAAATTATTTGCTAATGGTTTTGTTCCAACTACTGCTGCTCGTAGGGATGCTTAGAAAAATTCTACTAAAGTCAATCCTTTGAATGTAAATGAGCAAAGACTGCTGAGAGTACCTGAACAAGTCATTCCTACGTCCAGATGGAAGCTGAATGCTGGGCATCCATCTTCTTGTACTTCCACATGTGTGATGCTGTCAGTCTGCCAGCCTGAGAATTAAAAACTGCATTCCTGTCTCAAGGACAGCAAATGAGTCAGATACAGGCCAGGGGTTCACCTTCAGGTCTGGTCCCAGTATTGTAAGAACAAGGTTGAGAGAGACCACTTATCCCAGCACACAACGGCCCAACACTGAGCCAAACGCATCCTTCTGCCTAAGGCAAATGAAAAGTGGTTTAGGCTCATAATCTCTGCCTGGCACCTTCATGTTAAAGACGTGGGTTGCAGTGGTCTTCTGTGTTTTTATACATATCAGAAGGCGATCCCATGCTAGCACCTGAAGTCACAGATGAGAAAGTGCTGTAAAACCCTGTCGTACAGACCCCTTTGAACAAAAGTCTAAAATTGGATTCCTGAAAATATCTGCTATAAACTTCCACCTCTGAACTCTGGCAGAACATTCAACTCTGTTGGCACTGTGTGCTAGAAAGCTCTGAGAGCAGTCATTACTAATGTTTTTAACATTGCTTTTTGACGCAAATATGAACATGTACATAACTACACCACAATGAATAAGATCAACTTAGGCGGTTCATTTTATTTCACAGGAATTACAGAAACAAATGGCCTGCAAATTAAAAAGTCCATTGTTGTCAGCATACAATTGTTTTCCTTAAATATTTTAACTTGGGAAAAATGAAGCCCCCTAAATTTCACACAGTGCATTGAGAGGACAATGCTTAATTGAAGGGAAGAAACTATTTGTCATAGCAGAAAAACCTTTTGAGCTATGTTTTCCATAAATACACTCACATTTGACTTCAGAAATGCCCTCCCCCAAGAATGCCTGAATGACGTCTCTGCATATTGCTCCCTCCCCGGCTTACCACTGGAAGCACACAAGGCATCATGTAGTCCTTGCTCCACAACTTCCTCCACTGGGAGATCCCGAGGTACACAGGGACAGCAAACTGAGACTGGAAACACACACTTCAGGAACACATCACAGAAAACTCCACGTTCCTCAGCAGTACCTTGGTATTTTCCCTCAAGTGCTTGCGTACATAACACGGTTCACTACTGTCAACATTCAGCCTTACCAGTCTCAACATTTTGGCTCAATGGCCATGAACAGGCTAGACACCATCTGCACAGCCTTTAGGTGAAGACTGCTATTCTCACTCATGTTTGGTCTATGGACACAGCTTTGGAGAACTTTGGCCAGGAGAGAAAGGACAACAGCCCTCCTGACCACCAGTAAATGCACCAGCACCTCTGCTCTGGAGGAAAGAGAGTCAGGGAACAGACCCGGCCCAAAGCTTAAAGCTCTGATCTGCCCACAGGAAGGTTTTGCCATAGTACAGTAGTACAGCGTCTCCACCAGCCAGGAGCAAATGCATCTCTCCCATTTTCCATTCCAGTGGGAAGGAAAAAGGCTTTCCTTACAAATGGGAACAAAGAAGTCGCCACTGGTTCACATGGCAGATCAACATGGGTGGTGAGAAAGGTGAAGTTTATCTGAAGAGTATGATCTCTCATCTGAGGAACAGCTTACGTCAGACTTTTCAAGAGCTGCAGAATGACAAACTGCCAGCTGGTCTCTCACAAATAAATGAATCAAGTGTAGGCTGGCTCAGTTCAAAGACAGTAAAGCTCTAAGAGACATCTCTGGTAAAAATCTTTCTCTCCATGGACAAACCCAAGTAAAGGAGAACTTCAGTAACTTTGCTCATACTTTTTGAAACATGGAAAACATGATGAATGCTGAAACCCAAAGTCCACCACTCATCTCAGTATGTGTTCTGCCTAAGGAATAGCGACACAAATGAACTCCCACCAACTCTTCCATCTGCCCTGCTTCTGAGAGCATTAAAAACAAGCAAACAAACCAAACAAACAATTATAGCATGAATATCTCTGGAACTACAGATAATTAGTGACTGAGGCAAAAGAAGTGCAAAAACAAAAAGTGAGACCTCATATTTTTATTCTCTCCAATCAATGTCAACCCACAGTCCTAAGTTCATTAAGTGATGACTGCAACTTTAACTATGTTTCTCTGTTGTAGAAATGGCCTTTCAAATGTCAAGGCTGACAACAAAATTCATTTGGCAAACTGACAACTTCTGTTCAAACACCTGCAGGGACTCCTGTTTAAGTGGACTGCACACCAAAGTGACAAATTCTTTGATTAGTTTATACGATGTATTGTACGTCAAATCAAAACACAGTGTTAGTAGACTGAATACGCTGCTGCAAACACAGCTAATGTCTCAGAGAGGTTACAAAATGGAATCTTTTTCTAGATCAATCTGTGATCTGAGAAGCCATCATAATATCATTCCACTCTCACCAAATGCAGACATGAATGAATAATTCTATCCATTGAGTAAAACCCTGGCACATTTTGGCATTTTAAATTGACTAGTACATTGAATTATGGTGCTCCCTGTGATGAAATAATGTTGTAGGCAAGAGCCCCAAGATGGAAATGAATTGGCTACTGTCCATCCGTCTTCACTGACTTTCAAAAAACTTCTCCGCTGACACTAAGAGTTAAAAAATAGGTACCAACATGTTTTTAGACTCATTGGTAAATTATCTTACCTAATCTGAAATAGTAAACTGATGGAGGTCTTGAAGGCTGTCTAACTTTACTGCATTCTCATCTTTAAAGCTATTTTGGCTACTTCTCAGTTACAATCACAGGGCACATTTCTATTTCGCTCCCTGAGATATGCACCTTCAAGAGAACTAGCAGAGATGTACATAGTAGTGGACTGATACAGCTGCATCTACACTGCTCTCCCAGTAGTCCCAGTGCAGGTATGAGGCCACATTAACCACCTGTTCCTAGTTACTTACCAGAAGCATCCTCCTGGGGATAGTTGCAGGAAAATCCCACTGGGATTCCAAGAGGGAAAATTTCAGAAGTGTCCAGGGCTTAGATAAAAAACTCCTTTATTTGCCAGATTGGGTCTTGGTGGTCTTTGTCACCTCCAGCCAGGTGAACATCATGCAGGGTACGTACATTATCCAGGGTCCTTCACAGAAAGGCCTTGGTACCACCTGCCAGTGGGGGCTCAGTGGGATTTGTAGAGAGTCTAAAGTGAAAGTATCTGCCAGGGTAGAGAGGGAAGACCTATCGCTGAGCCTTGTCATGAGCCCAGACCCAAGTGTGCCATCAGAGTCACCCAGCTGAGCACAGCATTCCTGATCCAGGCAGCTCAACCAGTAATGGGTCCTGAGAAGTCCAGACCCTGCACTTTGGTTTTACCACCTGCAATAGAAGTACACATTACATCTATCTATAGATAGCATAGGCATTCTAAAACATAGACTTCATACAGCACTTTGAAAAATATACAGCTGTATGAAGGCTCTTAAAAGAATTGTATACAATGAAAGAGGAAAAGACTAGATGAACAACTACCTTCTCGTTTTCCTGTGATGAAGACACACTGCTGCTACCAATGGCTGAACTCGATCTATGACATACAATTTTGAAATACGCTACAAATCCAGAAATGTATCCCCTAAAGCAAGATGAAGATGAGTAAATGCTGAGGAAGGACATATTATCACGGAAGGATTCTAAAATTCATGAAAAGTCTATCATTTTGTCCTGATATCAGCAGGACCTCAACTAAAAATGTTGATGCTACAGCTGATCTATGTAGCTGCTTCTGATTTACTATGCATGATGCTTTCCCTTCATCGTCCACTGTCTGAAATTGCTAGCCAGTACCAGTACCTGTCTCTTTTTTGAATACTGAAAAAGGGAACAGCAGAACAAAATACCACTAAATGCATGATGCCTTGAATTCCTGATTCTTAAGTATACATTCTCAAAGGGCTGTTTTAAGAAAATATTTACATTTTGGTTGTTATGGTGATCATCTTTTCACAGCAGTTTATAAAAATAGGAATGACTAAAAATAAAAATCCAAAGAACCCTACGGCACTAAAAAAGGAATATGGCATGCAGATTTGCCTGCTTCAGAATAAATCTGCATATAGTGTCCTGCAGCAGCACGTTTTACAAAGGGAATTAAAGCCATGAAATTAACATTTTAATGAAGTAGAGAGACCATTGACGTCAGGACTACTCACTGATTGTTGCTTCCAGGTGGCCTAATGAGATGAAAATGAAGTTTATATCTTCAGCTAGTCTAAGCCAGGCTTGTTTTGTGACTATGATTGAATTTAAATGAGCAGATACTGCTGTGTGCAAACATGTCTAGGCTGGTAAGTAGCCTTATCAAACCTAGGCATAATAAGTGGTAGATTTTAAATATTTTATGTTAAGAAAAGGGATTTCAGTCTTCTTTTCACAATTCAACACAACTGCAAAGTCAAAGTTTTATCATTAATAGTATAGTATGCCAGAGCTTTTGTACTGGTTGCTCCAGGAATTCCCATATAAAATTTTTACTGCAAGATGTGCTCTTTTATCTACCAAGATACAGAAAACATTCTGGATTACAAAGGTGAAATAGGAAATCATAAATCCAATATAGCCTGTGGATAACCCACAGTGCGGTATTTTGGCACCAGAGGCATGTCAGACATTATAAGGTACAGTGATGGAAATGCAAGACCACCATATATTGTGAAACATGACATACAATAAACAAGGAACTGCAGCACATCACAAATTCCATATTCCTAAATGCCACTGAGAGCGCTGCATTTCATTTTCTGTCTTCACTACACATAGTGAATAGACATGTATAAATATTCTTCATTATTTCTTGTTAGAAGAATGAATCAATATTGGCTTTGCTTTAAAAAACATACTTCTACCTAGAGAATGAGAAAACCATTGTGCTGGGGACATACCCTCAGAATTCTTTTGAAATCCTGTGAATAACTTCAGTACTGTTTCACTTTCTACCCCTTGTTACAACACCAAAAAACAAATAAAAAACCAAACCGAAAGCTGAGCTCAGTTCATAAAACTACACATATTATTTAAGTCTAATTCTCACTTCATTCCTGGGTTCACACATCTGTGAAGTAGCCTTCAACAGTCCTAATTTCTCACTTCATAAGATGTCCTGACATGCAATCTGCTGCTGCCGTTATAATTGATCAGCACTAGAGACTAGAGGAGGGCTGGAGAAATACAAAAAATAAATTGACTGACTCTCCAACTCAGCTCTTCTCCTGAGTCTGTAATCCAGAGCTAAGGAACAGCAATGAGGGGATTTGTTTTAGTCTCCTTACAGGATATTCTATATTTGTCCGTTGCAACATACGTAGCTGTACGCTCATAACAAGAAAAAAGGTAGCCCACCGATCTTCGCTCTTTTTAAAATACGAAAACTTCACAGGAAACCACTGCTATGGAAACACCTTGTTTCTCTGCAAGATGGGGCTGCTCATGTTTACTACTTTTAGCAGACTGTTTGTAAGCCTTTTATAGACATAAACTTTCCATGCAAGATACAACTCTGGATACAGTATCTGAATTGCATTCCTTTTTTCTTTTTTTTTTTTTTTTCTGTGCGTGTGTCCCCTTGGAACAAGGGCTGTTGCACATGGACTACATTTGAGGATTCAGTAACTAGGTTTAAGGAATGCCACCACTGGTAATGTAACAGTAATACCACGCTTGAAGATACCCCTGACCCTTCCACAGCATGGCCAAGCGATCTTGCTGGCTGTCAAGGTGGAGATTTCCAGAAATCTCTTTCTGTTTGAGATTTTACTTGGTATGAGGCACAGAGGGATTGCTTGGTGGGACTTCATGAAACATGCACCATGCCCTGCCATGGGAACTCAGAGGCAGGGCAAGCGACTGCTCAAAGCAGGAGGACAAGCTGGCAGACATGTATTTGAGATGCTCTTGTATCATCAGCAGAATGACCCATGTTCTCAGGAGAAAATAAACACGTCCGAGCTCAGGACTGCTCTCTGGCCCCTGGGACTGCTTTGAACGCGGAGCCTTCTGATCCAGTGCTGGCACTACTTGAATTGTTGAGACAACTGTCCTGGACAGAGGGTTCGATACAAACGAACCTATTCAGTACACTATCAAAACAGAGATGTAGCCTGTTCAGTGTGACAGCAAACACCTTTCTCTCCAAAAGCAGGTTTTAAGCCACTTTTATTCTTAGGATGCAGGTGATACAGCTAAACCGGTCCAGTACCAGCTCTGAAAGGAGTGATCTTGCTGCCTCCTGCCCTGCGCTGGATGCTCCCATCACCCCCCCGACCCTGCAATGAGCCCTTTCAGCACACGCAGCTGGCAGAAGCGAACCCTGCCAAACAGTTGTGCTGGTACTGGGGGTGCTGGGGAATCTGAGCCCCAGAGTACCGATGGAGGTGGGACACAGGTATTCCAATGGCAAGGCTGCGGAGCCATGACAGCTTGTCAGGCGGGACTGGATACTAGACACACAGTGTGTTTACATACTAGAAACTTCTTCCTTCATTCATCAAAGAGGATAAGCACTGTGTTTCCCCCACCCACCCAAGATGTGGGTGCAGGCTTGCCTTCTTACAGCAGGAGACCCAACCTGCAGCTCACATCTGTTGTGTTGGTAAGATGCAAAAACAAGATTACACAGAACACAGAGTCCTCCTGTAACTCATACGAATTCTGGGCCAAGGGTTGGAACATTTTTTCTTCATTATTCTACCGTTGCCTAGAGTAGCATTTTCCTCTATTAGTTGCTATTGCCTAGAACAGCATCTGGAACAAGTTAGGTAGCCAGAGGAGAGTAACAGACATGAGCTCAGTGTGTTCCCAAGACCTGATTTTCAGAGATACAACACACCTGCAGCTTTCAGCAAATTCATTACAGAATTAAAGGGCTCAAAGCCATCTGAAAAAATCAAGCCCATGCTGATTAAACCCACTCAGGAAGTATGCCACTGCTGTCTACACACCAGCTAAATGCTCTGGAGGCTTATGAACATTTGCTCCAAGTATGGATTGCAGTATTTCAGCCTGGGAGGTGACAGAGACATGAAAAACCTCAGCAAGATCCACATCCGAGAAGGATGTTCACAAATTCCTGGCCAGCAACAGATGGAAAAAACAAAGGCATGGAACCACATCTGTTCCTCTTCTGAATTGGTGAAGGACCCAAGAGGACCTCCAAGCTACAAACTTCAACAGAAGTGAGCAGCACATCCTCCCGACTCCCTCCAGAGGTGTAGGCACTTACTCCATTCCTACAAACACCCTCTGCCCATCAGCTAGACACATCACTGCTGTCCAGACCCAGATTTTTTCACCATCGACAAAACATAAAAGAATTTACCTCCTGGAATTAGGTACCTGCCCTACAAGCTTTATCACAAACAGCTCCAAGCTAGGTCAGAAGAAAATAGAGATGTTGTATCCAAGGTGTGCTAAAACTGTACTTTTCAGCACTTTAAAAATTGCCCCCCCCCCAGTATCCTTATGCATTCATTTATCTAGAGCAGTAAGAACTTCAGCAGATTCCCAAAATTAAAAACTTTCAGGGAGGAAGAAAACCATACTACATGTCACCCTCTGTCATCCATCAGCGCTCAGCTCTGATACCTTCACACACCAACCACTGCCTGCTCTCAACTGGAGATACTCAAGAAACAGTGCAGTGCCTCAATGAGAGAGCAGGACAAAGACTGGGCTATGCTGCCGCCTCTAGATGTGCATAGCCCTAAATTCTGGGATATCTGCATTTCAATTTTGACATGCCCATCTTTTAAAAAAAAGATAAAAAACAAAGACATGGAATACTTCCTTAGGTTTTTTAATCCTCTCAACTAGCAGAAAAAAGCCAGAACTGGCATCAATTCATGATTTGGGGTAAGGGGTGTTCTTTGTTTCTTTTTTTTCAAACTGAGGTTCTGTGTTTCAGTACAGCAATCTCTACAGGGTGTTTCCTGCCTCCCATCAGTCACCCAGCTCTTTCATGACTATCTTAACTGACAGGGCATTGACAAAACACGTATCTACCTTATTACAGTGTAAGATGCTTAAAGCTACTTCTATGACATATTAAGCTGATACTGTCTTTAGTAAATAGCACATTTCAGGCTTCCAGTGCTTTTTAGTTTCAAAATCAGAATTTGTACTGAATGCTTAATACATACAGTTGTAAACCAACAGATCAAACAGTGCTAACACTTGGTGCAACATGATTACTTCTGTTACAGACAACACCGTTGAAAATGAGTGAATGCATTTTTTTAAAAAATTTAAACAGTACATCAAATATTGCACCTGACACAAGACAAAAACCCTGCTTTGCCCAGTCCTTTAGCCTTGCTTCCCTGACTTTATACTGCTTTACAAATGGCAAAGGTCTTGACCAAAGAATTAAACAGACAGAAAATGTAACTGAATCCCACCTAAGGTTGTTTGTAAGAAACCATGTGAGGCATGTACCTATTCCATAATAAAACTCTGAGTAAATGTCCCTGCAAAGAACCTGGTTCAGCCAAAGAAAAAGAGAGATTTGCAATCAGCGAGGCATGAAAATGACAGCCCTGAACTAGACGCAGGCACTCTCTTTTCTGGCTTTTGTTACAGCTACAAAAAGTACTTATAAATGATGCTAAACAAATTTGTAGTTTGTGTGCTTAATATTTGGAATTTACGATTTTTTTAGGAGACAGGAGGATTATTTTCTCCGTACACAATGTGTACAAAAACCATGCATGCTTAAACCTGTCTAATTATCTTTTCTGCCTTCATGAAACGCATCTAGAATTTCCATCCTAAATTACACATAGAATTCTTTATTATAAATGATGTGACTCACCCATGTAAATGTAATCTGCCAAGAATCGCTTACTGTAGTCAACTGCATGGCAGGCACATTACTGGCAACACTGCACATGAATTACCTCAGTCCCTCCTCTCCCACTCACCACCCCAATTTCCAAAGTGTTAAAGCTCAAAGATGTTCCATGCTAGGAATACTCCCATCACGTGCAAAATGAGCAAAATTCTGTAAGAAAACATTTTTCTTTTAGAAAGGATTCATATAATTTTGCACGTTTATCATGTAGTCGTTATGTCTGGCAGACACAAATCTAACATTCTGGTCCTGGTTGGGACCTGCGGAAGGTTATCATAATGCAATTCGTAACGACAACTTTCAGTTTTATGGATGAATCTCAAAACAATCCAGTGGGTTCCAGGGAAGGTTTTACTAGGACAGAGGATGTGATTTACCTTTAAAAATACACAGGCTGGTTGCTGCAAAGCTTGGTTCAGATTTTTAAATAGTTTCTGTGGTGTTTCACTGTCTGCTTCTGAAAATTAGCTCTAAGTGTAGTAGGTCCACTTTTTTTCTGTTGCTTAACTAAAGCAATCAACAGTTTAAGCATGCTTTATTCAAACAGAACCTGAGTTTGTGCTTTTCCATTTTTGAAGTGGAAACACAATCACACAACTAAATGATATGTTCCCTTCTTGTTTCATGCATAGAACTGCAATTAAATGGTAACCTCATACATTTAGAGAGGAAATGAACGAGGTTTCACAAAAGTTATTTTTATATTCCACTCTAAAATAGAAGGAAGAGGGCTATTTGGAAAAAAAAATGCAGCCATTCTGAAAAGAAGATGATTGGGTTGTATTTGGTTAGGTTGAAGTCTGCATTCCTTAACCACATTATAGCACTGAATGTCCTGTGTGTGAAAAAGACCCGAATCCAGACATGACAGAAAAAGATATCTGATTTTGTCTTAGAGAGACAAGCACTGACAAATAAAACCTACCCTGGCATTCTGGAAATATTTTTTCCATATACCAAAACCTACTAAATTAAAGCTTAAAAAAGAACACTAGTTGAGTATTTAAAATTTACTGTTAAAAATATCAACTCCTGATCTGAAAAACTACATATATATATATGTAGCTATATCTGTATATCTACATGTCTTAAAAAAGCAAATTGAACCTTTTTATTCCTGTAGTTATAGAGTAAAAAATTATTTTAATTGGACAGAAAGTGACTACTGACAGCATTCTATTAAATGTGCAAAATACATTTGGAGGAAAACACAATACAACAAAAATCAAGCATGTTTTTTTTAGTGGACCGAGTAACTAATAAAAATATATTGTGTTTCAACAGGTTTGAAAGACAGGAGATGCCCACAGAGATGAATTACATACAGAATGCTGTTTGGGTTTCATATAAAATGCTTTATTTTGATTGTCATAAATCTAATGTACTAAAGGGCCTGAAATCAGATGTGCATAGCTTGCCCTGTGTATTTGTGCAGTCCCTTGACCACAAATGAAATTGCTAGATTAGGATCTAAAATTTAAAGAATCTCCTTTAACCTCTCATACCTGTTTATTCATATGCACAGTCACCAGTGCCTTCAACAGTTTACAACCCGTCTGTGTATGCTTATTAATTTTCCCTGTGCCAGCTGTATCTTTCATTACTCCTTATTTCCTGCAATCCATAAATCATATTCTGTGCAAGCAGAGGAAGCTATGAAGTGGCCAAATGTGATTGCTGAGACAGTAAGTCAATAAGAGAAGCGCCGCATTATACAGCAGAACATTATATAACATGTTATTCTGTCCTCACATATATTATTTGATTTTCTCAGACACACGATTATTGAATGAGGAATACAGATCTGATGTCACTTTTTGTTTGCACACGCAGTCACTGTAATAGGACACAGGTCAGGTGAGTGCATACATATGAAGCCATTTTGGAAACCACATCTACATACGCTGACCTACAGAGTTTGCTGTAACCCCAACTATCTTTAGTGTTGTAAGTTTTAAAACCAGCACTAAAGGTTATTTTGATAGATTCGGCTTAGCTCATGATTAAAAGTATTACCTCTAACATTTACCAAAAAAGACTCCTAAATCTTTGTTTTTAAGTATCTGCCAGTAGTGTTAGGAAAACCTTCGGCTTTTTTACAGTTCCGAAATTCAAAGATTTTTAAAAAAAGAATACTTTTTAAGTTGCATCCCACTGATCCTTAGTCCTCAGTAAAAAGTGTTTATATAACACTTCCAAGCTATTCTATGTTGATATACAGACCCTGAATTTTATTAACAGAATTAAGCATGATCAAAATCCCAGTAGGGAATGCTGACATTGCTCTCCCTCCAGCTGGTCATCTCCATCTGAAACATTCTCCAGTCCATAAACAGGAAAAACTACTAAAAAGCCGACAGCATCATATGCTGCAGACACATGCATCCCTGCAAATGTGCAGTTTACAATAGTAACAGCTGCATGGGGGAAAAAAAAGACCAAAACAAAATCGAATGTTTCACAACAAGATTTCAAAAAAAAAAACCCAACTTAACAATTAAACAGTTTTTAGTCGAGGAGCTGAAGCTTGTTACAAATATCCATATATAAAAGTATTAGATTGTCCAGATGCAGAAACAAAGATAATATAGAAAGACAGATGTCACTCTGAAGATGTTGCTGCGTGCAAAAATGTCCATTTTTACATCTACTAAAACACAACGGAGGATGTGCAGGAGGTGGAATCCTTCTGCCAAATGGACAGCGAGAAAAAGAATTTCAATATGGGATGTGTCCAGAGATAGAGGTCAGAGAGAAGAGAAAGGCGAAAAGGTCACATTCAAGCTTTTAATAGGCAATAACATTTTCTGGAGGATATAATTCCAAAACTATTTGGCAACACTTCAGGACATCCATCAGCACAAGCAAAATGAGGGTCAGTTGGCTATTCTGTGAAATATTGAGCTTTTTATGAGTCATAAATTTAATAAAATGTGGATGTGCTAAATTTACTCGACTCTCAAGTCACACCCTTTTTTGGTAACCTCTCTCCATGATATTCCTCAATGCATCAATAATGGGTACCCTCCAAAAAAACTAAACTCAAAGGAATTAAGACTGAATAAAAACAGACAATACATGAATACTGAAGTCCCATTTAAGGTAACAAAAGAATAGAGCAAAAACTCCAGATACACAAAAAAAGCAAATATGTTGTTTTTGCTATAGGCATGTAATTAGCGATGGGAGAACCAACATTTCAGAAGGCTCCCACAGTTAAAGGATCAGGATCTTCTGAACAGTTTTGCTAGCCTCTGACAGATGATTCATAGCTAGATTTTCATTTACTGAAAATCTCAACTGTTAAGCAGAGCCTTTTCCCCGCATACTCCGTATTGAACATGAGAGGCTGCAGTCCTTTCAGTCTGTCTGCCCACGATCTCATGGCCACAGCTCACAAAAGCAAATTTTGTTAGACATAGATTTGTAACCTGTACAAATCCATGTCTCTGTAGCAAACCAGCAGCACGTTGCATCAGACTCAAAGCATTTCTTTCTTCAGCTGATTCCTAGTTGGGCTGGTGATTCCACAATTTCTTTGATTCTTGCATCTCTCCCTGAGGCAGCTGCTGAAAGGGTCTGGATAGCAGGTGCACTGACCACTGGATTTTGTCTACAGAGTCATTTTCCTTTAAAAGACCCTCACCACTACTCTGCAATGCCTTCTCAAATCACATCCTTTGCTCAGACTTCTGTATGAACTCTCAACCACACTTTCAGCAGACAGGGCTCTGTTTCCCCAAGTCTTCAGAGGGAGCACAGGAGACTTGCTGTTACCCCATCCCTTCGCAGTATTCTGCCTGATGCCCCTTGTCTTTTTATTTTGACTCTAAGCTCTTTGGTTCAGCATTCAACTTTACAGTGGAACAGAGGAAGAACTACCACTGTACAAAAAACCCTGCCTTATAAAAAAACCAGAGTAATCCCCCCGAAATGAGCCAGACATTTAACGAGTGACTAAGAGGTGGAGTGGGAAGACCCAGCCACAATTTACAGAGGGTCTTACAAATACCCTCCTTTATGGTTTTAAATCACTCCTGGAAGAAAGTCAATATTAGCAAAGGGAGAATCTGTAGATCTCAATACTTTTACTATCTACATTAGTCTGAGTCATGAAGAAAAAGCTGGGTGGAGTGGGAAAGACGGAGAAGCAAGACCTAATTCAAGAAACCACCAAATAGAAGCTTTAACTCAACCAAACACTTCTATGTTCCCTTTTCAGGAAAAGAAGAGAAAGGAAGGAAGACGGAAGGCTAAAATGAATTGAAACTGGCAAAAAGTCAGTTTTCCAAATAAATCTTTATGTAAGAAACTGTATCAAAACCTCTGATGGATTAATAGACCTGTAAAGACATTGTTTTAAGGAAACCCCTCCCTGGCTAAGGCTCTGAATTTCAAGCTCCATCCAAGAAAGAAAAACAAAAAAGTGTCTCTTTGCAGAAATTCAGAGAAGAAGAAAGGTTATCACTGTCTTACAAATATGAGTTAGCCTGTCATTTGCTGTCTTTCAAAAAACACATTTGTTTTTATATTCACTTATTACAACTGACTGTGTATTTCCTCAGGAGCTTCAATTCATCAGATGTTCTCAGAGAAGCTATAGCGGTCAGCACAAAATGAACTGAATTCTTAAATTTCCAGAACAACAGTCACCATAGGTGAAAGACTTTGTATTACAGATACAAATAATTCCTCTTTAAATCTTAAAAGCAATCTTCTGAAAATACACCTGCTTAGCTAAACTCTCGGGATGCTAGAGAGGAAAGTCCCTTGCTCCTAAGACCATGCCTACAGACAGTGGGCTTCCGTTGTTTCTATGAAGTTGGCTGCACCCAAAGGTTCAGGTTTGATGGCTCCTTTTAAAGTGTTCATGTGTTAAATTGCCATTATGCAATGTCTTGCATAAACATCACTAAAATTGCAACTGCTGTTAAGCTACCAAACAATCTCATTAAAGTACAAAACGTTGTTTTGTTTCTGTCTAATGGTTTTGGTTTGTTTTTCTGGGGTGAAGAGGATATTTGACAATTTTAGAATGATCTTGTCCTGCATGAAATACAACATGCCATAACCATGCCATGATTTTATTAAAACCATTTCTTTATTATGGTCATTACAACACATGGGCCACTGCAGGCTCATTAATTTCAAGTTAAGTAGTTTTAAATACAGGATAACGGCCACATTTATTGGAGAACTTCTAGTTTCTTTTGTTCTCACTCCTGTTGTTTAAAAAACAAAACAGGAATTAAATGATACAAATCAGTAATATTTATATATGAAAAAGCATACATAAAACAAAACCAAGTGATGAATCTGTATAAATGCTGATAAATATCTTTTATCTCTTAGTACTACTAACACACTCATTTTCAAAGAGAGACTAAACTGGAAATGAAGACAACCAGTATTTTACTGACTTTATTTAATAGTAGGCATACTGCTTTTGTTAAGCTTTAAAAAAAACAAAACACCCCAAAAACATAAAAGATACCTCAGTAAAAGAAAAATGTGTAACTGTTACTTGTTAAATATTTCCAATGAAATGTATCAACAAGATGCAAGCAATTTAAAAATAGCAATGTTTGACACCTACTATTCAAACTAACTTCTAATGAATTAATGTTTTTCCTCGATCAATACAAACAGACCATTAAATTCTCAGCAACCTCTCCCCACATATAGGAGGAGCCAGCAAATACCGAATTTCCGGTAATGTTGGTCAACTGGAGAAACAAACAGCATCCCAGAAAATGGCCAATGTGCCAGATTTACCAGTTTATTTCATAGCGCAACGAATGTAGGAGTGCAAGGAAGAGGTTTTGCAGAGGCCTGGACGAGTCAGGTGCCCACCTTCCACAGAAGTCAAGAAGGTCAGTACTCAGTGGTCTTTTCAGATGTACCAAACTGAGTCAGGTGCCTATTTGTATCTGTAAGAATTAGTTCTTTTCTTTTGTCAGTCGGTCTGATTGCCCTGCTGCTTCAGGTTTAGCTGCAGCACTTGAGCTGGCATGGGCATCAACATAAAATAGTTTCATCCACCTCCCTTGCTCTCTGGCTTTGGCATGGCAGGGTTGCTCCCTCCTCCCATGACCACTGCTATGACACAAGGATTTGCAGACCAGATGGTGAATCACATGAAAAAAATTCTCCCGTTGAAAAACAATCCTTTTCCTGTATTTTTCCCCGGTGGCAGTTGCTGGGTGACGTGCACATAAAACTACATGGTTGGTTATAAAGGTTTTGGGTGGACTACTAATCCCCCCCATCCCCTCCGCCCCAGTTGTGCAATTTGTTGAGAAGCAAACCAACTTAAGGATCGCTTCCCGGTTTATTTTTACTAAAAAGTTCAGCTAGGAGATAAAAACCTGAGCTTCAAAGTGCAAATGCAAACATTCTAGTTAAAAGAAGTGCAAATACTCAACTAGATGTACAGCAGCAAAGCTGTATGCATTTCAACAGAGCCAAACTAATTCAGCCCAGCTAAGGATCCAGCCTTCTGAGAGCCGGCAGGCAGAAAAGCGGCAGATCCTCGCTGAAGTCGGCGAGAACTGCATTCATCTTGGAAGAGAGCAACATCACTTTACCCATAAAGGGTAAGATGTTATTAGTAACAAAATTCTTCGCATTCTTTTCATGAAAAGACATTTCATATTGCAAGATGATACTCTAACAAACTAGCCTTAGATGGTTGGATTGAGTCTGCACAGTGCAATGCCAACACATCACACATTCTCCTGATCAAGCAAAAATCAAAGTAGGACAAGTTGTCCAGTCCAGATTGGGTTATTTTGTCTAAAAATAAAGTTCCTGAACACCAATTTTATGCTTGTATGGAACAAGTCAGATGACAACAGCCAATTTCTTTTACTATAAAGCACGCTTAGTACCTCCACATTACAATTTCCCTGCTCTTTCATTACAAGACCCTACTGTAATTGCTACGTATAAAGTCAAGTTTAAACCACTTGGACTGAAATGGTTTGTATTTCCAGGCCCTTTTAGCCTCAGATACATTTTTTTGAAGGAAACAAGGGGCACCACAATCTCAGCTAAAGCAAGTCAGCTATACCAAAGACTGAGGCTATGGAAAAAATGTTTTTGTTACTTAAAAAGTCACAAAAATTTTTTTCAGATGGTTTCTTCTTTGGAGAGAACTGGCACCCCCAAGCCTTGGAACTGGGACTTGACGTTTGGCAGGAGACAGTATTTGTGTCAGTAATGTGCCTTTTCCCAGCTTCCAAGAAAACATCCCAAATTTGGCCAATAACTATGAGCCTTTGAAGAATCTTAATTTTGCACATGCTCAGCAAACACTGTATAGAGTTTACAGCTCAAATTTAAGAAGAATCTGTCCTTACTGAGTATTCCCAACTTCTAGCCTTCAGTTCATGCACCATTCCCTGTGTGTAAGAGATCACGCTACATCCCCTCACTGCTCCTGCGTGTGACCACCCATGGCACGGGGAAGGAAGAGATCTGATTCAAATCCGAAGGGAACAATTATTTGACAGCTCTGGAAGGGAATTTGGAAATGAAAACAGAAACCCAGCCTGGGAAGGGATAGCGGCAGTATCTGTTGCGTGATCGGCTGTTCATCTAGTGTTTAACATTGTAGAATAACATTAAATACATCAGTAGTAAAGAACATTAGGTTGTAAAGTTCAATACTCTGATGTAGGAAGATGTCAGACCTAAGGTTGCCTTTGCCTATATAATGGACATCATCTTAAGTTCCGTGATGATATACTACTTTGCCCCAGGATCTGACCTTGTAGTGCATCAGGGTTGTGCAACAACAGAGTGCAGAAGCTTTGCTTCATTTGCTGCAGGACCAGAAAGCTCTTCAACGAACAAACTAAGTGAGGGGGGAGGAAACAGGACAAGTTCAACTTCAGGCTGATGAGTCTCAAACCAATCATCATGCTAAATAAAACTCGAGAGAACTGTATGCTATTTCTGCCTATTTCATAAACAGACTTTAATTTCTCATCTTCTGGTTTGGCTGACTGGAAGTTTCTAGGGTCAGTTTTACAGTGCTGCTGAACATCCCCAGCTGCAAGCTGCACGGAAAGCACTATGGCTGAAAAATAAGCCCACAGGTGTCTAAAACCAGGCAGCAGACCTGACCTTCATCTTGTTGCGCTTCAATTTCCCACATGCATGAGATAAATACAGACCTAGTGAAAATAAATTCCTTCAAGATCAGGAAGCACTCTAGTACTAGAGCAGCACGCAGCATAGATGCTTATATGGACATTCTATTTTCAGAGAAGAGTTTGAATAGTGCAGCATAAAAGCCCTGGGGCCGCACGCTGAAGATGAGGAGAAAACAAAATATTTAAAAGTTGCTCCTTCAGTGAGTGCTCAGTGAGGCAGACTACGTGCGTGTGAGGAGAATGGCATGCAATCACTTAGCTAAAGACCAGATCATCTCATATATACATGTAAGAAAGCCAAATTAAGATTCCACAAACAGCTTTGTGATGTTTGCTGACTTCTGAGTGTCAGATTTTCCAAGCATTATGTTCTTTCTCCCTATCTTTTAAATTTTGCTTTCATTGCTGGTTTCATCCAAATAAAATTACCAGTCCCCCAACAAATGGAATAAAACAGTCCTTTAAGATTTAGTGATATTGGATGCTGAAAGGTGATAAAGAAATATGACCTCACCCTTAAAGCATACATTAGGTTTTCACAGAATGGTAGGGGTTGGAAGGGACCTCTGTGGGTCATCTAGTCCAACCCCCCTGCCGAAGCAGGGTCACCTACAGCAGGCTGTAGAGGACCTTGGGACCTTGTCCAGGCAGGTCTTGAATATCTCCAGAGAAGGAGACTCCACAACCTCCTGGGCAGCCTGTTCCAGTGCTCTGTCACCCTCAGAGGGAAGAAGTCCTTCCTCATGTTCAGACGGAACTTCCTGTGCCTCATTTTGTGCCTATTGCCCCTTATCCTGTCACTGGGCACCACTGAAAAGAGTTTGGCCCCATCCTCCTGACACCCACCCTTCAGATATTTATAAGCATTTATCAGGTACCCTGGCAGCCTTCTCTTCTTCAGGCTGAACAAGCCCAGCTCCCTCAGCCTTTCCTTGTAAGAGAGATGCTCCAGTCCCCTCATCATCCTCATAGCCCTCCGCTGGACTCTCTCCAGTAGCTCCTCATCTTTCTTGAAGTGGGGAGCCCAGAACTGGACACAGTACTCCAGATGGGGCCT
>Ga0065711_1034387_pt1 | contig 23869 bp, 27 predicted proteins | sample Hoacrofraction12_FD_59098 | JGI IMG/M metagenome (GOLD analysis project Ga0065711, IMG submission 59098) | Hoatzin crop microbial communities from Cojedes, Venezuela - Epithelial fraction 12 v2 (version 2) | ecosystem: Host-associated > Birds > Digestive system > Esophagus > Crop | place...
AACAACAGGCTTTTCCCCGGTACCCCCGGCTGGCGAAGGGTGTTTAGGACAAATCTCGTCTCTCTGGGCGCTTCCCCAGCGAGTTCTGGTACCCCAAGTGTTGTTTCAGTGACACGGTGGGAAAGGCAGCTCAGGTCTCTTAAAGGTGGTGGGGTTTTTTGTCCTTGTTTTAAAGAAACTCTCTTGGCCTCTCTGCAGCGTTATGCAAGTGGGATAGCAGGGATATGCACACTGTGTGCCCGCGTGTAGTTCCCGGCGTGTCTTAAATTGCTTGTTTTTCTTGGTGCCCAGTTCTCTGCATCTCTACATTGCTACCGTGCTGTCTTTTTGATACATTCATTTGCAATTTGCCGTTAAAGTTCCTTTCCCATAGGCTAAAAAACTACCGTAGAAAATAGTAGAAGAATGTGGGTGCTTTGTAAGTGGTATTTTATCTTAGTTTTCTTTTGAAACTAACTGCATCGGCGTGCATATGTTTAGAGGAGGGTTCTTGCGTATTTATGCATACATACATACACGCACATGCTTTTATGTAGTGGGTTGGATATTGAGGTTTATGGCTCCAGGAAGGATTTCAGCAGAAACACTTCATGGGTTTGCAGTGAAGATTTGTTCTGTTTGTTTAAGTAACCTAAAGAGATGAAGGTGAAATAACTTCCCATGCTAACAGGAGTCATCTTGGGATCTTCTGAAGTAAATAGGACAATTAGGGAGAGCTGTGAGCTCCCTGCTGGGTGTATGATATTCTCTGACGAGCAATAAATGAGTTTTGTTCCATGTACTTTTCTTAACCCTCTCCTCTAGATACAATTACAGGGACTCATCCAGCATGCACAGTGCAGGTGAGGTCCCAGTAGGTGTTTTCTGTGAGGGTCAAAGTCAGATGCAGAGCAGTCCTCCCTGCTGGTGTAGTTCCCGTTGGGGGAAAAAAGACAGGTTCACCTGAAGGGTGCACAAGGGTCCCGTGCAGATTTGAGAGGCAAATTCAGTTTTCTCCCTCTCTCATGCACATGCACACCTGCAGGACCTTTCTTTGAAGAGATACCCCAGTACAAGTAGCTGAACCCACACGCATCTCTCCTCTGCTTGGCGCAAAGAAGTATTATGGGTGAATGTCTGTGCGACAGACTGGCATGTGAGTCTTACGGGCAGTCTGTATTCCTACAGTCTGGGAAATACCGCTTTTTTGTATCTTGTACTGACACAATACAGAAGCACAGAAGGGAGTCTTAAAGATTGCAAAGTGAAACCCCGTGCCTGGTGTTTGCAGAGGTCTTCCCAGCCCTTTGGGTGTGAGACTCCTGGCTTGCAGTTTTGCTTCATTGAAAGACAGAGGAGTTGTTGCCCAGTCCCCCTCACTCCTTAAAGTTCTGCTCTGTCCTCAAAACTAACAGCAGACAGATCCCTCCGAGCCAAAGTGGCCGCCCCACAGTGCTTTTGGGCTGCTGGTACAGCTCCTTCCAGCTTGCTGGGGCTGGCAGAGTTGGCCCCTTGGGAGCCAGCTGGAGCCTCCTGCAGAGCAAGGAGTGTTGCATGTGGGGCTGTGGAGCCAGCATCCAGCTTTATCCCCATCCTCCCCAGTGATGCAGCAGGGAAACTTCCTTCCCTGAGTTCAGAAAACTAACCCGTTTAGGGCAGGCACAAATTTTTGTAGTTTCTCGTCCTTGTTACTGAGTGACCACATTTGACTGAAACACCACCACATCTGCCTGCCAGTGCTTCCCGGCCTCTTCCTGAATCACAGGTCCTCAGGAGCACAGAAACCTCGCAGTCTGATACCGTGCACAGCAAAAAAAAAGCTCAAAACCTGTTACTTCTTCTGCCCGGGCTGTGGCAGAGAACACGAGTGACAGGCCGGGAAAGACACTGTTCAGATGTGAGCGTGGGTTTGGATGTCGACCTGTTTGGGCTGCGTCCTCAGCCGATCCACATTCCCTGTGTGAGCTTAAAGAATGTTCTCCACAGCCTTGGTTTTCCCGGGCGGAAGATGGAGCTAAACCCTGTGCTGACGGGCTGAGCGCTGTGATGGGGCAGATATTGTCATCTCTGTCGACTCCTGTCAGCCGACTGGTGCCCACCCTCATGTGTCTCGGAGCAGAGCTCAGGTGCACCCAGGAGGACCTGCTCTGCCATGCTGAGCCCTCCCAGGGCTGCCATGGAGCTGGAGAGGCCCCTCTGTACCTCCAAAATCATTCCCTTTTCCCAGGCGAAGATAGGCTGTGTCCCAAAGACCCACTTTGCCAGCATTATGAAGGGGGGGAGCAGTGGCAGGGAAGAGTGTCGGGTTGGTTTGGCCCAGGTTGGCCCACAGGTGAGTTTTCAGAGACCTCAGGCTCGGTTGGTCTCAGTTTAGTCGCTCAGCCCAAAGAAGTTTCATCAGCAGTAGGCCAATGTAACTCCAGGTTAACAAAAGTTTCTTTGGCAGTAGATGATGGTGGCTTGGTCATTTTAATGCCTGACACCGAGCGCCTCAGAGGTATGAGGCACAATTTCCTTGGGCTCATTTAATGTGCGAAGATGACTTGATGTATTACTGCTGGCATTTTACAGACCAGGGCTTGCAAATCTCTCGGTTTAAACCGTTACCTCCCGGGCTAAGAACTTTGCAGTGCAAAGCCTACGGTTGGGAGGGAATATCCCGCAAGGAAAAAGCTCCCTTGCAAAATCTGTGGAGAGTTCCTGTTTCTGGTTAGACTGAAAACATCCTGAGGGAAAAACCTGCTGCTGTGTGTTTTGGTGCTCCTGTGGTCAGTCTCATCTGAAGAGGTTGTTACATGTGCCAGTTCCGAGGCCACAGGAACAATTTGAGGAGAATAATGACTGAATTGCAGGTCCTTTGGTGGGACTGAGGGGGATTTCATCTTGCAGCTTTCTCAGTGTTCTTTGGGTAATTGTTCAACAAAAGGTATCGTGAACATCTATTATTTCCTTTCCTGGTATTTGGTTTAGTTCCTCTTGGCCCTGAATCATACGACATTGTTTCTGGTGCTTCGTTGGCTGAACGTGGTGCTTGAAGCCGATTTTCTGGAGGGAATGCTTGCAGGGTAGGAAGCTTTCAAAATTTGCTTCGTATGCGTGTTTGTGCGTAAGAGTTTTTTTAAAATCTACTCTCCACAGGGGCGTGTGCTCCAGCTGTATGAGCGTCCGTGGGAAGCTAAGGCAAAAGGAGTGTGGATGCAGCGGAAGCAAGTCGGCTGAAGAGCTCAGAAAGATATTTGTTGCAGGGGAAAAAAAAATAAGAAAAGCTTGCTGCTTGCACAGTCCCAAAGCTGCCGCAGGCAGCGCAGAGCTTTCTGCGTAAACCGGGAACCACAGATCCCTGCCCTGAGGATGCTGCGTGCTCCTTTTATTAACATGGCCTCTCTTCTTCCCTGCGAGAGGGCAAACAGGGTGGGAGGCTCAGCTGTGCCTGGTGGGGCTGCTGGCAGAGCACCTGGCACGACGCAGGCAGGGTGCCGGAGAGGGGGTCTCAGGGCTGCCGTTGTGTGTCGCAGGAGCTCTGGAGTAAGAGGCAGTGCCAATTTGTTTTGGCTCTGGTGGGATGGATGGAGGGAAATGTGCTTCAGGGAGCGTGTGGGACGTGCTCGAGCTTCTTCGCCCTCCTCGCAGGCAGCATGCCAGCACAGAGGTGAGAGCCAGACTTTACTCTTGCTTTCCACTCGACTGCTCTGGGGGGGCTGCTGCCCTGCGGCTGAAACCCTTCCCTGAGCTCCCCTTGGACGTGAGGATGGCGACTGCACCTTGTGCCCGCGCAGCGGGTCGAAGGCTTGCTGGGCAAAGTCCAAACCACACCACAGCGTGTTGCCCCTGTGAAAACCTGCTGTTGTTGAGTTCATAGAGGTTTTGGGCTGTGGTGTCCCTATATACGTCTGTGAAAGCCAGATGGTGTTTTGGAAACTGGTCGTTTTTCATGAACTTCTGTGCCTGGTGTAGGCAGTAAGTCTTGCACCCTGAGCACCGTGGTGGCAATGCCGTTTTGGCTCTCCAGGGTCCACTCTGGCAAAGAGATGAGCTAGCAGGTCATACTCTTATGCAGAGCCACAGTCTTGGGGCCCTGCCAAATGCAGGGATGTGCTCACTGGTTGCAATGTCAGCGAGCCTGAACAAGCTTGTGTATCTAAAGACTGTGCATCAGGCCTTTCTGCTGTTCTTTAAATCATAGAAGTGGAGAGGAAAAGGGTGCAAAGATCCTTGCCAGAACTGTGTTGTCAACTTTCAAATACCAAAGTGATGTGGCTTTTTATTTTTCTCCTAACTAACAATAGGATGTGTTAGGCAGAGCCCTGTGACTCAACATGCTGAGCTTAGTGTGGTTAGGAAAGCTTGTGGTGATAGGAACCCACTGTGGTAGCCCTTGAGAAGTAAACCTCAAATGTGGATACGCTGGCCTGGAATACAGCATTTATGTGCAAAATGCAGCTTCTTCTGATACTGTCACCATGATTTATTCTGGTACTTTTAGGTAGAGCAGCCACCTCGCTGGGTAATGCTAGTGTTTCAGGGCGCAAGCCTGGGATATGAGGAGGGCTGGGTTTGTTCTCCTCTGCACCACAGGTTTGCCTCCAGGTTGGGGCAGGTTGCTCTTTGCCTCGGCTCTCCACCTGCAAAACCTGTGCGTGGCACCTCCCTGCCTCCTGGTGGTATTGAGGATGGGTCTGCTGGAGGTCTAGAGAGACCATGGGTTTGTTGGGCTCTTGGAAGAGGACTGTGGTTGGTTTCTGCAGAGAGCCTTCTGCGGCTTCAGCATCCCAGTGGGAGGCTCCTGCGGTTGCCACTGGGGACATCCGCCTGTGTGTGCTGGGTGGGTGTGGGCTCTGCGGGGGCTGCGCGATGCTTTCGGTTTGGAGGGTAGGCTGGGCGTGCGGCTGTAGAGGAGCCCCTCTCTGAGCGTGGCCCTTGGGGAGTCTGGCGTAGGTAGCAGCGCTGCAGCTGCAGCAAATTTATGGCTCCAGCCAGTGGTGGTACAGAGAGGCCATTGTAATCCTATGTACTGTACAGTGTACATCTCAACAGGCAAAGTGGCTCCTGGGTTGGGGTGGTATTTTTTTCTCTCCCTCCTCTCCATCCCTTCACGTCTAGCTTTATGAAGTTCCTCCCCTTAAATTGCAAATTTGGCCTTATCTTCAAAGAAGCCCTGTGGTGCCAAGCTTTTAAAGGTAGGGAGGAGGCGAGAGCAAAAACATCATATCCATTAACAGCCCGGTTGCCAGAGAAAATGTTTTTTAAAACAAAATCTGAAACTTTAGTGTTTGAGATCCAAAGCTGAGATTGAATACAAGTATGGGCCTTGTCCCCGGAGAGTCGCAGCTTTGGGAATACGCTGGCAGAGACCATGGAACGAGGATTCTTGTGCATGCACGCACACAAATAGACAATTATTTGGAAGCCAATAGAATTCTGGATGCTGAATAATAATTTACTTCATCTAGTGCCTTCTGTCCCAAGTTGCTCCCTGCGCTGGAGCTGGCATGGAGAGCGTTCCCATTGCTCCAGCCCTCGGCTGGATGGCAGTCCCCTCTGGGGCGGGAAGGTGGTGCTCGCTTGCACGTTCCTTGGCCGTGGGTGGTAAAAAGGACTAGCTGGCCCTGCTTCTTTAGAGCCTGCCGCTGTCAGTGAGAGATTCCTTTGGGCCTCCGGAATGGTGATGGGAATGTGATTTTTTAAATTTTTTTTCCCCCCAGAAGAAAGCTGCTTGTTTAACAAACCCAAGCAGTGTCAGATTGAAGGGGTGGATTTGAGTCCCAGTGTTAAGAGATGTTTTCAAAAGCATGCTGGGTGGGATTTTTCAGAAACACCTGGGGTGACTTTAATGATGTGGTGGAGAGTCAATGAGACTTGTGCATTGAGAGACCAGACAGCTCTCCCCTTGCTTTTAAGTACAAGGTCACGCTTGGCGGGTTTGTGGGATGGTCCCACTGTCACCTGTGTAGCAGCTGCCCAGGTTAGTTGCAGCCACCTACTCCTGCATGGAAGTGGACTCTTTATTTTAAAAGTGGCTGTTGGGCACATCTTGGCTTGCAAGCTGGTGAAGTGCAGCTTCTAAGCCAGAGCCATCTGGGCAGAAGGAGAGCACGATGGCCCAATTACCCAGCAATGATGGGGTCTGAATCCATTGAGGAGCATCCTGTCACTGACTCCTTCTGGGGCTTTGTGGCATGGCCAGACAGACCACAGCAGAGCTGTGGGATGCTGGCAGGAGGAGGACTTGACATATACTAGCTTTTGAGTCCCTATGGGGACTTCCCTAACCCTCAGCTGTCCAGGCAGGGTATCTGGCTTGCAGGTATCAGCCACCTTTGGAACTGGAGGCTTGTAGGGTGAGACAGGGCTGTGAAAAGCTGGAGCACGGATGGAGGGCTCCTCAGAGAGGCATGCCAGATGCTCTGGATGTGTCCGTCATCACGGTTCCATCACACTGATGTTGCTCTGGGAGTGTGTGGGGCTAGCCTGAAGGGAAAAGGTCTTTGCTTCCCAGCAGCTGAGGAGCAGAGATTGCATGCCAACTTGTGCCTGAACACTTCCATAATGCTGTAGAGAAAAAGTCCAAGGCAGTGCAAGGGCTAGTTGCTTTTGAGGACCTTGCTGCTCTGGGTCCCTGAGCTGCCGTGAATGTTGCAAGAGTAGTTTAGCAGATTGGCACCCCAGCTCCAGGCCCTGCCAGAGATGGCTGCCCATACAGCGAAGAGGGAAAGGTCTCGGGATTGTGGTCAACTGTGCTCGGTGACGGATGCTGAGGAAGGGAGGTCAGTGCCAATGTATGGAGCTGGAGCCTGGGTGTGTGTTTGCTGACCCTGCTCACCTCCCTACCTCCTGCTTGGCAGGGAGGTGAGCAGCCAGTTTGGGGAAGCGTTGGGGAAGAGCAGTACAGTTTACATGGCTACAGCAAGACAAGACAGCCCTGCACCTCATAGGACAGGCACCAGTCTATTGGCGAGAGCTGGCTGTACTTACCTGGTACACAGATATGCAATACGAGCTGTGGGATCCTGCCAGTTGCGTCAGGAAGCTTGTTGTCTTTTATGGGAGCAAGGTTCAGCTATTTATAGAATCCTAAAATCATAGGTTGGAAAAGACCTCTAAGATAATGAAGTCCAACCGTCAACCCAACGTCACCATGCCTACTAAACCATACCCTGAAGTGTCAAATCTACACGTTTTTTGAACACCTCCAGGGATGTGACTCAGCCACCTCCCTGGACAGCCTGTTCCCATGCCTGACCACTCTTTCAGTAAAGACATTTTTCCTAACAGCTGATCTAAACCTCCCCTGATGCAACTTGAGGCCATTGCCTCTCATGCTATCGCTAGTTACCTGGGGGAAGGGACCAACCTCACTACAACCGCCTTGCAGGTAGTTCAGGTAGTTGTAGAGAGCAAGAAGGTCTCCCCTCAGCCTCCTCTTCTGCAGACTAAACAGCCCCAGTTCCCTCAACCCATTTACATCATGTAGCAAGTTAGGCAGGAGCTTACTTGCTAAATGTATGGTTGTCCAGTTTTCTCTCACGGTTGCCTGGACTGCAGATTTGGGGAGGAGGGAAAAGGAACACAAAGAGAACAACATCAAGAGCAAAGTGGCAAGTCGTGTTTATCGCTGATGCCTGACTTGCACTCTACCCTATAATCTGTCCCCCTGGGATAGCTTCGGACATCCCTAACCTCTGAGCCACTTCAAAGAACCACCTTTAAAAAAATTTCCCAAACTAGTGACCAAGCAAACAAGCAAAAATTTCAGCAGCCACAAAAATGTGAGCATAACCCAGTTTTGCATAGCTCCAGCATTGAAGATAAGTAGAGGTTTCTTAACATTGACTCTCTGGATGAAGGCCTGAGAAAGCCCTGCCACGCCATCTTTCCCCTTCACCATATTCCAAAACCTAAATTATTATTTGTATTACAGTTGTGTATTACAGGTTTTAACCACGGCTGGGACCCATGCTAGCTTGTAATGGGAGGTGGTTCCTACATCCCCATTCAAAACAGCAAGACAAATGCAGAACAGGAGGTAAAAATAGAGCATGAAAAAGGACACGTGTGCCTTGGAGTGACTCAGCAGGTCAGGACTGGAGCTTAGCATCGACCTCATGTTGCCTGATACCCAGTCCTGTGCTCCATCCTCCACTTTGCCCTGCTCTTCAGGAGAGCAGGTCAAAGTCGAGCATCGCTAGGGCTTGACTGAGAGTTGTCTGTCCTGAAGCTGAGGTTGTCCACTGCAGACTCTCATCTTCGTTATCCCTCAGCTCGCATCAGTCAATGAAGAGTGATGTGGCTTCCTGTGCTCCAGTAAGTGGTTGCCCAAATGGGGCACTGGGCGGTGCAGGTGTTGTTGGCAGCATCTTGCCGCTGTGGCATGCCTTGCATCGGGGCAGGCAGCCAGTCTCGTGGAGCTGAAACTCCTGCCCATCTTCAGAAGGCAAAAGAGCAGGAGGGCTCCTGGGGTGCTGGCGGAGAGGCAGGTGGAAAGCAAGAGCGCGTGGCTGAAGGGGAAGGAAAGGAGCCAGTTATGACTTCAGTTCTTTCCTGTCAGCTAGTTTTCAGTTGTGGCATCGTGCTTTGAAAGGTAGCTGGGAGAGCACAAAGCCAGTTTAATAAAAGTGTTTTGCTTGCAGCATGCAATCTCAAGTAAAATGATCTTGTTACATAAATATTGAGTGCCTTCTTTCTCAGGGGGTCTGGGCCTGTGCTCCTCCTGCTCTGGAGGCACTAGCTTTGACTCCACAAGCCAAGGATAAGCTCTGACAGATCCTGCTAAGACCAGGTCCGTGGCTTGAGACGTTACTGACCACTCCGTGGTCAGCACAGGGGTACCGTAGGCTGTAGGGAGGTGCAGGAAGAGGAATGAGCAGCAGTAGGGTTACAAGGGGCTGCTTGTCCTGAGAACTGCAGGCCATGTCGAGCGTGTGGCTGGGGACATGCAGGGATACCCAAACACTAACCAGACCCCTGCAGGCACTGGTGGCCCAGGATGGAGCAGCTGTGTGGATACCAGTGGCAGGACAGGAGCAAAACCTAGCTTGGTGGGGATAGCTGGGAACTATCTCTTAAGGGGAGTAGGATTGATTCAGTGAAACCTGGGCAGGTTCCTTCACCGCTCCTTTCCTGTCTGACTTACAGCACTGTTTTGGGGAGCAGGTGGGGATGCATATAAATCCACTTCTGGCACCTGTTTGTTTGCAAAAAGCTGTGGGCAAACTCTCCTGGGGGGCTGCTCATGGCTGTGCCCTACTGCCGTCTGAAGAACAGCCTGAATTGCAGTCAGAGGCTTTTTGCTTAGAGGAATGCTTTGAAAAGTATTGTTTTGAACAGCACTATGTTGCCAAGGGCTCATTGTGGCTGTATGAAGAGATGACTCCTTGCTCTGTTCTGCAGGGAGAGGAGCCTATCTGAAGCAGGACTCCTCAGTTTTCAAAATGGGTTTGATCTGCTCTCTGCAAGCTAAATAATTTAATTACAGAGAGATCTTAGATGAAGTGTTTGGGTCCTTAACAGTTTCTCCTTAGCTCAGTCAGTGTCTTGGGAGTGGAAGAGTGGTGGGAGAAGCCAGACAGGTGCATGGTTTTTCTTCTTGTTGGTCCCAGGTCACTCCTTGAGCATGAAGGACTGCAAGGAGGCACCAACGTAGCTGTTGCCTTATTTCTGTCCAGGTGAATTAGGTAGGGCATGGGATGGAGAAGGTGACAAAAAATGTGCTTGCGCCGCCCATCTCACCTCATGCTTAGAGAAAACAATATTTTCCTCGCTCCTGGCACACACATCCCTCTCCGTTTTGCCGGGTGGCTTTTTTTCCTCCGCCGCCGCAGTGGCGGGGAGAACGGGCTTGCGGCTGGGGCTGCGAGCGTGCCCCTGCTCCTCGCCTGTGTGCTGCTTCCCAAAGGGCATGGGGGCCGCTGCCAGCCCCTCGCACTCCCCTTTCTCCCCGTTTGCTGTCTTTAATTTCCCCTCCTCTGCCCGAGGTCCCTGTGCCGCCAACAACAGTTGCCAGGGCTGAGAAAGGCTTGTTGGGCTGTGTCCCGCCTGCCCCTGTCCTTACTTGTTTTGGGGGAGGTTGATAAGGAACAACTCGCGGTGCCTCCCCAGGCACCGGCATGCTGCTGGAGAGGTGCTCGACCAGGGGTGAGCACGGGCCACCGGCGTGTCGGAGCGGGTCCGGGGAGCCCATGCCCGGGCAGGGTGGCTGCCTGCAGTTGCAGGCAGGGCTGCTGCCTTCCCAGAGTTTATTCTGGAGAAATGCCGTCCTTGAAAGGAGACACACGTCCCTCCTGCCCTTCCTTCCCTGCAGCTGGTGGCTTGGGGCTCGGGGGTTCAAAGGCAGGGTTTTCAAGGCTCTGCCAACGTTTCCCATCTCAGGGCGTTTTGCAAACTGGGAAGGGTTTGTGTTGACCTGTCTCCTGACAGGCAGATGGAGAAACAGCTCAGTGGGGCCAGTGGACGTGGCACGCACCGAGGTGCCAGCATCTGCAAGGGGCATATAGGCAACAGGCCAAAAAACCTCAGCAGGCTGTTAATGAGCCAACACTGCTAATGAGCTTTGTCTGGGAGCCTGCCACCTGGGGCTTCCAGAGATTTCTGCTGAAGAAACAGATAAGTAAAAGCTGGTGGTGGATTAGGGCTGGGAAGGCAGAACCTAAAATAAAGGTCTTTAGAAAGGCGCATCTGGGGTGGACCTCAAGAGATTGCCATAGCCAGAGGCTTCTTGCATGTTGTGTTTGAAGGTCTCCTGAACTACTTGGGGGCTGCAAAAAAAAGAATCATTTTCCATGTAAAACTTTTGTACTCAATAGGTAAGACCAGCAGAGGTTTCTCCATGGCTTTCACAGCAGGGGCTCTCTGGAGGCTTTGCTGAGGTCCAGAGCTCTGGAGGCTGCAATGGATGTGTTCCCCTCTTGCACGGGGAAGGGTGCGCCTGGCAGATGTTTGTTATCAGCAAAGCAGGGGAACAGACAAACTTCAGCTGGCAAGTAATGCAGAGCAAAATTATCGTTGTTTCCCTGTTGGGCTTGCAGAGGGAATTCTGGAAGCTGCTTTTTGTCCCATTGTTACAGTTTATATTTATATAGCTTATCTCTTTCATGAGGGACTATTAAATCCAGCAGCATGTTGTGGATGTGACTATATGCGAACAGCTTGCTTTACCCATCCTAAGGCAGAGTGTGCCAGCTGCACAGCTGGTTTTAAAATTCTGGAGCAGCATTTCCTCAAAACTGAGGAGTGCTTTTCATCCTGAAAGAGTGTATGGTATTTTCTAATTTATGAAATGGTCAATTACTTCCCTATTGGTATTTCTGAGATTTTATTTCCTGTATGAGCTGAGTTTTCCCACTTGCTACAGGGAGGGGGGAAGACCTCATTCCCTTCCACTTCTCATATTGTATGTGTGGTTTGTACCAAGTGACAGTATTTAACATAATTTAGAAGGCAGGTACTGACTGAGCTGGTCTACAGATGACTTTGCACTGAGTAGTGAAAGTTTTTTCTAGGGGTATTTGGTGCTGTGGGACAGTCACAGACTTGTCTTCTCAAAGAAAGCGTTGACAGTCTCTGTAAGCAATTAGAGATAAATGTCCTTGAGGCAGAGGATGTCTTTTTGTTGTAGTTTTGTGGAGTACCTAATACTGAGGTCTTAAAGGAGCCTCCGTAAACTAAGAGAATCAAATACTCCGTACGTTCCTTTACTGGACAGTAGTGTAAGGATCTGTGGAAGATCCAGAGAGTTTTAAATATTTTTCCTGGCAGACAAGTGAGCGAATGTCCGAGGTTTGCTGTGTCCTTCCAGACCACTGCTGGGTGAGTCTTCAGAGAGGGTGGTCGGATCTTTTCTGTGAAACACCTACTAATGCCTCTCAAGCAAAGGTGACTTTTTTTCATTAAAACGGCTTTCTAAATTGATAAAGTAATTCATAGCACAAAATCATCTTAGTCCTTTTTGACAGAGGAAGAAGTAGACTTCTTGGCTTAGGCCATTGCTGGGGCTTTCAAGAATTTCTTGGGCTGAACAGTATAGGCTAATAGATGGAGAGTAGATTCTCTTCTGTTCTGCTTCTCCTGTTGTCACCCCCCAAGGCCCAGGGGCTGGTGTGGCCACTTCTTCCTGGTCTCTGCTGTGTACAGTTGTCTCCAAAAATGGCTAAACTTGTATAAAACAAGGACTGGTTTTGGGGGTTGGGTTTTTTGGTTGGGTTTTTCCTTCCCCTGTTCTAGGACAGGCACTGACTGCAGTCATGTATTTGTTTTTCTCCCTTACTTCCAAATGCAGTCATGTAACAATAGCCTGGAAAAAAAAAGTACTGGAAGCGATTTGGTCCTGAATTTGTTTCCATTTTTGGGCTACAAGGAACGGGTTAGCATTTGGGTGAGGAGGCTGGGAGCTCCAAGCCATCTCTTCCAGGGTTGAAGGGGGTTTAAGTGGGCACCATCCTGGTAAAATGAGGAGTACCATAGAAAGGCAGCCTTTTGGGGGCAAGCACTTCCATTGCTCCGTGTGCAGAGCCTCACACTTGTGGCCCCTTGTCTTAGCTGGCCCCAAGATGTTATTTGCTATTTACGTAATAATAAAGTCTTGTGTACAGATGCTGCTGAACAGGCTTTGTCTGCCACTGGCAGACAAGGACAGGCTTGGAGAGAAATGCTGCATCCCCTGTCAGGCTTCTTCAGAAGTGGGTGTCCGTTTGCTTTCCTTAACAGATTGCTGGAAGAAGGTGGTGGTGTTGTCTGTCTTATTTATGTAGGATGTCATGACAGAGGGTGATTTTGAGTGACATCCACAGCTGTAGAAAGTGATTGCTTTCTAAACCAAGTTGACTGCGATGGAGGCATGGGAGCTGATGGGATGTGGGATGACCTGCAAAAGAGGAAAACTGATCAGAGTACCAGTTGGCTATGTTCTCTCTCCTGAGGAGCAGGAAAAGAACTATGTTGCGGACAGAGTTGGGAGATGCGTTTTTAGTGTCTGGATCTTTGGGCCTTGGGAAGTGGTATCACCATTTACAAGAAAAAGAGGAGGTCATCGTGGGACAAAAATGAGTGTGTGATTGCTGCACTCATCAGTAGAGTGCTTGGTTGTTAAAAATCTCAAACAGTGCAGGCAGTGAAATCTCAAAATTTTCTCCATGGTTCAATGGATTTGGTCCTTAGAGGAGAGAAAGCAAAAGCAAGTGGAGCTTAGGCATACTGGAGAGAGAATACCATCTGATAAAGGCTAGACCAGTAGGTAAAGTTTTCAAATAGCAGGAAATTTCCTTAAAGCATTTATTTATTTATGGCCTGTCCAAAAAATTTTCGACCAGCTGTGTTTAAAAATACAACAGTAATGAGATACTTCAAAAAGGAGTTAATCTGTCCCTCTGTCTGACACGCTGCAGGGCGCCGGCTGTAGCACGGGCGAGCCCTGGGGGCACTGAGCCCTGGGGACCCACAGTGCCGTAGTCCTGCAGCCGGAGTCGCACCTTGGGCAGCCGAATCTCGGAGGGAAGCACCGGCCTGCGGCAGGTCACGGGGATGCTGGGGGGTGCTGGAGGGGCGGCCCTTTGGCCATCCTACCGGGGCAGCAGGTTCAGCCTGCCCAGCTCTTCAGGGCTCCCCAAATCTCCCCAGCTCCCGCAGCCGCTTGTCCTCGGGGCTGCAAGACTCAATTTTGTCTGTGCTGCTGGGAGGGCTTGAACTGTCTCCGACACCCCCGACGGGGAAATGCTGGAAGGAGGAGGAGGGGACTGCAAGGGCTTTTGTACTGAGGGAGCGAGAAGCGTCCTCGGCGCGTCCCTGATTCAGCTATTATGGACTCTCCAAATTGGGCTGGGTTTTTGTTTTGCTGTTAAATGCTTCTTTAACCAATGTGATTTTTTAAATTTTTTTTTTTTTTTTTTTGGGTGGAGGGTGTCTCTTTGGGAGGCAGAGCCCATCTGGGGTTCTTCATTTGGCCCACCCGCCTTATCCACAGAGCATGCGTGAGCCTTCTTCTTCGGGCTCGTCTCCTCTAGGATCCCCTACAGCTTTGCAATGGCCAGGCCTTTGTGTTTGGTAGCAAAGGCGGAAAGGCCAGCAAGGGCAGGCCAGCTGTGCTGTGTCCTCCAGCCCTCTGCCAACAGGGGCTCAGTGTGGGGTGGGGGAACGCTGGGAGCCAGGCCACCGCTGTGAAAGTGATGAAAAATGTAGGTGGTGGCTGGCAGAAAACTGTCTTGATGAAGAAGAGGCCTCTTCTGATGATGGCAGGGTGGCACGTGGTGGACTGGAAAGCTGAAGGTTTGGTCCTAGGTGGAGGATTGTGTGAAGCCTCGTTTCCTCAGGGCCTCCTGGTTTCAGCTTCAAGATGGCATGTCACGAGAGAACCACTGGTAGCTAATCAAGATTCAATTTTAATGACTTCCCTCTACTCTCTCTGCTTCCTCTCCCCCTGCCCCACACATGCCTTTTTCTATATTTTTTTCATGCGTTTCTTTTTGGCAGGAGTTGAAACGCAAGAAGCATTTGGACCAAGATGAAACCAGTGGAGGAGTGTGTTGGGCAGTGCAGTGCTTTGTTCTGAGTTCAGGGGGAGAAGAGGGGGAAGTGAAGGGGGACGGGATGTCATTTCCCAGATGGGGACCCTGCCAGAGATGTTCTTGCTTCAGAAAGCAAGCAGTGATTTTTGATGTTATACCAGATTTAACCCTTTGTCATCCCACTTCTGTGCAGGGAAACACCAAAGTCCAGGACCTAAAATGGGGCTGCATTCTGTTACGTGGCCTAGGTGACCTGAATGGTCTCAAGCCAAAGTCTGCAGTTGTGACTAAATGCTGATGACAGTCCTAGGTTCTTGTTGGAAACCGTAATGAGTGGAGGAGAAATCTGCGCTTGTTTGCCAGTGAGGGTCCAGAACTAGTGCAGTAGCCGTTTGAAAAACAAAGTCAGCATGTTTCTTACAGGGGGTTGGGACCGCTGTGCTGTTACCTGCCATGCCAGAAGCACCTGGTGGGATCTGGGACACTGCTGAACCCCACTTCAGCTGTTCCTGTCAGGGGACAGGGCATACTTTTGCCTCGTGATGTGCAAGATGCTTGGGAAACACCTTGTCCTCCAGCCAAAGGAGCCCTGTGCTGCTGGGACTGGGGCAGCAGCAAGCCCTGGCCCCAGGTAGCTCATGGTTGTGCTGGGGACCACTGGGAGGTCGCAGCACTGGTTCCTTCTCTCTGTTTTCAGCCAGTCTTCTGTGCAAGAAATTTGTGTTATTGGAAGATATGGGGGGTGGATAACCTCCATAGGCATGTATTGCTATATTTGTGACTGCTTTGGGCCATAAATATTGCATGGTGCGTAGGCTGCTGATTTAATTGCCCCAGGGCTGTTGCACAGTAGCAGACTGAGGATGTGAGGATGCAGGAGGGGAGTAGAGAAGGGAGAGTTAAAGCAGCTGTATCTCTTCATTAAGATGTTTTCCAGGTTGTGAATACTTTTAATACTTGTGTCAGAACTCCAGAAGAGGTCATGCACCTCCTGATTAAAAAAACCTTAGGGCTTGATCTATGGTACTGGGCTTTTTGGTAGTATGGAGATCCAGCCTCTCCATTCTGGATGGGGTTCTCCTGCGAAGACCATCCTCTTCCCTCAGAGCTGGAGAGGACCAATGCTGTATGCATAAAATGCATAAAGTCCCTTTGTGTAAACCCACGCAGAGTCACTATTCACAGCAACTAAACCTACAAGCCTCTTCTGCTTTCTGGCCTTGATTTTTTGCAGTCCCTTTTGTCCATCTAGGGGTATAACAGCTTTCCTAATCCCCCCATGGACCTCCTGAAGATAAATACAATCTTCAGCTCCAAAGAATGTGTCATTAACTTTGGGCTGGAGACCACAAACTTCCTCTTCCCAGCAGCTTTGGCTGCAGCGTGTGAATTTTTGATCACTTGCACAGAGAGCAGCTGACCACAAACATGCTGAGGGGTGGTTATTAGCAGCACCACTGTGGGTGCATCAGTGGCCGGTGACTAACAGAGAAGTGGCGCATCCAGTGCTGGCCTGGAAATGTGCCTTGTGTCTTGCACACTTCTTTCTAGACAGTCGAGAGAGGTCTGGTCTGTAAGAAGTGAATGTAACACCACTCTGGTGTCACCCATCGGGATGAGGTGGGGGAGAACAGGGGTGTGCGCGCAGAAGATGTGTGTGCATGGTCACCTGCAGTGGGTTTCAGCTTTATTTTTCAACAAGTGCAATCTTGAACGCTTTCCCAGAAAGGTCAGTAGACCTGGTTGGAAATTTCATGTGCACAACTTACTGCACAGCGTGTCTGAACTTGCATATTTTTCATCCATTTCCTTGGACCCCTGCAGTCATCCACGTACCCCCTTCTGCAGTCTTGCGAACCATGGGTGGGAAGCACTGATCAACGGATAGGTGCTTGGGTGGGAAGCAGAAGACTAACGTTTCCATCCCTTGCTCCACTGCTGACTCTGTGTGACAAAAAGAAGTTTCCTTTGCCTCTTGGAGGTCCCCTTTCCTCCTGTCTGCTGGCTTCAGCCAACTTAAAGAAAAAGCTTGGAGAGTGGTCGTGGCCATTGCAGCCTTGCTCAATGCAAGCGACCACCCTTGCTTTCGGGGCCGGGATCGGCTGACCTGCCCTTAGATCTGTAGCGTGTTTGGCCTGAGTCTTTGTCTCCTCGTAAGCGCAGTAACTACCGCCACAGGCTTCTAGGTGCAGCAGGGCTGAAAACGGATGCGTGATACCAATAGCTGTTGGGTATCCCTCGTTATCTTGGAGGGTTCCCTTTCAGCCTGGAGTCTGGCTTCCTTTCGCTCGCCCAGGTGGTTGCTGGAGTATGCGTGTACTGCAGGAAAGCGTCCCTTGAACCCCCACAGACTGCAGTACCCACACCTACCCGAGCCTGCAAATCCTGTGCTGGCTGAAAACCTGCTGAAGGCGTGAATTGCTCCTTGTTCGTCCAACCTGGTGGTGGGTCTTCCTGTAGTAGCTCAGTCCCTTGGCTTCACTAGTGCCTGCTGATGGGCTCGGTTGGGCTGTGACAGCCCATCGTGGGGCATTTATGAACGGTACCACATCGACTCTGCTGCTTCTCCTTCTCTGTTTACTTAGTTCTTGGCAGCTGCATGTTTGAATGTTTGCTCGACAAACACTTTCCCTGGAGTCTGTGATTACAGAATCTGTCAAACGCCACAGAATTATCCTGTTCTCTGTTGTCAGTAATCTCTTGGTTGCTGTCTCCATTAACCACAATATTTTGTGTGTGGTGCAAATTAATTTTTCTCACCCTTGTTGTAATCAGCCTGCCCCTCCCTGCTTGGTTCAGTTACTGAGGCTGTGTCCCCAGGATGCTGACATCTGTATTTTACTAATCCAGAAATCCTGGGGCTACCAGGAAGCAGCACAGATAATGAGACTGCATACCTGTCTAACACCTTTCATGTGAGAAGCTGAAATTGTCTGACTCATGTTCATCGAGTTGCTGCCTGTACCGACTGGGGTTTGCTATTCCTGTTTTTGCAACCTAGGAAGCTGAGACACGATGTCGGGTTATGGTGAGTCCAATAGATGAAGAAGCGATTCCAGAAATGTGGCATCATAACCTCCATGACTATGAGTTTCTATCACTCTTCATCTTGCAGTACCTATTTTGCCCCAAAGGGAAAGAGATCAGAGTGGATTGGTTTCGTGCAATGCTTTATTTGCAACGATCCGTGGCATTTTTTGGCACCCCAGTAAATTCCCCCCATGAGCAAAAAGGCAATTGCAAGATTCTTCCAAGGTAAGTCACCTTCCTTGGCTGCGATCAGGGGTCCGTAATGTAGTTCAAAGGAAGAGCGATATCCAAACATCGTCTGTTGTTGTCAGTTTGGTAGTGTGGAGCAATGCTGAGGGACAAGTGTTCACAGCAGGCCTGGAGAGGGGAAGGACCTTGCAGTATTTCAGGGGTGGTGACGAGGCTGGTGAAAAGATGTCCAGAGGTGATTGAGTGGTCAGTCTGGGCTGTTAATCTGTCTGGCTGCTGGCCTGTTTTGGGTGAGCTCTGAGACCAGGTAGGTCCCTGCTGCTTTTCTTACCACCTCCAAACACAGCTGAGGATACTTCCAAGCAAACCTGGGCCAGTTTAGGGTTTTGGGTGGAAACCACAAGCAAACCATGTCAAATTGCTGGATTCTACCCCAAACCAGGCAAAGTGCATGGGCTTCTGTTTCGTTTCGTTTGGAGATAACTGGGAGAGGAGGGAGACAGAGGAAAACCTGTGTGGATCCAGCATTGACGTAAGGCCCTAGGTGATCCATTCCCAAAACCTTGCAAGTGCTGTTTGCATGGCTAGACCAGACCAGTGAGGGCAGAATAATACCTGAGCTGACGTCCCCGGGGAGCGTGGGTGTGAGAGGAAGGATATTTTATCTGAAATCTTTCCAGAGAGGGACAGTTGGGAGGGAGAGAAGAGACAAATAAGAAAAGATGATGAGGAGGAGGATTAGTGTGAATGTGTGTCCCGCTGTATGTAAGCTCAGCTGAGGTGACGGGGAGGTTGGGTGAGTGTTTCCTGCGGTGGGGCCCTGGAGCATAGCATGCATGGGGGGTAAGAAACCCTCAGAAAGAGATGGGGAGAACTGCAAGCTCCAGGAGGTAAAAGTGTATTTATTTTTCGCGTGTTGCATCAGAACACGCTAATTTTGCCTGAGAGGGAGGGCAAGCACGTGCAAATACAGTCCGACTCGCTAGAAAAGGGGTGACAATTGACATTGAAGCTATTGATGCCAAATAGCTTGGGAAACATTGGTTTGGGTCTGCGTCTCCCCTGCACGTCCAGGTCGGGACAGACCCCCCCCGCGGGCCTGCGCCAGGGCGTTGCAGGGGAACCACATTCTCCCCTTGAGGCCGGCGCACCCCTGGCTCCCCGCCGTGCCCCCCTGCTCCCCCGTGCTTTTATTCCTTGTGCAAACGGCGTATGCCAAATCCGACTTCACAGCTGGCTCTGCTCCACGTGTTTGTTTTCTGTGCCTGCGCGGCGGCTCGGGGGTGGAGGCGGCGGGGGGAGAGCAGGGGTGCTGGTGGGGGAAACAGGAGCAGGCTGCTGCTTTCCAAGCCCTTATTTGTTTAAAGCTTAAGCCTGTTTGAGAGCGCCTTTTTGGAGTGAGGGGTAAGTGGCAGGGGCGGGATGCCGGGGAATGGGGAAAGTAAACTGTGCGTCAAGGAAAGCAAACTTTGCAGCTGGAATTGCTGCTGGCGCTTATTGTGCAAAGGGCCCGGGGAGGTGCCTCCGGCTCCGCGCTCCCGCTCGCTCTCTCAGAGCGGCTGCGAGTGTGAACGGGCAAGGGTGAAGAGCGGGGAGCTGGTGACGGGGCTGTGCTGTGCCTCGTCGGTGGGTGCGAGGGCACTGCTGCCCGACGGGCATCGGCACAGCGGATGCGTCAAGCACCAGTGCTGGCGCTGGCCACGGCTCTCCTGGCGTGTCCTAACGCAGCGGGCTGGGGCACAGGCTGGTGAGCTGCTCTTGCCAGGCTCTGGGACAGCAGCGTGGTACCGCTGCAGCGCGTTCGCCTTCCTTTGGTCCTGGAGCATCCCCTTGCCGAGAGGGAGAAACCGGGTGCTGGCCCTGCCCATCCCTGCAGGGTGATGCGAGGTCTTGCTCCATCTCCTGCCCGCGTTTGGGTTGCTGTACTCAACTGGGCCGTTGTTTTCAGAGGCGTATTTATTGCTGGGGTGATAAACAGGGTAAATGACGTGCAGATGCAACAGTTTAAAAAAAAAAAATCCCAGGGATGCAACAGTCTCTTCTTCATATCTGGGGCAGGGGAAGTCTGTCACCCATCCCGAGACCCCGCTGCAGGTGTGTCCCCCATGGTTTTTCACCTCCAGATGGGCCCCGTGTGGTTTTGGAGCAGCATGGCAGCTGCTGGTCACAGCACGAAGGAGGGCATTTGGCACTGGCTGGAGCATTTTCTGTGAGCAGTCGGTTCTGTCCCTTTGTTTTGCTGGCCTCGAGCTTCCTCTTGTGTTTTTTGGAGTAGTGACGTGTCTTCCAGGGGAAATGTGTCCTAGCAGAGAGTCCTGGAGGCTTTTGACCTGCTCCCATAACCGAAATGATTATTGTTAGTGAGAAGCATTTGAGTGCCAGCTATGGAGAGTAAAAACTCTCATTTATTCCCACATTTATAGAAGAGAAAAAAAAAACCCAAACTTCTAAATACGATCTTCAAAGGAGACGAAAAATGGGCTTGTGCTCTTTTGCATCCCAGCAACAAGTCATTGCTGAAAGGAGTGCAAACTAGAAGGCAGTTTCTCTTTATGGTGGTGATGGGGATGTCTCTAAAGCCAGCCATCTGGGGATTAAACTTTGTATTGACGTTACTGGCGAGTACTTTGTCCTGTCTCTTTTGTGTGCTCTTCTGGATTTTGATGTCGACTGTGTTAAACTAGCCTCACGCTTGTTAATGCAGTTTCTGGGCCTGCTTCCACTGAAGTCATGGCAAAGATCAGGCTGATTTTGGAGGTGGCAGAATCAAGTCCTCTGTCACGATCTTCTGGATGCGTTAACAGGTATTTCTGCTGAGCCACTGGCTTGTGTTTAATACAAGCTTGGTGGGTTTTTTACTGCAACTGTTGTAGGCACCCCTGCTCTTTGAACACACACTGCAAGAAGGCTTGAAAGCTGGGGAAGCTGCTCAAGTCTTTGCTCTGCTCCAACAGGAAAGTTCCCCCATTGCAACTTCCCCCGTGGAAGGCTTAACAGTGTCACTGGCAGTTTCTGTGGGCTTTTCTGGTTTGGGATTTTTTGTTTGTGTGTTTGTTTTACTCTGTTATTGTTCCTAATTGGACATGGGTGAGATTTTTCTATTGTTGCTAGACAAAGATGACTATTTTTTTTTAATTTGGTATTTAAACATAGGTTCATGTTTAAGCGTGTAAAGAAGCGGGCTGCTCTCAAAAAGCATCCGTAGCCACTGTCTCTCTGACTTGTGATCCACTCTGCAAACAAGAGCTTCCAAGACCCAGTTCGGAGGTGGCCATAGCCAACAGGCAGACCAAAATACTCTCTGCTCCCCGGGCACGACTGCGGTGCTTCATGCAGATGCTGACCACTGGTGTGTCTCTGGTATACCGCTCCTCTGTGCTTTGGCTTGTAGAATACGGATCCTGCTTTGAGAGAGAACGGTGTTTCATCTGGTGGTTACCAGCATGAATGGACACCGTGAGATTTATTGTCTGTCCTGTTGCAAGCCTGCCCTATCACCTGACAGAGACAATAAAATGGAAATGGGTCTCTTCAGGGCAGCTCCATGTCACACCTTTGCCATGGTTTGTGGTCCTCCTTCCATAAGGCCTATTCCTGACCACTGGTCCAGCTGCAGAGAGGCCGCAGGGTGGTATTAGGTAGCCTAGGATGCAGAACTTTTAGTGTTGCTGCCGTGTCAGTGGTGAAATGCTTGTTTTGGTCACAATGGCGGTGTCCTGCGGTTAGGGGTGAAGGTTGGCTGTGTGTGTGTGCTCTCCAGGAGCTGCTGGGGGAAGCGACGCGGAGCAGAGTGGAGCAAAAACAGCTTGGGAGGAGAGCATCCTGCTCTCCCCAGGGAAAAATGCTGTTTCACTGGGACCAGAGCACACTGTGGAAGTGCATCTGTTGATTAAACTTTTATCTTAGAGTTGGTTGGAGTTTCTGATGAGAGCAGGAGTGGTTTTCCTGCTACCATAAGCAACCCATGTTTACACAGAGTGGAAGAGTGGCGGCTGGGGAGAGAGAGATTTGCTTGGGATGTGGGGGTCCCAGGTGACGGTCCCTGCTCTGAGGAAGGCAGGGCAAGGGCTTGGGCCGGGGGGCACTTGTGGCCAGTGAGCCGTGGCGTTGCCTGCTCCTTACCTGCCCAGCCCCTGGAGCAGTGGGGACAAATGCAGCGTAAGGAACTCGGCCATAACCCCAGCTCTCCCATTTCTCCTTCTTTCTTGACCCCCTCATCTCCATTTGATTTTCCTGCCTTTTCCTTTCTGCCGCCTTTATTTCTCACTTCCCCTCAGTGTCTTGCAGGGCTTTTGCCCGGGATCACTTTCTCTGCATCTGCTGGGCCCGCCTCGTCTCTGACCTCTTCCCTAACCCAGAGGCAATTAGAGCCTCAACCTCAGACTTCAAGTTTTGGGGTTTTTTTTGTTTGGGAAGGATGAGAAAGGAAAAACAAAGCAGCATCCTGACTAATGTAAACTCGCCAGAGGCACATCTGTGCCCGCGCGCTGACGGCTTCTGGTGGGAGCTGCCAGTCCCTCCCGTGGCTCTGCTCTGCTGCCGTTGCCGTCAGGGAGGGGAACAACCTGACACCCGGCTGGCATTGGCCGGGGAGTCGGCACAGACCAGAGCCAGCAGCTTCGCCCAGCGTTCTCTGCCCGTCCTGCGGGTCCCACAGCATCAGCCCCCAGCAGAGCCATCCCCTGGGTTTCCCTCGCCCAGGTGCATGCTGTCCCTCCTTCCCAGCTCCTTGCTGCGTGCTTTGCCCCTCTGTCCAAACAGGAAAAGGTGTAGGTAGATAAATTCGATACACTGCTTGTATCGAACGTCCGAAAGTGAGCAACCCTTCTAGCCAGCGGTGTGAAGTCTCTAGGACATGGGGTCGTTTTCACTCTGTGTTTAGTACAGCATCCGTCTGCGGCTCTGACTGCGTTGACACCGATCGCTGGCTTTAGTGGTGATGCGAATGCTGAAGCGGGTGTTGTTTTCACATGGCAAGAGATAGGAGGCTTCAGGCAAGTAATGCCGTGCAGTAAAACCCCTGCTTCTGAGACTGAAGGCGTGTTTTCACATCACACTGGTGTCAACGGGTGACCCCGTTCCTGCTGCCTCCTCTGCAGTGTTTCTCGCCGTGAAGATGCGATGTTGTCCTGTTGTGAAGCCTCAGAGAAGTCAGACTTTCTCACTGCACCGTGAGCTGAGTTTGTAGCAGGCGTGGGGCAAACTGAAAATGCTTCAGAGTAGGTAACTGATGTCCACAAGTGTGTGGCCATGCTGATGTGGTTTTCTGACGGGATCCTGACCCTTTCTCCCCACACTAGCTTTGGCATGAGAATAGGCTGAGCTGCAACCCTGTGTACACTTGGTCAGGGTCTCGCAGGACCTCGATACCAGCAATTCTGCTGGTTCTCTGACATCTGGTGTTCAACCCCCCAGATGCACGACCTGCACCCCTTGGTAAGCGCTGCAGCGGCGCGCTGCCTTTGGGAGTCCTCAGCTCTTCCAATACGGGCTTTAGCTGGCAGGCTGGAGAGTCTACAGGTGGAGCAAGGGTGAGAAGGGTGGGGAGCGTGGAGGAAAGGTTTGTCTAGAGCTATGGCAGCTCTCCCAGCGTGGGACTGAAGTTGGACTGGAAGGTTCTGATCATGGAGGCATCCTGTCCTGGCCGTGGGGGCAGCCCCGGGGACTGCTGCGGGGCCGCTTTCCCCCCTTCCACGCTGTGGAGAAGGAGCCGGAGAGCAGCCAGCAGCTCCGGGCTTGTTGCAGCAACAACATCTGTTTCCTAGGTGCACTTTGTTTCTGAAGAGGCTGCGCAGCACGCTCCATCTGTGCCCTGCTCTCTCCTTTTTTGTGTGTGTGTGCGTGCCGGTTGCGCGGCGTTCGGCAGCAGAGGCCGGAGGCTCGCAGGGGAGGCGAGCGCTTCGCCGGGGGACCCTCCGTGCCAGCGCGGGCTCCTTGCCCCCGGAGCAGCGTTGTCAGCATCTTGACAGCTGGCCGGCTGCATGCGTATTAGTTGCCGCTTTCCTCTTGCCCTCCACCTTTGCTTCGCCTCCCTGACCACCTCCAGCCTCTCCCTTCCCCCTTGCTGGCCGGCTGGCCCTTCGGGGAGCCCCCAGCCTCTCCAGATTAGAGCTCTCCAGGGACTTGGTCCTTTTGAAAGGAAAAAAGAAGAAAAAAAAAAAAAGGGGGAAAAAAAAAAG
>Ga0065711_1004361_pt1 | contig 23864 bp, 12 predicted proteins | sample Hoacrofraction12_FD_59098 | JGI IMG/M metagenome (GOLD analysis project Ga0065711, IMG submission 59098) | Hoatzin crop microbial communities from Cojedes, Venezuela - Epithelial fraction 12 v2 (version 2) | ecosystem: Host-associated > Birds > Digestive system > Esophagus > Crop | place...
GTTGTTACTGTTCCCTCTGTTTGCTGTTCAGTTAAACTGCCCTTATCCCGACCACCCAGTTTCTGCCTCTTTCTTTTCATTCTACTCCGCACCCCGGCGGGGGGAGGGGCGGCCGCGTGGCGCTTTTGTTGCCGGTGGCAGCCGAAACGAAAACATCCTTCTAAAACCATGGCATAGAAATAACGGTTCCTTGTGGAGAGGCAGGGTATGTTTCTCATAGAAACAATCAGGTTTTTGGCTGGGGGTAATGCATATGACTGTTTACTGCTTCTCAGTGGTTTACATGATAAAAATGCTATCTGTAAAGTTCTTTGTTCCTCCTTTTTGCAGGACAAAATGTGAAAATTTGAAGGATCACTTAAACTTTGGAAGGGAAGTTGTGTTATGGTTAGAAGTTTTTTGTTCAGGAAAATCTGTTCCGAGAAGTTGCTATTTGCATGTGTGAACAACAGGAGTACTTGTTTTTATTGAGATCAGCAGAAAACTGTATTTCACCTCCATCAGTAGCTGATTGGTTAAAAAGCCTCTGAGCTTTACAGCCCTTCAGCCCTGTTTATGTCCTAGAAACACGATCCTCATCTGTCTTGCTGCTTTTACAGCAGAACAAGTATATTATAGTAAACCTTCATGTGGTTTGTTGTACAGAAACAGCTAGGAAACTGAAAGGCTGTAGGTTACTAGCAGAGGTGGGTGGAAATACAACCCAGAGACAGTAAAGCCCTTGTTCCTCTTCGAAGGCATGGATTTGGGATGGGGGGCATATTAATTACTTCAGCATGACACTCGTACCATCTCCTTTGCTGTGGTGTGGTTCTCAGATGTGGGTATATGTGCTGTGTGCATATGTATTGGGTCACATGGACCTGTCTAATATGTATTTGTGTTATGCTGCCAGAGTTAAAGTTGTTTTTCCTTTGTATAGTCCTCTGCCGTATTATTGTTTCCCTGTTTCATGAATCGATGTCAGTAGTATTACAGATTTGAAGTAGCTTTCATATCTTTGAAGATCTGACATGACAAATTTGATCACCTAATTTAACTTTGTGTGTTAGCATCTCACCTAGTAATTACTGAGTTGCGTAATTCCTTTTTAATCTATAGGCTATTGTCTAGAAATAAACCTCTCATTTGTTTTAATTCATTACTGCTTCTGTCCCACTAAACCCTAACATTGTGTCACCAGAGTTTGCCGGCTTGCAGCCAGCCTGGAGTAGCAGGCAGAGTGTGTGCTTAAGGTGAGCTGGCAGATATATTGTTAATGATGGGTCAACGCACACAAACTCCAGTATTTATTGCTGTCTGTTCAAGGACTTCCAGGATGATAGGGTCAAGTTATTACGGTTGCACAGAATGAGATGTGTGTTATCTTTCAGTTTTGTTGCTGTATTACACCTTGCTGGTTTACATTACAAGAATCTTTAAGTATCATACTACTTTGTGTTGGTCAGCTGGAGTCTGATCATATACCCCCTCCAGTCATTCACTCCAACAAGTAATTTTGCTCAATACAGTTAATAACAATCATGTTTCTCTACCCAGCAGTTGAAGTTTATGTGTGTTTTATGCTTTTTGTCAACATCTCATCTCATCCGTAAGAGTTTCAGTACGTTTATTTTTTTATTACAAACAGCCAGAGATTTGAGATGTGAATCCTTATTATTCTGATGATGGTTCTGGGATTATCCTGATGGACAACAAAGGAATTTTGGAAGGCTTGGTTGGGAAAAGGTTTTAGAAATAGGTTTTTTATATTGTATTTTTTTGAAGTTGTTACTTGAATGGCTTGTCTTTTTGAAGAAGTAGACTATGAAATAAACTTTGACCATCATCTGATTCTTGTCTATCTGAAAGCCAAGGCTGTCTAATCCTGACTCTAGAAACAGGACATAGGTTGCTGGCCATACAGAGAATGTTGCAAGTTTGATTTATAATTTTCACATTTAAGAATGGAATAATTGTGACATTATTCATCTAGTGGAAGAGCATCCTGCGTCAAATACTATCCCTAAAAAGGAGTTAAGAAGATGAAAATACAGCTTTGATTAAATAAGAACAAACAAGATCAACTTAACCTTGAACTTCTTATGTTTGGAAGTGAGAGAAATACTTCTACTCATATGTTTGTCAGTCACGTAAGAAAACATGTTCCTATTAAGGAAGATTTGGTATTTTTTTCTTCAAAAATTAATAAGGAAAATCCTCATATATCATACATGATAAGTAAAGATGAATTGTCCATTGATTTTCAGTTTTATTTCCACTGAAATAAGATTAATGTAGCACAGCTTGTTCTAAAGATATTTTTTCTGTACCACAGATATTTCCTACCTTGTAGTGTATACTGAGTTAATGTATGTAGTATTTGTGGTGTTTGGTTTGAAGATAAGTTGTTCAATACTGAAAAACTCAGTGCATAGAATAATGAAATCTCATGTCTTTATTGCAGGGATGATTTTTTTTTTAACTGTTAAATTGCAAGCAATTGATTTATTGAATGGGTGAAAAATGTCTTCAGATAAATATTTTGATTAGGATTTTCATTGTAATTCCACTATTTGTAATAGCTGGTAATAACCATGTTTCATGCTGGTGCATACTACCTTTGGTGGACAATGTAGAAGGAAAAAAATTATTAAAAACTTTAAAGAGTATGCCTGGAGTTATCGAAGGCAACAAAATAATATTTTGAGGGTATTTGGCCTGAACTGTTGCCCAACTTCTCAAAATTGAAAGATAAGGTTAAATTTGTCTCCACAAAAGAAATGCTTTCACTGACAGTTGAACCTTTAGGTTGTTAGGGAGAGGTTGGCCTCATAGAATGCAGTTGCATTGCACTAAATATGTTTCACTCTACGAAAGCTTTTGACTAACCTTTGACGATATCAGTCATGAATCTATTACGGGGGAGCAAAGCGCACACTGAAATGAAGTTCAGTTTTCTTTTATGATGATATCTACATACCTGTGAGAATCTTCAGGTCTTGCCAGGACTGTCTGAACTTTGATGTTCTACTCTGGGTTAATTGCTATGCAAGGATAAATGATTCAAAGAATAAGCATGCTCAGCATGCTGTGACTTTCATCAACCATATTAAGGGACCGTGAGGAAGAGGAATAGGAAAGAATAAGATTTTTAAAACATCTAGTGATGCTTTTTGGAGTATGTGAAAGTCTCTCTCTAAAGAAATATGTGGAAATAGCTTTTCATGGCGTTTTGTGTAATTCACATAAAATGACTCCTGTAATCCAAAGGAAGAATTTGTACTTCCGTGAAATTTTTTAAACCTTTACAGTATTCTGTGAAAAACCCTGACTTCTGATCAGCAACTCTTTCTTTCTTTTTCCCCCTTCCAAATTACATGGTTAATGAACAGAAAGAAAAATGGCTGTGATGTAGAGCAGGAAGAATACAGTGTGGCAGTATAAAAGGCTCCACTGGATGGGAGCTAAACATGTGAATAATGTCTGAATTTTGTGTTGCAACTGAGTAGGGGGTTGTGTGTCTGTATAACGGTATCTATGTATGTATCAGGGAATTAAAGATCACTGTAATGGGCTGTTTAAATGACTGATAAATCATGCCACTTTCAAACTTCAAAACAACACCTTACTGGATTAACATGCATTAGCATTACACTTTAGCAGTGGTTAGTTTTCTTAATCATTATCACTACAAACACAAAACTGTTGGTCTTTAACGTTTGTATCCCAAATTTGCTGTGAGTATACCATACCAGAGAGCTGATGTTGTATAGCTAGTGCTGGAAGTCAAGGTGATCAGACCTGAAAGTACTTTGATGGGGAAGCCAAAATGAAAATGGGCTCATTTCTTCTCCATGTTTCTTTCCTCTCTTACCTCTGGTGCTCCTTACTCCCTCCACAAAGAAAGGGGGTGATTACATATGCTCTTGATGTAATTCAGCTTACTTTTGGGACCAGGTCTTGCTCTAATTTTGCCAGGCATCTTTCTTGCTTATTGTGCAGTGTTATTCTACTTCCATTGGACATCCTGCCTTTTCTGCAGTATTATTTTGCTTTCACCAGATGTCTTTCCTGCCTGCTCTACATCTTTAGTTCTCATCTTGAAGACTTTACTACTTCTGCATGTTTTCCTGTATCCTACTTGTGCAGCTAAACCACAAATCTCCATTTACCTATTGGTAGTTAAATATTATGTATATATTTATGCTAAATTCTGTGAAAAAAATGCTCATTACTGGTTATTCTGTTGGTAGTGTTGCAATTCTACAGATTTCTTGTACGCCATCTAGGTTTATGCTATTGTAGTGTGCTTACGCCTGGGTTCAAGGCGAACAAATGCAAGTTATATCTGCTTCTACTTTATTGGTGGAACAGGCTTCTGCTTTAGATTCAGTCCTGTCTTTTAACAGTAGTTGCAGTTCATGTATTTCTCATCTTGGAGGCTCCATAGCATTGAAGTATTGTTTTCATTCTGGGTATTAGTTCTGCAGTGTGTGACTGCAAATAGTGAAGGAAAATCTTGTTTGTTTGATAGCTATTTCCTTTGAGATTGAATTATTCTGGTAAGTAGTTTTTTCTTTAAGTTGGTTTTTTTTGTCCTTTCCCAAACTATATTTTAAGCTATATTTGTTTCTCAATATTCCAGTCTTACTAAATTACATCTTATCTTTTAAACCAATGCATTTTTTGTGACTTCTTGCATTTTCCTTTATAGTGGAATTTCTGTGGAGCCATACAACAGAGAGCATGTGTGTAGGATATATGTCTGCACAGGATGGCAAAGCTAAGGTAAGCCATGAGGAATAGGTTGTAATACAGTAGAGTGAGTGCAGAAGCTAAGGAGAATATGAAATAATGATAATGAAATATATAAGAAATTTCTGTCTTTAAGAGAATGGAAAAAGTAATGGGTGCATAAGCAGTTAAATGTATCTATTGATTGGGCATTTCTAATACCTTTTTTTTTAATTGCAGCAGTTAACAAACCTACGGTAACAGGTGTATTATGTCAGGAAAAGGTGCCATAAACACATTCCCGTTCCCTCTGCTGGCAGTAATTGTGTTTGAATAACTTCATCCAGCTTGATTCAGTTACACTCGCTATTTAGGGTGTTAATGGTGTTTTTCCACAGGCATTTCTTCCTTCATATAAAGCATTTGCACTGAGAAAGAAGGGAGAGGTTATAAAACAAACTTCGAGGTCGTTCCTAGAACAGTCTCTGTGGTAAACAGTTTAGATATTAACCTCCACGATTATTTTCGTTTCTTGGGGTCTAATTATATTTTTTTTCTGGAATGAGAGAAGTATGTTAAAACTGAGTTTAGCAGTGGAAACCGGGAAAAATCCTTAACATTAAATAATAGGAATTAACCAAGATGATGAGAGCCACCTACTCATAGGAATATAGCATTGAGAGGAGGAAACAGGCAGGTTTTCCTATGTAGCAACTAGAGCATTTAGGAGAAGTGTTTGGTCAATGAGAACAAACATGGAAGAAGGTGCAAGCAGAGGCAAAATCATAATTTCTGTAGGCATTTATAAATGTACAGCTGTCAGTATTCAAGACTAAGAGTGAGCAATGAGAACTGATTAAAGGAAGTGACAGAAGTGGAGAAAAGAAGTAGAATAAGAAGGCGGCTCCCCCATCTGGTTAAACTACTGGCAGGGGTGTTTACTGGAACATTTGCATGTATTAGAGGAGGAGATGATAGCCAGGAACTTTATACCAGCAGATAATAGCAAGAAAGACATTCAACATTTTGATGGTAGAATTCAAAGAAGAATGAATTTTAAAGCCTGGAAAATGAAAGAATTTGAGGGCCTGGATTTGTTGGCTCGCTATAGAAACGACTGCTTGTGGATCTGCTGAGGAAGAAAGTTTAGTCATTAACAATGAAGGGGGAGCGGAGTACAAAATCCAAACCTTTATCTTTGGTGGTTTTTTCTTTTTTTTTTCTTTATTTCCCCCTGTATTTCATTTGAGAGATAAATACAAAGGAGGACATGAGTGAGATAATAAAAGAACATACAAAAGAAGGAAATTGACGTCAGATTATTTTAACCAGCAAGAGTCGTGTAACATGCTGTTTGAAGCACTGGGGATGAATGAGTTCATCCTGAAGGAGTAAAATGTATAGGAAGGAAAGACAAGAATGCCCCAGGAGGAGGAGGAGAAGGAGGAAGATAAAAAGCAGCTAGTGAAGGAAGTGCTGGTAGAGGTGTTATTGAAGTACCCGCTTTCATGGCTTATGGAGTTCTTTCCAGCTGATTACCCATGGAATAGGGTGTAGTTTTACTTGTTTTCTTAGTATTTATTTTAGATTTATTAGAAAAGAATGCAAACTAAAGGTAAAAGCTCAGACTGAATTTAGTGAAGCTAAAGAAAGCTCAGCTGCAGATGTTGTAGTATTCGCTAGTTAGTTTAAAAGTCATTATATCGTGTTCACAGTGAAATAAGGAGAATTATTAGAATGCGCAATGTTAAATTATTACAGTGTGTACCCCTGCCTCTGGCTTGCAGTACAAGCTCAAAATATTATTGTTTCTTCCTGGTAGTGTCTGTCTAATTAATAAATAAATGCTAAATATGAAATCTGTCTGGTACTGAGTACTAGCATGACAGTGCCATGCCCAGAGATGTTTTCCTACTCACAGTTGCAACATTTGACATCTAGTGTACATTGTTTTCATACTGCTGGTAAATTCTTCAGCTGGTAATCTTGATTGCGCTGACAGACACAGCTGCTCTTCTTGGTTCACTTTTAAATTATGTTTTTGACCTTCATTGAAGAGTTAATCCCCCTCCCTTTTTTACTCCTTTTGAGTCTGTGGCTATAAATGCTTTCCAGAGAAAATCCACAAATGCTTTTGCTGCTGTCTTCTATTGATCAAAAAAGCTTTCTGTCGTAAAAGCTGGAATTTTATTCTGCTACAACTAGGGCTAAATCATAGATGGAAAACTGGGCTTGAAATAGAACACAATGTATTGCAAGTTTAAAAAACAAAACAAAATCCCTTTTATTTAATAGAGTAACTGTTTTGGTACTATTAATTTTGACTTCTTGCCACGAAAGAGTAATGGTGTAAGAATTCATAAAAGTGTAAAATATCACTTGCTTATGAGTACCATAGGAAAATGATCAGGCAGCGGCTTGTAGGGAAACATCTTGCTTTCCTGTTTTTTATGGGTGATAAAGAGCTTTAGTTTTTATTTCTTTCATCAATCTAGGACTCAAGTGTTATTCTTAAACCAAGGGGTAGTCACAGTGGCTGATTTTGGGCTGGTTCAATTTAATGAACATGAAAACATTTTTGTAACAAGATTTTTAGTAAGTGAGAAGGTTTTTAATTGTCTAGTGCTAGAAATTAGACAAATATTAGAATCGTAATTATATAAAGGGGTACATACTAAGGGAAAAAAGGATCCTGCTTGAATCTTAATGTGAGTCTTGGGCATTGGAGTTCAATGCATTTCATAATACAACGTAGCAAATGGTGGTTCTGAACCCCAGACAAAGACGGTGGAGATATAGGAGGCCTTCCTTACAAGGCAAACACTAAGACACTTATAAGCTGGATGCCAGCTCACCTGAAGGCACTAGTATGCTCGAGAGGTGGAAACATACTCAACCAATTAACTATCAGTAACTGCTTAAAAGAACAGTGGGATGGGAAAGTGGGATCAGAGACTTGAAGTGGTTTCTACATCCTGACCTTCTGGCTTTTAGCACTGTGAGCTCTCCAAGTACTGATTTAGAACTATCCTTGCAGTGGGGGTTTATTTCCTCCCGATTTAGAAAAGACTGGGTTCTGCAGCTCACCTCCAAACTAGACTGCCTAAATGCTAACTTGCCAGCCTAAACGTATAAAATGGCTGAGCCTGCAAGAGCTGTGGAACAGTTTTGCACTGTGACTAATAATTGTTTGATTTGAAGCATACTTTCTGGAAAGGTGTCCAGTCTTTTTTTGGAAAACCAGTTGCCTGGGCAAGTCACCATTTCCTGTTGAACGTTGGTTTAAAATGTTTGGTTGCATGTTACTTTAAAAATACTGTGGAGTCTTGCTAGATGAACTCAGTTCACACCTTATTGCCGACACAGTCATCTCTGGTTGCGTGTCCCATTACCTGCCTTTAGATCTCTCTCAACACTGGAAGTATTTCAGCTGCTCCACCACTGACAGCACTAGCAATATCATCTTCCATACCTGCATAGTGGATATCTCATTGACTTAACTCTGATTCTTATGCCCTCGAACCCTTACATCACTGCCACAAGCAGCTGATCAAAGCATATCCTTGCTGGTTCAACTGTGCTCTTCTTCATTTCTTATCATCCCTCTTGACACGAGCAGTTTCATAATCAGTGCTTGTTGTCATATATTGGATGTGGAAGGAAACAAGCTTTTTGTCTGAACAGCTTAGAGGTTTTTTTATATACTTCATGGAACTAACCTATACCATCTATTGCTGCAAGTTCTTCATGCTGGTGCCTGGGAGCCTCAACGATGATGAGCTTAAGGGACAGATACGTTCTGTTTTAGAAGTTTCCAGTCCTAGATTTCTTTCCTGAAGCAATACCGTGACAGATTGTTTCAACATCAGGCCTGTTCTTCGGGAAGATGAATGAACTTCCTGCGATCTCCTGAAGCAAGTTCCTGCATTGCTATCTGTATGATGGCAGAATTGTCACATAAGCTGACACTCAATTATTTCTAAGCTGTTAGTGAGGCTGTTAGAAATATTCAAGGCTGCTGTGGAAGTTTCTGGCTCGGGCCATGAGAATAGATAGGAAATATTAGTCTGTGGACTACTTCTGCACTTACCGAGCTCCTTTTGTGGCATTAACTGCTGCATCAGCTAAGGTTAAGACTATTAGATTGAAGGACTAGGAGGTTAATATCTTCATGAACTGAAGAGGTGTGTTTATTCCTTTTTGTTACTGTGATGTTGACTCCTGAATTACTTGATAAGAATTCAAGATCTTTGATAAGCAGTTAGCTCTTTCAGATTTCCTGCCCAAACTTTCTTCTCTCTCTGAGACTCTAGTCTTCAGAATAACCTTCCAGATGTTTTTTTTATGTATCTGTAATATATCCAACAGCTGGTCACAGCATCAACTAAGAAGGTCATCCTGTTACTGAAGCTCTAACCTCTTGAATATACTGTGGCAGCTCTCAGTTTATCAGTTCCAGCTTACCAGAACTGATTAGTTTACATTCTAAGAGCTTAAGCAATTATATTGTCATCATGGGGGAAACAGCTATATTCTGATGACTGCAGTGTTGCTTCTTGGGGTTCTGTCCATGCTGTCGCAGGCAATGTGCAGTATTTGAGGTCTTAACAGTTGGTGTAGCATTTGGTAGAGCAGTTTAAGTGTCAGTTTGCATGAAGGGCTTTGAGACCTTCTGCCATGTAATTTGGGAGGGGGAGAAATAACTCCTTGAATTCACCCATAACGTGATTTTTAGATGTAAATAGCAAATGGGAAACTAAGGAGGTTAGTGAGTAGGTTACAAGTTAATGGACTCCTCTTAGTTACATAGTCTTCATATCTTCTTGTTTCTTGTCTGCTTGGCCAATGGAGGATGCTACGAAGGAAAATACTTTCTTCAATCTCAAATGACAGCGCAGCGTATACCTGCAATGTGAATTCACATACCAATTGCATCTTTTGAAGGTTCTGGTTATGGGTAGGCAGCTTTTCTTTGATTTAATACTGTGCGCATAAGCAAGCAGGAGCCCTTTTATCTCAAGCAGGGTCTGCAGAGTATTTGTTCGCTCAAGATCGATGGTATTCTGTGGGCAGGATGTGCCACAGACCTACTTTTTTCGTGAATCTCCCAAGTTTCTTGTATTATCCTAATGATTGAGTGTAGTTGGTGGTGGATGATGCTTTTGCTTGAAAATAGGTACTTCGTCACTGTGTTTTCGGTAGTGTTTGAAGTCAGAGTGCTTTCTTTCCAGTGAAAGATCCAATCTCAATACCAACAATGTGCAGTTTTGGTCCTGTGTTATAATTTTTCAGCTGACTATGGTTCTTAGTATGTGTAAATTTACTATATGATCTGTGTATAAATGTTGCGATACTTTTGATACATCCTTGTAGTTCAGCTTCATAGGTTTTAGTTTTTGTAACAGCCAGATAACCTAGAAAACTAATTTCTAAAAACCTAGTTGTAATATTGAATGTAGTCCAGTTCAGTTGCCAGTTTAAATCTCTCTTTGGCAGATATTCAGTTCTTATAACATGAATTACTAAGCTTTATGTTATGGCAGGTTTTAATATTGCAAAACTACATATGCCATTCTTTCCATTTTTTAATGAACCAAATTCAAGTTGCTTTGCAAGATATAGGGTGACAGTAGTGGAAAGTGTTGCATCACGCTGTGTTTGAAAACATCCATCAGCAACAACTGATGTCTACATCAAATGTGGTTTGCAATATGCAAACAGAAACTTTATCTTTGACAATTAATTTCACTTTCTGGTATGAGAAAACATAGTGGACAGGAAGACCATTTCCAGTTCACTTTTTCTGTCAAGACATTAGGTGTCAGAATCAGATTTACTTGCTTTTGCTAAATTTTACAGTGTTGGTAAAATTACTTGCCTCTGCGTTTGAAGTGATAAATATGACAAACTGATTGTACTGATTGTTGTTGGTTTTCTCATGATGGGCTTCTGTGTTTTACTTTCTGAGTAAAAGGTCTGTGAAAGCCCTTTGTCAGGAGAATGGTAGTTATCCGGTGCTCACTGGGTGAAGAAATACGTCTTGAAAGAATCCTAATTCTAATTTGAAAATTAGTGGAAAAATTTACTGAGCCTGTTTAGTTAACAGAAATACTAAAATAATTCAGTCATTCATTTCAGAGTACAGAGACAGTCTTTTAACTTTATGAGACAGGAAAAGTATGTGTCACTGTTACACTTTTTTTTTTTCTTTAATCTGCACTCTTGTCTGGAGACTGGGGAATCAGTCAGAAACTTTTGCTTGAAAAGAACTCTGTGCATACAGTTGAGCATCCAGTTCTCTCGTAAAAATAACGTATTTATATTTGTTGGAAATAACCTTCAGTGCTAAGATACCAGTTAAAATACTTGGCTTGCAGACCTTCATGGAAATTAAGGGCTCTGAGATGGGAAGTTCAGTTTTTTGGGTTGAGTTCTTGCATAAAGCCAGTAGTTCTGGAACTCTCCTCATATTTAGCCAACATATTTTAGAATGGTGCAGAGGAATATGGGATTGTGTATCCAGGTGCGCAATATAAATGCAATAACCTGACTTGGCACCTGCAATTCAGAATGGTAAAAATCACATTTTAATATGTATGGCAGTGTTTTAGAATACCTCTACAAAAGCCTGGGATGCTGAGCTGAATAAATAATTGTTTGGTACATGGCTTTAGACTGTCTAAATACATGTGTGAATGATTTAGAGAGATTAAAATGCTTTAGTTTTCAACTTTCAGAAAAAATTCAAATTCAATAATGCATTGTATTAAAGTTTTTAGATACATAAGTAGTGTATAGTAATATACTTAACCCACAGAATGAATTTGAGCTTGGAACGCTGTTAGCTTCCTAAGCAACCTATATGTAGAATCAGTGTTTTTCATGCCAGAGAGGCAGAAGCACACCATCAGTACATCTGTATTTCTGTCTTTTTGCCAACAAGGACAATCATTCTGAAGCTCCCTCCCCCTTTTTTTTAAGATTTCACCAAACGAGCTGCACATGGGATATTCTGATAGCAGCAGTTGCCAGTATTTTGCAGGGCACCTTCTCCTGCCATATGGTAGGTGTGCATTCTAGCCATGTTGGAGGAGAGCTTCCCGGGAGACGGAGCAGCAGAAGATGGCTGTTGCTGCCAAAATGGGCTAGTACTGCCTAGAAAATAAACTGAGAATAAGTGGCCAGATTGGTCTCATGGTGGAAGTGTGTACCCAGCTAGAAAGCTTGTAGAAACTCTGAGTCATTCTGAATTTCTAAAGAATGTATGGGTTTGGTGGTACTCTTTAAGGAGTAAGGTGGTAGAAAGCAATTTCGTTAAGTATATGATGTCCTTGGTCTTTCATTATATTTCATCTCAATAGGGTAATGAATGGAAAAAGTTTGTTTTATAAATTATTCTGTCCAAAGCACATCCTGAGCATGTAATAAGAAAGCTAAACGCGTGAAGTACTTCTTACATTTGCTTAAGAACTGAATGTGCTGCCATCTGGTAGTTGTACTCTGTCCTATTAGCAGTGTTTGAATGATTTCAGTTTTCTCATGCAACACTGTCTGTCATTTGGCTTAAATTTTAGATTCGTTTTAAAACATTATATTTATGCTTTTAATAAAAAAAAAAAAGAAGCTGTTGTGACAAACGTACTTGTATGTGAATAAAAGGAGGACACTAGCTCTTTAAAGACTAAAAACTTCTTTACATTTGTTGGTCTCAAGATTGTTTCAGAATCGTTGTCTATGAGACACGAAGAAAGTCTTGTCAGTACTTGTAGTATTTATTTATTTTAAAAACTTATACTAAAAATATGTACCTTGAAAAGTAGATCAAATGTTTGTGATGAAAAGATGAAACCATATGTTGTCCCCGTGGCAGTTAACACTTATTCCAGGGCAGAAAGACATATTAGTTTTGGACTTGAAGGGCAGTGGGAAACTTTCCAGTGTGCATCAAAAGGGACTGAGAGAGAGTAACGTTCCACGGGCAGTGTCTGCAGCACTGGGGTTGGGGGAACTGGTTGCTCTGTGGTTTTGGTTTGGTTAGGAGGGAAAAAGGGAAGGTGTGTTTGGATGGCAAGTACACAGAGCAAGATTCAGAAGGTTGGGTAGCTTGTCTGTGCTTTGTGGAGGGGTGGGAAGCAAAATCAGGTACTTCATCCATCATTTACCACTTTTACCTTTTGAACTGTGGGCACGAGGTTCCTCCTTTAAGCTGCAAAGATCTGTGGTGACTACCTGGTTTCCTATGTGTCGGGACCTCTGCTCCTACTAGGCCCTCACCAACTTCACTTTTCTCTAGGAGAGCAAATCAAATCAGAATATTCTCAGGGACAGTAAAATTTCTGTTTATGGAACTGAAGACACTGATAGCCTCGTCATTCTTAATCTACCTTTCCTTAGCATAGTTTCCTCAAAGAGAGGCTTCCGTGGAGCTCAGTGGAGAAGTAATTCAGGAAAACTTTCTTGTCCTGTTTTTGTGCTCCCAGGCACAATTTCTCCCAGATGTGGGTTCATTCAACTTGTGAAGCTGAAGGACTAGTCACATTCAGTTAAAAGCTTTCCAGTGGTGTTCTTTTTTGTTTGCTTTTCATTTTTATGTTGTTCAAATCTAAACCTAATCCACTGTACAATCTGGACTTAATAAAAATATGATGTTGGGATATAAAAATGTAACAAACTGTACAAATAAGTACTGTGGTTGCATTTAAAAATATTAAATGTTCTTTGATCTTTCTTGTTATTTACGAGAGTTTGTTGGTATGATTAAGAACAAGGGAGATACAATTGTAAGAATTCACTTGAGAGTTTATCTGAAATTGTCATGGCAATGTTATCCTTTTGTATTATGTATTAGATATATTTTAAATGCTGTTACCTTAGGTCTGTCTCGGTTTTGTTCTAAGTAAGGCAGACATTGATGAAAGTAATAAGTAGTCGTCAGTGTAAAACAGCATCTGTATTTGCTCGGTCATACAAACTATGCAAATAAACAGGATGCAAGGCTTTAAGAAAGGGTTTGCAATATGTGTTTTAGGTGTTTCTGTAAATGAAAATGTGAAGATGCTAGTGTATAGTAGTTTAGGGTTTTTTGTATGGGAAACATGTTTTTCCTTTTATAGGAAGTGAGGTTTTGTATAGGAAGTGTGTTTTGGACAGCTATTTAGGCATAGCTACTTGATAGTGTGTTGATAGAACTGAATATCTGCTTATCCCCTCCTGTATATTTTCCTTTCCTTGCTCAAAAACTTACTATGATATTATGCTTAACTAACTTTTAAAAATAACAAGATCTATAAATTTCATGTGGATTCAATGAAGCCTCACATTTTGCTCCTGCAATTACATAAGGGTCTATAAGGCATTTAACTTTGGATTGTGGGACAAGTCAAGCCTGTGCAAAAGGTTAATTCATAACTTGGGTCAGAAAACTAATTTAAACAGATGAGGTCAGTTGCAGTTATAATTAAAAAATTTGATTATAAGATTCATGATAATTCTAATAGTGCTAATATTTCTTCTGCTTCAGTAACAAGCTTCCTCTCTTATGCCTCTTGGCAGTATCCTTGGGCCTCTGTGCTTTTTATTGTATTGCTACAATGATTTGCTAATAATTCTGACTGATCACTGTAAAAGTGATCTCACTTATAAATGGTGCCTGCCTTATAGTGGATGGCTGGTTTGCTTTGACTGCAGTATCTCATTAAAAAATCAGTGGCATTCTTCCACTGAGGAAACAATCGTAGAGCAGTGCTGCCTTTACACTGTCATCCTATCCCGCTTTTCGTTTAGAAATTTTCACAGACCTGGAAAAATTTCTTGGGTCTGTTGGTCATAAAATAAAAAATATCCATCTTGTTTTTCTTCCTTTTAATTTTTTTTTTCTTTAAACTTACGAAATGACATCTCCAAAAATTGTCAGTTAGAATTTGGGGAAAACTGTAACAGATTTGAAAGGAATCTTTTCTTCTTGAAGTGACAAATCAGGGACATAACCAAAATTTTACTGGAAGTAGGAAGATGTTAATGTATGAAGCAGGAAGGCCAGAGATCAAAGTTTTACCAGTAAAGTGAAAACTTAAATGTTTTTTATTAACTTTAATTCTGTAATTTAACTGAAAACAAGTCCACCTAAGAGCAGACACCAGGATACCCTTATCAAGAAAGGAATTAAAAGAAGTTGCCTCTGAGATACAAAATGTCTCTGATGCAATGAATTGTGGCTACAGTCTCAATTTTCTGCGTAATTAGTGCAAGCTATTCTTGCTGAATTTTTACATTTAAACTTTTTGTCACAACCCATTGCCTTATGGCAAATTGTACATAAGTCTTTTAAATGGCGTAATGTACTTACAAAAACATAAAAAAGTAGTTGGCTGCACTATCAGGAAGCTGGAATTTCTGAATGCCAGCAAATTCTGTGTTGTGAGCTTTACATCATAGTCGGAATAATTTCTAGATACTAATTTAGTAATTGTTCAAGTGTTACATTGTCTGAGCACTAATGAATCACTTGATGAAATGTGTAACTCATGAGGGGAACGGAGGCCAGCGCTCCTGCTTTGGTGGGAGGGATGGCTGGAGCGTAGCTTGAGCTGGTGAGTCCCTGCCATTCCCCCTTTCTGCCTCCAGCCTGTGGAAATGCTGTTATCAGCCCTGTTGTGTTTTAGAGTTACACTAAGGTAATTTTTTATGTTTTACCAGAGACCACTCAGCAGCTCTGAAGTAGGAAACAGTAAAGCTTGTAAAAACATGCTTCTGACTTCTTTTTGTTGTTCTGTTTAAATGCTGCTTTAGCCACTTGGCCCTGTATGAAAGCAATCGATGTATCAGTAAATGGCTCTTGCTGTAGCTCAAAACAACAGTGTGGATGAAAACATAAGCAATTTTCATAGTATAAAAATGTGTGCAAAGGGGAAAAAAAAGTCATTACTTTTAACAATGTCAAAGTATCTTTTAATAAGTGAATGCTTTTGCCCATCAGTAATAAAATGCACCTCAGAATATAAAGAATCTTTAACAGATTTTAAGTGTCACTGAGTTAAAAGCTGAAGTTTTGTGTGTATGCACGCGACCACTGTCTGGCTTTTACTTTTTGGCTGAAATATTACAGAGCTATGTCAAAGGCCTGCTTTTAAAACTTCTTCATGGAAAAGATGCCTGTTGACAGAAACACAATTGCTCTTTGGGTCCATTTATTTGACAGTTGGCAACAAATACTCTGGAGGATGTCTTTGGTTTTCTTAGGTGGACGAGTAGATCTTTTATGCAGAGAAATTTCTGTTTGCATCCTGATCATCACAGTTGCCTTATGCTCTGAAGTGTTAGTTTATCTCTGTCAAATAGTTCACTGAGTCTGAGGTTTCTGTAAGGTATATTTCTGTATGCAGTACTGAACTCCGTAAGAAACAGACTTATAAACATGGCATGCCACAGTTATTTTTCTTTTGTCTTCACGCGGGATATTCCTTTCTTGTATTTTGGGTCATCCAGTTTAGCTTTTGTACACATTCATCATGGTCCTTCTCTTCATGTGTTTAACACAAACAAAATGAAAAAAGAATCTCAGTTGTGTTTGCACCTTTTCAAGTTGCTTTGTAGTTTGCCCTCAGACTTCAGTGATGGAACAGCTTAATTGTTCAATACTTACAAGCTTGCTTTGTGTCCTGCATAATTTTGCCTCTCATCTCACTCAATAATACTCTCTTGACTCTTCCACAGACTCACATTTCAAGACTTCCTCCTGGAGCTGTGGCAGGACAGTCCGTGGCAATAGAAGGAGGAGTTTGCCGGCTGGAGAGTCCAGAAAGCTGAACATCTGATTCCTCACTTCATTGCAAAGAATGTGAATGACATTTTGTACATTAAGTTTTTTTTGTGTTTTAGCAGATGTTGGAAATTCTACTCTTGTTTTATACCCCGTATTGCAACCATGTGCACCATAACTTGAGACAAGTGCTGCTGTAGCTTATGTTCTCACTCTGTGAATGGGGGGGTGTGCATGTTCATTTTCTCCCTAGTAAAATAGGAACTCTTCCCAGTTTTGTGCAAAGATTGCACATGATTAATGATTCTGTTTTCATTGTTTTCTGTTTGAAAAATAACTGAAAGTTTAAAAAAAATTGAATTTAAAGATATAGTCACAAGTGTCATTTGTGTTCTAAATTTAAAAGTAACAGTCCTTTGAAGTGGCTATATAATTATGCAAAAATTATTATGGTTTCTGTTTCTCAGTGGTTTAAGGAAATCCAGAGGTGGTTTAAAAATTACTTGTTTTTTTCTTCCCCAATAAGGAGGTTTTTTTTTTGTCAAAGAATGGTTTCAATGAAACAAACTAGAGCAAAGTTAAGGCTAGATTTGTTTTTAAATAGTCTTATAGGTCATATCTCTGTTCCCAAACTAAGATGTTAATAGCTTCAAGCTGTATGTATTACAAAAAGCTATATGAAGATGATGTATCGTAATGCAGTCTTTATGTATAATGGAATATTACAATGTAAATAAGAAAAAACAAAGTTTATGGAAAGATTCGATATTATTCTTCGCTTCTGTTTTAAATCTATTTTTGAGAGGTACAGAAATGAACATATTACTGGATGCGAAGTGCAATGTGTATTAAATGGATGTTGGGAGGTCTGATACTAGCTTTCTTATTGATAAAGCAACTTCCTAAAGTCCAGCCACAGCATGGGTATTTATATAACTGTGTGTAATATGTATGTACTGTGCATAAACTTACTGTAATTCTTTTTATACATTCAACAAAACTGCATTATAAAACAATGTAGTCCTTGTCTGCCTTGTGAAGCATTGGCAGCTGCACTGTCTTTTGTCACCAGTTCTAATATGTTAGCCAGATTGCCTGGATCGTAAGAGTGAGTTCTGACATACAATCTTCCACTCAGTACTCTTTTTATTTTCTATTTTTTTTTCTTTCTTCCGGCACTGGCAGCAATAGAAGACTTTTGTAATTAATTCGTTGTCCTGATAAGTATGCCAAAGAGAAACTAAAATAGTTCATCTTTTTCCCTGGTGGATATTTGATAATTCTGTTTTCAGAAATTGTGGATGAATAGATATTCAGACTGTATTCGCTTAATCAGGCATTGTACTTGCCTGTTTTGTGATGTTGTACCTGCCTATAACAGACACACTGACATACTTGACTGATTAAATGGTTACATGGATTGTAGTACCAATCTTTCATGGAAAAAAACCTTAATAAATTTTTTTAATAGCCTCAGATACTGTCATCTTTGTGTGGTTTTTTAGTTGTGTCATCAGTGTAGTTCTATAGTTGAAGATATTTTCTATAAATTCTGTAAATAATATGAAACAGGGGCTTTCCAGGTTGCAGAAACAAAAAAGTAGAATGCATCTGTCTTGAAATAGTTTGCGCTGAGATAGCAGACTGGATCCTCAGTGATACACCCATGGTTTGATGAAATAAAGAACTATAGTACAACACTTAGAAATATTGTAACAAAGAAGCTGTGTGGTCACAGCCATTAAAATTGCTCTAACATGCAGCATTAAATGATTGTGTGGACACTTTACTATGTAGTGATTGAAAAACTGAAGATCACGTGTATGGATTTGTACATACCCACATTTGAAAATGGCATTGTTTTTGGAAAAACTAAAGTAACAATGTTAACCTGCTTTCCTTCTAGAAGTGCTGTTTGGTGTTGACTTCATAGAAACTTTGTCATAGATTCACTCTTTCATGGAATAAGCATGGCAGGACGGCTTGTAAAATGTTAATCGATAAATTGTTTCTTCCCTTTACTTGCTTAGTATCTCTTTATGGAGATCTGGATTTCAACATATGATTTTTTTTCCCCACAGTATCTCAAAATTTTATATGTGTGTATACATTCATATATATAAAATCTTAGAGGACTCAAACATTACGAGTCCCTTAATGTCAACACTGGAGACTTCAGAAATGAGGTGGTGTGAAATGTTTTGATGACTCATGTTTATTTTTTTTTAGATTATCTGGGAATATCTAGTGGGTGTGCAGGGCTCGAAAAGCCAAGTGGAAGAACCAAACCGCAGAGTCCTCCAGGCAAATAATCTGATGCAGCAGGGTGATGACTGCTCCAAAAGGACCTCTTTACTAGCCAGTGGCTCTCGGCATAGTTTTAGAATTTAAACAGTTTTCCTAAAGCTGATCATTTCTACGGCCCTGGTTTCACTTCACATGCGTGTTTGAATGGTATAGACTAGGTACCATCGCAGCACAAATGTGAGCAAGGATTGCAGTTTGCTGCGGTACAACTCAGTGGTGGCAAAACCCCAGTGTTCAAGGTTAAGTGCCAATAATCCATGATACCAGCCTGGATTGTAACATCCTCTGTATGTACTGTACCTGCAATAGACATCCTATTAAACATATTTTTTAGAATTGTTTCCTTAAGATGTGAGTTGATGCAGCTGGGCAGTGTGATGCTGTGCCAGAAATCTCCTGGCCCCGGTGCCCGTGGGCCACAGGAGATTCGGTGTAAAGCTGAGATCAAATTTTCCATATTTGAAAATGTTGCTTCTTTACTTTTTGTGGCTAAAAGTAAGCTCCTTTGTCTCTGGCACTGTGTGGTGTGCAGGTGTGGAGACTGTGAGGAGAGGCAGGGCCCGTTCTGGCCGGTTCCAGCAGCCCCACCGCAGGGCAGAGCCCAGCCCCTCCACAACACCAGCAGCGCCTCGGGGGAAGCAGCTTGGAGAAAAGAGAAAGCAGTGCCCGGCAGCAAGGAGCAAGGAAAAAAATGTGAGAAACAGCCCCATGAGCCCATTGTGCAGGAGAGGGTGGAGGATTTGGGGGTGGGGGGGGGTGACACTGAGCCTGAGAAAGAGGGGGTGCAGGGACGGTGGTGTTTTAATTTGCCTTTATCTCTCACTATCCAAATCTATTTTAGCTGGCATTAAATTAAATTAATTTTCCTCGAGTCTGTTTTGCCAATGATGGCCCTTGGCAAGTGGTCTTCCTGTCTTTATCTTGATCCACAAGCTTTTTCATCCTAATTTCTCCCCCTGCTGTCCTTCTGAGGAGGGGGAGTGGGAGAGCGGCTGGGTGGGTGCCGGCAGCCATCCAAGACCAATTGCAGCACAGGTATCAATTACAGTTGCACCCAGAATGCTCGTCAGGACTAGGTCCAAAAGTAAAATTTTGCAGGAGAGAAGCTTTTTCTTCCGGTGGGTTAGTTTTCTCTTGGATTGGTGAACTGACTTTTTGTGCTGCATGATTGCTAAAGCTGACGAAAACACAGGAGTGCATGGCTGTAAGAGGGATGGGGAGGATGGGAGAACCCCTTTTGACTGATGTTAAATCAGATTAGGTATAAAATGAAACTGCACTCACTGTGATTATTCCTCTTGTCAGATGTTGCGCTTGCTCTGTTCCAGTCTGTCTCTGGAAGTAACTGCTACAGTGTGCTGTGGATGTTGGAAAAATTTGCCATGTTTTTAAAATTGCATTTGTGTCTGATTTTGCAGGAATCAACTCTGATGAAGTGTAATTCTCAATCCGATAAAGAAACAGTTTTGCAAGTTTGGAGGCTAGTCCTTTCTAAAGGCAGTGAACCCCTCTGGAGAGGTAAGAGCATGCCAAGTCTTGAGGTAATTAACAGTCAATGTTGTGACACGGTGGCCTTTGAAACTCGTACTGTGTGTGTCTGAGGAGGGAAGGGAGATTGTTTCAAACCTCATGTTTATTATATTTATGTGTCACAGAATGTCCATGAAAGAAATTTAGCAAACCAAAAGACAAACAATGCCATGGCACAGCAGAAAATGTTTTATGATACATGATTTGCCAAATGTTGCAGTTTGAGAACTGCACTAGTTCATTCCTCACGGAAAAGGATGAATGGATAGAAGCAGCATAATTTTGAGTGTCTACTTTCCACATTAAAAAAATGGCTATTCCCAGGTAAGTTTCAAGAATCTTGACCAACATAAGGGAGGCACCTAAATTAGAACAGAAGTCAAAAATAAGGAAACTCCCACCTACAAATGATGAACAGAAACCCAGGATAAAGTTCACTGTTTAAAACAATATACAAGGGGCAGAAGACAAGTGAATTATCTTCTGTGACTCAGAGTTTTAAGTTCAGGTATGAGCTAGTGCTGTTTTCTCATTTTGGTACTTTTCTGATTTATTTGTTTTCAGTTTTGAAACTAAGATACTTTTTTTTTTCCTTGCTAGAGTAAAAGTATTATTTATCCCTAAAGTCACATAAACTCATTTAAAACAAAGATGCTTCTATTTCTGTGGAGATGACAAGCCCAGATGAGGTGGCCAGTAGGGACTAACCCTGCAGGGAAGGGGCACCCAAAAGTGTTCAGGTGCTTGAGGAAATGGGGTAGGTCTTCAACACTCCCCTGTTGTTTATCTTAAACCTCGTTCAAATTCTAGCCCTTTGTCCATTTAACCGCAATAGCATGATCCACAGACATGTTAAATGGTCTCATAAATGACACACGTGAAGAGGTAATGAAGAAAACAAGACCTGTTGATTCTTTTTTCCCCTCAAAACTGAACTGTACCACTCACCCTTCCCAAAACCCTGCCCCGAGGATAAGTTACAGTTTCTTCAGGATGCTTTCTGAATGCTATAGCATGATGATTTGGAGTCATGGTACTAGCAGTACTCAAGCCTATTTCCACCACTCTGATGCTGTTGTCCGTTCTAGCAGTAAATTACTGTCAAGGGTCAGCAGAGTAATTTGGTGCCTGAGAAAACCCTTGAAGGTCCCCATTTTAAGTAAGTCAAAGAATATTCTCCATTAATTCTCCAATTACTCCAATGGAGTATTCTCCATCATCCAGTAACCATTTTACTGGTTTTTCAGTAATAATAGTGACCAAGCTGGCTAGTAAGTGTGATTACCTATTAGTTTGGAAATCCTAGGTATGTTTTTTCTCAGGCTAGTGTGCTCCTGTAGATAAGGTTTTTACGTGCATGTGCTGTCTTTATGTGTGTCCATTTTTATGTCCTGTTCTCTCCACTATTCTCTGTTCCTCTTTCTTCCCTCAACGGCATCACTTGTCTCAGTTCAATACTATTAACAGAGGGTAAACAGTTAAGTTTCCCCAGTTAAATTAGTGTATGCGGCCAGAAGGAATAAAGAACTACAGTAAGTTCCTGAATTCAAAGGAGACTGATGAGTCCGTTGAGGATCCATGCAGGAGAAAGCCTTTATACAGGAGTTTTTTCCCAGTTAGGGCTAAAATGTAGGTTGCTGTGAGCTCCAGTTGGCACAAATCTGGAAGAAACCAGGCATTATTTGTTCCAGTGATTACAGAACAGCTTGATTCACAATTAAGAAACTTTTAGGTTGGGGCAAAAGTTTGTTGTTGCTTTGTTTATTTTCCTTCATTTTCACCAGTTTATTTGCATTTTTACTTCTCAGATTTTTCACAACTGGTAAAAGCACCTGCACAATAATGTAGCGCTAGGTTTACACTGAATATCACCTGAAGAAGCCAGTGCATCTCTGCTGGCAACAATGGAGTTGGTGAAGGTGACAAAGGATCCGTATCTGCTTTCTGTACTGATGCAGTTTATTTTTCCTGCCCTGCAAATTCTCCTTCAAAGATGTCCCTCCATTAGTGCACACACAATCCTTTTGCTAAGGACAGTGCAATGTTCAGGTGATTTTTCCCATGAGAAATCATGTATCCATTATATAAAAGTAGATATGCCAGCTTTTTGAACCAGGGCTTATAACAGAAAGACCACATAATCTTTTGTTTCTTCTTTGCTGAAACCTTTCATGTGGCTGGAAAGAAGGCATAAGCTCTTTTTTCTGCCTGGTAACTGATCAATTCTCCTTACTTCACAATAACAAAAAGGCAGAAGTCTTTCAAATGAATCTCCTCTTCGTCTTAAATTTTCTACTTATTTGTTTCAGTGGCAGACAGGCTGCAAGTCCTTGTTCTTTGTTAGTCATGTGCCAGTAAGGATACAAAATACATTTTGTTTTGGTCCATCTTGCAAGGAAAAAAGAATGCAATGACACTTGACAGTGGCTTTTTCCTCCCAGTTTGCTCCCTTGGTGAAATAAGGCTGCTCCCAAATTCACTCTCCATACACACGCATGCACAAATCCAAGAAGGGTCACCTGTTGTTTAGGCTTTCCTGTCCACCTGATAGCCCGAAACACGTCCCTGGTTGCTGGCAAGCTCTTGAGGCTTCATGCTGCGCTTGTGGCCTCAGTTTAGGGAATAGGGTTGAGGACTTTGGTCCATCTCCAAGGAGATGATGGGGGAGAGCTCTGTGACATGCCGATCTGTCCTGCCTTTCAAGCCTGGGATGAGGCTGGGGGGAAGGGAGAAGTCCTGTATGATGTATCCTTTTGATTTGAAGCTCTGGTGATTGATGATGTGAGTGCAGCACAGGACTATGAGGCTCCAACCCTCTGCTTAAAAGGTGTGATGAGCCCTTCCCTTTCTCCTGGGACAGGACATCCTCACATGCACAGATGGAGAAATCCTGGGAGTCCCTGGGCTATAGCTTTGTTGACAGACTTATTTTTCGCTTTAGCATAGTAAAGAGAGTTTGTCTCCTGCTTGGAGATGATTCATGTTTCATTATGGTTAATAATTAGAATTCAATGCTCGTCTGCTGCTTCCTCTGTGCTCTGCCAAAGTGAGCTGCTCTGCTCTGAACAGCTCCATCTGTTGGCATCGCATCGCCGTACTGAAAAAAAGGTTAAACCCCCCCCCAAAATCCACCACCCCCTCAACCCAGCAGCAGCAAGAGCAGCCTTTCCACTTGGACTGTGAGGAGAGAAGATGGGCACGGGGCCTGGTGCACCGGTTGCCTGCCCCGAAACTCGCCGGACGGAGCTCCTGGGTCCCTGGGCTCCCTCCCTTGCGTCCTCAGCGCCCTCCAAACCCGGGGCGCCACGTGGCTGCCGAGCCCGCTGCGGATCTGAGCGGGGATGGAGCGGAGCGGAGGGACCCCTCGGCGCGCCGCCTCCTCACGCCGTCCCCTCTCCCTTCCCAGCCCGGGCTGGCCGCCCTGTGGGTGGAGGAGGGCGGGGGGATGGCGACGGAAGGAGCGGGGCGCGTGGGGGGGCTGTTGCTGTGTCAGCGCTGGCCGCGGGGGGGATACCGCAGCCGGGGGCACCGCTGCGGGCGCGGGCGCGCTGTC
>Ga0065711_1005719_pt1 | contig 23862 bp, 14 predicted proteins | sample Hoacrofraction12_FD_59098 | JGI IMG/M metagenome (GOLD analysis project Ga0065711, IMG submission 59098) | Hoatzin crop microbial communities from Cojedes, Venezuela - Epithelial fraction 12 v2 (version 2) | ecosystem: Host-associated > Birds > Digestive system > Esophagus > Crop | place...
AAAAAAAAAAAAAAAAAAAAAAAAAAAAAAAGTCTGGCAACCACAAACCAGGAAGCCTGTGGCCCATTAAGCCCTCAGGACCTGCATTAAGCAGTCCTGTGTATACATATACCTATACACAAATACATACACAAGGGGATTCTGCAGCTGACAGCCATGTGGTGTATATTCAAGAGTCAGATTTCTCAGCCACACATGTGCGACCAGGGCAAATGGTTTATTTTATTCTGAATTCAGCCTGGAAAAGAACAATTCTCCTCCTACGGAATAAGTTGATTTCTTATGTGTTCATTCAGTGGTAAAACATTAATAAATGATGCTGGTGTTTGATCTATTACTATTGTCTTCAAAGAATGTAAAATAGCGAGGCTTCCAAATAATGTTCCACCTAAAAAAAAACATTAACTCAAGAACAGGAGAGATTATACATAAAGATTTTTCCAAAATATCTTCTACAGGTTGTATAGTTTATTTCAGCATCCTGTATGTTACTTTGACTATTAAAATACACTGCCATCTGAGACGACAGATACTTTAATTAACCCCTGAAAAGACTCACCCAGGGAGTCCGAGAGAAAGGCTCAGCTTCTGGATATCTCTCTCTGGCAGGATATGTGAAGAAAAGCTGCTCTTGAAATTATGTTAAACTGGATCCTCCAGTCAGAAGGACTGGGGTACCATGGTCCTTGCCTGACAGATAAACACACAGGGTTCAAGGTAAGTCAGCATTTATAACTTTTTCATAGTCATAAGCATGCTGCTGTTTTCCAACAGCCTGTGTGCTTGTTAAAATGGATTCATTACATTACAGCTGTAAATGAAAATGCTGTAAGCCCTGCTTTATTTATGCTGAAACACTCATTCACCTTTCAGCACAATGGACTATTTTAAACATCCATGAGGTGTTTATACCTGACCTCAGATTCCTCTGCTTTCTGTTTCTATTGCTTCTTCAAACGATTCCAAATGAATAGTAACAACAGATAGTCTGTACACAAGCTATGCTAATATATTATATGACTGCTTTTAGAATGAACAAGCAAAACCAAAAAGTAAACCAGTGAGGTGGTAAAATTAGTTATTTTCTTACTTTTTGATCAATAAATCAGTTTAGAGAGTCAACCTGACATAGCTTAAATCAAATTCTTAGTCAAGGAAATAGTCAAAGTAAGGATTTGGCCTCACATTTTATAAATTAAACCCATTACATTTTTGTTTTTAATGTGAACAGGTCACTACATAGAGAAGAAACAGGAAATTAGGTGAAGATGAACGAATAGTGGTCAGCCATTAAAAAGCAAATTTGGAAGTAAGACTAAACAAAGAAATGGGCATTTATTATCTGAACAGGAATCCAGATGGCACAGTGTCATCTATCAAAAGACATGCACTTTAAGCATGTTGATGAGTTGAAATAATATTTGAAAAAGACAACCATTCAAAACAGATCAAACAGATTGCTGCAGAGGTGTGGGAGGTATGCTCAGGCATAATAATATTTGCAATAAAACTGAAGGTGAAAACAAAATTAAGCAAGGATTTGAGTTACAGAGAAGAAACACAGATCTAGTGGAATGAACACACAGCATAACTATTTCAAGACTTTTCTCACACTAGTGAGGAATTTCAGCTTTCATAAACCTTATTTAGCTCAGTTAGGGTGAAGATTATCTCACACCAACCAAGTGATCCAGAGCAGCTTTGAACAACTAAATACAGAAATGCTGCACATTCTCCAAAACAACCCAAGGAAAAGTCTCAATAGGCCCTGGTGTTCAGGCAGCTATCTAAATCAGTTAGCTGCTGTTTTGGTGGCACAAATGCTGCCACAGGTGGATAACAAAAGGTTCACAAGTCTAAAACTGAAGACCTACTGCCAGACTGTGCACAGTTGTTCTGTGGCATCCTGTACAGCAGTAATTCCAACAGCTAAGGGAAGTTTTCAGTTTATTACCTTTGGACCTTGGCATCCCACTGCCCTCTTGCAGACCTGACCTACAGTGATATGAGGAAATTGCTTTACGTCTGGTTTTCTCTCCAGGATATCAAGTCAGCATCCCACTTGCTAAGATGCTAATTTCAATGGTAGAATAAGCCCTTCCCGCATGCAGAAATTACTATTTGTTTCAAAGAAAGATGTTCCAGGAAAACATTATTTTTTATGTATCTTTCAGAGAAAGCTAAAGAAGGTTTCCCTTGCTTTTCTGACTGCTTCCCCAACTTTGCAATGCATTTGGCAAAGAACTACACGGGCAAGGCCTGCTGTACTCCCATGTTTCCCAAAAGCCTCCATACTAAATAGCACAGGTCACTTTTTTTGGACAACTGAATCTCATAACATTTCAGAGACATACAGGAAACAACCAAGAAAAACACAGAATAACAATAACAAATAATTTTTACACTCTTTCAGTTAGAGATTTGACATTCCCAAAACATTGTTTGACTTCACTTCCCACAAGGTCTAAGGGCTTGTGTTTGCATTCAGAGTGGTGATAAAAGACATTTTGAAAATACTCATGCTGTTTAAGACTAACAAAAAAAAAAAACATGTTGTTTTTACTTGCTATAAAGTGCAGTTTGACAATCAGTGACGCCAGCCTAACAGCTTGCTGCCTTGAAGAATAGCATACCCTTGAGATATTTAATGTGTGGCAAGTGATCATCAGTATGATCTGCCTGACAAAGACGTAAGTGTTAAACAGAATGACAGAAGCATCAACAGTTGGGTACAATAGCTTCAGTAAAGACATTTGCGTACAATATCTCTAACAGCAAATCAGTTCTGGTCAAGTAACGCCAAGAGTTTTGCATGTCATTGTCCTTTTAGGGCAATACAAACTTTGATAGAGGTTTCCCCAATTATTCATTATGAGTTGAAAATAACTGATGTTCACACACACACACCACATCCACCCCTCCCCAAAAAAAAAAGAGGACATCTGTTTCTTCTGTGATCCTATACCTTCCTGACAGATATTTATCAGGCTTGTTCTTCAAAACCTGCTGTGTTGATAAACCACTATTTCCAGACAACTTATTTAGATTTCACTATACTTAAGGTTAGAAGGATTTTCCTAATATTTACACTCTTTGCTGCAGCCTAAGCTCATTAGTTCTTGTCCTTTAAACACGAAGATAAGTTGTTCTCTTTATAAGCATTCTTAACACATTTCAAGACTTCTGTCTCTTCCTAGGTCCCACTTTCAGTACATTAAAGCAATTTTATGTCTGTCTGTCCTTACTGGTCGACTTTCCTATGTTGTGATAATGTGCTTTCCCATTACTTCTGGTTTTCCTGACCCACTCAGTCCTCCTCTTAACCAAAACTTGCCACCACATTCCAACTGTGTTTTTACCAATGTTCAGAATTATTTCACATTTTTCAAACTCTTTAATTTCATTTACCTCTGCCCTTCTGATAACTGTGTTACAATGTTAGGTCCAGTTCAGCTTTTGAGCCACACTATCTCCCAGATTTTTTTACTGAACTGCTATCTGCAGTTGTTTCTCTAGTTACACAGGACCGTAAAATTGAGGGAGTATCCTCAATCATCTTTGTAACTGATGAAAACACTGAATTGTACTTTAGCTAGGAAAGATCCCCAAAGCATCCTACTTTGTTTACTCCTCCGTTCTGTCCCTATCATACTGAAATTTGTAAATTTTTTTTATTAGTTACATTTAAATGTATTAACCTAGTTTGCTTATGGGAATACGTTGCAAATCAGTAACAAAGCTTTACTAAATATACACAACAACTGTTCCTTTTTCCTATCCAAAAACCCTGTTACCTTGTCACTGCAGGAAATGAGACTGGTTTGACATGACTGTTCTCAACAAATAAACATTGACTGTTACAAATTAGAAGCTTCCCAAACACGTCCTGCTGGTTTATAAGGTGATTGTGAAAAAACATAAAGGAAATATCTGTAGCTTTTACTCAAAACGTAATTAAAGACATTTTCTTAGCATTATAGAGGTAGCATCCTACTACACATTGCATTTTAAATAGATTTAAAAATGGTCCCAAGCTTCCATATCTGAAAAAAAAGGTCTGTAGGAATACAGTTTAGTAGAACTAAGCTCTTCCTTCTTCAACCTTTTTTATAGAGTTTTAAATAGGAACCATGAACAACAGTGATCTCACAATAAAAGTGTAGATTTTAGGGCATGCAATTCTGCCTGAGGCGGGGAGGGGGGGAATATTCTCAAACAGCAAAAATCTATTTAAATTACGAACACTACCACTCATTACAGTGGACATGACCTTAGGCTTTCTGATAAGCATCACCCCTGGCACTGCAAAATTGTTAAACTTTCCAAAATTTTAAAACAACACTGTGTTCCATTGACATCAGTGGTCTGATGGGATTACCATGTATGGGGATTATTTTGGATTTGTTACTTGGTTTCATAATGGGTTTGGTTGTCCTTTGGATTACTTAGCATTGACTTTCATATCAACTATTTCAGAAAGTTTCGCTGAAGCCATTGCTGATTCATATTAATATGATANGANAGAGAGAAGACAACTATAGTTTTTCTGACACAGTCAGCTCTGCCTGCTTTTCACAAAGATCAAGTGAAACATTTGGAGGTTTTGAGTTAAATAGAGTGTGTGCTTTCCTTAAGCACATACATAAAAATCAATAAAGCAATTCAAGATATTTTTGGTATGTGACTCATATTTAAATTTTCAAGATAACCTACAAAGTCTGGATTTCCATTCCTAAAATCAGACAGCCTTTCTCCTAGCATACCAGCAAAAATCCAGCTAACAAGGCCCTCTTGATTCAGAGGTCGGCAGAAGAACCATGTCTTCCCATCGGCAGAGAGACTAAAACAGAAGGAAATAGGGGAAGCTAAATAAAAATTAAACATTTCTTGAATGCAAAACATTTCTGATGACTCTTGGAAGAACATCTCCAGCACTGAAGAGGAACCTGTTATTGCAGACCATGAGTAGAGGCTGGGCTGCATGTACGTAAGCTCCTTTAGCTCCAGATGTGACTGTGAGGGTAAATGCAAACACTGGTCTGTGCAGGAACACTAAGCTGGCTGACGGTGCAGCTGACAATTAAAAACGAGAACAGCCTTGATTGCAAGGTTCATGTTGTTGAGATAAGAAAATTGGCTCTTACTCCATCTTTCAGCTTATACACCAGTAGTGGAATGGCTTTCAAGCCTGTTTTATTCAGCTCCCTACTGTTCCCTCCTCAAGCTTTACTGCTTCCAAAACACACACACAGCATTTTGCCTGCTCTCCAGAACCGCTTCTCCCTTTGTTTCTAAATCGCCACATACTTATTAAAATATTTTTTTTCCAGGTCTGGAGTTTATTTTGCTTGAATAAAGCATTCATCAGCTTTGGGGGAAGGAGGGGGGGGAAGGGGGAGAGAGGGGGAAATATTTATGTCTTTGCAACTAAATACAAAGGAAGATTGCCCTCCCCTCCACCTCTCCACTCTTAGTCAACAAAGCAAGATAAGCACCCCTGGGGAGCAACTGGGAGCATCTCTCTCTCTGCAGGGATTATGTAGGTGTGTGAATTAAGAGCCAAGGCTCACTTAAATGCATCAAACCTCACAGTATAAACAAACCTCTTTCCTCTTCAGAGACAAAAGATGGTTTAGAGCTGTATGAACAATAGATTTACAGCCATTTTAGGAGAAGACTCAGAGTCTGCTTCAACTGTGCTGTGCTCCTGAATACATCTGGTTTTGCCTTACTAGCACTGAAAAGCAGAATTGTGTAAAAGCTGTGTCATCTATTTAGACATCCCTGTATTATTGAACTAGACTATGTATTCCTCTGCAATATTATATTATAAATCCAGCTGCTCAAGAATCAAGAGCAATTCACCTAAATTCACTAGCCTTGTTTAGGAAACACTCACAGAATGTTTTAGGGTTAAGGGGGAGCAAACTGCTTTCAGACTGTAATACACTGGGTACATCCAAGACCATCTTTTCAAGCTTCTCTCTGTGAGCATGAGATATTTTTTTCCCCTCCACCAAAATTCTTGCTGTTTCTAGCCCAGATTCTCTCCCACAGAAGGCACCATCACGTATAGAGACTTTCCGTAAACTTCCAAGCATTCCAGCAGACAGTGGTCCTGACCAGTGGGTCACACTGCCCACAAAGTGGAGACCAAACACAAGGGATATATACCTGCAAGGAGCACAAGTGAAGGGGTATCTATATTGGATGCTACTATATTGCAGAATACCATAGCTACAGCAACACTGCCTATTCTAGAATTTTGAAGGCAATTATCAGCCATATAAAATTTCAGTTTACACAGGGGGCCAAAGTAGTTTTTCCACTCTCATCTTTCTCTTTCTGTCTTCCCTCTATATCAGGGGAAAGGATAAATCCTCCCTTTCTTCCATGACTATGCACTGAACAGATAAAGTTTCTTTACCAGATAATATTGCAGCACATAAAAAACCCCAGCTTTCTCAATCTGCTAATAGTGTACAGCAACTCATTTTGAACTACGGGCCCTGTAAGACAAGCCTGGAGACTGGCAATAAATTTATGCCAACACAGAAACTTAGATTTCTGTTTTATTAAAGGAGAGTGCCAAGGGAAATCCTGTCCTGTGACAGGCTAGCGAAAACAGGAAGGAGTGAGAACAAGCAGAGAGCAAGAGCAAGTGAGAAAGGGAGACAGCAAGAAAGGATTGAGCCAAACGCTTTGCACTCTATTCTTTCACTGAAATCAAGTGTGAACTCCCTACTTGTATTCCCATTCACAAGTAACAGCCTTAATTTTGATAAGTTGTGTTTGCTTTTCTATAAAAAAAAGCCCAGTTAATTACATTTTCCTATCCTTTCCCACCTCCCGACTTCCCTGTAAGAGCTGCCGTTCTCTTGTTCAAGGTTTCTTTGCCTTCACCAAAACAATCACTATGTTCTTAACCTACAGTTTTTACACTGCTTACACAGAAATGCAACTATGATATAGCTTCTTAAAGTGTTCAGGTGTGTAAAAACCTTCCTCCTCTTCCACAGACAGCAAACCAACTACCAAGTGCAGAAGTCAAGTGACACATCGATATATCAAAAATAACCTTGTAACTTCCATTCATCCTAAGTGTTATTATACTGGTTTAGTAGTTTTAATAGAAAAACATCTGTGAAAATGACCATGAAGATGCCAGAGGATTAGCTTTATTGTCCTGGCACTGTTACACGCATGCAAGTACAACAAACCGAGCTGAAGCCATTGTCCTTCTCTTTCACGTTTGGAGACATATTCTCAGAAACCTTTCAATTGTAAAATGTCACCTGCAAGACTGAACTTAACTCCACATTGCCAAGAGCCTTATGCTCTACAGCTATTACGTACACTCAGGGGTTTCTCAGTGTTTTCTAAAAAAAGAAATTCTTGCCAGCCCACCAAGCCAAAATGCCATTATGGGTCTCATATCAAAGTATCACAATACTCCTGCAAAACCAAACCTTGAAGCATCAACCATTAAATTCCTACGGAAGATGCAGGATCTAAGTTTTCAGACTGATGTACTTAAAATACATGTGTATAGCCACAACACATAGGAACCAAGAAGCAACGAGACAATGCAAGTCAATGAATATATTTCAGGTTTTTTCAGAGTGGAACACACAACAGTAAGCTTAACTGGACACACCTGTAGTTAGCATAAAAGACTGAAGGTAGCAATACACTGTTAATCAGCAATTCCAGGATAAACAGCAAAGATTGCTTGCACAAATAAAGAACAAATTTAAGTTGTAGTTCCATGAATGTTTTGTTTTGAAAGCTAACTTAGTGAGCTGTCACCTTTGTATTGCTGCTCACTGTGCATTCCCCAAACAGCATAGAAATAATCTAGTTGTTGGAATAACATATCCCCTTTCCTTCCATTCACAGCATGAAAATAATACTTTTATTTACCTAAACTTGAGTCAGTTCAGTTTACCACATGGCTCCACAACCAGTTATTTTTGTATACCTTCAGTGCAAGGATGGGAAAGAATAACTGAGGTCAGAAACCTCTTAGGTCTCTTCTACTGCCAAAAACACGATTCACAGAACCTGATCTGCAAGCAGAAGCAGACTGAAAGAGCATAAAGACTAAAAACCTTTTAGAAGCATTAGCAATTTTTCAGTATTTCCCATAAACACCTCACTTGCAGACTTTATCGGAAACGTACACCTATCCCCAAATGCACAAATACACCAGACATACCTTTCTCGTAAGTAAAAGCAACTCAGACTGTGAGGACAGGGCTAAAACCAGTGGTTCAAGGCTACGCAGCCTGGAGTATTTGGCACACCAAACATACCTGCCAAGCAGAAAGGTCCATTACTTCCCTCCCTATTTAGCAGGTACATTGCAGACACGTCGCGAGTATCGCTCCTTTCACCTCCTCCATGTCCACCTTCCCCTTGCATTACCAGCTCCCTGTGGCAAACATGATAGCTATTACCCTGCAATGGGCTTAAAGCAGCAATATTTTATCCCTCAGCTAGCCCCCAGGGGCCTATGTAAGTCACAAATACAACATGAGAAATATACATGAAGTACAACTTAATGAGCAATATCCACTTGAGCCTCACGGACATTAAGTGCTCCACTCTTCTCAAAGCTTTAGGAACAGAAGTTCCCACAGGATAGCAAGCTGGCACAAGGTGTTTTCTCCACAGTAACTGCCCTTTGTTGTTTCTTTTTTGTACTTAGCGTGGGTACATCTGATGGGTAATAGCTTGCTCCTAGGTCAAAGCTGCAAGATATTAAAATGACTACCAATAGCCATTTATGTTGCTACTGTGTCTTTATCTTGCTTTCTCACCTGATTTCATAAGAGAAAAACACACGAGTTCCAAGTGGATGCTCTCTGGCACGTAAGCGGGGGGCAGCAAGACTGCTCTCTCTTTCCAGCTGACTCATTACTCTGACAAAGGCAGTTGTTGGAACCAAGCTGGAAAAACAAAGCAAAGGCAGTCAGGACAGTGCCTGTGATCACGTAATACTGAGCAACTTCTAGAAGCTCACGTAGGAAGAGAGGCCAATGCCTTTCTGTATGGCCTGATCTTCTGTTCATAGCAGGTCAACAGCAAGCAATAGATTTCAATATAGATTTGCATTGTCATCAAGCTAAACATAAGATGGAGTTTGAATAGTTGCACATCCCCTCTCCAGAGGTGATGCTTGCACAGAGGGCAAGGTTTTGTGGGTTAGTTTGCTTGGCAGGGTGTTTTCCATTCCTCATCTCATACATATGCCAAACTGCTTAAAAGGGGAGAAAAAAAAAACAACAAACCTCATGTTGGGATCAGAATTTGAACTGGGGAGACTAGAGCGCTGGGAGACAAAATTTGAGAGAACTTGTCAAATGTTCTGATCCCACAATTGCTAATTATTGGAGTATTATTTAAGCCATCCCATTGCTCAGTTAGCATACTTTTTCCATGATGTCTCAGATGAATGAGACTTCTAGGGTGCCAGATTTGGGAGTCCAGAAAGTGACAAGTTCCAAATCAAGCCACTCACCTCTCAGTTCTGCAAATTCCTTCTCTGCATCTCACAGGACTCTCTCTAGAGCAAAGCAGCCTGCATTGGATTGTACCTTTCCCTCCACAGAAGTTTTCTACAGTTTTTGACAACGGCCAGAAAGTCCCTTTAGAATCTAAAGCGGCTTCCATTCAGTAGCCATGAGCTCCACTGAATAAAACATTCTTAGTTCTGATGCCTAACCTACCTAATGTTTCTGCAGAATACCTCAAGACTAGACAACAGGAAGCAGGGCAGTCACCAAAATTTCTAATTACTTCTTAGTAAGTCACAGGCAGACAAAAATGATCCAAACTAAGATGGGTGATAGGTTTTTCAAGTGCCATGTATACGGATCTTGCCTATCATATCATCAGTGGGGCATCCTACATGGATTTGGCTTATTCATGCAAGCAGTGTGAAGGAATTGAAGGGTGCTTCTGCAAATTCAGGTAGATGACACCCAGGTTAGCTTGTATATGGTATACTTCACCTTTTCACAAGGCCATCCGCAGCATACTCTGCATGCATGTAAATTGAGGACAATTTTCTATTATATTTTGGGAAAGGGGATTTTTTCAGCCTATTAACAGTTCGCGTTCTAACTCTTGACAAGCAAATATGCCTCCCCAGACTACAGTGAAGCAGTGTCACTTCATTAACCTGATCTCTGCAAGATGCTCTTGATCATACACTGGACCCCTGATAACTCAAGGGTATATTAGCAGATTATTCACAAAGAGATTATAAGAGTAGAGCTAATTTGCTCCCTACACTGCTGACTTTAAATCAGCCAATATCACTGTGATAGTTACATTTTTGAGAAAATCCACAAGGGAACAGCCCATCTTATCATGTAGGTATATATACAATTAAATAACAAGAAAAGCAACAGGAGCCCCCTGTCCTTTCCACACACACTAGAAGCACCAGAATCTCATCAGGATCTGGAAAAATTACATTTCAATGTCTGGGGAGGAAACAGACTCCTGATTTATCATGATGAATAAAGTAGTCCTGAAAAGACAATGAAGCTTCTATTCTTTCAGTTAGGGAAAAAACCACATAACACCTCTTTCGAATTACATACTTCCTTCTGAACTATTTGCATATTTTTCCATTGAATTTCAAAAGACTTAAAAGCAAAATTAACGTGCTTCACTGTGAATGCCAAGAATACAATTACAGCTCATCAAAAGCTGCACAAAAGGACAGAACTGATGTGCACAATAATGCAAGACTTTTTTTTTTAAGACTTTGTTGTAGAAAGAGATCCAGCTAGGCACAAAGCTAGGGGTTATGTCTTTTTTATTAGTGCTCCAGCCAGCTGTGCTGCATATCCTTACACTGTGTTTACTAGCCTGACTTTCAAAGATATCTTACATTACATAAAGTGACCCAACAGGGACACAGATAAGCAAAGAGCAGCAATCTCTTCTTTAGCCTGTTCAGCTTGAACCATTTCTTTACTTGACATTCCTTTAAAAAAACATTATAGTCTAAATGCCTTGCCTTCTGTGGATTTTTAGGTTAGCAATGCTTTGAGTAGCATTGTATAAACTTGCTCAAGACACCATGCAATTGTAATGGTTCAGGTAAGTGAGTTACAAAGATTTGACAGTATATTCTGTATACAAAAGCTTCCCACTATTGTACTGAGGAAGGAAAAAGTTATAAATTCAGTACTGACAGGCATTCTGTCCACTCACAGTCTGTGCATGTGGTGGGTAGCACATATGTACCTAACAGTATGCACCCATGTATGCGTACCTGCAGAAGAAGTATTTATTCTCATGTGTAACAGTTACTAATCCATTCAAATAAATACAGAATTTTTTTTCCCCCTACTTCTTTTTAACAGAAGGATCAAACCCAGCACAGACTCTATAGCAAGGAAGCTGTCCACTCTCAGAACCTAGAAGAGTGAGAGAAATAAAAACACCAGCCTTCTTGTTCCTGTAGGCAAGGGTGAAATTGCTGACTGTTGTTGACTTCTACATACAAATATTAGTATTGATTTGATGAATATTTCCCAAATTGGTTGAACCGTCTGTTGAATCCACAAAGTATCTCTCATATCATTCATTTGGGGGAAAGGTGCTTGAAAAATCTTTCATGCAAAACAGAGTTCACTATCAACCCTCCCTCTACTTAAATCACATATCTTTTCTTAAATATTGAATCAAGTTTCCACTCTGAGCTAGGAAAACTCAGCAATTCAGTACATGAAAATTCTGTAATCTTTACACCTCTTGCTCCAACAGGGTCCAGTTAGCATTACTGGAATTATCCTCTGACTGACCGGTATCCCACAATCACTTGACAACGTTCACACAGAGGAAGCTCTTCCTAACTTTCCCTCATTTTTTCCCCATTTGGGTGGATCACAGTAGTGGTAATATTTTTCTCCCATTTACCAAGCATCTGACTGCATTTACTGTGGTTGGTGTTAATGAAGATAAAAAGCAAGTCAAATAACTTGCCAAAAATCACACCTCAGCTACTGGTCTGAAGTTCTCAACCATTTTTCCTTGTCCCCACATTAGAAAGGGAGACATAACACAATATATATAGGTCACGATCGGATTTTTTTCTTTATAAAAAGTATAGCAAAGATTAAGCTGAACTCTCTTCTGTCATTGAGCATTAGTTTAATGTTTTTCCTTTAAATGCTAGCACCACGTAATTTGCAATTTTAGCAAAAGCTCTGAGTTTCACTGCTGGAAGATCTCTTCAGTTGATCTTCAACTCAGTAGCGTGAACTGGGACTCCCTGTCTATGAGAAACGCATTCCTCCATTCAATTCCAGTCCCAAAAAGATTTGGGGGGCTTTGAATGGTTGGAGATTTGGGGGTTTTTGTTAGTTGTTTTTGCTAACTTAAATGAAAGTTTATTGAAAAACTGTCAACAATCACCAGTAATATTATTGGGAATCTAACATTACTTTTACTTACAGCATTTTTAAATGGGTCAATTAAAAAAGCTGAAGGAAATTCGGAAACAGAAATCCATTAAAAGCAGTCTCATTTTCCATTACTTCCTAACAGCTAAAACTCTCACATGGGTCTCCAAAGTTCATGTTTTCTTTAGAATAAGCATTTGGAAATTAATTTTCTGCTCTCAGAAGAAATTTCTGTCCTGATCTGGCTTTAAGATATTCTGTGGTGGTCTTTCAACACCATGTTTTGAATTTGTTCTTTTCTGTGTAATTACTAAATAGTTACAGACCTGTATTCAGTATGTCTCCCATGGGCACAGACATCCTATTTAGAAGCACAGAATGGTTTGGTTTGGAAGCGACCTTATAGGTCATCTAGTTCCAACACACTTGCCATGGGCAGGGACACCTCCCACTAGACCAGGCTGCTCAAAGCCCCATCCAATCTGGTCTTGAACTCTTCCAGCGAGGGGGCATCCACAGTTTCTCTGGGCAATCTGTTCCAGTACCTCACCACCCTCATAGTAAACAATTTCTTTCTTATACCTAATCTAAATCTACCCTTCTTTAGTTTAAAGCCATTACCCCTTGTCCTACCATCACATGCCCTTGTCAAAAGTCCCTCTCCAACTTTCTTGCAGGCTCCCTTCAGGTACGGGAAGACCACTACAAGGTGTCCCCAGAGTATTCTCTTCTCCAGGCTGAACAGCCCCAACTCTCAGCCTGTCCTCACAGGAGAGGTGTTCCAGCCCTCAGATCATTTTTGTGGCCCTCTTCTGGACCCGGTCCAACAGCTCCATGTCTTTCATGTGCTGAGGGCTCCAGAGCCGGACGCGGGACTCCAGGTGAGGTCTCACCAGAGTGGAGCAGAGGGGCAGAATCACCTCCCTCAACCTGCTGGCCACACGGCTTTTGATGCAGCCCAGAATACAGGTGGCCTTCTGGGCTGCGAGTGCACATTGCTGGGTCATGCAGAGTTTCTCATCAACCAGAACCCCCAAGTCCTTCTCCTCAGGGCTGCTCTCAATCCATTCTCTGCCAAGCCTGTATTTGTGCTTATTTCTGTGGCCATTCATAGAGCCATAGAAAGCTAGAACTTCAGACAAAAGTCTATGATTTCAGTGGAGATTTTCTGTAATATGCTTGATGAAGGCAAAAGAGATTTGTGATACTCCATTATTTCTAAATTACAAATGTGGAAGATGTTATATAAACCAGAAGCAGCTAAAAATCACTCTAACCAAAAATTCTGTGACAAAATTCCAGGATCAGACTGCAACCTGTAAGTCAAATAGCTAACCAGTTTTAAGAGGACATTCAATATGCAGCTATTAAAAGAAAAAGGGAATATGGTTCCCAGTTGTAAAAGGATTTGATGATCCTCAAGAGCCTTTTAGGTTTCAGCCTATGAACTAGGAAAGATTTCAGCCATCACAGCAAGATGAGATATTCATAAGTACAATAAGAGGTAAATTCTTGTAGCACATCAGATCAAAAGTAATAGAGGATGATGGAAACTATTCTAATTGAAGAAAAATCCATCTTCTTTTGCGCTTAATAGGTGTTTAGCTATGTTAGACTGACAGTTAAAGACCACTACTACACACTACAATAGCCATTGTTTCTCTTTTCCAAGCTGTTAAAAAAAATCACTATTATCCTTTTCTGATTGCTGCAGCATTAAATATCTGATTAAAGAAAAGCCTTTCCAAAGTACTAGCAATGGCTTTGTTAAAACGCTGGATAGGTTCACAATCCTTGCAATGGAAATTTCTATTCTCAGTTCCCTATCCTCTGGAGCATTTAAATAAAGAAATAAATAAAACGTGAAGACTGAAGGGGTTTAGGGTTTTTTTTGTTTGTTTGTATTTTGCTTTGAGAATATGAGAATACTATGTACTGCTTATTAGGGAAAAATGCAAAGAAAACCTTTTAAATCAAGTCCGAAATATCAATAATAAGAATTCTATTGAGCCATTCCATTAGTTTTATGCAAAACCCTTTACCTATAAAACTGCAAAGCATTAAAGGATGTTGTATTCTTTCACAACAGACAGATACGTTAGCTCTTTCCCATATACATACAGAATTTTTTTAACGGCCAAATCCTCATGTAGTGTAGATCAGAACAGATTATTTACAGCATCCTGAAGTCTGACACATATTGACATACACGATTCACCCCAAAAAGCATGTGATCCCTTCAACATAACTATTCACAAAATAAGAGGCTAAAGTTATATGTTCTTCAGAAGCAATAAGATTATTTTTCTGAATATAAAATTCTGCCAGCAGGACTTTATTGTAGGAAAGGAAAAAAACAAATATAAATACACACACAGAGTTGGTAGGATTGCTGTGAATATATTCTCTTTTCTTGAGAGCATTTTCACCAGTCCTATGCTCATAATGTTATTTCCTGATTACTGAAAACATATTCCTCTGTCATGCCGTAAGTCAAAATCAAGCATTCAATAAACTTTTCCAAGAGCAGTTTAACACTTTTCACAGAAAAATACAAGCTGAAGATGTAAAGTTGTGTGTTTCAGATGCATGAACCCATAAAATAAAAATCAAGATATTAATCCAGTTTATTCAGTTCCACACCTACCCAGCACAGACAGAGCTGAACAAAGACACCGAATATTGTAGTACCTCAAAACTACACACACTCGGGAAATTGGACATTGCTATCCCAGGGCCCTAGAAGAATAACTTACACTTAAATACTGAAGTACACAGACATGTGGCTCTAAAACCAGTTAACTTTAACACAATTTAGTCCATTTCTACCAAAATAAGATGAGAAGCAATTGAGTCATATTCATACCTTCTCATTGAGGACCCTAATATGAATGAATAGCAAAGTAGCCTTATTCTGGGGATCAAAGGTCTGGTTTTCTGGCAACAGACCCAGGCATGCTGTATGCTACCACTGGAGACAGACTTCCTACCCATGCCAATGCCACCCATCTTATTTTTGCCCACTCACTGCAAGATTACAAGTAGTCACAGAAAGGAAGAGCTGGTACTGACTGGTGGGCTGGTGTCACAGCCAGAAGGCACTATCAGCATCTCCACATTTCTCTCCAGAGGAAGCTTTGCAATCCTTTGTTGGGATCCAGCTCCTACTGTAGGAACAGCCCATCTCTGTCCAGGTAGTAACTGGCCACTGAAGCCACACTGAACCATTTTTGTAGCATGATGTTTCAGAAATAATCCAATTCCTAGCAGATGATCAAGTCATCAGGCTAGATGTTGAACTGGTATGGCAGACTTGCAGAAATGTTCAGATCACACATTCCCCCAAGACCTCAGTTTGATCTATTTATTTTTTTGAGGGACTGAAAAATTTGGAAATTCAGTCTTTTGCAATGGCATTTCAGTGTGGGATACCTTCAAGTTATTTCAGGGACAGCACATAGTGACTTTGCCCCTCTGCCTCTTTTCTTTATTAGGGTCTTAGGAAGAGAAGAGGAGCTTATTGTTCAGCTTTCTTTAAACATTCCAACATCTTCCAAAAGCAAGAAGACACCTAACAAACAAGAGACACCATGATTCCTCTCAAACATTTTTGTTAGTTTATATGTTTGCTTCAGAGCACTGTTATCATTACAAGTTTCCAACTTAAAGTTCTCTTCAATCACCACTATGAACGCTGTATGTTCCTCCTCCAAATCCACTGGGACCAGCAGAAGAAATTTGAGGCTCTGGGACGGAGCTATACTTCGAGGACACCCTGAAATGCTGGAATTGTAGAAAAAGCGTGTAAAACTCAACAAGGTTTCATATGTCATGTGGTAACTTTAAAAAAGGATTCAAGAGTACTGACAGAGGAAGCTTGACCATGATATTGCTTCATACTTTCCCATTTGTAGGTAGCCAAAGGGTTCCTATTTCTAATGCCCTTGTTATATCATCTTTCACAAGAAATAAATTAACTTTAAAAAAGCCACAAAAACTCCATAGAGTACAGAAGAAAAACTATATATATAGCTGCCACTGTGCACATTATCAACACAAGAATTTTTTCTTTGATTCAGTGCATTATGGTCCTGATGTATACTTTCTATAAATAGACTCCGCTCCAACAGTCCCTCTTTACAGTTATCTTGTCATCACCACTGAATCTGCATTTCCCCAAGACTTGACTTCATATTTACATCCTATTTTCCTTTTTTTCTTTTTTCAAGCAATAACTTTTTTTTTTTTAATCCTATGTGTCAAGTAGCTTTGCCTCACAGGAGTCTATCCGTGCATAACAAGAGGCATGAAGAGCTTTATAACATACAATTTTCAATCACGACTAAACAAGGAGAGACAACAGACTATGTGAACCGTAGATAATACTAAACTTGCTTAGGTGCTTTGAAAGGTGACGGCCTCTAACCACTTAAAGACATGTTGGCTTATGGTCAAGGGATTTTGCACCGCTATACGATTCTGAAACTGTATTACAAGCTACTGTTCATTTTCAGGTAGTAGGGCATTCTCTTTTTTCCAGAGGCACCTTTCTGAAGTAACATGTAACAAGGAAGTGTTAATACCTGAATCTGTGTGACTCTACAGTAGGATTGTGTTTCAGTGAACCCTAGATCTTATTAAAACATAATAGTTTTCTGCAATACAAAATTAATATCATAAAAGCGATCTGATTCTGGTTGCAAAATCTTTTTATGACAGTTTCAAAAAAAAGAGAGAAGTCAACTAGTTTAAAAGGACAACAGAATGAAATTCACAAAACCTTAAAATTTTATATCACCAACTTGATCAATCGCAATGTCATATGGACATCAGTATGAAAAATCATGCATCTTTTTTTGTCACAGTTGAGGAATCCCTGGTGCTTAACATGGAACTGTTTAGACTGTAAATTAAGATGCTTAAGGATAGACAACCATTTTACAAAACAGTTTATCCATCAAAAAAACAGATTTCTGATTGAGTTATTTGCAAGAATAACGATCAAGTCCAACTCAGGAATAATTTTGGTTGAATGGAAATGCAGTGCTGTGGAGATGCCTTCTCATATCCTTTCATTCACCATTTACAGAATTCACTGAATTAAACTGGGAAATTAATTCACATCTCTTCTCAGGCACATATTCCTGCCATGAAACATACAGTACTCCTGCGCTGAACTTTCTCAAGTTCATTTCGTATCAAATATTCAGCAACTCCAATACGAAAATGGCTTTAATCCCCAATTAAACGAGTAAACTGGCATTTCAGTCTCTGTTCTGACTCAGATAACAAAAAGATGTGAATGAAGCTGTTCTGTTCCTCATCTTCAGTGTCCTTCAATGTTGCGTATAAGGAAGACTACAACACCACTACCACCACCAAAATAGGAATCTATTCCTTGCGTTTTATTTAAAACTCACAGAACTAATTTTGTTTCCTGAGAAAACAGAACCATGTGACTTTCAAGTTTATGTAAGCAGGAGGCTTTCCTGAACTGATGAAGTATACACACAGCTGCTGAGTGTGGTGCAATCCCGATGACAACCATGACTTGAAGACTTTATTCTATTAAAGGGTAGCCAAGTAATTTGGCTGAAAACAAACTGAATTTTGCAAGAGTTTCTCCATATGAGTTGTTATTTTTTAAGGAAATAAGGCAAGTTCTGAGATTTAATCTCCTTTTATCCTTCTTCTGGATTCAATCTGGGCACACATAAACCCCATGACCTCCATCAAGCATTCTCCTCCTTCAGCAGCCCACACTGAGGCTTATGTGATCCAGTGGTCACAAAAGCCCTAGAATATGAAGACAAGCACAAACACTGCCAAAAAAGCTGCATAAACTATTAAAAAACCTGCAATAACAGGCTTTCTTCCCCTACTACATCCCCTTCGCTCTGAAAATTTGCTGTGCACAGTTCAGAGTGAACAGCGGCCAAAGATAACACAAATATCTGTGCCAGTGCTTTTAAGGATAGTGTTTAAGTCAGAACACTCTAACAAATGGTGCCAGAAACTGCTGTCCTACTTATTCTGACACCCTCTAGCTTTCAAGAGCCATTTAATGAGACAAAACTGTCAAAAATGTGGCCACTTCTATAAAGATCAGGGGTGAACATGTAAATATTCTGTCTCATCATTAGAGAAGGATTATGACGGCTTTGATCATTTCTGACAGAGAGTCTGGATTTGTGTCAGGTATAGTGATTTAGGTGTAGAGTCAGACACAAAGACAAGAAATGGGACAGGGGCTCAGGGAGGTCATTACTTCTTAGATGGCATTGTGTCCTATGGCTCAAACACTCCCAAATAAGCAGGTTGTTGGACAGATGCTAATGAACTGAAGGTGTCAGAACAGTGTGATATAACAGGTGAGGAAGGATAAGCAGTACCAAAGGACATAAGACAGCAGGAGAAGGGAGGAAATTCAAGTGACAAGCAGAGAAGCCAGAGAGGACAAGTTCTGAACTTTGACCACGACCACAGATGAGGGAAAATGCAAGCAGCAATAGAAAAAGGAACAACGTGAAGGCTGGCTTCACCCAAGCATACAAGGAGGTAGAATCCAGAGATTAAAGAGTGGAAAAGGAAGAATTAAGGGCAGAGGATAAGCAAATGGCAAAAAATTAGGATGCATGGACAGAAGAATTAGTGTGTTTTTCCCTGGCCTGAGGCTGAGAAGAAAAACTATCGTGAGTAGTGTTCCACAGGCAAAGTAGGGTGCTGTGAGCAAATGAAAAACTCCTTCAGCTGGAGAACGCATGCTGGAAAGCCCTGGAAAAGAGACAGGGGTTAATCTGAAGTTAAATGTTGTCCACAAAACATTTATGTAAGGACACCGGAATTGCCAGGAAAAAAAGTCTCCTTCAAAGAATTCCTAGAAGAGAAAAAAGTCTGTGTAGTATTTCTTTGCAGCAGTGTAACAGATAAGAATTAAACAGAAAAAGACCTTGTCTCCAAAATCTTGTTTGTTAATCACTCGCAACCTGCTTGATGAGGAACAAGGAAAATAAAAGAAGGAAGAGATTCCTTCATTCCAACTGAAAGATTGTAATTTGAGGACAAAGGGATATTTTGTTCTTATGGAGATCTACCCCAGTCATACTGATAGTTTTTAAACAATACAAAACTGTTCCTATCCTCTTAACCTTAGCTTTAGAGGTAAAATACAATCTAAGCCTACCTGCAAGCAGAATAAAGAAAGAAGTTATAGACTGAATAATTTCAGGTTTGATCTTTAATTCAAACCACCAGACTAAAGACAAAATTAGCAAGTCGTGAATAAGAGGAAAAAAAATCCTTAAGTACATGCTTCATGTCAAAGATTTTTAAAGTGTTCTTCAGCAAGTTCAGAAAATCATTCAAGAGACTTCTCCATTAGAAACTCCAGTATTGCAAAAGTGGATTTAATTTTTCTGTTATTGATGAGACTACAAGTTCTTCACTGGCCCATGCAGCACCTAGCACAAAAATTAGTTAGCAATAATCATACAACAGATATTTCTGGAATTCTGATGCTGCGGTTCATTAGCAGCAACATACAGGACTTCGCTTGCTTGAGTGTTGAATTTCAGTTCCCTCTCCCTCAAAAATGTAGAAGTTTGCCTCTACAGAAGCCTAGGTTTTCTGTGGAGTTACTAGAAGCTTGCATGTTCATTCATAAAGACTTAAGTAGCTCCTTTTTATTGTGCAGTGCAAGATTCTGATTAGCTAAACTTCTGCTCAGGAAGGCTGTAGATAACGAGGCAGGGCAGGACAGTCATCAGACAGAGCTGCAGTGAGCTTGGCTGGTAGAAGGGGATGAGGGCCTTCTCAAAAAAAGGGAGCAACAGGCAACGTCAAAAGGACTTGCACAACAATGGCTTTCAATCATCAGGTAGACAGAAGGGAAGGGGTCCTTGCAGAAAGTTAGGATGCAGGATGCTTTGTAGAGGAAGGTTAAGTCATTGGGAACTGGGTTTTGGGAGATGCCAGAAAGCATGTCTGTGGGAAGCAGAGTCCCAGATCTATTCCAGAGGGAGGGAAAATGTTCAAAAGAAACTGCCAGACAAATCACGTAGCCTGTAAGCTCCAGATCAATCACAGTCTTTTGCTCATACACGTGCAATATTGATTCCTAACCATAAGAATATTTGATTCTTCTAAGCCAAGGAATTGAGGAGGATACACAACATAGCTATCCATGTCCAAAGCAACAGGCTGCAATGCAGAAAGGACCGTATTCCATGAAGTTCTGCAAGTGAGTATTCTGCAGATTATATCCAATCTTACCCAGACTTTAACCGGTGAAGCTCACGATGACATAACAGAGATCATTATAAATTTTCAGAAAGATAAATGAAGCACACAGGAAGGAAGAGATTTTACTAACACCACAGAGCTACTGTATGGCAAGAAACCAAAATTTTCTGCATTTCAGCCAAGTGCCCTGCTTTGAAACCATACTGCTTGACAAGAACAGGATTCCTTTGTTGTTTAGACAGTCCCAGCTTTTCATTGTCACTCATATCCATCACAAGACTCCCGTGGCTTCCAGATTAGAAGTTGTAAAAGTAAATTGAAATTTTGCCCAGTGTATTATTGCTATAAATGAACCATAATTTGTTCTGAAGGTTAAGCATGAAGGGGCTTTGCTATGGATTCACAGCCTTAGGAGACCACTTCCTCCACAGTACACTTATCGGTACAGAACGACTATTACAGGGTTATGTGCAGTCCCTTCACTGCTGCTGTAAGGCTTCCCCCTGCCTGTCAAAGGGTCTCAGAAAAGAACACATATATGTACATAGATATTTAGAAAGGAGAACCAGGATGGAACCTACAGAATTCTTTAAAGTGTCACAAATACCACAGGTGTACTTTTCAATCTGCTGCTTAAACTCATGTCTAACTCGTAAGTATCCATCCCACCTTCCCTCCAAACAGTCGCAAAAATACACAGAAAGCATGCCAAATCCACTCTTGGCATAGCTCCACAGCCCATTGGAAGCGCACCAGGGATGAATCTAACCCCTGCCTCTAGTGCAACATAGTGCTTAACTGCATTCATCTTGGTAAACTTCCAATTAAATTATAATGAATGCTGTTAGAAAGTGTGTGTTTGGTTGGGGGTGTTGTTTCTTTTGTTCTTTTTTAATAAAAGCACTCTAAATATTCATTACCACCCACATTGTCATTCTGTTCTCACAGAAAGAAGAAAAATTGCTTGCATATTTTCTACAGTCAACGTGCACATTGCTGAACTGTCATTTAACCTAAAGCAATGCTAATAAATTTGTTCAACTAATGATGCTGTTTCAAACAAAACATGTTACGGAAAATAACAAGCACATAGTGGTGGACCTGGTAAGCAGTTAAATTCAATTAAGTTATTTGTCTAGTATCCACTAAATTATTGATGCTTATTCTGGGAGCTACAGAGTTGGTGAAACTTATCCCACGAGAGATAGCACAACTTACTTGCTTTGTCATAGCAGTTTCCTATCTCCTTACTAGAAATATCAACAAATCCCTACAGTTTATTAAGAGCTGTAAAAGTAGCATGTAAAATAAGGATTGGAAAGCTGAAAGGATGACTCATCCACCTTTTTATTTTCCAATCTGAGAAAAGACCTATAAAAAAAAAAACAAACACGAACATAAATCAAACAAATCGACCTTAACTGGCTCTCTGTGAAGCACACAGGAGAGCAACACCTTTAATCCTAGGCAACCGTCACTCACAAAAGAGGGATAAAAAATCCTACCGCACATTTGCAAGGATAGCTGCCTTTGTTGCAGAAAAGCCTTTGACTACAAATAGGTTCCCCAGAATCCTGATCTTAGGACACACAGTCTTTTCAGGGCTTGATTCTTTACTGAGACAGCTGAGGCTTATGTCGCAGTGCCAGAAAAGAGATTGAAATGCAGTGCATACTGAGATGTGGAGCAGGATTCAGCCAGCCTCTAACTGAAGGCAGGAACAGTCCTGTATACTTTGTGCCTCCTACAACCTTCATTTTGGTTCACTGTGGCTGCAAAGAAACACCAGTTTCACTGGCTATCTTGGGCAAATTTCTGCACAGAAAAAAAATCTTTCAAATGGTGACTTGTGCACTCTTCTTACTATCCTCACATAGGTTGGGACAGCCAAATCCTATTTAAAATAGTTCTCTGGATATGCTAAAGAAAATCCACAACCAAACAAACAAAAGAAACCAACCCCCCAAAAAACACACAGAAAAACCCGTGCACATTAACTCAGCCTATCTAACAGCTGGCGGTGGGGCTAACCAAGCCTGCCTGATGTTCACTGCCGGGGCATAGGATGGCAGCACAGAGAGGCAGTTCTCTTTCCATCTTCTTCTGAATAACTTCAGCGTGCCTAATTCAGGCATTTACTTTTGTTCATTGACCAAATACAGGAAGATGCAGGCAGCGACCCAGTCCTCTTAGGACAGAAACTTGTTAGAAGATCATAAGGAAGTTACGTCTGCCCACAGCCAGGTGCTAAGCTATTATTCCCATACCCGCTGCTCACTTTTTGCATAAGAGCCTAGAGAGCAGAGCACTCATCCAGGAAAGCCCCAGCTCCAGTCCTCAAGTGCCACTGGACCTGATGGGATGGAGCCCCTGCTTCCCACAGGCATCCTCCCCATTTCTTTTGTGAACCTGCAAAAGACAGCACAGCACGCCTCTGATCAGTACCAGAGATGAGAAGAATTTTTGCCCTGGCTACACTGATTTTTCTTTTTGTTATTTTTGTTTTTAAACCCAGACATGGTCCAATGTAAAATACACATCCATTCCCAGAAGCTATCTCTGAAATCCCAGTCATGCTCCCTCCCAGCCCAGGATCTTAAATGCCATACACCGGGAAATGTTAGCAGAAGGGCAGGCAGGCAAAGACAGCTTCATCCTGATGGCAGGATCCTCATTAGCAAGCTTCCATCCTACCCAGCCATAGAGGGCAGCAGAATGAGGCCACTGGTGCTGTCTGTGCTCACGCGAGTGCTCTGAATGCATGTTCACAACCTGCGTGACGACCACCACGTATACACGTGTTTGTGCCTGCTGGGAACACGTCTTAGCCTCACTACTGGTTGGATCTGGGGACAAAAAGCTGCAGCAGCCTCATCTCTCTCAGGCTGCGGGAACCAGCATGACATTTTCCTTTAACACTTTCCAGACCTTATGAGGTTAGTCTACAAGGACAAATCCCCAAGCACGTGACAAATGACATGTGCCGCGTACTACATCCATCTCTTTTCTTCCCTGTTCTCATCCACTGCTCCATCCTCCCCAGCAAACAAGTCTCAGTACTGGTAGCCCAGACCTCAGCAACCTGCTTCCCCATCCTATCAGGCCTGCTGTGCTGCTCTGCACTTGTCAGTGGCTGAGCAGGACTCTAACAATAAGGATAGGCTACTTTATTTTTTTTTTTTTTTTTTCCAACCCC
>Ga0065711_1034388_pt1 | contig 23861 bp, 15 predicted proteins | sample Hoacrofraction12_FD_59098 | JGI IMG/M metagenome (GOLD analysis project Ga0065711, IMG submission 59098) | Hoatzin crop microbial communities from Cojedes, Venezuela - Epithelial fraction 12 v2 (version 2) | ecosystem: Host-associated > Birds > Digestive system > Esophagus > Crop | place...
TAGCCCTTTGCTGGACTCTCTCCAGTAGCTCTTCATCTTTCTTGAAGTGGGGAGCCCAGAACTGGACACAGTACTCCAGATGGGGTCTCACTAGGGCAGGGTAGAGGGGAAAGAGAACCTCCCTTGACCTGCTGGCCACACTCCTCCTAATACATCCCAGGATCCCATTAGCTTTCTTGGGAGCCAGGGCACACTGCTGGCTCATGGTTAACCTGTCGTCCACCAGCACTCCCAGGTCCCTCTCCACAGAGCTGCACTCCAGGAGGTCTGTCCCAAACCTGTACTGGTGCATGAGGTTGTTCCTCCCCAGGTGCAGGACCCTGCACTTGCCCTTGTTGAATTTCATCAGGTTCCTCTCTGCCCAACTTTCCAGCCTGTCCAGGTCACGCTGAATGGCAGCACCTGGCAGAGCCAAGTTATGTCTGTTCTGGCTGTGCAAAGAGGAGGCAGATTGTGCATGTCTCTGCCTGTATGTGCCCACAGACCTACCCAAAATCTGTTAAGCCATGCGAGTATAGCAGTTGAATGACTGTTTATGTAGAGAGAGCGCTGATGATGGGAAGCCTCCTGCAGCATGGCAAACTGTTGGGGCAGTCCTGTCTGAACTGCGCTTTGCTGGCTGTGTACCAGCTGTGTACGGGCAGAAGAGTGCTTTGCACCTCACGTGTTACCTGCAGTGCATCCTGGGTTGTAAGCTATGGGTGCTAGCTGTTAGCCAAATGTTTGAACATGTATGGTGATGTCCCACAGCCAACCTCAGTGTGGAGTCCTGCTGACAGGGCCACTGCTGAATGCTGAATTACAGTCAGAGACCAGCTGTAATGTTCTGAAAGAAAAATGTGGCAGAACTAATGTTGGCAGCACTAAATTTCATGTGTTTCTCCACATTTTGAAAGGTGATTTTTTTTTTTTCATGGTGTAGAAAGTGTAGCTGGAACATGAAATTTGCAAGCGTTGCAATGGAAATAAGGTACTCTAGTCAAGGGGAAATAATCATTAACAGATACTACTAGGTATCAAATTAGCTTCACAGCTAGTTGAAACTGTTTAAAATCATGATTTTATTATTTTCACAAAGTTAAGTATTTTGGCAAGCTGTCAGTTATGAAGGAGGTCATGGTGAGGGGAAATTCTGTGGCTTGAACCATAGGACAAGTTAGATGACCATATTGGGCCTTCTCGTATCTGAAATCTGAGGATAAGTTGCTAAGTCGTGAGCCTGCTTTGCAAAGGTGCTGAGCAGCTGCTATTAAGGCTCATAGAAAATGCCAAATGCTCTAGCTGTTTCCTCTGAGTGTAAATATGAACACAGCAGCCCACTCTGCTTAAACTTTTGTGTGTGACGTTCCATCTGTCTGCCCCCCTCCCCCCAAAATCTTAGCTGAGAAATTTTTCTGAATGAGTTCCATTAACGAATGCTGCCACATTTTCTGACCATCTTTACTGTTACACTGCTTGTATTTGGGTTGTTCTAGACCTCTGTCATTACTTAATGATGTAAACATGCATGGGTGACTTCTAGTTTCGGGGCACAGGAAGGCAGAGCCTCTGTGCTGAAGCTAATCCATTTGTGTTCTTCCCTCTATGAACATTTCTAGAAATTGCAGTATTTTTTTGGTGACTTTTGAGGCACTTTTCTAACTTTAGAGCAAAATATACAAAATCCCACATGCAACAGCAGAATTCCAGTCTCAATGAGATTATCATAGTTATACTTTACACAGTAGCATAATTTTGGTATTTGGGTTTCTCATGGCTCTATTAAATGAATACTACATTTGTAAATCCACTACTTATTGGCAATGCAGTAGAAGAAAGCTGAAATTACGGGCTTTTAACCTTTTATTTCCTAGTAGCTTCACGGAACGAGAAATTTCTGTTAGTTCTTCTGTGATTACACTCTTTCTTTTGCAGTTAACGAAATACCACCATATGCAAAAGGAATATGCATACTCCACACGCATGCTATTACATGATGGGAAAAGAAGACGAGTAATACAGATTTCAGGATGTAAACTTTTTTTTTTTAAACTGAAAGGTTTTCCCCACAAGATGAGATACTTTCAGTATTCGGTAAGGGACTTTGATTCTGTGGGAACCGGTCAAATTTAGCAGACATAAATATAGAAGCCAAGTAGCATGGCGACTTGCAGAACTTCTGCCCCTATAAAGAAAAAAAGTAACCACTGGCAGTTTATTGGCACAGTTTCAATATGCTTGTTTAAGGGGGTGAGGTGGTGACACAGTGCTCTTTCCAGTCGTACAAGAGAGAGCTTTTGCCTCAGTAGTTCTTTGCAACAGGGTTTCAGCAGGATGTTTGGTGAGTCTACACCAGGGCATAAGAAAATTAATAGGAAAGATCTGAAGGCTGTTCTCATTGCATAGTCAGGTTTAACATTTTAACTTATCCATGGCTGACGTGGGTTGTTGCTTAGTTTGGTTTTGCTGGAGGGGACTGGGCCAGTCGCGTAAACAAGACTAGGTTTACAGTGCCAAGATCGCTGCAGGTTAAAAACCTTTTCTGTAGTCTGGTACGTCTTGTGGGCAGCAGAGGCAGCTCTGGGCTGAAGTGATGGGAGTGATCCTGCTGCGTAGCCTGGAAAGTGGGGTGGCAGGATTAGCCATTACGGGTAGCGACAGTGGCATCTTTTCCACGTGGGCTGGTGGATCTGTTGAAGAGCATGAAATATGTAGTTATGTTGCTAATCTGGACTAAAGTCAATGCCACTGTGTCCTCCTTTGCTCATTTTCCTGGGAGGATTCAGGCTAACACAGGTGTGTGACTGTGCCACAGCTGAATCTCCCATGGCATTTTAAAATACCACGTGTTGTAGACAGAGCAGTCTCAGACATGTTTTTGAGAATGCCACCCGTTTTCTCAAGAACTCTGAACAACGTTCTGATTCTGAAATAGTAGACAAATGTCATGAACTTGGTGTGTCTAACATAAAGAAAGTCTGGGAAAGAGAAGTTTTATTACCAAGAAAACAAAGGTCATCCCTTCTGCAGGCACAGGATGAAAAGAAGAAACTTTATATTCCCTGGTAAAAATAATTCCCTTGCTGTTGGTTCCTAAAGTAAAATCCAACCAAATCAAAGAGCTCAGAATAAGTCCAATAAATTGTTACTCTGCTGCTGTCATCTTTGTGTGGTAAGTTGTTAGTGTATGTCTACCTATCTTTTGTCAATCTGAGATATAAATAAAATGATAGAAGGCAATTTATTGGATGAGCTGGAAGTTAATTGCTCTTAGGTCTTAGTTATATCTCATAATCGTGCTTGCTGAGAACTTTTCCCTAGAAGGAGACAGCTTGAAAGGCACCCGTTTTTCATAAACTATTTTTAATACTTAAAAGTTACTTGAAGCACTTACTTGAGACATTTATTTTTGGCAGAGAAGAAAACAGCTGAATTCCCCCGTATATATTCTTAGTCTCTACTGCAGGGTGAATCTCCGTGGTGGTGGTTTTTTTTTTTTCTCCTTGACAGGATCCGTCTGCATTTCTGCCTCCTGCTCCCACTTGTCTCCTGGAGAGTGAGAATTTGGAGGCTTTACCAGGAGGAGGAGGCAAAACGTGCTGTAACTCCTTTTTGACACTTCTTGCCTATGGATCCCAAACACATTGCCACAGTCATGGTTGAAGTTAACCGGGAGGACATTAGCTCAAGCATTGATGGAGCACTGAAACAGGTTGCCCAGGTGGTTGTGGAGTCTCCAGAGAAGGAGATATTCAAGACCCGCCTGGACGCGGTCCTGTGCAGCCTGCTGTAGCTGACCCTGCTTCGGCACGGGGGTTGGACCAGATGATCCCAGAGGTCCCTTCCAACCCCGAACAATCTGTGATTTGGCAAGTTGCCTTTTATAAGCTTTAGTTTCTTAGCCGGCAAGCGCAGGATTTGGAGCGGAGGTGCCCCCTGCAGTGACTTGCATCCGGCTGGAGCAGAAGGGAGAAACGGGTGGGAGAAGTGAACGCCTGGGAAAGCTGGTCTGTCTGCGCAGGGAGGGATGCAGGAGGTTTCTGGAGCACTCAGGCTGGCTGGCTCATCTGCGGATTTTGTTGTTCCCTGGGGAGATGGCCGGCTAGAGGAAGCGAAACGAAACCCTAACCACACATGTCTTAAAGCAGTTTGTGGTGGGTGTTCCAAGCAGTTAAAATACCTGTTCTCGTTCCCACATTGGAGACAGGATAATTTTTCTTGGGCTTAATTTGGTCCATTAGCAGTATTGGTCTGAACCTCATCAGGGATATAGAAGTCTTTAACTGGTTGAAGAGGTTTTAAGATCCTCTGAGCAGTAGTGTAACACTTTTCCCAGCAGAATTACTGCATAGTTTGATTTTTATATTTACCCTCTGTTGCTTGGCATGCACCTTTGCATGAGAAGAGCCTGTTTTCCCTAGTTAATTCGCCTTATCGCCAATTGTCACCCAGTTGCTTTGGTAAGGACAGATTTACTGCATCATGGGCACTGCTCTGTTAGTGACCATGGCACAGAGAGGTGACTAGAAGGGGCTACGAAAAGAGGACAGAGGGAAGTGATCTACTGCGGAGGAAAGCTGCAATGGTGCATGGGGCTAAGGGTCATCTGGGGTTTTTTTGTCTTAAAAATCCGTGTTGTGGAATTGCTCTCTTTCATTCTGCAGGCACAGCTAGTACCATTGGTGCTCTGTGCAGTGTGGCCTGGCAAGTGCCAGGCAACGGACGGAGGAGCCACTTTCCTCCTCTCTTTGCCACTGCCTTCAAGCAGAGCTCGTACACTTCGGCGGCTGTTGACAAAGCGCTCCGCTGCAGTGGTAATACAGCGAGATTGTGCCTTGGCTCCACCAGTGCCGACTGCCCTTCTGCAGGAGAGCACCTGGTTTGCTGTTGTACCGGCCTTGATGGTTCCAGCTGTTGCGTTCTCCTTTTCTTTTCTTGTTTTTTTTTTTAGTTTTGCAACACCAGCTCTGTGAGATTTCATGCAAAATTAGTATATTTTAAGAATATACTCTTGCCCTTGTAGCTGCCTGGGGAGTTTTCTCACATGTGGCACCCTGGTGCGGGTGCTACAGGCAGTGGTTAGTTTTTGCTCTGGGGTGGTTCTGCCTTTTTATTTTCTTGCTGTGCCACTAACTGTGGCAAGTGTAAATAAGGTGAATCCAAAATAAGCATAAGTAACTTTTTGAACTTTTCTGGATAATCCTGTTCTCCTATTTGCTTGTATATTATAGGATCTGCTACATTAAAGAAAAAAAAAGAGGTATCTTATTTATGTACATATATTTTGTTGGTTTTAATCATAGAAATAATTCCTGCTGCATATTATCTTGGTAAATTTAATGGTACTTAGCATGTTTCACCTACTCTTCCATTTTGCTTATGTCTATAGGAAATAAAATATTTAAAATAGAAATTGCCAGTGTTAGCAAGAAGACCAAAGGTGAGCTTGCCCACAGCATAGTAATCGTCTGGAGAGGAATTGGCTGGTGCTTGCACTTTCTGGGGTCATCCTGGGTTCTAGGGTGTGTAAAGGGAGGAGGGGGAAGAAAGATGATAAATTTCAGTGAGAAAGGATGATGAGCCTTGAAGTCTTATTGTCAGTTAGTCCTGAGGTAATAAATATGACAGGGCATCCTTTTCATGACCTGCCCTTGCCTCTTACAGCATCTTTATCAGATGTAGATGCCCACAGGGTTGAAGCACCTGACTCAGGACGTGCTGTGGAAGTGCACGTTCCGTAGTCTTGGCAGCCTAGCTGCTGGTGAGCCAACGGTGCTGCTGAAAGCTCTTATCGGACAGTAAATAAAATCAATTACGTTTGCATAGGGTGTTTCCTAGCTGCACTGGTAGTAGCCTGTTTGGTGTCAAAGTGCACATGCTGTAGAGACTATGAACTTGCCAAATATTAAAAACAGTACTTCTTTAAGTTTCTGTGTGAAGGGAGAGGTTCTTGTCCTTTTGTGAAATGAACTGGCCTTTTAAAAATCCTGGTTGTTGGTAGTTGATACAGGGAAGTGCCTGGAACCGCAGAGCACATTACAGCACATAGCACTTACCAAAATACATTTACATTGGTATGTCTCGTTTAAATAGCTATAGGTCACAGCTCATAAAGTGGCAGTTACTCAGCCTTGTATTGCTGCAGGAGAGCTAATGGGCTGAACTCTTAACTATGATGGGTCTTTGTGTATTCTTAGCGTATTCAGATGTACTCCTGTCTACTGCATTGTGCATGCCACAGAGCTGAGCTGTATAAGGGTGTGTTAAATCTCAGAGCAGATTTATTAGGAAAGCTCTAGTTAAAGCTTGAATGACACATGTCTGTAGTAAGCAATATATTAATATCCCAGAACACTGACTCTGCAAGCCTGCATCGGTTACGGACATGGCAAACGTGTGAAATCACTACAGAGTGGATTGAGTCATTTTCAAATGCAGGAGGTACTTTGGCTTGGTCTTAGTTTCACGTCTTGCAGACTGGCATGGTCCCGAGCTGCCAGCAGGCAGCACTGAGATGGGAGCTGGGCAGCCTGCGGTGGCGGAGCTGGTGCTGCCTTAGGGAGAGGGACAGACCTGATTCCCCCGCACGATGGCTGGGAGCAAAGCTGCTGCGGCAAAGAAATGATGCAGTTATAAAAAGACCTGTGTAAAGCTTTTCTGGTTGGTTGAGTTGGGGAGGGGGCTCTGTAGATAAAGAATTACCTATGCTTAGTTTCCCTGGGTGCAGGATTCTTTCCTATGTTTTGTCTGTTGTTTGGTATAAATTTCTCCAAGAGGCTCCAACCAGTTGGGCTTTCACCAGGTCCTCTGGGAGATCGCTCCATGGTCTAACACGTTTGTCTGCTGGGAAGTCTTTCTGATAGTCAGCCCATACTTTTCCTTCTTTTCATCCTATCAGTCCTAGTTAACCTTCTGAGCATCCCGCTCATCTTAAGCGCTGCCTGTCTTCTAGGGCAAAGCACCTTTCATATGCTGATACTCTTTTTGTGCTACCACCCATTCACCTTGGCTGAAAGTAGGGTTGCTCCACAGCTGCCTGGCTTCAGCGTTGTTGATGAGCTGTAAATCCACGACATGGTAACTTACAGTAACTCGTTTGCTTAGTTGTAACCTAAGAGTTTCAGATTAACCACCTAGGAGATTTAGGTATTGAAGTAAATTTAGCTGTGACCTGGGAACCTGAATCCTTATGTTGCCTTGGATATCTTAGCTATGTTTAGCTTTCTTGGTGGAAATGGAGCCCTTTTGCCTGTTTTTTGTTGCTGGTCACCACGTTCCTTCCAGTGTAGTACTGCTTTTTTTTCCTGGCAGCCTTGAAAGGTGCAGAAAAGGAATTGTTTCCATTCCATGTCATTAGCAAGGATATCGTATATTGACTTAATGGTGTTTTAGAAAGGGCTGTAATTTACTTTATGTAAAGCTTGATGTCATACAAGTTTGTTCTCCTTTTTCTCCTTTCCCTCCCATTTGCACTTGAGAAGACTCTCCCAGTTTAACTCCCGCACCCCGCAGTAGAAAAGTTTCCTGCATTGCTGGTCTGGTCCTTTTTGCATGTTTGATTATATTACCACAAGGGTATATTTCTGAGGCACCTACACTTCTGCTTTCACTTGGTATATTCATATTGAAGCAGCCACGTGGGGAGTGAACTTGGGTAGGAAACGCAACGGTGTTTGTTACGTTACAGAGCACGTAACGTTGTGAAGGATTTTAAATTTTGATTCCAGTCTTACACCTCTCCCCAAAAGGTTGATTTTGCTTTGGAGCAGGTTTACAGGTAGTATTACAACATTAATGTTAAAGCAGGTTTTATTAATTAATAAATAAATACCAACCACTTGCTGGTTTTCTGCTGCTTTCTCGTGTGATGTTATGAAATGCTCAAGACGTTTTCTGCCACTCAGAAGTTCCCATTGCGGTGTGTGTAATCATCCTGCAAACTCTGGGGACTGTTTCAAAGGGTTCCAATTCACTCTTAGGAAAATACTCTGTTTTCACAAAATACCGTTTGGGCATCTCCCTTGTTTTGGGATCTGCCTGCCAGGGTTTCCTTGCAGGACTTCAGGCCGATTCAGATGAAGCCTTTTGCATGTCGATTCATTTGCACTCTCAAGTGAATTTGGCAAAACTATGTTGGCATTTTTTTGCGTCTTTAATTTTCCTGCTTCTCCTAAAGAACACTTAGTCCTTTCTGAAAAGGTTCTCAAAGGGCATTCATCTAACTTGTCATCTTTTATTCTTATGTATTGCGCTGCTCCTGGGAGTAATCCTCCAGCTGTAGCGTGGTGCTATTTTATCCCCCGGAGTGGCATCCCCAGCTGCTGCTTGCCTCTGGCAAAGAAGACAAATGGTTATTGTGTTCTGGAGCCATGCCAGGTCTTCTGTGTCTCTGCTTGGTCAGTATTGTTGTGTTTTATTTAGGATCAAGCAGTGTTTTAATAACACTGGTTTATTTTGAGCCTTTCCTTCTCCATCTCCCCCCTCTCCCCTGTTGATTTTTTGTATAGAGACCTGGACTTACTAAAGAGAGACAGCCCAGCCCGATGGGCTCTTTAGTAACCTGAGAATAATATACTTTGGGCTATTTTTCCTTCCTCATGTTTGTGTTTTTTTAATAATTGTGAGGAGAATGTCTAGGCTTTCATACAAATTTCTGAGATTATTTTTGTCTTAGTTAAACTAACTGGTTCAGAAGAGAAATTTTCACTGATTTTGAGCAAAATGTTTCACTCAAATTTCACTTAAGAGAATGTGAATAAGCAGCTCAGCCACACTTTTCTGTATGTCTTTCAATATTTGTTTCAGAGCAAAGGCACCCTCATCAAAATCAAATGACTTCTCTGTTTTTTCTGTCCACCCTAAACCTGTGTCTGCGGTGCTCGCTTCCTTTGACGATGCAAACAAGGCTTCGGCTGTGGTCCCTCTGTTACTGCTGCGAACAACAGCTGACTCTACAGGACTGTTCCCCTCGCTGCTGAAGGTTGCTTATCCCTCCCCACTTGTGTAACCCCCTTCCTTTGAGAGCCCGGGCCACCACAGCGGTGACACGAGCCCCATGGGCAAAGGGTTTCCGCAAGTCACTCTCGCTGAAGCCAAGCATGCTCCTGTCTGCTCTTTAGCCGGGCCTCGTTTCACAGCCATAGCCATAAGCAATGACGTGGCCTCGCTAAGGGTGTGATAGCAGATAGGCCACTCATTTTCTTAGAAAATTGGGATTGTCTCTTGGCCATCTTCTTAGCCATAAATTAGGGAAATTGTTTCTGTGCCAGCATTGGAAAGGGCATATTCGGTCAGCATATTTTAAATATTTCTTGAAGGATGTGAAAATCTTTGAACAGCTGAAATAGCTGGAAGAAAAAAATTGAATAGGAATAAAAAAAATGATTTTTAAAACTCAAGATCTGTCGACAGTGGGATGAGTTTTCTTCTTTCACATTGCACAACTGAAAATGTCACATTGCTATAAATATGCTAAATGCAGCTGTAAGTTTTCTGTCTCCATGTCTTTCCATCTTGGAAGGATGTCTACTTATGGCTGTGTAGAGATGGGAAGGGGAGTTTCAAAAAGAACTCTGATGTTTACCCAAACAACAGAAATACCTGGCCGATGCCAGCCAGATGTTTTAAAACACATTTCTCGCTCAAATTTTAACCCGATTTAAAATCTGTGTGTAGCAGCAACTTGAGTTCAAATTTGGGAGACACTCTGCAGGCTGTCGCGGTGGGTTGGCCCCACTGGCGCTGAGCCCCCAGCCCATGGCTGGCCGGCTCAGCTGGGCATCCCGGCCGTGCCCCCTCCGGGCTGCCGGGCCGGCCGCGGGGCAGGGAAGGCCTGGGCGCTGCGCAAGCGCTGCTGAGCAATGGCTGTGACACGGGTGAGTTACCAACGCTGGGTTTGTCACCAGTTTAAAACACAGTGCCATACAGACTGCTGTGGAGAAAATTAACTTTGTCCCTGCCAAACCCGGTGCTACCAGTCACTACCCTAAACAGCCTGCGTTTTCAGAGATCGGTTCCCACTGGCTTGCTGAAGAAGGAATATTTGGTAGCTGCACTTAACAATGTGGAGCTTCATCACAGGGAAGCAACTCCAAAGCCTTCAGCATTCTTGGGGAGCTGGTCAAAGCGTGGGGACTGCAGGATGGATGGCGTTTTCTCCCTCTCTTTGAAAACTTCCACTGCAAAAAGTTGCGCTACAGAGTCATCTAGTCCCATGGCTTGTTTCTTGTTGGAGAAAACAATGAAGTTGTCAAGAAGTGAAACGGGATATTGTATAGATCAGTTGGATATTATAGTTAGCAGATAGCTGGTGTTGAGAGATGGTTTTGCACTTCTAATAAACCGCAGGGGGGCGAGTTGGCTTACACTGTTGCCATGCAGTTGGGAAGTAGTAAGCGACTTTGCTAGCTGCTAAAGTGGGGTAAACACCTTGTGCTAAACACACCACTGTAACAACCTGCAGGATCCTGGAGTTTGGCTATGGTCCAGAGACCTGAAAAATCTCAAAGAGTTCAGGCATAATAAAAGAGCCTGCGTGTCACCTTTGTTCTGGTAAGACTCACAGCTGCTGTAGCTTCCTTAGTATCTCCCTGATGTCCTGATACGGTATGCAAACACCAAGTAAAATGAGTTAATGATAAAAATGTATGGCGGAGGAAATAACTTGGAAGGGCTTAAATGACCACCGGGATGGTGAATTTCCAGATATGAGAGCACAGCAAGCACTGCAGCTTAAAGGAAGCCAGTCTGCTAAAGCTAATTAAGGTAATGCTGGTAGTAGTGGGGCAGAAACCAAGCCTTCTCAAGCTGAGTATGATACCATGAGCACAATTTATTGTATTTTAGTTAAAACACTGCAACTCGAGCAGTTATAATCCTAGTATTTTTCCTCTGAAAGGCTGCTCTGTAGAATAAAAATCCTTGAAGTTCGGCACAGAAGGGCACTCGCAGCACGTGCAACCAGAGCCGAACTGACCCCACAGCAGGCCCTGCTCTAAGTCAGTAGGAAGCCAGTATGGAGGACACCTCCATTGTTTTTCAGTCTGTGTGTTTTTCTGAGGACTTGGCATAGAGTTCAGCACTTCAGGACATGCATGTAGATCCTGCAGTGCTCCCTGTTTGCTAGCAGTTACGTCTTCACTGCAGCGTAGGTCTTGTAAGTGGTAAATACTGTGTATGGCTGCAGTTGCGTACAAGGCACGGGGAAGGTTTACCTCTGGTTTTGCCTGTAGGTATCTGCCTTTCCCCACACGACCTCCCCCACACCATACCTCTTGCTTCCATGCAAATAGGAAGAGATAGTGAGAAATAATGGTAAGTTGCTGTTTATTAGCACAGCTATGGAAAAAAAAAATCTTTATTAATGCATCATGTGGCCAAAGTTTCCTGACACAAGCAGGTTGCTGATTCATAGTTCTCTAACATCCCCTGTTCCAGCTCAGACAAGTCGATTGTTTCCTCCCACCAGCAGATGTAGACAGGAACCGTTTGAGCTGTGATAACATTATCTTTAATAGGGGCCAGCTGGGTCACACACCTCCGTCTTTCCTGCCTGTAAACAGCAGCAAGGGATGGCCCGCGGGCTGCCGGCAGGGAGTTGTGGCCGTGCGAACTGGGAGGGAAGTCATGCTCGGAAAACTTGAAACGCTCTTTTTAGTCTCTCTGGTCAGGTGAGAATCAGTTCTGGATCGGCTGCCTTCGGGTGGGAGTCCCTGGCTGAACGTGGCTGTGCTCACGTTGCAGCACTGCTTAGAGGAAGCAGCCTCTGGCAGTTGCCTTTCCAGCTCCTGCTGGGAAGCAGTTAGCTTTTTTACACTGCTGTGATGCACAGGGTAAACTTCATCTGCAGGAACTCTTTTTGCCAGTTGCCTGTGGTTTTTAAGTCAGCTTTTCTGTGCTAGTGGATTGAGCAGGTACAGTAAGTCAGGGGATGCGAAGGGGGCAAATTCCGCTCTGTTTTTTCAGCGTGGTCCATTAAAATCTGCATTAAATAGAGATTTTCCCTGAAGTTTTACGCAGCTGATTCTTAATGTGACTGTTGCCACAAATGAAAATGGGAAGTTTGTTCACATCTTTTGCTTTCAGTAAGGAAAGGGTTTTTCATATGGAAGTTGAGATTTGTCCTGGAATTTTTAAGTGTGCTTGTGACCGAAACGTTTTAAGATGTTTTGCTTAGTCTAAGAGTGAAGACCAAACAGTCAGGAAGCGTGTGAAAGGGGTTTTGCCATCAAACAGGCTCTTTCTTTCAATTGTACGTGAAAACTTTTGAGTGTAAAAGCTATGCCAGCAATGATACGTGATTTCAGTTTTTCCTGCTCAGACAACTCAGAGGTGACTGACTATGATGAGATGCTTGGCTCCTGAGTGTGGGACAGGTAAGGGAAAAAGTTAGTGTTCATGTCATGGCTCAAACAGTTGGTGTCGGAGAGTACTTCCAATTAGGACATGATGTCAGCTAAGGGCATCAGTTAAGGTTTCAAGCCCCCTTTCTTCCCCAGAATGTAGGCATTTACATACTATTGCATCAAGAATTGGCGATGGGGAAATGCGTAGAAGCTCAACAGAGGTTCTCAGTTTCAGAAGGTGGCTTAGAGTGGCAGCACATGGAGGTTTCTTCTGTGCCATATCCGAAGTGAAAGTTAACGAGTTCAGAAGGGAAGGAGAGGAAGAAAACACGTGTATATCCTATTCACTAAGAGCTGTTGGAGAGGTAGGAATATATATATATGTAAAAAAAAATGGATATAATGTGTTTGTGTGTTATGCTTTTCATTTTTTATGAAAAACTTTCTTACTGGCCAAGGCTCTAACTTCAGCTGAGATGCCTCTGCTCAGCTGTCTCTGTGGATGTTATTCTGCCCTTAGCAGTTTAGTTTGTCCTTGCTGACCATCTGGAAGCTGTGTAGCTGTGTTAATTTAGGTTAATTTTTTGGAGAAAAGGCAGGAGAATTTGGGGGGTTTGGCTGTTTTAGAAGTGAATTCATGTCCCTCCAGCAAAACAGGAATTGGAAAAAGAGATGTGAAGTCTAGCAATGACGAAGCTTTGTAAATGTTTATGGCAAGCTTCTCTGAAGTGGACGCAGGTGCAAAGGCACTGGTTGGATTTTTGAAGTGGGCAGTGGAAGTTGGCTTTGTGGGTGGGTTCGACCTGGGAGAGAATAAGCTCAAGAATTTTGAAGGTGAACAGGGGAGGGCTTCCCTCTGATCCAAAAGGAGGGGCATGTGGTGAGGGGTACAAGGAATCTGGAAGGTCTGGATTGCAAGAGGGGAGAGCTTGAGAGAACTGACGGTGTCTTCTAAACAGTGGGCTGGTGGCTCGATGATGATGCTGTTCATGGAGACTGACGAAAAGGGGGGAGCTCAGGGAGCTAACTGGGACAGGAGCAAGAGCAGAGGTTGAGGGAGGAGCCAAAGGCAGAAAAGCAGAAAGTAGCATTATGAGCTTGAGGTTTAGTTACAATGAGAAGCGGAACTGAGGGAAGAAAGAGCAGTGTCAGAGGAGAGGCTGCTGGGGATGCCTGGTAGAGTGGGGGGCTAGGGGGAGACAGGAGGTGGGATCAGCCCTCAGTGTCACTTGGCAGGGTGGGTCTTACCCAGGTGAAACCAGTGCAGAAGAGATGCCAAGGTGATTTTGGAAAGGAGTTTGGACCCACGCCAGTGCAAGAATGCAGAGAAGGAAAGAAAGTGAGAGTAAATGAAGCATCATCTGTGCTAATAGATGAGAAGCAGGGGAGAGAGGTAGGAAGTTGTTAGGGTGTCCTGACAGACAGCTGAGTGACAGTCAAGACAAATGCCTTGGTATCAGAGCTCAGGGAGAGAGTGCACCATGCAAACATACTTTGAAAAATAGGTTATCACATGAGACCTTCTAGGAGTTTATCTATTTTTCTCTTTCATGAGGTTATAAGCTACACAGACAAGTGTTTCACACTCTAGCTGTGTTCTTACATTTTAACTGGTTTCTTCTCTTCCTATCTTTACCTGTTAGAATGAGTATGAATACTAAGGATGGGATTTGGTGTCTGTGGAAGGCATACCACCAATTTATAGACTCTGTTTTCTGAGGGTGTTTTACCTGTTGCTGTGACAGGAATGCTTGAGGTTCCTGTAAACAGGGTTGAATGAGGAATAAGAACTACAATTTTAGCTGTTCTTTTTCTAGCTCATTTAATTACCGCTGCATTCACAGTCTTCCCTGAATAGGAAGTCATTTTCCTGTTCACTTGAGCCTTTCAAACAGTGAAAGGGAAAAGAAAATGAATAGCGAGGGGGTGGGTAATGTCATTTTAAAGCCCCAACAGTCAGATGGTAGGCTTGGGAGGTAGCACCTGAAACTATTATTAACCAATTAAAATGAAGTTCTGACCTGATTTCGTGTGGCTGATATTCCTTTAAGTCAGCGCAGCCATCTTGGTCAGACAAGGCATCTGCAGAATCCTTGCAGAAGTCCGGCGAGGCTCAGGTGCCTTGCCAAGGAAGGAGCTACAGCTTCCTTCTCCATCTGGTAAGGAAGACTCATCAGTCAGGGTGGGTGAGGAAAGAGCCCAGAATTAGGGGGTGTGCCAGACTTGATTTACAGTTTGATGACAAAGTGCTGCTTTGCCCGCTTCTTCCTGAGTGATGTTCTGATGGTCTTTTTTTAGTCTCGCCGGTGTACTGCTCACTTAGCACTCTGTTTATGATGGAAGTGAAATGTGACTTCGAGTAATTTGAAACCAGAGATTTTTCTACTTGATCTCCATTGCTGCCCCTCCTAGTTCTTTTGTTTCTAAAAGAATAGTTAGGGAACTCTTGGACCGTATGTGTTTCTGGGTAGCAGATCTCTCTTTCTACTGCGCACCCCAGAATGCAGATTTATAGCATAAATTAAAGCAGTACTCAACTGCAGCAGCAGTATTTATGATTATGGTAAGCTGCTTCTTGCCAGAAAGTGAGTAACACACTAAGAATCTGCATTGGCCCAAGTGCTCCTTCCTATTCATAGTTTTCAAGGACCCGTGACCATGGGATGTAAGTGTGGAAGGGATTTTCTAGGCTCTTGAGCCTAGAACTTAGAAAATTTCGTTGAATTCTTAAGCATTTGTTTTCATCATCAAGGTATATATTCATTTCTCTCTGACTGCAAGGGGAGGTCTGAAATTACAGTGTAGTTATCAACTCCTTAAAATGAGATGAAGTTAATCTCACTTCATGAGTTTTGACTTTGACTGCTGGTACCCACTGATACGTCTGTACCCGTCTTTCGTTACCACCTTTCTTTACTCCATGGTCAGCATCTTTATTCTTGCTGAAAATGGAGGCCAAATATCTGTGTAATGTTTGGGGCCATTCCTATATTAATATTAATTAATGCAATTGATCATTAATTAGTTTAATATAATCAATATTTAATTAATATTAAACATTCACTTGCTGCACAGAGATCCTGATTTTTCTTGGTTTTTATGTATTCCTGAAATACATTTCACTATTTGGCATGCCTACAGGAAATGCCAAGTATCCTTTATGTTCGAATTCTTGAGCTTTTCACAGCTCAGCAGTCTTTACTAATTACTTCCTTTAATTTATCAATTTGTCATCCTGAGATCAGAATAAAATGCTTGAGCTGTACACCATTTTATCCTGTAATTTAAAGTAACCCAGCTAGATGTAGTGTTCTTTGTATTACTAAATTTTATGTTAGTTTTCCTGCTTCAGAATAGCTGGACTATAACCTCAGTCCTAGCATTTGTGATCACGTTCTCTGTGCCTGGGTGTTCGCTAAAACAATGAGTCAGAGTTCATGGTAGAGCCTTGCCTGTATCCCAGCCACCTTCTCCTGGCTTCACTTTCTGCTCCTTCTGCCAATACCTTCTATCAGTGCAGCACTTGAAGATGTGGTCCACGGTGGTTGTGATCTTCACCCATGCCCTTCTTCCTCAGTTCGAGAAACCATGGGCTAACTCTTTTATCTTTGTGGCCGTGTTCATTTTAGACCATTTCAAATGCCTGTGAATTCATCCTTGGAAGGAACAGTTTCATCATTTTATCTCCCTGGGAGCAGTGGTTTCAAGCTGAAGCAGTGCTTTGTAACTAAAAGGCAACTTCATTCTCCCATAAATAACACTTGCTGGAACAGGATGGAAGGGAATGCCACAATGTCTTCTGTCTCTTCACGGTCCCTCTTCCGATTTATGCTCATGCAGCATGGGGATGTGATATAGATCAGTCTGAGTGTGGCCTGCTCTTTATTTAAAAGCAGCCTTACCCATTTTTGTTTCCCCTGTAGGCTGATGAAGTCTTCTAAAGCCTTTGTGTTTCTTCCCTGTCATATTCCAGTGTACTTCTCCCTCCTCCTTATCTGTCTCTCACAGTTGCACAACATTACAGGCTACCAGATATCCATGAGCAACACTGTAAGAGTATGTTTGAATGAAGAAGGATCTTTTGTTAAGTATGTTTCAATTTTGTTTCATTTTTCAGAAGGAATCCTAATTAGTTTAAGCAGGGGGCGAATAAAGAGCATAAAAACTTTCTACCCTGACAGCTATTGCTCTCTCCACGTGTATTTAAACTCCCTAGTACACAATAAAGACCACATAAATTCAGCGAAGTGATGAGGAGACTGGATTATACATACTTCCAGTGCTACCTGTATTTACTTACAATTCTGCATCATCCAGACCCTCTTCAGCAAGGGAAATGCACCTAGAAATCCAGCTCTGCTGGGTCTGGTTGCTAACAGAAGTGAAGGGGGTGCCACCAACCTGCCTATACCTCTGCTCGCCGGCTTTGTTAAAGGGAGAGTTACAGCAGCGAGACGTCGGCGATCTCTTGGGAAGCGCAGCCACACACACAGGAGCACCGGTGCCTCTTGGTGTTGGACGGGTGCTGCTGAAGAATTATCCTTAAACTGAGCCTGAGAAGTCCGGTGCAAGTCCAGAGCTGAGCTTCCTTGGCCCTTAGGATAAAGGGTGGCAGCCAGACTTTCTGGGGGATGTTTCTTATATATCAGCATTTCTACTTCTCTAATCCCACAGCCAAAGGGAGGGAGGTAATGCAGTACATGTTTACGTGGCTCTGAGAGAAACTTTCAGAAGAACATTTCCTTCATCTTAACTTTCTCTGTGTCCAGTAGTTATTAAAAAAAAGAAATATTTGTAGTACTGTTAGATCTTGATATTTTGAATGTTTATATGCTGTTATAATTAAGCACTGAAAGCGTCAGGGAAGTGAATTGCACCCCTCTCGCCCGCCTCCCTTTGCTTACTCAGACTGTACTGGCTGTAGTGCTGCAGTATTTCTGTGTTCTGGGTTAACTGGAGTGTTCTCCATGGATGGCTTCTCCATTCCACTCTTCCCTTAATGTCTGTTCTTCTACAAGATTGATTGAGCTGTCAGTTCAATAACTGGGCTGGAGCTGGCACAGTTCGGTCAAAGAAACTTTAAAAATCTTCCTTGTAAAGTCTTTCTGGATCTGATCTGTCCATTCCAAAGCTTTAAATTGGCCAGAAATTTTGTGAACCGCTCTGTAATTTTCCCATACCTTCCGCTACTGGGATTACCTGTATAGCCTTTTAACCTACTGTACATGAACACTATCTTTTTGACAGTTACAGAAAATAAAGCAAGGCAGTCTCAGCAGCACGTTACTGCTCATTCTCCTGGGTTCTTGTTTTTCTGTAACTTGCTTTCCTTCGTTGGACCCCTAATCCTCCCATGTCACACATTTTCTGTTCAACTTTTCTCCTCTGCTAATCTCTGGATTTGTTCTGCTGCCTTTCCTGATCCACAGGAGCATTGGTGACCTCAGGGGACACCCTTGGCAAGAGGCCTTTTTGGATTTGAGCAACATCAATTATTCCTCCTGCAGTGCTGAAAATCAGCAATTGCCGTTCAGATGGTCGCTGAACAAGACTGAACTGCCTAAACGCTTGCCTACCAAAACCTGCTTGCTGCAGTCCAGCCTTAGTGGGACATGAGCTCTCCATTTCATATCGTGCTGAGAAACAGCTGTTCCTGCATATTTGTAAGTTCTGGAAAGAACTTTCTGCAGCTGCCAAAATATTCTACAGGAGATAAGGAGATAAGCTGAGCTGAGTTATACTTTAATTTCTAGAAATGTTTTTTTGCATTTGGCTGTAAGCCAAAAAAAAATAGTAACAAAGTTCCAGTCTTGGGTAAAAAATCTCTACTGAAAAGAAAATAATTTCTGTGAAGAGCTTTAGCCATAGCCTGAAGGTAGGATTTCTTGTTTTGCTTTTAAAGAAGTGATGGAGGCAAAATTTGATGTGAACAGAAGGGTAATGCCCAGTGGAGGTTTATATGCCAGGGTCAGAGGAACCAAGGAGGGAGGAGAGGGAGGCAGTGGGAGAGGTCTGAGTAACTGAGATGCAGTAACTTGTCCCAGTGCTATTCTGCACACAGAGTAGGAGTCCCGAGTCACTGTCTGTCACTGCGCCGGCGCTGGCAGTGCTGGCTCGCTGCTCACTGCTGTGGGAGTGTGCAGGGGAGGCCGTGAGCACGCGATGCTCGCCGGGTTGCTGGGGGATTTCCTGACTGCAGGACAAGCCTCGGGTGTGCAAAAGCTAGTCGTTTTACGTAGTAACTGGGGAAGTGATCCATAAATGGTGTCCGTGTATGTTAGTACATGTAGTGCAGCAGAAGCTATGAGATTCCTTTTACCTCATTTTATCTAGAATACAGCTAGAAGTGAGAACTTCCCAGACTTTTCAGAGATCATACCTAGCTTCCAGGGGAGCGGCAGTGTGTGACTCTTGAAAACGTACAAAGTGCTCACGCACACTCTCTGGCAGTTTGTGTCAAACAGAATCCGAAGTAATCCGCTCTGGCGCCAGCACAAGAAAACACAAAGAAACCATCTCTTAAATCCAGGATCTTCTCTGGTGTTAAAGTTTCAGTATCTGAGAAAATGGGAATGCAGCAGGGCTTCATAGCTTATGCTGTGCTGCTCCTCACCTTTAGGCATGTCTTAGGAGCTGTGAAGAGCCTGTATATCAGTGAAAAATACCTGGTTTTCATCTGCCAGATAACAGTGTCTTCCTTCATGATGTGTTGATGTGTGCTTGTCACCTTCTGTGGGGCTTTGGCACAGAGTCACTCGTGTCCGTTTTGTGCTTGCGTAGACCTGGCAGCAGGGTTTGCGGGTGTGTCATGCCGGTGGAGCGACAGGACTGGGTTGCTTCTGCAGGATTTAGTTTGGGAAAGGAGGACGTACTGGTCTTGTTTGGTCCTGTGATTTACCAGAAGAGCAGGCAGACTTCTGCGCCACTCTGTTCTGTCTCTGTTTTTCTGTGCGAGTAGGTCTCACAGGTATGGACGGATGTGCACAACCATTTTTCTGATTTCTGCCCCTCTTCCTTTCAAATGCAAACACGTTCTCTCCTGTAATTAGACTATCCCATGTATTTTATTTTTTACGTTTTACGAAGGAGTGAAACATTGAACCTGGCACTATTGATTTTTGCTGCTTCCCTTTCCTCTCCAGAGTGCTTAAGATATTTTTAGAGGCTTTCATCTCTGAGCGTTTTGGGGAAAGAACAGCATCCACCAATACATCAGCTGTCAAGATTCAGCTTCTTGAAGACTTGGTTTTCCACCCCAAAGCTCATGGTGTTTTTTCATTATGGCTTGCTCAGCATTGAAGCGCAGCAAACACTGGGACTGGGGTTGGGGGAGGAAGGACAGAATTTCAAAGGCTTTGTTTTACAAGCCTTTTGATACAAATGCATGCAATGAAGATACAGGGTAGAAGACAACCCCAGGAGAGGGAAGATGATGACAAATAACCAGAATGTCTATGTACAGTGGAGTTTAAGAAGCTGTATTAAGACTGAAATAAACTCTACATGTTTTGGGGTCAGTGCAGCCTTCACTGAATATCTGAATAATAGGCTACAGTAAGTTTGTGTAGAAAATTGCATATACAGCCTCAGGAGTCAGGGAGCAGAGAGGCCAGGTCAGGCTGGTGCTGTATGTCTGGTTCACAGGGAGAAGAAGGGTTAAATTACCACAAAAGGTCTTTTGGACTGTGACTTGTGAAAATGCGTAGCGGAGCATTGACAGGTCTCTGCTGGAACACTGGGCATTTTATTAAGCTTTCTAGCACTCAAGATGATAACATCTGATTATTTGGTGGTATCTACCTAGTGAAAAGGCTCAGAGCAAACCTGTCATCTCTGGTGATTTTCTCCTTGTCTTCATTCACATCCTTTGGGTGAAAGTTTCATGAGCTTTTTTCACCTGCAGCAAGACAGGCTGCTGTGGAGAGACATGCACTCCCATTCTGTTGCTCGTAAGCAGCACATCAAATAAAAACTGAAATATAGCAAGAACTTAGTGCAGCATACTGGTGAGTGGAGTCTATTAGCTGATTGGAGACTGGGAGCAGTATGCTTAAAAATAGATTTATGAGTCTTTTTGGTGGTTTTTTTTCTAATGGAAGTATTTTAAGAGAAAAGTGAGGATAAATAGAAATGTGTTCTAAATTCCTCAGGGGTATAGCAGTAGACAGATCTGGACAGCAGGGCCTGTTGCGATAGGACAAGAGGTAACTGTTTTAAACTAAAAGAGGGTAGAGCTAGACTAGACAGGAGAAAGACATTATTTCACGATGAGGGTGGTGAAGCACTGGCACAGGTTGCCCAGAGAGGTGGTAGATGCCCCACCCCTGGAAACATTCAAGGTCGGGTTGGACGGGGCTCTGAGCACCCTGATCTACTTGGAGATGTCCCTGCTCACTGCAGGGGGGGTTGGACCAGATGGCCTTTAAAGGTCCCTTCCAACCCAAACTGTTTTATGATCTGTCTTCAGTTCAGCAAACGGGTCAGGTTGGTATTAAATCGTCATTTCATGTGAATGATAATCTAAAAACTATTTCTGAAGAGGAGCTTTTAAAAAAACACAAATCCTGCTCAGCCAGATTCTGAAATACAATTGATTATAGCATGGACTGGAAACCCTAAATAAAACAAAAAATACAAACCTATTTTTAATCATTTAGATAAATGGTAATTCTTTTTGCTAAATCCAACATTTGCAGTTGTTTGGGTTTTTTTTTCCCTGAGTGAACGAATCCAGATTTTTTTCACTTGGACATAGTTTTATTTTTAAACACGGCTTTCAGAAATGCATGCGTGTGGGATTGCAGTTGGGACCAGCGGAGAGCCGTGGCACTCTGCCAGGCGCTCGCCCTGTCCCTGCAATACAGATGGATTGCCAGCATTCTGGAGAAAAACAACCCCAAAACTTTAAACAAATTGTGCTTAATGGAAATAAACTTTTTTTGCCCTCCTGTGTAATGATTTGGATAATGCGCTGGCTGTGTGTTTCTGGAGGACAGAGGAAGGGGGAAGGGGAGAGGAGTGCAGAGATGGAGCTCTGTATGCCCGTCACTAGCTCTCCAGTGGATGCACTGGAAAGGCTACGGGGCAGACTATGACATTTCTAAGCTTGGAGCACCTTTTAACTCCAGCCACTTTTTAACTCCAACTCTTTCTGTTAGAAGGTGAGCAGGCTAGCTGCAGCCAGCTATGATAAGAGCATTTATCGAGCAGTTGTTTTCTTCCATATATGGATTTGTAAAACCTGGAAAGGCATATGCCTGGTGTCTGGCGTTTTGTGTGTGCAGCTTTCATGCTGTCATTCACCTGAGTTTTGCTGAGTTTTGGTGGTAAGTGACAATGCTGTGAGCCCAATACCTGGTTGTTTCTGGGGGTTTTTTTAGTATAAAAAAGGGCAAGCAGAGTAGGCTATAGCCTAATTCAGAAGAAAGGGCACCATAGCCATATCTCGATGTTTTTTCAAGCTGGTGCTGATAAATCTTTTCTCTCACTTGTGTTGCTATGGTGTTAGTTCTGTGCAAAAACAAACCTTTGGGTGATCATGTCAAATGCAAAGACTGTTTGGAGAGAGAGATGCTGAAAGAGAAGGGAAGTAGGAGGCCTTGAATTCCATCTGATGACAAACAATGAATCAGTGTTTGTCTCAGCAGAGGGCCATCAGAAAGTTTGCACTCTACTTTCACTGACTTCTACTAGGGTCTGATACTCTACTAGAAACGGCTTCTTTTTTGCAACTCAAATCTTTTTTTCCTTCTTTTTCTTCTCCTTTCACTTCTTTGTTTCTTCTTGGTATTGAAAAGGAAGGTGGATCTCTTCCAAATTCCACATAGCCCAGGAATATTTGCTTTCTGCAGCGTGGCCCAGAACAGAGAGGACTTATTCTTGCAAACAATTTAATTGTCCAATTCACAAAATACTGGATCAAAGTTTGAAGATTTGTGTGGTTGAAAAGTACCTGTTGTCCTCGTTGAGCCAGCTGAAGTGGTCATGAACTTCCTACCAGAGGAGCTGCCTTAGCGTGCTGTCATTTCTAGTATTGCTTTCCCGGTGAAGGGGAAGCCGAGCGCTCTTAGAGGGACCCTTTTTAACACTTTCCGACATGCAAAGTTGGTGCATTTTGGTTTTGTTCTCAAAATATGCCAGTTGCTTTTAGCTGGCATAACTGTTGAGAAGAAGTTATCTTGCCCGGATGTCTTATGCTTCTGGAAAACACTGTGCTGAAGATGCCTGGATATGCCTTGAAGGCTTATTTCTGTTCTTGGGTCAAGGCTGAAAGGGAGGACTGTCTTCTTGTTTTCTGAATGTTTCTGTGCAGATTGAGCTGCAAGTGCAGGAAGAATAGAAGGGTAACCAATCTCAAATGCTTACTTGCTTCTCACTGTTTTTCAAACTGGAAGTCCTGAAAATGGATTACTTCACATTTTTGTACCGTGGCAACTGGGAACTTTCTGACCCAGTTAAATGGACCCTTTGTTTTGCTGTTTCCTTCCAGATGTGATAGGGAGATGAAAAAACCTCAGGAACAGCAGTGTGGTCATCTGAGATTTCTTTTAAGGATATGAGCTGATTTTTCTGGAACTTGGTTGCAGAAGCAGATCATCTCCTGCCACATCCTTAGCCAAGCTGCAATTTGCTTCATTTTGCCTTGATTTTGCAGACATTTAAATTTGCCCTTAGCCTTTGTGCTGCACTACTTGTGGGAATAAAAATGTGTGGACTGCCTCACCCAGCCACAGCTTACCGATCACCGATCATTCACATTAAATCTGTCTTGTTTGTCTTTACCATGGCATAATCTTTGCATGCAGAGAGTCTGCTGCCCACCTGTGAACAGTGCCTCTGTTAGTCGTCTTGGACAACAGACGCACAATATGTGTTCCGGTTGTACTAGAATCTACGTAAGTACTTCAAAGATAGTACTAGAGCCTCAGCCTGCAACTGTTAGTAGGAGCACATAGCAACGGGCCAGCGAAGGTTGTCTCTTTTGGGAAGAATCGGCAGTCTTTTAGTTTGCTTTTGTGCCATAGGTAACTTCAGTTATTCTGATCAAGTAAGCCTAGCCCAGATAAGAGTGCCTACGCAAGAAAAGCAATTTGGCTACATGGATCAGTTAGGTTAACAACTAGCAAATTATTGTAAGGCTGCTAGATCTCTGCTGGTTTAGTTTTATTTGTCCTTGAGCTCCAGCCATCCTGTCTTATCATTACCTTCCTTAGGGCACTCCCTAGTTCAAAGCAAGGCCCTTTCCGTAGGGTGGGAAATTTTATTAAGACAAAACTCAAGCTAATGAGACAGGGAAGACCAGGCTTCTATCTGATAGAGGGGATTGTAAGAAATGTGAAACTGTAACAAAAAGCCTTAATATTTTCTAGTTTTTAGTAGTCTTTAGTACTGTAACTTGTATTTCTGCGTGCATAGTGATCTAACAATATAACTGTTACACTAATCCCTGTTTTCTCATTAAGGAATGTAGTGGAAGGACATGGGCACAAGCTATCACTTAGTCGTTAGACAAAATAATTAAGTGAAACAAAAGTGGTC
>Ga0065711_1007775_pt1 | contig 23859 bp, 13 predicted proteins | sample Hoacrofraction12_FD_59098 | JGI IMG/M metagenome (GOLD analysis project Ga0065711, IMG submission 59098) | Hoatzin crop microbial communities from Cojedes, Venezuela - Epithelial fraction 12 v2 (version 2) | ecosystem: Host-associated > Birds > Digestive system > Esophagus > Crop | place...
ACGGTTTGTCGATAAGTCTGCATTATGAGGACGGCAAGTTGCAGCGTGCCGTTACCCGTGGCGACGGCAAGGTTGGCGATGATGTGACGGCGAATGTGAAGACCATCCGCAGCATCCCCCTCGTGTTGCCGCAGGGAGCCGGCTGGCCGAGGGAGTTTGAAATCCGCGGCGAGGTGCTGATGCCGTGGCAGTCGTTCTACGACCTCAATGCCCGCAACGAGAGCGAGGGCAAGGAGCTCTTCGCCAATCCCCGCAATGCCGCCAGCGGCACGTTGAAAAGCAAGAAGTCGAGCGTCGTGGCGCAGCGCCGTTTGGACGCATACCTGTATTATCTCTTGAGCGACGAGCTGCCTTCCGACAACCATTACGACAATCTCGAAACCGCCCGTTCCTGGGGCTTTCAGGTGGGCATCGGGATGAAGGTGGTAAACAGTCTCGAGGGCATTATGGAATATATCAGCTATTGGGATGAGGCCCGTAAGCAATTGCCTGTGGCTACCGATGGCATAGTATTGAAAGTCAACTCTTTGCGTCAGCAGGAGCAGTTGGGCTACACTGCCAAGAGCCCCCGTTGGGCGATAGCCTATAAGTTTAAGGCCGAGCGTGCCTGCACCCGATTAGAGGAGGTAACATACCAGGTGGGACGTACCGGAGCCATCACCCCTGTGGCGAATATGCAACCTGTGCATCTCGCCGGCACCACGGTGAAGCGTGCCACGCTGAATAATGAGGACTTTATCCGCAGTCTCGACCTCCACGAGCACGACTATGTGTATGTCGAGAAGGGCGGCGAGATAATCCCGAAGATCGTGGGTGTCGATGTGTCGCAGCGTGAGCCGTCGGCTTTGCCGGTGTCGTTTATCACCCATTGCCCCTCCTGTGGCGCGGAGTTGGTGAGATACGAGGGAGAGGCAGCCCATTACTGTCCCAACAGCGGCGGTTGCAAGCCCCAGATTTTAGGTCGTATAGAACTCTTTATCTCCCGTGGCGCGATGAATATAATGTCGTTGGGCGACAAGATTGTTGACCAGTGGTATGAGCAGGGTTTGATTGCCAATGTCGCCGACCTTTACGAGGTGAGGGTGGAGCAGTTGCTCGGCGAGGGCGGCAGCCGGAGGAAGTCGGCGGAGAAGGTGGTCCAGGCCATTGCCGACTCCAAGGAGGTGCCTTTCGAGCGTGTCGTCTATGCCCTTGGCATCCGTTTCGTGGGCATCAACACCGCTGTGCTCCTTGCCCGTCATTTCAAGGATATCGACACGCTGATGTCGGCTTCGATGGAGAGCCTTCTCGAAGTGGAAGGGGTGGGCGAGGTGATAGCCCAAAGTGTGATAGATTATTTTGCCGATGCCCATAATATGGAGATTCTCAACCGTTTGCGCGGCTACGGCTTGCAGATGTCAGTGGCGCAGCAGGGCGGGGGAGAGCCTTTGGGCGATGCCCTCGCAGGCAAGTCGATAGTTATCAGCGGAGTGTTCACGCATCACAGCCGCGACGAGTACAAAACGCTCATCGAACAGTATGGCGGCAAGAATGTCGGCTCGATCAGCGGCAAGACCTCTTTCGTGCTTGCCGGCGAGAATATGGGACCCTCGAAAATGCAAAAAGCGCAATCGCTCGGCGTGCCGCTGATGTCAGAGGAAGAATTCCTACGGATAATTGATAATTGATAATTGACAATTGATAATTGACAATTGATAATTGATAATGGACAATGGATAATGGATAATGGACAATGGATAATGGATAATGGACAATTTATCCGTTTATAGGAATTCTGACCCAAAAAGTGCTTCCTTTGCCCACTTCCGAGTCCACTCCGATTTTGCCTCCGCAGGCGTCGGCGATGGCGCGGCAGATGGAGAGACCGATGCCTGTGCCTTGCACGAAGTCGTTGAGTTTCACGAACCTCTCAAACACCTTTTCGCTCTTTTCCTTGGGTATGCCGCTTCCGGTGTCCTCACAATATATATATAAGGTGTTGTCATCCTCTTTGCGGTATCCGGCTTTGATATGCCCTTCTTTCGTGTATTTGATGGCATTTGTGACGAAATTGGTGAGCACTTGTCTTATCCTGTCGATATCCAAGTGGGCATTGAGTGTGTCGTATGGGTTGTCGATGATAAACTGCACCTTCTCGTCTTTCACTCTTTCCTTGAGCGAGTTGCACATCTCATTAAACTCTTTTGCGAAGTCGATGTCCTTGGGTCGCATCGTGAGTCCGTTGCTGTCCATTTCGCTCAGGTCGAGGATATCGTTTATCAGTCGCATGAGCATGTCGCAGTTGCTTCTGATGATATTCGAGAACACCTTCTTCTCGTCATCGTCAGCGGCGGTGAGGAGTTCCGAGAAGCCAAGAATGGAGTTGAGCGGCGTGCGTATCTCGTGGCTCATGTTTGCCATAAACGTACTCTTCAGATTTGCGGAGTTGTTGGCGGTGTCGGTCTCTTCTTTTAGTCTTGCTTCGAGTTTCTTAATTTCCGTAACGTTTTTCGAGAGTCCGAAATAGTTTATTTTCTTCCCGTTCTCGTCAAGCACGGGTATGCCGCTGATTGCCATCCACACGTCGCTGTTGACAAACACGTTTCTGCTCACGTGCAGCAGTGCTTTTACCGGTTCTGTGGAGTCGCTCTTGAAAATTTTCATCAGCCTGTTCCATTCCTCCTTGCTGTCGGGCATACAAAGTTGTCCAAACTCTTCGAGCGTCAGTCCTATGCCTTCCTCCCTGATGTCTTTGTTGACAATGTATCTTGTGCCGTCTTCATCCAGCTGCCAAACCGTCATATTTCCATCTTTGAGCACTTGCATGAAGTCGTCCATATAGTGGTCTATCTTCTTGTTTTCCTCGATGTTCATCCTCTTGAGTTTCAGCGACTCCACGGTGATGTCTCTTTCTTCCGTCCTCTCAAAGAGCGCGAGGTTGATGAAGAGTATTTCTCCCTCATCGTTGAGCGCGGGGTAGTATCTTATCTCCATGCATCTCTTGTGGTCGGGTCCGTCGGGGAAATAGTGTCCTAAGCTCAACACCTCTTTATGTCCTCTGTTGATGATGTAGCATAGTGGCTCCAGGTCGAAGAGGTTTCTGGTGGTGCCGTTGTCGTGTCTCAGTTTCAACAAGTCTTCCAAGGATTTCATCTTCTCGTTGCACTCCCTCATTTCCCCGTCGGGTGTGAAGAAAGCCTGTGCCACCACGGAGTGGTCGAAGATTTTGTGGTAGATGTTTGTGAGCCTTTCCATCTCGTTGATGTTCTCCACCTCTTCTGTAACGTCGAAGATCACATTGAATATCTTGCTTGGTTGGCCGCTCTCGTCTTTTTCCACTGCCGAGAAGATGCGGAAGTTGCGCCAGTCGGGCTTGTCGGGGTCGCCGGTGAGGTTCCATCTCACGCTCACCCTGCTGAAGTCCTTCTCACCCGATATCATTGCCGGTATTTCCTGTATGTAAGTTCGTTGCGAAGTCTCATCAATATATTTCGCCGTGTCCTCTCCCGGTATTCCGTCTTGTGGCAAGAGGTTGTTGAGCTCATTGGTGATCAGGTTCTTCTTTATGTCGAACACCGTTGCCACCACGTCGCTGTTGGCAGTCCTTGCCAATTGGTTTATCTCTCTTCCTTTCCTTGTGGCCTCTTTCATTCTCTCTCTCGACGTGAAAATCCAGACGAGTATGCAGATGGCCACAAAGGCGAGGATGATGGATATCAGCGAGGGCAGTGAGATTGCCAGCAGACTGTCGTCTTTCTCAGAGAACCATTTGTTTCTTATTTTGTCGAATTTGCCATTCTCTTGCATTTGCTGATAAAGGTGGTTGCACACCGTGTTCACATCCTTGTCGAAGCAGAGAATTTTTATTTCGGGTGCCGGTATGTCGAAATGTGAGAGTTTCAGGTGGGGGTAGTCGAAGTGTGCCATCAGGTTTTTCAGTGTTATCTCTCCCCAGATGTATGCGTCGTATTTTCCGTATTCCACGCCGCTTATGCCTTCGTAAGGCATGGTGGCAGAGATGCTGTCTTCCGGTACTCCATGCTTGATGAGGTAAATATATGCGTAGTCTCCCTTCTTTCCAGCGAGTTTTACTGTGTTGTTGAGGTCTTTTATTGACACGAGTGTCTTGTCGTCAGCCCTTTGCACGATGGCGATGGGGTAGGTGCAGAGGGCGGAGTCGGCGATATAGATGCCTTCGAGGTCTCCAAACGACTCTTTCATGTCTAAGAGCATGTCTGCCTTGTTGTTGTCTATGGCTTTCAACACCTCCGGCCAGGAGTGCATTTGAAACTCGTAAGCTATGCCGGCCTTGTTGAGTATCTCTTTCGCCATTTCCACCGCCACTCCCGATGGTTGTCCGTTGTCATTGAGGAATGTGTATGGTGAGAATTCCCAGTCGGTCATTATCACCAATGGTTTTTCCTTTGTGTATTTGCTTTTTGCGGCTTTCAGTGCCTCTTGATATTCGGCTTCAGTGGCAGCGGTGATGCTGATGGCTCCTATAATGAGGAGCAAGTATGTCATTATCAGTCTTTTCATATCATGCCCCCTCATTTTGTTGATTTATCGTTTTCTTAGTCACTTCAGTAACCTCCATTGGTATCGACACCCATGCCATGGTGCCTTGTCCCGGTATCGACTCAATACCGATTTTTCCTCCTAAGAGCTCTGTGATGGCCTTACAGATGCTCAGTCCCAGTCCGGTGCCGTCGTTTTCGTCTCCTTTGTAGAACCTGTCGAACACATGCTTCTGTGCCTCCTCGCTCATGCCGTTGCCGGTGTCTTCCACCGACACGGTGGCTATGCCTCCGTGGTATTCAAAGGCCACCCTCACCGTTCCCGCGATGGTATGTTTTGCGGCGTTGGAGATGAAGTTGTCGAGTATGATCTCGCACATGTCGGTGTCGAGCACCGCCGTGATGTGCTTGTAATTGTTTTGTATCACGAGCTTCACTCCCTCGTGCTGGTATTTGTGCCAGATGGTGTTGACGGTGTGTTCGAAGAATTCCACAAATTCTATCGACCTGAGTGCCGGCGTAACCATGTTGGCGTCCATTCTTGAGAGATACAGCGAGTCGTTAACCATTGCGAGCAGGTCGGTGGTGCTTTCCTGTATTTCTTTCACGAAGAATTCCTCGTCTTCTTTCGGCGCCCCCGTTGTGAGCAGGTCGGCGAAGCCCACGATAGTGTTGAGCGGCACCCTGATTTCGTAGCTCATGTTTTTCAGGAATGCGCTTTTCACGTGCTCTGCCTCGAGAGCTCTCTCGTGTTCCTCTTCGAGCATCTTCTGTGTCAACACCATTTTTGTGGCTCCGGTGTAAGTGCCTCTGTATCCGATGATATCGCCATTGTCGTCTTTCTGCGGACTTACGGTAAACGACAGATAGACGTTTCCTTCGCCGCTGGCCGGTATCATCTTAGTCCTCACTGTGCTGCTGAATGAGATGTCGTCTTTGTTGTCCATGCGGTACATCAGGTTCATGATCTCATCTTGTGAGTCAGGGTGTGTGCCTTGCAGACATTGTATCTCGGAGTATGTGAGACTGGGTTCGTCGATGCCTTCGTATGATGTGAAATTTCTTTTGTCGGGGTCGTATGAGAAGAGGAAGGTGCGCCCGCTGGTGATGGCGTATTTCGCTTGGTCCGCGAGTTTCTCTTTCTCTTGCAGCGCCTTGCTGAGTTTTCTTGTCTCTTCCCTGTTTTGTTTATATGTCTCCACGGAGTCTGTAACGTCCACGCCCCGTCCGCACACGCACACTAGTTTTCCATCGTTGTCGAGGATAGGAATGAACGAGCTTCTGTAGTGCATTCCATTCGCGCTTGTCACTGCCGGCAGGAGGTTTACATAGTCTTTGTCGAAGAAATAATAGAAGTCTGTCTCCGACACGTGTTTCTTGGCTTTTGAGAGGTCGCGTATGTCGAAGGTCTGTCTGAAGTGCTGGTTGTATTTGAGCATCTCACCTTCCGGTGTGAAGAGGCAGAGGTCTATAAGTCCGTTTTCAAACACCACCTGATAGTATTGCATCACGAGCTGGTGGTGCTGCATGCGTGTTATCTCTTTTGCCGTGTCAAACTGTGTGCCGACAATGACTTCCGGTTTGCCGTTTTTCTCTTTCAACACAGCCAGTCTGATACCAATCTCTGTTTCCTCGTCTTGTTTATGGCTTGTGTCGTGCGGCACGGTCATCCTTATGTTTTCCTCATCGCTTTCCCCGTCTCTGATTTTGTGCATTGCCTGCGTAAGGGCTTTATATCCGCTTCTTGGCATGTTGCCCACATACCTGTCCCACGTGATGTACTCATCGGGTTTGAGGTTTTTGTCATACATGATAAAGTGTCTGGTGTTAAGGTCGTAGGTCCATATCCTGGAGTTGGATGCGTTTTGCAAGGTTTGGAAGCGGCGGGTTTGGTTTCCCATCTCTTCCATGAGTGCTTTCTCCTTTCTGTTGTGCATGACGACGAAGGCGAGCATTGCGGCGATGGCTGCGGCGAGCAGTGCCACTACAATCCACATGTCGAAAGGCATTTTCACCTGTTGCTCCTCATGATACCAGTTGTTTACAAGACGGTCCATGGTGCCGTCTGACTTCATCACCTTATATATGTTTTCAATTGTCGATAATGTCTGTTTGTCTCTTCCGGCCAGTCTTCTCTCTTCCAAAGGCATGTTGATATCTGCCATGGCGATTTTTACATTGTATTTCTTTTTCAGCCACTGCACGCGGTCAGCGTTCGACACCATCTCTCCCTTGCCATCGGCGAGTATCTGCAGCATCGTGTGCATAGGGTCGTCGGTGGCTATGCTGTCGTGATACCAGCCTCTTGTCTTGAGCTCCAAAGCCATGAAACTGTTGCGCCCGGTGATGATGGGCGTGGTGGCGAGGTCGGTGAAGTTTTTCGTGTGTGGCTGCCCCTCCGGGTATGCTATCACGGGTTGGGTGGTGAAAAGGATAATCGGCGAGTAGAACACGGAGTCGCCGAAGAGCTGTCGGCATCCGATGCCGATGTCTGCCTGTCCTTGTGCCACCATGCGGTTGCTTTCGGTGAAGTCTTTTAGCACTATGCGGTAGGGTATGTCAGCCTTTTTGAATATGGCCTTAAGGATTTCCACCTCTAATCCCGTCGGTTCACCACGGTCGTTGATATAGCAGAAGGGGTAGTCGTTCCATGGTCCTGCGAAAACCACAAGCTCCTGGCTTCCGTCTTTTTCTTGTTGTGTGGATGCCGTGTTGCCCTGTGCCATCGCGGGCGTAACTGATGCCATTGTTGCGGCTGTAATGGCAACAATGACCATCAAAATATGTTTTGTCAGTGCTAATATTCTCATATAAATAAATATTCAGTGCAAAATTAATGAAAAAAATTCAAATACGGCACAAATATTGAAAAAAGTTGCTCTTTTTTTATTCGTTTGGTCTTTTTTCTTTGTTTTTGGGGCTTTAGCGTCGCTGTTATTGCCTTTTAAAAGCTCATATACGGAATTTGAAGGTCTTCAAAAAAATCTTTTCTGTCAGTTTTTCTCGTTTTCACACCCTGAATTTTGTTTACCTTTTCCCTTTTCTGGTATTTATAAGTAGAAACGAACATAAAAAATAAAGAATATGAAAAAGAGAAAGAAGGCGTCAAGACGCAAGAGTGTGAAAATGGCAGTGGCACTGGCCGCTATGGTAATTCTGTTTGCAGGCATCTGCATGTTGCCGAAGATTAAAAGAATCCCAGGCAAGGTGATGAGGAAGATAGAGACGCAGACATATAAGGAGCCGAGCAGGGAGGAGTTGCTGGAATATTGCGAGAGCAAGGGTTTCAACACCGACTATTATATATTGGTTGACTTTACGAAGAAGTCGAGCGAGAAGCGGTTTACCGTCCGCCGTTTCTCCGACGGCAGCGTGGTGTTCTCAAGCCTTTGCGCCCATGGCGACGGCAAGCCGAGCACAACATCGAAACCGCATTTCAGTAACCGTCCCGGGAGCTGCTGCACCTCACTTGGCCGTTTCCGTATCGGAAAAGTGGTAACGACATCGCAAGGGTGGACAGCATTGAAACTCTACGGGTTGGGGTGGACGAACTTCAATGCCTCGCGCCGCGGCATACTGGTGCACGGCAGCAAGACGGTGAGCAGAAATCCTAAAGGGAAGCTCCTGCCGTTGGGGAAGAAGGTGAGCGAGGGATGCTTCACCATCTCGCACGAGGCGTTTGCGTCGTTGAAGAAACTGGCAAAAGATAATCCCGACATCGTGATTTGTGCGTTCAGTGAGAAAAGCTGACGTTCGACCTTACGACCCTCTGTCAAGAGCAGTCCCGGCTGGGCCGGGTTAGACTTAATGACCTCCTAAATATATAAATAAAATTAAAAAAAAGGCAATAAATTGTTTTTTTTAAAATAAATATGTACTTTTGCAGCCGTATTCAAAATAAAAAGGCAATATGTGTATAAATATTCATAAAATATTTGGTATGGCTGTACTGATGGCATCGGCTGTTGTGATGACCGCAAATGCCGCAGATGGCAATCGTGTGAACAGAAGACTTGCTTCTATGCAGAGGATGGCAGCAAGGGTTGACACCACGAGTACCTCGGATGTTGTAATTATCACTGCCGAGAATCCTAAGGCAGTGGCAGACAGTTTGACACGCGCCGGCCGTTATGCCAAGGCAGTGGGCAAGAATACTGTTACCGCCTGGCTGCCTAAGGGCGGAATGAAAGAAATTAAAGGCAGAAAGGGGTTCAGGAGAGTGGAGAAGTCACGCCGCAACCATATTCTCACAGATGTCGTTCGTGAAGAGACCGGGGCTGATAAGGTGCATAGCGGCGAGGGGTTAGACACACCATTCACCGGCAAGGGCGTCATCGTCGGTATCATCGATGAAGGTTTTGAGTGGGGGCATATCGCCTTCAAGGACTCCACCGGGGCCTCGAGGGTGAAAAGAACCTGGAACAGGTCGGAGTATGGCAAAGTGTCCACGTCTCCCACGTCTGAGGTGCCCTCTGGAGGCGATGACTTCATACATGCCAGCGGGCACGGCACTCACGTGGCAGGAATTGCCGCCGGCTCGAAGGTCAGCGGGCACGACTATTATGGTATTGCCCCGGAGGCAGACCTCGTGCTCATCTCGTCATCTTTTGAAGACGCAGAGATGATGGAAGACATCGAATATCTCCTCGCATATTCCGACAGCGTGGGGATGCCTTGCGTGGTGAATATCAGTGCCGGAAATTATTACGGTCCCCACGACGGAACGGTGAAAGCGGAAAGATTTACCGATGAGGCCTTGGGAGTGAAAAACGGATTTATGGTTTGTTATGCGGCAGGGAATGCCGGAAATGAAAACATCCATGCCCAACATACCTTCACAAAGGACAATGAGACGGTGTATGTGCTGTTTGACAATGCCGATTACGGCGTGGAAACAGAGATATGGTCGCAGACCGCCGACAGTGCCAACCATTTAGACTACCAGATATTCACATACGAAAACAGTCGTTTTTCATCTGTTTCCGATTCGAAGAGGAAAAATTATGTGGAAGAGGAAAACTATATCGACGCAGCAAGCAAAAAACAGTGTATTTACATCTATGCTGACACGAGATTACTTACAAGCACCAGCCGATTCGGAAGCGACAAGCAACTGAGCGTGGCAATATCAGGAGATAAAGGCACTACCATACACGTATGGAGCGGCGACCCCGATTATACAGGAGAGATAGCAGAGGGCCCCGACAGCACCTTCCTGAAGCCCGACGACCTTAACAGCGTGGCCAATAACTCAGAAAAAGCTTTAATCGTAGGCGCTTACACCACCAAGACACAGTGGGATGCTGCCGATGGTAATTCATACACGTTTAAAGACCAAAAAGGCGATTATGTATATTTCTCCTCTTCAGGACCGTCGCTGACCAAGACCCCCAAACCCGATATCAGCGCGCCGGGAAGCATAGTGGCATCGTCGATATCGAAATATTACGACGGATTCTCTAAAAAAGGACAGTACGTGGTTGACAAAGTGACGAAAGACGGCGAGACATACTATTACGAGGTGATGGAAGGCACGTCGATGGCGTCGCCGGCAGTCACCGGGACCGTGGCACTATGGCTGCAGGCCAACCCCAACCTCTCGGCAGAGCAAATAAAAGAGATAGCCATCACTACCGCGAGGAAGGACGAATACACCGGCGACAGCATCTGGAGCCGCTACTTCGGATATGGAAAGATAGATGTCTATGAGGGTCTCAAGGCTGCCTTACAGGCCGCCGACGAGGCAGGCATCGTGAGCGTTTATGACGCAGAGAAGCCGGTGACGCTTCAGAAAGAAAGTGGCTCGTGGAAAGTACTCTTCAACAGTGCCCAGACTGCCGCCAGCATTGCCATAACAGCCATCAACGGCACTGTGGTAAGCTCGCAGAGCCTCGGAAAGGTGAATAAGGGCGAGGAGAGGACCATCAACCTCGACTTCCTGCCGCACGGCACGTATATCATCAGCATCGCGACACCGGGCGACATCACCACAAGGAAATTCATAAAATAAGTGAATATCACGTTAAAATTCACCGATTTCAGGCTCTGAAAGCGACACAATGCTAAGTAAAAAGCCAATAAAACCATATTTTTAACAATTTCTTTTGTCGTTTCATAAAAAAACTGTAACTTTGCAGCCAATTTCTATTTGAGATTTGAAATTTGAGATTTGAGAATTAGTATCGCCGAAGGCGATGGCGACTACGTCGCAGTTTTCCCATCTTTCTTTTTTCTTTTCTCATTGGCACTCCGCAGGAGCGGTCCCGGCTGGGTCGGGTATGTCTTGAAGCCCCTTTCCGGGCTGTCGGGACGATTGCTCTCCGATAGGAGCTGCCCCGACTGGGTCGGGTTATTCATAAAAAGCTCTCCGCAGGAGCTGTTGGAAGATTGTAAAGATAAAGTTTAATTATATGAAACATCAACTTAGAAGCGACGTTTGTACGCAAGGCAGGAGAATGGCCGGCGCAAGAGCCCTCTGGGTAGCCACCGGCATGAAGCAAGAGCAGTTTGGCAAACCTATCATTGCCATAGTAAACTCATTCACACAGTTTGTGCCAGGTCACACACACCTGCACGAGATAGGACAGATAGTAAAACAAGAGATAGAGAAGATGGGATGCTATGCCGCAGAGTTCGACACCATCGCCATCGATGACGGCATCGCCATGGGTCATGACGGTATGCTCTACTCATTGCCCTCGCGCGACATTATCGCCGACAGCGTGGAGTATATGGTCAACGCCCACAAGGCCGACGCTATGATATGCATCTCCAACTGCGACAAGATTACCCCGGGAATGCTTATGGCAGCCATGAGACTCAACATCCCCGCCGTGTTCTGCTCCGGAGGTCCTATGGAGGCCGGAAAATGGCACGGAGAGAATGCCGACCTCATCACGGCGATGGTGAAAGGCGCCGACCCCGAGGTGAGCGACGAGGAGATGCAGCAACTTGAGGCCTGCGCCTGCCCCGGATGCGGATGCTGCAGCGGCATGTTCACAGCCAATTCCATGAACTCCCTCACCGAGGCCATAGGAATGGCAATGCCCGGCAACGGCACCATCCTGGCTTCCCACACCAACCGCGTGGAGCTCTTCAAGGCAGCGGCAAGACAGATAGTGAAAAACGCACTCGCATACTATGAGGACGGCGACGAGAGCGTGCTGCCACGCAGTATCATGACGCGCGAGGCCTTCCTCAACGCCATGACTCTTGACATCGCCATGGGAGGAAGCACAAACACAGTGCTCCACCTACTCGCCATAGCACAAGAGGGAGAGAAAGAATTCAAGATGGAAGACATCGACAGGCTCAGCCGTAAGGTGCCTTGCCTCTGCAAACTCGCTCCCAACACCCAGAAATACAGCGTGCAGGAGTGCAACCGCGCCGGAGGCATCTTCGGTATTATGAAAGAGCTTGACAAGGCTGGACTTATCAACAGAGACTGCAACCGCGTGGACGGCAAGACCATTGGCGAGCAGATGGACAGATACGACATCACCAAAGGCGATATCGACCCCGAGGCCAACCGCATCTACCAAAGTGCGCCGGGAGGGAAGTTCACTACGAAGATGGGCTCACAGAGCGCAGAGTGGGGCACCCTCGACACCGACCGTGCCACAGGATGTATCAGAGACATCGAGCATGCCTATACCAAGGACGGCGGACTCGCCGTGCTCTTCGGAAACATAGCACAAGACGGCTGCGTGGTGAAAACCGCAGGAGTGGCAGAGGAGCTCTGGCATTTCGAGGGACCGGCAGTGGTATTCGACTCACAGGAAGACGCCTGCGAGGGCATCCTCGGAGGAAAAGTGAAGAAGGGCGACTGCGTGGTGATAACACACGAAGGACCCAAGGGAGGTCCGGGAATGCAGGAGATGCTCTATCCCACATCCTATATCAAGAGCATGCACATGGGCAAGGAGTGCGCGCTCATCACCGACGGACGCTTCTCGGGAGGCACCAGCGGACTGAGCATCGGGCATATCTCGCCGGAGGCAGCGGCAGGAGGAAACATCGGAAAGATTAAAGACGGCGACATCATCGTCATCGACATCCCCAACAGAACCATCGACGTGAAACTCTCTGACGATGAGCTCAACGCAAGACCACAGCAGCCGCTGAAACGCAACCGACAGGTGTCGAAAGCTCTCAGGGCATACGCACAGAGCGTGAGCTCGGCAGACAAGGGAGGAGTGAGAATCATCGATTAAAAGTGAGAATCATCGATTACGAAGATACAGAAGATTAAGATTAACGAAGAGCAGGATAAAACGACAATGGAACAGATAACAGGTTCGGAGATACTTATGAGAGCCCTCAAGGACGAGGGTGTGAAAACAATTTTCGGATACCCCGGAGGAGCCATAATGCCCGTGTATGACGCACTCTATGACTACACGAGGGGAGAGAAGAAATGTTTTGACCACATACTCGTAAGGCACGAGCAGGCAGCGACACACGCGGCACAAGGATACGCAAGGGTGAGCGGCAACGTGGGAGTGGCCATAGTGACATCAGGACCGGGAGCCACCAACACACTCACCGGCGTCGCCGACGCCATGATGGACTCCACACCCATCGTGGTCATCGCAGGACAGGTGGGAGTGGCCGCACTCGGCACCGACGCCTTCCAAGAGGTGGACCTCGTCGGCATCGCAGCTCCTATAAGCAAATGGTCATACCAGATACGGCGGCCCGAAGACATCGCCTGGGCGGTGAGCAGGGCCTTCTATATCGCCAAAAGCGGACGACCAGGGCCCGTGGTGCTCGACTTCCCCAAGAACGCCCAGACCACGGTGTGCGAATACAAACCGCAGCACGTGAACTTCGTGAGAAGCTATGAGCCGTATCCGCAGCTCGACCTCGGACTGCTCACAATGGCAGCCGACCTTATCAACAAAGCCCAGAAGCCTATGGCTCTCGTGGGACAGGGTGTGGAACTCGGCAACGCACAAGAGGAGCTGAAGGAATTTCTTGAGAAAGGCAACATACCGGCAGGAAGGACTATGCTCGGACTCTCGGCACTGCCCTCATCACACCCGCTGAACATGGGTATGCTCGGCATGCACGGCAACTATGCCAACAACGTGAAGCAGCAGGAGGCCGACGTGATTATCGCCATCGGCATGCGCTTCTCCGACCGTGTTACAGGACGCACAGACAAATATGCCCCCAACGCCAAAATCATACACCTCGACATCGACCCCTCAGAAATCGACAAAAACGTGAAAACGAAAGTGGCGATTGTCGGAGACTGCAAGGAGTCGCTGAAAGAACTCACCAAACTCATGGAGTATGGCGACCATAAGGAATGGATTGACTCCTTCAAGAAATATTGGGACATCGAGACAGAGGAAGTCATCAACCCCTCACTGCATCCTGACGGCGGACCGCTGCTCATGGGAGAGGTGGTGAACAAGGTGGCAGAGCTTACGGAAGGCAATGCCGTGATGACCAATGATGTGGGTGAAAATCAAATGTTTAGCTCAAGATACTTCAAGTTTAACAAATACAGAAGCATCGTTACCAGCGGAGGACTTGGCACTATGGGTTTCGGACTCCCCGCAGCCTGCGGAGCCACCTACGGCACCGACCGCCCCGTGGTGCTATTCACTGGCGACGGAGGATTCCAGATGAGCATACAAGAGCTTGGAACAATAATGGAATACCATATCCCCGTGAAAATCTTTATGCTCAACAACAACTACCTCGGCAACGTAAGACAGTGGCAAGACCTCTTCTATCACAAGCGACGCTCGTTTACGAGTATGAAAAACCCCAACTACAAAGATATCTGCAAGGGATACGGCATAGCATACGACAGGCTCACAGACCGTGAGGACCTTGAGAAGAAAATCAAGAAAGCCCTCAAAGCCGAAGGACCATACATCCTGGAGTGCGACGTTATGGAGACCGAGGACATCAGACCTATGGTGGAACCGGGAAAAGCCCTCGACGATATGCAGCTCGTTTTCGACAACTAAAAATTACCACAATGGAAAAAAAATTATATACCATCCTCGTGCATTCAGAAAACCTCGCCGGTATCCTCAGCCAGGTTACGGCAGTGTTTACAAGAAGACAGGTGAACATTGAGACGCTCAACGTGTGCGCCTCCATCCTCCCCGGAGTGCATAAATACACCATCACGGCGTGGAGCGACGAGGAGCAGATCAAAAAAATCACCAAACAGATAGAGAAGAAAATTGATGTGATCAGGGCTTTCTATTTCACCGACGACGAGGTGTTCTTCCGTGAGGCGGCGATATTCAAACTCAAAACCGACGCGGTGCTCAAAAACCCCGAAATATCACGCATCATAAGGAAACACGACGCAAGGTTTATGGAGGTAAACCCCACATACTGCATCGTTACCATACACGGCACCACGGAGGATATACATAATATGTTTGACGAACTCAACGAGTCGGAATGCATCCTCGCATATACCAACAGCGGAAGAATCGCCGTGTCGAGAAGCTTCAAAGAGCACGTCAGCGACCTTATAGCAAGAAGAGAAAAGCTTAGGCTGGAGCGTGAAGGTCAGTCGAATTGAGATTTGAGAGGTGGCATCGGCGAGCCGATGCAGAAAAACTCTCTGTTAAGAGCTGCCCCGGCTGGGTCGGGTTAGTCCTGATGCTTGATTGCATCGTAAATTATAAATAATTATAGTATGGAGACTTTACCGAAAATAGGAAAGTATGAGTTTTTCGCAATGCCGTTTCATTGCGATTTCAACAACCGATTAATGACAGGGCATTTAGGCAATTATATGCTTAATGCCGCTGATTTTCATTCGCGTGACCGCGGTTTCGGATTTGACTATCTCTCCACTATCTGCAGAGCCTGGGTGCTCTCAAGGTTTGCTATAGAGATAGTGAAGATGCCAAAGGCGTATGATAAGTTTTATATCGAGACTTGGGTGGAGAACGCAATGCGGTATTTCACAAAGAGAAATTTCAAAGTCTCGTCGCTCGACGGACAAGAGGTGTATGCCTACGGTAAAAGCATCTGGGCAATGATAGACACTCGGAGCCGACAACCGCAAAATATCCTTGAGGTTAATGACGGGCTTATAAACAACTATATAGAAAAAGAATACCCGTGTCCCATCGCCGATGTGTCGAGGGTGGTGATTAACGATGAACTGCAAAAATGCAACACTTTACAGCCCAAATACACCGACTTGGACATCAACGGCCACGTGAACAGCGTGAAATATATCGACCATATCCTCGACCTCATGCCGGCACAGACATATAAGGAGACTCCCCTGAAACGCTTCGAAATAGCATACGTGGCAGAGGCACGAGAGGGCGACACCCTGAATTTCTATAAAGAGGAGACACCGGAGGCTGTGAACGTGAAAATAACAAAGGGCGACGGCGAGGAGACAGAGACCTGCAGAGCAAGAATGTTGTTTAATTGACAATTGATAATGGGCTTCGCCGACCTTTGACTACGTCGACCTTTCTCACGTTCGGAAGTGCAAGCGAGCTTTCACTTCTCTCACTTAACCGAAAGGTTCTCACGCTCGGCAGAGCAAGCGAGCTTCCTCTGCCCTCGCTTAATCGAAAGGTTGACAATTATGCGCCGTTCCGGCGCGCAGCTCTCCGCAGGAGCGGTCCCGGTCGGGCCGGGATTGACTATAAGACCCTTTTATGGAGCAAAAGTTGGCTTTTTACGTTTTACTTATGTTAAAATGGTAAAAGATTGCAATCTTTCTTTGCTGTTTCAATAATAATTTGTAACTTTGCAGCCCGAAAAAGTAATATTTTATTTATTTAATTATAAAAGACAGAATTATGGCAAAAATGAATTTTGGTGGCGTAATGGAAGAAGTGGTCACCAGTAAGGAATTTTCTTTGGAGAAGGCTCGTGAGATTTTGAAAGACGAGACCATCGCCGTGTTGGGTTATGGTATTCAAGGTCCTGGTCAGGCTTGCAACCTGCGTGACAATGGTTTCAACGTGATTGTTGGCCAGCGTCAGGGCAAGACCTACGACAAGGCAGTGGCTGACGGCTGGAAACCGGGCGAGACCCTTTTCTCTGTTGAGGAAGCTGCTGAAAAAGGCACAATAGTTTGTATGCTGCTCTCCGACGCCGGACAAATCAGCGTATGGCCGCAGATTAAGAAGTATCTCACCGCTGGCAAAGCCCTGTATTATTCACACGGCTTCGCTATCAACTGGAGCGACCGCACCGGCGTGGTGCCTCCCGCTGACGTTGACGTGATTATGGTGGCTCCTAAAGGTTCTGGTACATCTCTGCGCCGCATGTTTCTCGAGGGACGTGGCTTGAACTGCTCGTATGCTGTTTATCAGGATGCCACAGGCAAGGCCAAAGACCGTGCCCTCGCATTCGGTATCGGTATTGGCGCCGGCTACCTCTTCGAGACCACATTCCAGAGAGAGGCCACATCAGACCTCACCGGTGAGCGTGGCTCATTGATGGGCGCTATCGAGGGTCTGCTCGAGGCACAGTATAATGTGCTCCGCAAACACGGACACTCTCCTTCAGAGGCTTTCAACGAGACAGTTGAAGAGCTCACACAGAGCCTTGGCCCGCTCTTCGGAGCTAAAGGTATGGACTGGATGTATGCTAACTGCTCCACAACAGCACAGAGAGGCGCTTTGGACTGGGCTCCCCGTTTCCGCGAGGCTATCACCCCGGTGATGGAACAGCTCTACGACAGCGTGGTGCGTGGCGTTGAGGCTCAGATCAGCATCGACAGCAACTCAAAACCCGACTATCGTGACGGTTTGAACAAAGAGCTGGAGGGTATGAGAAATATGGAGATGTGGCAGGCTGGAGCTACTGTAAGGCAGTTACGCCCAGAGAATGAAGCTGAATAATCTCTTCAGAGATAAGCGACTCAAGGGCTGAATTAAGCTCATCGTCGCTCACACCGATATTATGGAGTTCTTCAAAAGTATGGACTTGTCCGTCTTTGAGGAGCTCCATAATTTTTGTCCTTGCCCCTGCCACGTTGTGCTCGTCTTCGCCCTTGGCGCTCAGGCACACGTCGCACAGATGACAGTCGGCGCCGCCGTCGGTGGCCTCGCCAAAATAACGCAGCAGCTGACGGGAACGGCAAACATGGTTGTTGGTGGCATAGTGGATCATGGCATAGATGCGTGTGCTGAACTGTGTGCGCCGCTCTTCATACACCTCCTTGCTAATCACTATCCGCTCCGGCTCCTCACGATAACGGGTATAATAGATGGTGGGCAGGTTCTGCCTCGGTATGAAACTGATGATGCTGCGGCGGGCAAGGAGTTTGAAGGTCTCATACACCTCTTTCACGCTCATGCCGGTGATGCTGGCGAGAAAACTCTCCTCCACATACACGTAGTCGGTAAACATGGAGCCGTAGTGCCTTAGCATCGCCACCATCAGGTCGGTGGCCTCCTTAGGCACGTCGTTAACCTTATACAGGTCGTGCCTTGTAACGAGGAATTTCACCCTCGCCTTGGCGTCGTTTTCCTCATTGTATTCGATATACCCGGCTCTTTGCAGTATTTTCAATGCCGAATGCACCAGCACGGGGAAATGGTGGAAGGTGCGGCAGAAGTCGTCGATGCTGAAAGGTAAAGCATGCACCGGTTCGCTGCCGTAGCCCAACTGGAAGAAATAGGCGAGGTGCTCATACACCTTTCTTATATAATCCTTATCGGGGAAAGTGTCGTCGATGCGTTTTATAAGTTTGGCCTTGTCGTAGTCGTTATACAGCAACACAGCGTATGACCGCTTGCCGTCTCTTCCCGCTCTTCCCGCCTCCTGGAAATAAGCCTCCACGGAGTCGGGGCAGTCGAAGTGCAACACCACTCTCACGTCGGGCTTGTCGATGCCCATGCCGAAGGCGTTGGTAGCCACCATCACCCGATATTGGTCTTTTTGCCATTGCTGCTGCCGGCCGTCCTTGATTACCGTGTCCAACCCGGCATGGTAGTATGTGGAGCTCACTCCCTCGGTATTCAGGTAGTCGCTGATTTCTTTTGTGCGCGCCCGGCTTCGGGTATATATTATCGCCGACCCGTCCAAGCTGTTAAGGATGTGCAGCATCTGCTCCCGCTTGTCTTGGCATTGCCTCACCACGTATGCGAGGTTGTCGCGCCGGAAACTCATGCAAAACACGTTCTTCTCCCGGAACTGCAGCCTTTCCTGTATGTCGTCAATCACTTTGTGCGTGGCGGTGGCGGTGAGGGCCAGCACCGGCACGTCGCTGCCTAACTCCTTCTTGATGTCGGCGATGCGCAGGTAGGAGGGCCGGAAATCGTATCCCCACTGACTGATACAGTGGGCCTCATCTACGGTGATGAAGCTGATGTCGGCTTTTTTGATTTTCTTTATGAAGATGTCGGAGGCGAGGCGCTCGGGCGAGACGTAAAGAATTTTCACGCCTCCGAAGATGGTGTTGTCGAGGGTTACGAGTATGTCTTCCCTCGACATTCCCGAGTGTATGCACGCCGCGAGGATGTTTTGTTTGCGGAGATGCTCCACCTGGTCGCGCATCAGGGCGATGAGGGGTGTTACTACGAGGCACACGCCCTCCTGACAGAGGGCCGGCACTTGGAAACACACCGACTTGCCGCCTCCCGTGGGCATCAGTCCCAAGGTGTCGCGACCGTCGAGGATGCTGTTGATAATGTCCTCTTGTATGCCACGAAAATCATCGTATCCCCAATATTGCTTGAGGATACGGTGTATGAGCAGGTTTCTCTCTTCGTTGGGCATTATGTGGTTTCAGTGGGTTTGATATCAACGATTTGCAGTTGCACCTCCTGTCGTTTAAACACGTTGTCTTCTATGGTGTAGGCGATGTCGAAGGCGCGTTTTGACTTTATATATCTTGCCGAGGCGCTTTGTCCGAAGGCGATGCCGTTCATCACGCTGCTCGACTTGCTGTCAACGAGTTCGAGTTTTATATGCTCTTGTTCTCTTCCCACCACCTTGCTTGTGCCGTAGTCATACACGTGTTTGGTGCAGAACACTGGTTTCTCGTTGCCCGGTCCGTAGGGTGAGAAGCGTCGCAAGTCGTTGTGTAACTTCTTGGTGATGTCGCCAAAGTCTATCTCCGCGTCAATGTCCAAGGTGGGCTGTGTCTGCTCTGGCAGTATGTGGTTTTCCACATATTCCTGGAATTTGGCTTTGAAATCCTTGATATCATCCCATCTGAGCGACAGTCCCACGGCGTAGGTGTGTCCTCCGAAGCTGGTGAGCAGGTCGCGGCAGTGTTTGATGGCCGAATAGACATCGAAGCCAGTGACGCTCCTGGCACTTCCCACTGCAAACTCTCCGTCGCGGGTGAGCACCACGGTGGGTCTCACGAAAAGCTCCGACACCCTGGACGCCACGATGCCCACGACGCCTTTCTTCCAGTTCTCGTCGTATAAGACGATGGAAGAGTGGGGGTCTTGCTGTTCGAGGCGCGCCACAATCTCGTTGGCCTCCTCGGTCATCTGTTTGTCGATGTCCTTGCGCTGCTCGTTGTACTCGTTGATATGCTTTGCCTCTTTGAATGCTTGTGCGAAGTCGCGCTCCACGAGCAGTTGCACGGTCTCTATGCCGTTGTCCATCCTTCCGGAGGCATTTATGCGCGGACCGATTTTGAAGATGATGTCGCTCATCGAAATCTCACGGTTGCTGAGTCCGCAGATGTCGATGATGGCCTTGAGCCCTATGCACGGGTTTTGGTTCAGCCTCCTCAGTCCGTGGAAGGCGAGGATTCTGTTCTCGTCTGTCACTTCCACGAGGTCGGCGGCGATGCTCACAGCGCAGAGGTCGAGGAGCTCGGCGAGTCTTGAGAAGGGTATGCCATTATTTTTTGCCCATCCTTGCATGAGTTTGAAGCCCACGCCGCACCCGCAGAGCTCTTTGAAGGGGTAGGGGTCTCCTTCCACTTTCGGGTCGAGGATGGCCACTGCCGGTGGCAGTTGCTCGTCAGGCACATGGTGGTCGCACACGATGAAGTCGATACCCAGTTCTTTGGCGTATGCAATCTCTTCTATTGCCTTGATGCCGCAGTCGAGTATGATAATGAGTTTCACTCCTGCCTCTTTAGCTCTGTCTATTCCTGTTTTGCTCACTCCATACCCCTCGTCGTATCTTGAAGGTATATAGTAGTCGATATTGGAATAGTATTGCAGCAGGAACCGGTAAACAAGAGCGACGGCGGTGCATCCGTCCACATCATAGTCTCCATAAATCAGTATCTTCTCTTTCCTTCCCATGGCGTCGTTGATACGGTCAACGGCGATGTCCATGTCTTTCATCAGGAAAGGGTTGTGCAGGTCTGCCAGCTGCGGGTGGAAGAACCTTTTTGCCGCTGCCGCCGTGTCGATGCCGCGCCGGAGCAGTATGCCTGATAATATGGGGCTTATGTTTAGTTTCTCTCCTAAGAGTGCCGCTTCTTGTTGTTGTTCTGGTGTTTCAACGGATTGCTTCCATTGAAAATCCATCAGAGACCCAGTTTTTTACGTATGTCCGCCGGTATGGCGTTCTTGTTTACCATATAATCCATAGTGTTGTAGGCTACGAAGTTTTTGGTCATATACCAAATGCCTTTATAGTCGCCGGTCTCTCCCCAGGAGTTTTTCACCATATAGTATTCTTTTCCGTTCTGGTCCTTGGCCACTCCATAGATGAGCATGCCGTGGTCATCGGTGAGCTCCCAGTTGTCATAACGCTCCTGTCTCTTCTCCTGTGTGGGAGTGATTTCCGGTGTGTTCACACCTACGGTGTCGAGCATCTCTTTTCTCTCGCTTCTGGAGAGGCCGAGCCATTTTGCCTGGTCGGTGCCGGTGAGACTTTGCATCTTCTTTGCGTCGATGGCATAGCCGAGACCGCTTCTTGTGAAACCGTCCTCGCTCACGTCGCCTCCCCAGGCGATGGTATAGCCTTTGTCGAGGGCGTTGTCGATGATGCGCATCATGTCCTCCATCGGCACGTTATAGCTTGCCGGCTGTCTCCAGTTGTCCTGCACCTCCACGGGGAAGGCAGTCCAGAACGGGTGGTGTGTGTATGAGGTGATGCTCACATAGTCGTTCCAGTTGAGTCCGAGGCTCTCAGCGAAGCTCTTCGGGGTGTAGGTCTTTCCCTCGTATTTGAAGCTCTCGGGGCATTCGCCGAGATAAGCGTCGAGGATGCCTTGGAGACCTTTCTTCCATACCGGGGATATTTTCTTTGCAGTGCTCTTTGACACAGCCTCCACGTATGGCTCCATCACGGAGAAGAACTCAGAGAAGTTGAAGAGGGAGTCGCCTTGCGGTGTGCCGGGTGCCGGCATGGCCTCTTCGGGGCAGATGCCGTAGGTTTTCAGCACATACAGCACGTCGTATGCGCTTCCTCCCTGTGAGAACTGCATGTCGCCGTGGAGTCTTACAGTGGCCACCGCACGGTCCATGTAGTTTTTGTTTGCCACGAAAGCCTCGCAGAGGTCGTAGGTCTTGTTGCTTTTCTTCAAGATCTCGGCCTCGAAGTAGGAGAGTGTGGAGTAGTCCCAGCAGGTACCGCTCCTGTTTTGGTTTTTCACGCTCGTGATAGGAATCTCCTTCACGGTGGTGAACACCGGCTTTGCTTTGTTTTCGGCAGAGTCTTTTTTCTCTGCACTGGCGCTCACGGCGCATAGCGCAATGATTGCCACAGTCATTAATCTTTTCATTTTGTTTTATATTTAAATTTAAATTTTTTCAATCCATTATGCCTGTGCAGACATCTGCTCCTACGGAGAGTTTTGCGCCGGAACGGCGCATAATTCTCAAATCTCAATTCTCAACCTTTCGGGTAAGCGAGGGCAAAGGAAACTCGTTTACTTTGCCGAGCGGAAGAAAGGTCGGCGAAGCCCATTCTCAAATCTCAATTTCCTCCGGCAGCAGAGGTATGTCGCCAATTTTTCTGCATCCGTCGGCAGTGATGAGGATGTCGTCTTCAATCCTTATTCCTCCGAAGTCGAGGTATTCTTCCACTTTGTCGTAGCAGATATATTCTTTGTGCAGTCCTTTCTGTTTCCATTCGTTGATGAGGTCGGGGATGAAATACAGTCCCGGCTCGTCAGTTACGATATATCCCTCTTGCAGTTTCCGCCCCATTCTCAATGCGTTGGTGCCGAACTGTTCAAGGTTTGGTTTAATCTCGTCGTCGAAGCCCACATACACCTGTCCGAGGTTTTCCATGTCGTGCACGTCGAGTCCCATGTTATGCCCTAAGCCGTGTGGGAAGAAGAGTGCGTGTGCGCCTTCCTCCACCGCTTTGTTGGTGTCGCCTTTCATCAGTCCGAGCTGTTTCAGTCTGTCGGTCATTATGCGGCACACCTCGAAATGAATGTCTCTGTAAGGCACTCCTGGCTTTGCGAGTGTTAGCACCTTGTCGTGGCATTCCAACACTATGTCGTAGATGTCTTGTTGCTTGTTTGTCATTTTCCCTCCCACGGGATATGTGCGTGTGTTGTCGCTGCTGTAGCCCTCGTCGTTCTCGGCTCCGGCGTCGCACAACACGAGTCTTCCTTTTTCCAATGGCGCGTCGGTGGGCATGCCGTGCATAATCTCCCCGTGCTGGGTATAGATGGTGCCGAAGCTCACGTTGGCTCCCAATGCTCTTGCCACTCCCTCGATGCTGCCGGCCACATATTTCTCGCTCGTGCCGGGCTGTGAGAGGCGCATGGCGGTGGTGTGCATGGCATGCCCCACTTTCGCCACCTCCTCAATCTGCCTTATTTCCTCCGGTGTCTTGGTAAGTCGCATTTTCACTATCGCCTTGATGAGGCTCAGCGACGCAGCGTCTTTCTGTCGGTCGAAGTCTATAGCGAGATTACGGAATATTTCTATGCGTATGTCATCACGGTATGGAGGGAGAATGTGTATCTCTCTCTTATGCTCCCGGGCTTCGGCGCATCTCTTGTGGAAGTCGCTCATCGTGCCGCCATACCTGGCTCCGGTGGCTGCTGCCATGTCGGCCACAGACTCTACTTTTCCAAACCACACGATATCTTCGATGTCGATATCGTCGCCGAAGAGAAGGTCCTCGTCGTTGTCGATGTCGATGATTGCTGCCAGTCCTTCACGGCGCAGTCCGAAATAATACAAGAATGTGGAGTCCTGTCTGAAAGGCAGGTATGCGTTGGAAGGATAGTTATAAGGACTTTGGTTGTTGCCCCAGAGTAAAATTACGCCTTTGCCGACGAGCTTTTTCAGTTCGCCGCGCCTGTTCCGGTATGTGATTTTGTCAAACATTTTCTTTTAGTTACAAATTTGGTGCAAATTTACATAAAAATCTCGATTTATACGCCAGAGGAATAAAAAACATATGTTTTTTCGCTCAATTTTTCTGTTTTTTTACAAAAATCAAGACCACAACTGCATTT
>Ga0065711_1034390_pt1 | contig 23857 bp, 8 predicted proteins | sample Hoacrofraction12_FD_59098 | JGI IMG/M metagenome (GOLD analysis project Ga0065711, IMG submission 59098) | Hoatzin crop microbial communities from Cojedes, Venezuela - Epithelial fraction 12 v2 (version 2) | ecosystem: Host-associated > Birds > Digestive system > Esophagus > Crop | place...
CGCCGCGCTGCCGCCCGCCAGCCCGCCGAGGGGGCTCCGGCCTGCGCCCGGCCTCCGGCCGGCCCCTCACCTCAGCCCGCGCCCTGTAAGTTCCCGCCCGAGCCGGCGGACACAGGCTCAGTGGCTGCCCGGCTTTCTGTTGGCTCGTTTTTCTCCTCCAGTAGTTATTTTTCCGAGAGCAGTTCTTCACGTCTGTGTCGCCTTATGGCTGGCATGGCTCTGTAGTGCTTGCTTAGCTTATCTAAGGGCAAATGTCAAATTTATGTTGCTTCTACTGTTTTTTGTGCCTGTGAAGCCAGATATTTTGTAAAAGAAGGTTGGTTTTGTTGCAGTCCATTCCTGAACAACCCACCTTAGCTACTTATCATCTGCTTCCCATCTATTTGTTTCCCATCTAACTATGTACAGATTGATTGCTCAATAACTTGATGTAAAATCTGTCCAGAGGCTGAAGTTAGGCTAACAAGTCTTTGCCTACCTCGTTCCTCCTCCTCCCCTCTTCCAGAGGTTCGTGCTAGTCTGCCTCTCTTGTCCTCTCCAAGTTCTCAAGATGTCAGCATTTTAAGCATCAAGGCTGGATTTCATGACTGTCTGCTGTCTTGAAAATCTTATCTTTAGCTTTATCCTTTATTCTTAACCTTTTTCCACTTTGACCTCACCTTCTGTCTCCCTGTAGAAGGAATTTCATTAAATATCTGTTCACAGTTAACCTTTCTGCTGAGGGCTGAAATAAAGAAGACATTCAGCACTTTGTCCTACTTTGTGACACCTGTAATTTGTTCCTTTTGCTCTTAAGTTACAAATGTTGCCTTCTGTCTTTTATTGTATTTGTGGAACCTGTCCTTGTTACCCTTCATGTCCTTCACTAGTTATAACTCATTTCTGTACCATTGCTGTTCTGATTTTATCGCTACATAATAGCTTTGGCTCTTTATACTGTTCCTTAGCCATGCACACCCCTTTTTGTTTTTTGGGGATTTTTTTTTTGCTTTTTGTGTGATTTTTGAGGTCATGAAAGCTCTCTTGATGCAGTTGAAACAGTCTTATACACTCTCTTTCCTCTGAATTGCTTTTGTGCATTTAATATAGTCCCTTTCAGTAGCTGCCCTCTCTCTGATCTCTTCCATCTCTTAGGTTATTTGCCCGAGAGTTGTGTCTGCCTATTCCCTGAGTTTTTTTTATGAAGTCTGTTAGGTTTGTTATGTTCCTCACACTCTACTTTCCTTGGAACAGGCAGTGAGAAACTTTGGCCAGTGGGCCAAATTCAGCTCACCAGAACAATTCATCACGTCCAAATCCTTCATGCCCACAGTCCTAAGGATCCTTTGGACAAAACCTGAAAGTAGGCTGCAGTATGGTTAAATGGTACTTGTAGTGCATTTCCTCATGGTGGTTCCCTTTCTACCCCAAAGTTTTGCAGCACCTTCACGTCACATGGCATGAATGGAAACGGGCCTCTGTAATCACATGGTGAATGCATACATGTTCATTCCTACCCAGTTGATGTATATCTCTTATCTGATCAAAATACAGCTATTCTCATTATGTTCCTGGATGAGAAACCATCATGGTACAGGAAATACTGGTATTTTTGTCATGTGTTAGATTCATTTCAGGTCATGTGGTAAGAAAGAGGTCAATGTTTTTTCAGTCCCTGCATAAAAATCTACGTGATCTGCCTCTGCCAGAGAGATTCATTGTTAGAATCTTTTCTTAGAATACTGATTTTGTGGTCACTTTCACATACTGCTTTCCATCTTTAGTCTCAGTCCAGTTTCAGTGAGTTCTTCGCTTCTAGTCGAAGCTGAAAAGTGCCTGTTCTTCTAGTAAGTTCCTCAAATTTGTGAAACACAAAGCCACTTTTAATTGTGGGAGGTTGTTCACCACGCATGCTGTATTCCTAGCTGGTGGCTGGGTGAAGACCGCCACTGGTGATTAGTTACTATCATGTCAGCACCATCGGTGGATGGTGGCTCAGGAGGAGGTTCCTTCCTCTCCTCCTTTCTATCTGTGCTGTTCTTGATTGCTCCCAAGACAGTAACCTCATGGTTTCTGTTGTTCCTCCTTAGCCTGCCTTTCCTCATTGCTTCCTTCATTTTCAGAACTCATTCCTGTTCTACAGTGCAGAACCACTTATAAGTATGGTTTCACATGAAGAAATCTCTCCCAGGGGGGTTGTTTCGTTGTTTTTTAATGTCTTTTTGTCTTTGTTACAGCTTTACTGCAGTTCTGTGACCTCTTCTCTCCAAAACTATGGCAATATTCATTTTAATTTTCTGTGAACCTTAGCCTCTGTTCTTCTTCAAAGCCTCGCTAACTGCACTGAATTTGAGTCCTAAAACTCTCTTCCCTTTTATTATTGCATTAAATCTATCCCTTCCTGCGATTAGCTTTTTGTGGACTGCTATTCCATATGTTTGTCTCCAGGATTTATCTGCTCTGCCTGGTGAGAAAAATTCTGTTAGGCAAGTTTGTGACCCATAGCCTTGAATCCTTTACCCTTTCACCAACGGTTAATCCTTACACATCCATGGCCAGACCTAGCAGGCTGACCTAGCAGTGTCATGAGTGATCTCATGACTAGGCCTTGACAAATTTCCCTTGTTGTCTGTGCCACTGGATCCGTGTGTGCCGCCCGTTTCCCCAGCTGACAGGTGAGTATGTCAGATGGATGGCTATGTCATGGTGGTAGCCATGGCATTTGTGGCTATGAGACTTTTTCATCCCTTTCTTCCTGGCCAATATAGGATACCACGATAATAACCTGCATAAGCTTTTAATGGAATTCAGCTTCCATGAACTCACTGTTCTTATGCCAGCTACAGGCCAGCTATCTCTACCTTCTGATATTTTCCATAATTACCCAGTTTTCCTCACATGTTTCTTCTCATTATTCCGTTGACCATTAGTTTCAGGAGCACAGGATTATCTTGTGGTCCTATATTCTGGGGCAGTGGAACATAGAGAATAGGCGAAGATGGGAAAAGTATCATTTACTTCTGTAACTGCATTGTTGAAGTGCTTGAAGTATTTTATGTTTCTTCTTGTGTTAGTGACACATTGCAAGACAAAATTGATTAGCACATATCTTGTTAAGGAGAAAATATAATACGAAACTTAGAACCAAATATTTTGCTCCCAGAGATGCTTATGGATTCTGATGTCTTGTAAAACTCTATGATGCTGCGTTTTTCTTTCTGTTGTTTTCTCTTCTTTCTTTTTTTTCTTTTTTTTTCAGAAGGAATTACTGTAGATTTGGTGTCTTGCAAGTATGGAATCAATATCTATGATGGGAAGTCCCAAGAACCTCAATGAAACTTTTCTACCAAATGTTGCCAATGGCATCAAGGATGCCAGTAAGATAACAGTAGGCATCATTGGAACGGGAGACTTTGCTAAGTCATTGACAATTAGGCTTATCAGATGCGGGTACCACGTGGTTGTAGGAAGCAGAAACCCTAAACTTGCTGCCGAGTTGTTTCCCCATGTTGTTGATGTCACTCACCATGAAGATGCAGTAGCAAAAACAAACATCATTTTTGTCGCTATACACAGAGAACATTATGCCTCTTTGTGGGACCTCAAGCATTTACTCACTGGTAAAATTCTGATTGATGTCAGCAATAACACAAGAGTAGACCAATATCCAGACTCCAATGCAGAGTATTTGGCATCACTTTTCCCAGATTCCCTGATTGTCAAAGGATTCAATGTTGTTTCAGCTTGGTCACTGCAGTTAGGACCAAAGGATGCCAGCAGACAGGTAAATGTTATATTTGTAATAATTTAAGTTGTTTCTAAGATGAAAATGACAGGAACAGAGCACTAGAACTCATGGGATTCATCCTGCCTGACCTAACGTACCTAAGATGCTGGGCCTTTAGTTTAAGTTTTAGTAGCCAATAAAACTTTCAGAGTCTAGTTCATCCCAGTGTAAGACATATAGAGTAAGTGGTCCAAATTGTCCCCTGGCATACCTGTTTGTCTTTGAAGATTGCAGAGGAAATGTGGTTGCTAACTTAGACTAGACAGCTGAGCTTTAGATGACTACAGTCAGAGGAAAGGAGTTGAGTCTTCATGTCTTCTGTAGGAAATATGTTAATTTTTATCCCTATGCTGTATACAAGGATAGAGGCAGCCTTTCCCAGTATATTTTAGTTTCAGTATAGGTTTACATGGGGTGAACTATTGAAAGAGATGCACAGAAACCTGAGGTCCAGATCCCAGGGCTCAAGAGTCAGCTGTTCTAAAAATGCTTGCATTCAACATAACAGCAAAGTGAAGGAAAGAAATTATCTAGCTTTTAGAATACCCCAAGATCATAAATATGAGAAAACAGAAGGAGGCACATACGTTTCTAAGAGATCATTCATTTGATCCAGGACTGCTTGGGAACATCATGTTCAAATTCCTTCCCAGTGCATTCTCCAAATCCATCCTGCATAGAGAAAAGGCAGCTTTATGTTTTTCATGCTTTGCTGAAATGATACAAAGGATTTAAGCCTATGCAAGAACCCAGTCATTCACAGCTTTGTGGACCCTGAGAAATGCATGAGAAATGACTGGTGTAACGTGACCACTGGAGACTAAATTGAGTTTTTTATCACTTCAGGTAGATTTCAAATGGAATGCAATTGATATAGAATTAGCATAATTTTAAAAATAATCTTACTATACTATTTTTATCCCCTTTCAGATTAGCACTGCACTATAAGTAATTAACTTCTGTCAAAACCGATTATGTTTGCTCTAATGCAGATGAAAAGAAAACAGTGTTGGGCAAACTACAGCCCACTGTAAATTTTGAAGGAACTTTAAAGTACTTTGTAGCAGTACATTTCTATCAATATGTAATAAACAAGTCTTTAGAATGAGTTCTTATTTGGCTGCTGTTTTTTGTCTTTTCTGTTAAACGTTCAATTTTTGTGGAAATCTGGATTGTGAAATTAAGCTAAAATTGTTACACATGGAGAGATTACACAGTTCTCTGCTTTGCATTCTGTTTGTGCTACAGCTGGTCAACATTTGTATTTTTGAGAGACTTCTGATTTTCTGAAATGCTTTTAGCTATTGTTTCAAGCTGAATCCAGTCCTGTAGACATTTTGGGGGGCGGCGGGGGGGAATTTCAGTGTGCAGATTACCAGTGCACCCCACAATCAGCTCATTATTAACTCCAAGAAAAAGCCAATTTTGTTTTGGTTACTCTGTTGCTAAAGCAGTGTGCATCTTTCCACTTGGACTGGATTTGTGTGTGGTTTCATTCTTATCTCAGTGATACAAGCTGGGATAATGGTGTACAGTTTTAGCAGTAGTGCTTTGGTTTTGACCTGGAGGGCCTTAAGGGTTTTTTTCTCGTTTGTTTTTTGTTTGTTTTTTTTTACCTTTGAGTCTCTGACTACAGACAATTCACTTGACTTTCCCAACAGGTCTATATATGCAGTAACAACATTCAGGCTCGCCATCAAGTTATTGAGCTTGCCCGTCAGCTCAGTTTTATTCCTGTTGATTTGGGGGCATTGTCATCTTCAAGGGAGATTGAAAACTTACCTTTGCGTCTGTTCACGCTGTGGAAGGGGCCTGTAGTGATTGCCATCAGCCTGGCAACGTTTTTCTTCATCTATTCCTTCGTCAGAGATGTAATCCATCCATACGTGAGAAATCAGCAGAGTGACTTTTACAAGATCCCCATTGAGATTGTGAACAAGACTCTGCCAATTGTTGCTATCACTTTACTTTCTCTAGTGTATTTATCAGGGCTTATTGCAGCTGCTTATCAGCTTTACTACGGTACGAAGTATAGGCGATTTCCACCTTGGCTGGACAACTGGCTCCAGTGTCGAAAGCAGCTTGGACTGCTCAGTTTTTTCTTTGCAACAGTGCATGTGGCATACAGCCTCTGCTTACCTATGAGGCGGTCAGAGCGATACTTGTTCCTCAATATGGCATATCAACAGGTAAGCCAGTCTTTAGTTCAGTAAGCCAAAAATGCCTTGCTGTATCAATATGGCTCATTAATACAATATCTATGTTTTCTTAATGTGTTCAACTGTTTTCAGCAGAGAACGTTATGGGTTATCTTATGTATAGCTAGTGCCGAGTAAGAAGGGAGACTAAAAGAAACATCTGTGCATTGTGCTCACCTCGTGGGTCAAGCTGCAGTCAAGTTTGTGTGGTAGGGGGAATCAAGGATGTGTGCTACTTAAATCCCTGATAGGAAGATACACAAGGAGAATGTAGGTTAGACAGGATAAAAGCAACAGCAGGAAACTTGTGAGTTTCTGAGGTATGTTCCTCTCTGTGCATACTGAACATATGGGGGAAGTGGCGTATATCATAAGTGCATTTACAAGTGTGAAAAAAGTATAAGGGTAGAGACCATAATAATGCTTACAGATACATCTGTGTTTACAAAATGTAAATGTTGTTACTTTGTAACATTTTGGACTGTCAGTAAAAATATTCATTAAAAATTCTGTAAACATCATCTATTACACGCAACAGAAATTGACTCACAGTTCCCAGGAGCAATTGGTCTCGCATAACCCTGAAACAATCTCTGTCAAATCTGTCATCCTTTAGAAGAGAGTCTGATGCTCCTTTGTCACCTTTAAAGTGGCAAAAAAGCAGCATTGCCATTCAGCACATTAAATCTGCAGGAGAGAGAGATGGAACAGAAAGAAAAGCAAACTAAGGAAATCAAATCAGATGGAATAAATTAAGGGAGATTGGGTCCACAAATTCGGAAAGGGCTGGCATGAAAAACTGAACTTAAGAGAAAGGCAGGAACAGCAAAATTATAAAAGGCAGCAAGAAAAAACACACTTGGTATTAGTAAAGGACGGAATGATACTTTTACTAAGAAATTATCTTGGTTTTAATAATATTGTAAAACTCTCACTTGCTAATATTCCCAGTGAACCCCTTTCAAGACACGCCATATCACAGTAGTTCACCTGAAAGTGGAAAAATAACTGAATATCCAAGCCTCTTAAGGACCTGAGTTGTTACTTTTTTCTGGTAAAGCTCTCCAGTGAGAACAATCTTGAATGTATCTGATGTCAACAGTGAGAGGCAAAATAAATTGGATTCAGCATGGGGAGCTGAAGCAAAGATAGGAAATGAAGCTAAACTCTTTCTAAATGTAACAAACTAAAAACAAATTGCAGGTTTACCCGATTTGTGTTAGAGAATTTAAGTTTCCAGGGTCTGAAAAACACAGCTACTTTTTTACAGTATATAGGCATGCGCAGATTGATCTGTTTTTATGACATAATTGTTGCAAATGGTATGTAATGTTACATTTTCTTTTAACAACTCGTCTTAGTTTCTGTGTTTAACATTTTTTTGATCTAACGAGCCAATACAAGCAGTAAGGAAATAGTTGTTTTTCACCAAGACATGAGGAAACCTCTGAAATATCTGACCCCATTTTATAGTTGTCCTGTGACTGTAGACTTTTACTCAGCAAAATAACTTCTGCTGGTATTTTAAATATTCTGTTAAAGTACTTCCTTTCTGTTATTTTGCCAGGTTCATGCAAATGTTGAAAATTCTTGGAATGAGGAAGAAGTGTGGCGAATTGAAATGTATATCTCCTTTGGAATAATGAGTCTTGGATTACTTTCTTTGCTGGCAGTAACTTCCATCCCTTCAGTAAACAGTGCCTTAAACTGGAGGGAGTTCAGTTTTATTCAGGTATGCTACTTTTTAAATAATAAGGTTTTGTTGTTAACAAGAATTCTTGATGATGATCATGATCATGAACAAAAGCACTTCACAACATGATGAGAGCTTTTTTTACTTCCCCTCTCTCCAGTAAGTTAATAAAAACAACATATCCTTACTCAGCAGATATATTACCATGAAGGCATGTTAAGCATTTCATAAGAGTTAGAATAGGAATTTGCATTTTACACTTCTTGGTCTTAAATACCCAACATAGCTAAGACCAAATGATCACTAATCTATTCCTTTTCCATTGTTAGAATTTCTTGCTAAATTCAAATTAGATCAGTTTGGACAAATTCTAAAAACAGTGATACTGATGAGGTACTCCTGTATGTAGATGCACACAGCTGTTAAAATTGAAGACTTAATTGGTCCTGCAGGATTTTTATTGCGCAGCCCTGTGACAGCCGTGGTGTCATTGATTCAGTTTTGCTTCCCCTCCACTGTGCGGGAATTTATATAGCTCTCAACTGCATTGTTCCAATTAGCTGAAAATACCCATTAGGAAAATACAAAGCTTTGTTTACTAAAAGCAGAAGCTTTTCGAGGTTCTGGCATGCCTGCTGCTGCTCTCCTTCCTCAGATAAATATCTACAACAGGCAGACCTAACCAGCATAAAATACTGAGAAATATAGGCTTTAACAAACATCTTAATGTTCATGTCCAAACAGAATTGCTATTAGTTTTAGGTAGCAGTCAGTGAAGATAACAAATTTCATTAGGATTCATTCTTGTGATAAATTTCCCAAGCGTGTACACACAGTTTTGGGCTTTTTTATGTTTTGTTCTGTTTTCTGACTTTGGATTCAGTACTCTAGTCTTAACTCACACTTTTCTGATTAACATTTTTTCAACATAGCCACTGTAATAATATTGCATAATTCTTAGTCCTGTCACCACACTGACTTCACTGTTCAGGGCCTGAGTTGTGCTTCATAATTTACAGACATTTTAAAGTGATAGCAAACACTTCTTTGGCTGTAGTTGTTAGAGGTCTTCTGTCTGTAAAGTCATGTCTTCCCTTCCCCTAGGGTTTCCATTGGTGGAACACTCCAGGTAAGCCAATAGAAAGTTTGCTGAAAATTTTTTCAAATTGGAGTTACCCGGACAGAACTGTTTATTCTCGCTCATGGTTTTGAGCCTTCAGAGGGAGTAAATACCCATTTTGTATTGTTACACCATCCCTGCCACCCAGAGTTCTTTGTGCAGGGACAATAGTACTGCTGTTGGGTGGTATAAAACATTAGTGCAAAAGGGAAAAGTATGTGTTCACTCATGAGTGAGGTGCTGCCTTTATGACTTCCAGCCACAAATCCAGCATTTGTGGCTTATTTTTCCTTACTCAAATTTCCAAATTTCAGGCTTGTGTGACTGAGTCAAAACCCACACAATGATCATACAGTGATGTGTCTACAAGGGCTTTTTTTTATTGTGTCATATTTACTGCAGTTATTTCCACTGTAAATAAAGTAAAAATAGTTCCAAAGTTAAATAATTATGAAGTTCAATGAATCACCTGTCAGTATTTTGAGGAATTTGATTGGAAACAAGTTGTTTGCTCTGGAGGTATGTTATAGTTGGTACTGCATTACATGCTGAAGAGAACTGGTATTGGTAATTAATTGTGGTCATTTGCAATTTTTAATCACAAAAAAATACTGAATACTAAAAATTTCCTTAAAATTAATGATCATTAAAGGTACTTTACTTTCTCATTAATTACTTCTCAGGATGTAAGTTGTTCTTCATTTAGTTACTTGTCCTTTAGTTAAATAAAGCTTGCTTTATTTAATCAGAAAACAGAGTTTCAGTGATTCCTCACTAAAGTGAGTCTGCATTTCTGCACAAGCTTCATTGTACCCAGTATGCAAGTAGAACAGATTTCTTTTCTCTTTTAATTCTACTGAAGTGCAATATGATGAAGTGAATTTGAACTTAATTTTCTCAATCTTCTCTAAGTCAGAGGGACAAACAGTCTAACTATTAGCCCATCGCAGCAGTGCTGCTATTTTTTAGCTGGGAAGAGCAGTATGTCTCTAGCCTTAGTCCCGAATCTCAAGATGATTTGCCACAATAATTGCTGAGCTTGTTTTGCATCCGGCAGATGAAGAATTACTCAGCATACTCAAGACAGTTTGTCACCTCAGCACTTTCTACTGAAAGCAACATACTATTGCTTGCTCACCTTAGGAAATGCAGTTTCATCAAAATAAAGGTCTGGCCTCTTTTAAAGAGTTTTACTGCTAAAATATACTCAGTCTTGAGTCCTACTAGGAAACTCTGAGTTTAGGATTAACAAATTAGTAACATATACAGTATAGACTATTTTCTAGCCTCGTTCCTGTAGTACGTGCCCTGAGCAGCATCTCCCCTGCCTACAGTAGTTCAAACAGACCTCTACCATAGTCCTCCAATACTGTAAAGAAACCTCAGTTGTGAATGTTTTTGCCCAGAAATCATTGCTGCCTTTGATATCCCCAATTATTTTGGAGATGTCTCCATCTTACCTAGCCTGGTTTCACAACACAGGTGTCAGCAGCCCCAAAAAATCCAGCCTGCTTGATCAAGCAAAAAGGACTTTTAAGAAGAGAAGCAGTGCAGGTTGTGCTCGTTCCCTCAAAGTATGAATATGAACAAAATGAGATGTGAGAAGGTTGAATAGTGATGTATAATGAAGTTACTGTGTCAGCCCTACCAGGAGCTGAGAGACCAGCAGAAAACTTGGAGTTGCTGCAGTACAGAGGTGACCACTCTATGAAACAAATATCTGATTACTTCATCATGATTTGGAGAGAAACACTCGTAGCATCCAGATGGAGGAGCCACAGAATGAGACAGTGATGAAGAGTTTGCTCAGTAGGAGATCCTAGATGATGAAAACTTAGCGTGAAATTTTGCAGGCATCTTAACACAACTCAGAGTTGGAGCTTACTGAAGAAGGAAGCAGCAAGGAAACTGGGGCTTGTAAACCAATGCATCAGTTTTCTTAAACACTACTTCAGTACTCTTCTAAACATATTTGGATAAGGAACAAAGATAGACATGCGCAATAAATAAAAAAGGATTTGTATTTTGTTAGAGCAGGGAGAAGAACTAGCCTAAACCAACACACTGCAAACAGAAAAAGACATTTCTTGAAACCAGCCCTTGAGTGTTCACGTAAAATACATCAAAACAGAGACTGTTGGCTGCAACCAGTGCTGCACCGGGTCCTTCAGCCTTCTGAAGGAAGTTAAATTGCAAATATATAATGTAAGCGTAAATGACTGCTGCTTTTGTTTTCGAGTCTGAGTTCAAGTCCAAAGCACATCATTCAGAGGTGCACTGGACAGAGCAGACTGGCTTTGAAAGCTGAGCTTTATGTTTCTTAGCAAAAATCAGTGCAGATCTGCCATTTGCATAATAGGAAGCTGATCTTTTTATAAACATTGCTTTTGTCTGCTAGCACAGTCCTAAATTTTTTTGGATACTATTGCTAAAACTTTTCTTGCTCACATGCTTTGAGGAAATGCTGTCTGCCTTGGTTCTCCCACAAGAATAGGATACTTTTCCCCCAGAGTAAAGAAGAATGAGGCCTGAGTATTTAGCAAGTTTATGGATGAGATTCCAGTCAGAATCTGAAGTATACCTTGCATAAATCTAGGCTGTGGAAAATACCTTTTGTATATATAAATTCCTTGGAACTTCTTGACCACTGTGAAGGTAGAAATTCCTGAGGGAGATTTGTGTCTCTATATATGTACATCCTCCTGGTAACATTTCAGAGATTTTTCTCCTGCATCTTTTCCATGCCTCTAACACTTTTTTTTTCACCACAAACAGTGCCAGTTTGTCCAGTTTATCAGTGGCCTTGGCTGGGAATCTCCCACACTAGCTAAAAAACCGACTGTGATCAGGAAGGAAAAGAAACAAAACAGGGAAGGCTTACAGAAAAGCTAGAAGATTGGGGAGTCCGTAGGAAATGTGCTAATTCATTACTCAGCTTCCAGGAAACACAGCATTATTAAGATAAAGCAAAGCAACCAAAGATGTTCTTCCCCTTTTTGCAGCAGCCATCCTAGCACCTCAGCAGAGGGTTCCCAAGACTTATAATTGATATTGTTACTCATTCACCCATGTGAATTTACCAGTCAGGGAAAAGTTTCCCTTCCTGCTGCTTTCAAAAGTCCTCTGCTCTTAAAGAAGTTATCATACGGTGCCTCTCCTGGGCTCCCTGTGGTAACATCAGTGTAAGTGATCTTCCAGCTCTCGTAGACATATTCATCTCTTTCTTAAGGAGCCAGGAAAAGATGATGGAAATATGTATATTCCATCTGAAGCACAACTACGTTTTAGGAAATCCATTGCCTTTAATCCCTGTATTCCCTCGTCCACATTGTCCAGTCATAAACTTGTGCAGAAGAAAATAACCTTGGATACCTGAATGATAGCAGCTCTCTCACCTTTCCAGAGTTTAACAGATTGCTATGTAGAAATTAATAACTCCCACAGCACAAACATCATTTATTTCTCAATAACTGAAATATCTTTCATGTTAGCATACGTAGGGATCGTCAACTTTGGAATATGGCTATCTGACACTACTGCTGGCCAAGATTTGTAGTATGATGCAGTGCTACCAACTGATGTTATTTTTACTGTTCGGCTGCCCGACAGTGCCTTTTCCTGTGCTAGCTGATGTCTTTTTGTCCAACCCTGCTTCAATCAGTTCTGAGTTTCCTCACTTTACTGCCATACATCCATTGCTGTAGTCTTTAAACATTTGCAGATACAGAAAATTCAAGTCTTTGTAACAAACACAGAAGTTTTGTACTGACACAGCCTCCTGCAGCGGGGTTTTACTTAAGTAGCAGTCTTGATTGTGCTTTTGGAAAAGTCATTGTTAGAAGCTGCAAGCTGGGATAAATGGTCTTAATGGAATGTTCTAGTGCAGATCTGCCCTGACTAAACAAACCGAAGACTGCAGAACGCTAAGTTGTGTGGAGGACATCCTCTTTCTAGCTAAGTGGTGTTATTACTGTCAAAAGTACAGCACAGAAATACAGCAAAGAAGGGCCTGGTAGAAGAAAATACCATCAGTAGCTGACAGAAGCTCCTAGAGGAGTGTCTTTGTTGTCAGATTTTTAGATGAGTGGTTGAAATGGTCCTGTATGTACTAGCACATGCCCTACCAACACTTCAAATAAGCATATGGCAACTTTCCACAGGGCAAAAAAAAAAGAGCTTGATAGAGATGCATCATACATATTACTTGTCTTTGTGCTGTTAGTTCAAAATGGACTGATAAACTTACCGATGTACTTCTTAGCTTCCATTTTGACCATCAGATAGAAAGACATGTATAGATGTCTCAAAACTGTAGTTTGCAGATGGAATTTATATAAGCATTAAATTTTTTCTTTCTTTTTTTTTTTTTAATTTGGGAAGAGTCTGTATCACATTTCCCTCCTGTTTCTTTTTCAAGAATTGTTATAGTTCTTATCAGTAAGCCTGATGAAGAAATGAGGGATATGATTCACTTATGCCCTTTTCCCTGCTGGCAGTGATATAACAGCAATGAATTCAAGACAGTCATACCAGCAAAAATCTGCAATAACATACTCAAATACAAGGTTTGATAGTGTTGTTTGCTGTTCGAATTTCTTAACCGAATTTCTGTTCAGATACTGCATATGCCATTTTCATATCCATAAGTGGTTCTCTAATTTTTCTGTTTCATATGGAATATTTCGGGAGCAAATTGTTCTCTTTTTTTTTTAAAAAAAAGGTGCAGCATATCTAAAACATACCAACATGGCTCTGAAACCACTGGCAAAAAACCGCATAAATATTGGCAAGTTAAAAAACATGATACCCATCTCTAGAAATTAACAAAAGTATTTTCCTTTTTATACCATTATATCTGTGAATCCTTGCAAATATTGTTAGCTCAGACATTTTCCTTTCCCTAGAAACTGGTTAATCTTGAAGTAGAAAGAATTGTTTCTTTCACTAACAATTACAGAACCTTAGGCTGCATTTTTCTTTACCTCTCTGTTTACTGGAATTAAACCAAACCTTGGTAGCCAGTTACCTTTCGTAGTATTCATTCTCTGTTTCAATTATTTCCTACAAATGTTTCCCAACCAAGTTTGTCATTAAATCAGTTTCGGCCAAAAATAGTTTTTTTTCATTTGATCACCATCAGAATTCAAAGCATAGTACTCTTTTTTTACCATGGTTTGGGAAAGTCAAGGTTAATACATTTAACTGAAGTCTGCAGAGCAATGCTACAGGTTCTTATAAAGGTCAGAAATGGTGAATGACCCCTGTTAGCGCTACCTTCTGTGGCGCGCTCTAGATCACGTGATAAGAGGTCCTCTGCAGTATGCTGTGGCAACCTGCTACTTCATGTTTCATCCAGCAGTGGCCGTTACAATAAACTGCATTGTTGCCTTGTGCCATTATGCCCAAGTCCTACAGTCCAGATATTCCCATTAACCAGTAGACAAAGCTGATGGAGAAAGGTAAGGAATGGTTTATGCTAACTTCAGACAAGTGGATGTAGGCCATTGTGAGGAAGAAGCAAACTGCTCCTCTCAGAGTGATAAAAATCTGGAGTGTTAGGCCCAGATCTGTTCCGGCAGAATTGCATTGTTCCATAATCATGAATCTTGGAAGTGATCTACCCTCATAGTTAAGAAACAGGGAACTTGTTTTCCAGTCACAACTGATGTTGTTCCAGTAACTTCACTGAGATTGCTCCTTACTTGCACACATATTCTGAAGTTGACGTCCATTACTTAGAATCTGGGCAGACATCATCTTCATTTCATCTTTGTCTAACGCTTATAGATGCTAGCAGAGATACATTGTAAATCAGTGTTCAGTCCGTAGTTTTCAGAACATGGGAACTTAAAACCACATATTGCCAATTTAAAATAGTGTATAGGTAAGAGATTTTAACATGATGTGTAATAGAAATGTTAAAATAATGGGGTAGAGCTGTTGGATGAAGGACCAAGTACAATTATCTCTTCTTTTTTTCCCTGTTTTCTCTTTTTTCAAAGTCTACACTTGGATACGTTGCTCTGCTCATAAGTACTTTCCATGTACTAATTTACGGGTGGAAAAGAGCTTTTGAAGAAGAATATTACAGATTTTATACGCCGCCAAATTTTGTTCTTGCCCTTGTTCTGCCTTCCATTGTAATTCTAGGTAAGATCATTTTGCTTTTGCCATGCGTAAGTAGAAAACTGAGGAGAATTCGAAGAGGATGGGAGAAAAGCCATGTTATAGAAGAAGCAAGTGGGTCTGCTCCACATCTCTCCCCAGAAAGGATAACTGTGATGTGATGATAGGCTAGTATTTGTTAGCACCGTTTTAGATTTCTTTTTCCATCATAAACTTGTATGTTCAGGAGTTTAGTTAAAGTATGAGTAAAGTCACTGTGGACTTGCTTGGCATATAGTACAAGCTCTCAACCAAACTATGAGAAATTTATAACTAGAAGACTACTACTTCAGATAACTACTAAGTATTTATGTTTTGAATTACAGAGGGCAGATGATTATGAAATCAGAATTTTTTTATGCTCCTTTGCACAGTTATATCACAACAGTATTTTATTATAACCATGCTTTCCAGATATTTCTTTGACTTAGAATGTATGTGTCAGAGTGCTGTTTAATAATACCACATTTTCTGGGCAGTGTTTCTTTTATTAAAACCACACTTCTGGGTTACTGAGTTCAGAATATATACTAATAGAGTTAATAATTTAGGGAATAATCAGGTTTTGAAACAAATTAATTTGTAATGATGTATTGCATATATACAGTATATTTATTTGTGTGTGACTTTACACCATTACATGATTTGAATATGCAAAACCAGTTTCAGTTATGGTGTAGTTGTACATGTTGTAAGCAAATAGTATTGTACTAACAGGGTCGTTTTTTTCAAAGTATCACGTAGGATTTTAGAACTTTGGCATCTTTTTACTTCCACACATGATACAATGAAAATTCAAAACAGTTTTACACATGTATAGAAAGACTTGCAGATATGTCTGCAAGCAATGAGTTTTTGATTTTAGAATGGTTTTGAAATATCAGGAAATATTAAAAAAAAAAAAAAAGCTGAGAAATCTGCAACAGTAAAAATGCATTTTCACTCTGAAACTTCCAGCATGTTGGTACAACAAGGAAGCATCACAATACTCATATTCTATGTGTTTGTACACTGGAGTTTCAGTTATTATATACAAATTTCCCAGAGTCTGTCTTACAAACTTAGTGTCTTTTTGTGCAAATACAATCTTCTATTTTTATATAAAAAGTCTTACTTTTACAGCAAGTGTCTCTGGGCTATGCCTGCATTTTTGAGAAACAAAATTATTATTCTTATACTTAAAAATGAAAATTTATCTCTAAAACTTGACATTTGCATTCCCTGTGGGATTCAGAAGAACATTCACAATTATTTATTACAACCGATTTGTCAAGTTCTACTCTTCTCTAACAAAATAGCCAAACTCAACTCCTATGCCTTCAGGCCACTCCTGCTTAATCAGCAAAACCTTTATTTCAGTGAATCAGAATGTGTATTTGGTCCTAATTTTCTTTACTTGTAAGAAATTATATTTTTATTACCTGTCGTTGGACTGTTTAGGATCTCTGACTTTCTTAGCTGAAACTTCACATATTATTTATTACTTTGGAAAAATTTGTCATCAGTATGATACCTCAGAAATATACAGTACCTAAGCCTGAATTTATCCTTAAACATCACTAGTCCTGTAAATCTGTTTGCAATGAAATCAACAGGTCCACAGAACAAGAATCTAGAATCAAACTCTGCCCTCAGTTACACCAGACTAAATCTAAAGATTTCATCATAGTTGTTCTTAATTTCATTTCAAACTCAGTAAATCTACGACAATTTTATCTTCATCGTAGTATCCATATTCCCCAAACTTACACATCAAGCTTGTGTATATTCAGGGTTTGTTGCAAACGAAGAGACAGTTGAACTTTCTTTCATTTTAAGCATGTTCAAATCTAGAGATGAAAAATAAAATATTTGTATTATTTTTTCCAGAATTAAAGCATTTTTATGTATCTTTAAATGTGTTTTGTGTCTAATAAGAGATCAGTGAATCCTGTTTCTCTTTGAAAACGAAGGTTTGTGAAAACATTCTTTTGAAGAAAAAATCAACTCTATTTCATGTCTGTCAACAGAAATTTGAGAATTTTTTTTCAGTTCACAAATTTTCAATTTCAAATAGTGGCAATTTCAGTAGTTTTAGCCTCCTTTTTGAGCTACAGGGTGAGACGAAGCAATTGGAAAGAGAAAATTCATTTTCTTTCACTATTGTTTGAAAAGTGAACGATAATTAACAGCTATAATTGGCCACACTAAGGTCTTTGAGACTTGTGTCCGATAGCTGACAAGTGGGAGATGCTTCCAGAAAGAGGGCATACGTCCAGTAATTCTGCTCCTGACATCATCTCTCAGCCTCTTAGAAATCAATATCCTAAGGTTTATTTCAGACAGGTGCTGCCTCTAGACAACTGTATTTAATAGCTACTGCCTCCAAAATGGATCTCACTTTTTTAGAAACTTTAAACTTTCCCATTTTTTTCCAGGAAAAGAAAGGAAAATATGGAAAAATGTTTAATAAATTTATCAAATTTATAAAAAAAAAGCATTCTTTTTTTTTCCATAAATAAGTTAGTTTCAAGGTACTGATTTTATTGTCCTTCTTCCAATATGCAGCTATTTCAGTGATACTTGTGGTGACACACATGCACAATATTATTTTATCAAACATTCTAGGCATCGAGTGAAAAACTTGTCATTGTTGGAGACAGACAAGAGTGTAATCTAGTACAAATGAGACTTCTACATAAGAATGAAAAACAAGTGACAATTACAAAATCTAACTTACTTTTCCTGTCTGTAAATACATTCCATTACAGAAAGCTGTAGATTTCTTGAAAGGCTTGCAGAATTACATGTAACTTTCTTTCCTGGCCTGTTTCCTGTTCCATTATTGCAGAGGGAAACCACACAAAGCTTAGGCATTTGTGCTTAAGTCCTTTAAATAAAATTAATTTACAAAATCTTAGAATACACAAAGTCTTGGAGAATTTTAGTGGGATACCACACTACATTCTACCCCAGTCCTGTGCGTGAAACCTGACTGAAACCGCTAGAATGGGATGGTATAACTGAGAGCAGAATTTCATACCTCTGAACAAATTTAGGGCAGAAACCATTACTGTTGACAATCTGATTACATTTCAAAATTAAATATGCTTCTATTATTTTATAGTAATTCTACAGTTCTGTAGAATAGGTAATTAACAGTCATGTTCCCTACAATTATCTAATTCATTTGATGCAATAGCGATAATGTTGCAGAACTAAGATACTGTACTAAATGAAAATTACTGTCAAAGTCCATATATTTTGTGCTGTAATGCACCCACTCACACAGTATATACAGAAATGTTTTGGCCCTCTTTCCCATGCAAAAAGTAATTTCATCATTAATTTCTTCAAGAATGTTTGAACTGTTACATTTTGAACTGCCAAAGGTGTCTGGAGAGAATAATGATGTCTTGTTTCTTTTTCCAAACACTGTATGTAGAAAATAAAAAATGTGTTTTGATTTTAGAAGTTACTTGAAAGGTTGAAATGTTAAAGTATTAATAAATAGATTATATTTTTAGATCAAATATATGAAGATATTTTGTTAAATATTTGTGCTACAAAATGACCTATGGTTTCCCGTTAGGCCATGTATTTACTTGTGACTGGAATAACAAGTTGACTTGTGATTCAGTAGCTTGTAGTGTTCTTTAAAGACCAACTGACTCTAACAAGACACTGTAAGTCTGAAAGTAAAATGGCACTCATTTACTACACATTATATGTCAGATCGTGCATATGTTTGGTCACATAAGGAATCTTTATTCCTGTGATCAAACACATTTGTTTCTGTAGAATTCACATTAGGACTTCTCATTGGAAAAAGGCCTGAGGCTAAAAGTTTAGTTTTGATTGCCTAAATATAAACAACTAAATTAATTTAGACGTCTTAGTTACTTAGGAGAATAAATACAGATTTTGAAGAATAGACTGCTATAAAAATATTTTTGTGTAGCTTTATATAAATTGCTTACTGCCTAATGAAAAATGAATAATGAAATAAACTTAGTTTCTCTTCATTACTGTTCAGTAAAAAAAAATAGAGCTTACTATGTAATACAGAACTGTACACTTCATATTAGAAAATGGAGACCTCTGTATCTAGCAACAGGTTATTTGTTTTCTACGGATATTAAGGTATTCTTGCTTAACATTCTCTAAAATACAGTTTTATTACAGGTTCCATATGTGTCTTTAATTTTATCTTACAATTCTATTAACTGTAGCAACTATGTACAAGTTAAGTAGCCAGCCATGTTCTTGAATTATTTAGAGATTAATTATTTTGTAATTGTTTTGCAAGTTCTTTGCATATCTGGCTTGTGGTAATGGTTACTGTGAACTGGTGCCCTGTTTAACTTTTTGTTCCAACATTGTGCGTTATATGATGTGTCAACATGAGAAAGTACATTTGTATTTTCATTTGGCATTAATTGCCTATAAAATAGTATGTCTCTGTGTGTGTATGTCTGTATGTTATTAGCTATACATGCTGCCCAACTAGCTCTAAGGGAAATTATTAATTAAAATAAGGCAATGAGTTCCCAAGTGGCTATGAATTTCACAGGTATGAATAGTTAGGAAACAGCTTTCCTCTGAATGTGAAGATTTCCTCTGAAAATTACGTATATCAGGTGCATAAAAATTAGATAGATTGAGTTTTTCAGTATAACATTTTCATATATGCAGTGGTAATAGAGGCATATGCATAGTTCCTTTCAGACAGTGCATCTCCTAATACACAAGTTCTTGATCTTTCGGCTCTTCATCCTGTAGTATTTTCTATCAATGTAATGAGTAATGTTGCAGTACTGATATTGTATCATTATATAATACTGGTTGAATTAATTACATTACAGCCTTTAGATAAGTGACACGTTGAACTGACTTGAACAATGATGTCTATCATTATGTATTGTTTCTCATACCTTGCTGGCAGTGTCTTGGAGCAAGCATAGTGCTTCTCCCATGTGCAATATTCTCTTTGTAGTTGTGTTTGTCAATTCATTTGTGTTGTCTTTCTGAACAGGGCTATTATAAATTATTAGTAATGCTTTTATCTATTTTTCCATAGACTGTGTTTTACAAAAAAATCAATAAAAAGTCAATGTCAGGTATTTGGCTTTTTCTCCTGTGTTTATGCATAATAAATTTTAGCTTGCTTTGCTTCATAATGCATGTGTCCTCCTCTGATCAACATTTTCTCTGAGAGGTAGAACTTGAATATGAGTTCATAAAAAAAAAATCTAAAAGGCAATTTGTTTCTTTTGCAACAGCTGGATAACAAATACTTCACGCAAACACACTGGAAAGATATATCCCATCTCCTCCTGTAAGGTGTTCTCCGTGTTTTCAGAACACAGTGTGAACACTACAGTACTATCAGCATATATTCAGTCCACTTCTCATTCAACAAATAAAAAGTTTGGCAGAAGTGACACTGCTAGACACAAGCAAGTTTGCCAGGCAGAGACACTCTTCCTCTGCCATTGTGTGTGGGAGAAAGCATTACTGTTTAAATGAGAAAAACAGGTGAACTACTTTGCAGTCCTTCATTGGAAAATATATAACTTTTTTCCAAATAGGCCAACATAAGAGGAAAGAGGAAAAGAATACGTGAGAGATGAAATCCTGCTTAACTAGAGGTCAGCACCATAAACTGTTCTGTGTTCAGAGAAGTTAAGTTGTGTGAGTCAGTGAAGCTGGCAGGATTCACATTGCTTTCACATTACGTTACATAGCCTTCCCAGATTCCCAAATGGAATTCAGGTATTTTTAAAATTCAAAATATTTAATATCTATTTGTGCCATGCCTGGCATAACAGTAATGTTTTGCTCCTTGAAGTCTGTCATTTCTTAGCTTTTTTTTAAACCTCCCAATTTCTCTGTATCACAGTGCTTGTTTTATGTAGCGTAGGTAGCAGCTAGCAGCTGGGGCCCCGAACTTACACCTTTGTCCAGCTGTACCTTGTACTGTACAGAGGTGTAAGTTGTGTCTACTGTGACTTACTGCATTTCCTTACAATAATAAAGATCAGTGTGAAAGTCCCCCCCAAATCCGTACCACCCAGTGACCTGAACACTGTATTTCAATAGTGTAGGCAGGTAAATCCAGATGTTGGAAGCTCTGTTGACTTTACAGCTTTAAGGCAGAGCCTACCACCAGTGATTTCACAGGTCTTTTCTTTTTTCTGTGGATATCAAATGCGGGAGGTCTGGCAGGACAGTTCTGCACTTTCCTGTTCCTGTGCCCTGCCTTCTTCTTCCCCTTCCTACTGACCGAAAAAAGAAACAAGAATGAAAAGGAAGACAAGGAGTCAACAGACTGATTCTTACAAAGACTCTGATTTCTGTACTATAAAGAGCTCAGTGTCGTATTTGATAAGCAGTGCACGTGGCTTTGGAAAAAGTCTGCAGGTTCAATACAGCCACGGAAAGGACATCACTGTGCTAGGGCTGAAGACCCCCAATGCAGCACATGAAAGGTGTATCCTGCGCTGAATAATAGTCCTTCAAAAGCTTGCAGCTGAATTTGTAAGACAGCAAATAGAGAGTGGTAGAGGAAATAATTCACTCAGCAGAAGCGAGCAGGACATTAATGGCAGACCTAGATATGAAACCTTGATCTTCTAATGCACCGCTGTCCCCTACATGTTCAACTACATGGTCCTGTAGTTTTATGAAATTTAACTTTACTTGAAGTATAGAGTTTGCTGAAACGTCTCTTCACACCAAAAGCCTTTGTCCTCAGTCAAAACAGAAATCCTATCTACATCAAGTCTGCTTTTTAAACATACTTCTTAGCGTCTGTAAGACTAAACATTTAATACTTTTGAGTTAATACTCTCACAAGTAAGGTACTAGAGCCTTGATGTCTCAAATGTTATTTGTTGCCAACGGAAGACGTAGAAGTGATAAAAATATAAGCCTGTTTGGGGCAGGAAACTGTCAAGTAAATATTTTCACAGTTGATTGCAGGTTTTTGAGGATGGATGTTTGCCACTTGCCAGGGGCAGCAATCCCTGTAGTCAAACTTGCACAGTGTAGCTTTCATCCCAGTTTTAAAAAGCTTCATTTATGAAGAAGGTGCACAGTGAGCAAATGGAGCTTTGCAATATGATCTTTGGAACAGTCAGCCAACAAATGGCATGTGACCTAAGCTTATAATTTACAGACGAAGTTGCCCAATTTAGTCTGTATGGTATAGTTCTCCATACATATGTCATTCAAAACACAAATTAATAGAACTGAAAACCACTTAAGCCACAATAAAAGAAAATCGTAGCGCTTTTTTTTTCACAAGCTTAAAAACTGTGAATACATACAACTTCATTAATGTCTGGGCACCAACCAAAAAAATACATAATCCAGATTGTTCAGTGATAACTGCATACAGACCTGTAAGCATTATCATTACAATTCATCATAAATACTTAATAAAAGATCTTCTACCACCCAGTACACGTCCAGATACAAGACCGCCGCTGAGCATACGTTCACAGAAACAAATGCTTAAGTAGAACATGGAAGGGCTAGTAGAATGGTCAGAGGAATGGAGGGACGTGTGTACAGGGATGGATGAAAAGCGCCAAACACCAGCTCCAAGCCTGGCAGCTGCATCGTCAGATCGGGTGAATGCACTGTCGTGTCCTACGGGTCCTGCCCTTGTGTGACCGGTGTTCCTACGAAGGCAACTCAGGAGGTTAAGGATGTCAAAGTGGCCATTGCGTTTTCCAAGCTGGAGTCCCACTCTACGCTAGGCTCTATTTTTGCTATCATTTTGGAGTGGTGTGCAGGATGAACTTCTACAAAATGTAGAGTGTGGATGGTGTTGTGTATTTCACCTTTGACGGAAGGAGGTCTGCGTAGTGTCTGTCAGTACTAGACATGATAGGCATCTTATTTATTTCTGAAGAAGGCAGATGGGAAGTGGCAGGGGTGTAGCATGCGAGCTGGGAAGAGTGAAAATAAGAACTGTTATAGTTGGAGCCAATAAATGTTTCTTGTTTCTGGTATCAATCACTTCTTTTCCTATAAAAGCTGTCTGGAGATTCAAACAGCCATGCTAGCGATTAATTTATTTACGTATTTTGGAACCACAGGATTTAAAAGTGACTTGTTAATAAAAACAGAGCTTGATGCCAACAGCGCCTGCAGTCCAAGACGTGGGGTATGTGCACACCCAAAGCTGCGTATGCGCAGCCTGTCCGAAGCGTATCCAGATCCCGTGGCGGGCAGCTGGAGTGCCTGCGGCCACGCCGCGACCTGTCGCCTTCTGCTGCAGCCACCTCCCGATGGCCAGTGCTGCTCCTCCAGCCACGTCCACCCGGCGCAGGCAGGCAGCGAGGGGCCTGGCGTTCCCGGACGGCGTGGCCTTGGCGGGCTGGGCCGCGCTGGGGAGTAGAACCGCTCGCCCGTCAGGCGCACACATCGCCGCAGCAGCGGCTGTGCTGGCAGCGGAGAGCTGAGGTGGCGAACCCAGGGATGAAAACTGCCAGGAGGCAGAAAGCACCCAAACCTCCTCACGCTTCCGTCCCTGCCTCTGTCGCTCCCCAGGCATCAGTCAGACGGTTTTTATCGGTCAATGCGGAGGAAAGGCTCCTTTCCCCCCCTTCCCCGCAGCCGCGCTACCCCGGGCACGGTTGTCCCCTCTGCGCTAGGCTCTGTCACGGTGGGCTCTCGTGGATCTTTTCACTGTCAGAAGTCACGGATCGCGCGGCCTCTCTCCTCCAGCTCCCCAGCGAGCGGGCAGAGCCCGGACCCCGCACCGCGCAGGGGTGGCGAAATGGTTTTCTCGCCGAGGAAGCGTTTTGTCGCAGGGCACGGGACGGCGGGGCGGCGGGGGGTAACCCGTGGGTGTCGCGGCACGGGTGTCTCAAGGTGCAGCACCCCAGTGCGGGTGGGGCAGGACTGGGGCCTGCAGGCCGGGG
>Ga0065711_1034391_pt1 | contig 23857 bp, 9 predicted proteins | sample Hoacrofraction12_FD_59098 | JGI IMG/M metagenome (GOLD analysis project Ga0065711, IMG submission 59098) | Hoatzin crop microbial communities from Cojedes, Venezuela - Epithelial fraction 12 v2 (version 2) | ecosystem: Host-associated > Birds > Digestive system > Esophagus > Crop | place...
TCTTTCTTTCTTTCTTTCTTTCTTTCTTTCTTTCTTTCTTTCTTTCTTTCTTTCTTTCTTTCTTTCTTTCTTTCTTTCTTTCTTTCTTTCTTTCTTTCTTTCTTTCTTTCCTTCTTTCTTTCTTTCTTTCCTTCTTTCCTTCTTTCCTTCTTTCCTTCTTTCTTTCTTTCTTTCTTTCTTTCTTTCCTTCTTTCCTTCTTTCCTTCTTTCTTTCTTTCCTTCTTTCTTTCTTTCCTTCTTTCCTTCTTTCCTTCCTTCCTTCCTTCTTTCCTTCTTTCCTTCTTTCTTTCCTTTTTCTTTCTTTCTTTCTTTTCTTTTCTTTCTTTCTTTTCTTTCTTTTCTTTCTTTTCTTTCTTTCTTTTCTTTCTCTCTTTCTCTCTTTCTCTCTGTCTCTGTCTCTCTGTCTCTCTTTCTTTCTGTCTCTCTTTTTCTTTTTTTCAAACATATACAAGGAAAGAATGTAATGTAAGCAAAACTCCAATGTGTTTCTGGCAAAAGAGGAGTGTTTTCTACATCTCGTATATTTTTGGAAGAATTTGAATCCAAAAGTAATACGTCTTCCAAATCAGGAAGAAGGCTTTTTATTAGACTGATGCCTGCACACAGCAGAGGGAAGGTTGTCTGCCCCAGCATTGCAGCAAGCAGGAACTGGTGCTCTGTCTGAGCTAGTCTGGAAGATTGGAGCCAGTCAAAAAAAGGATTTTTGTAGCTTTATTGCTGCAACTTCATTTTGCTGTACTACTGTATGTCTTCACTCTGCAAACCCTCTTTCATTTGTTTTAAGAAGAGGTCTTAATTCCAATGTAAAATCCATCCAGAAAGGAGGGCCCCTCAGCACTGTATTCCAGCTGGTGGGGATTAGCTTAGTCCTTTTACCGGATGCGTATCATTTTAATCTTAAGCCTTTAGACACTGTACAACATACTATTAAGTCTGTTACCAAATAAAACACTAAAAGGCTGATTCACTAAGGGTTACACACCCTTTGCAGTGAAAAAATTAACATTTACAAAGGGATAACTGCCAAAAATCACTTAAATTTCATGTCTTTCCTATTTACTAAAGCCCACATTCACCATGTGTACAGTAACTTCCTTCAGATATGCCCCTGGGAGAAGTGCAAGTCGAAATAAAGGGGAAGTTGCCTCCCTTAAAACGTGTCCCTAGCTCTAAAGAGTGATTTATATGGGTTCACATCAGCAAATCTGAAAAATGAAAGTTATGTTGTTCAGGAATAAAATGAAACCATCCAGAAAGTGTGAATCATATACTTGACTTCTGTGATAATGAGTAATACATTTCCTATAGGAGTTAGTGGTTGGGGTATGAAACCAGGACATTAGCGGGCTAAGGGATTCATTCGCTAATGATTGCGTGCAAGTGACTTTGCAGTGACTTGGGTGCTTAAACTGAAGCAATATTTCAGCCCTTGGTTATCTGGGGAAACATGGGTGACAAAATTGCCGGACCTTGAATCACTCACTTGGGTGGTTAATAGCAAATGCAGATGCCTGACTTCACTCCCTGTGGAGCTTCTTAAATGATGTTTTATCTGTCTGTCAAGGGTGAGGCAAAAATCCTCTGATATTTATAATGTGCTTTGGATGAAGGGAGGTAAGTAAATGCAAACTATGATAGCCTGTGTTTATTGGCTAGCCTGTTGTTCTGACACAGGCTTAGAAATATCTCACCACATTATTTCAGCCAGTAATTTCAAGTTAATCACTATAGCTCATTGTGCTAAATCGGTGCCTATGCTTATGGGAACATCTTAGGGCACGAAGATCACCTTAAGAGGTCATTAGGTGTGGCTCTGGCAACAGCACTGTGAATGAAACTGCACTGATAGTCTCTGTCCTGCTGTTTGGGTAATACTAATCAGTTAAGTTTTCTTCCAGGGGACTGGGTTGTTATTGTTGTTTTCAGTATGAAACAACTCATCTGTTTTGGAAAACATTGTTTAATGTATAATGGAACATTCCACTAGCACTGACAGGCAGAGCTGCACCATGCCAGGCAGCCAGCCCCGGGAGCCCGACTGGCCAGGGTGGCTGCAAAATGGGGTGCAGTCATCCCACCAATGCTGCGTTTGGTGCCACCTCCCCCCCCGCCCCCCCAACTGCTATTTCCACAGTCCCAGATGTATGAAAAGAAACTGTTCCTATGCATGTCGGTTAGGAAAATTAAAAACCTGAATGCACTCTAAGGCTGTGTTTTTTGTTAAAGTCTAAAAACAGTACAGAATAATGGTATATAGAATTTACGAAATCTTTTTGCATTAAAGATATTTAAGTAAGATAAATGATAAAATCACCATATGTATTAAGCTCTGGGATAAAATACTATTAATCCTGTTGTGCAGATACAGAAGGTGAACTAGAGGCAAAGATTTTTGTCTGGGAACTGAGGTAAAGATTTTTCTCTGGGAATTGAGGTAAAGATTTTTGTCTCAGTCAGGACTGTAATTCAAATTTTTTATTTAGTAGTAGACCATGCAATTCTCTCTATCTCAATTTTATTGCAAGTCTCGGTGTCTTCACAAAGGGCCTAAATTGAGGGGTCATATGATTTTTGTTAAAATGTCAGTATTCATATATTAAATAAAAATGTTTAGAGGCCATATATTGTAGGAAAAATCTGGAAATAAGAAGCATCTCTCATGTGTAGCCTGAAGGCTCCAAGGAGCACTAGGCAATGTAAAAAGCAATCAAAACCAAAATGTGCTTGTTTATATAGCAGTCATTATTTTAAAGAGAATTTTGAAATTTTAAGGGATGCAGCTCATGATTTTTCAGTACTTGGCCTTGGCATTTTGTTAGCCTGCAGTGAAGAATTTGCATTTGATGACCATGTTCCCCTGTCACTTCACATACAATTAGTTTATTTTGGAGGATCATCAGATACAAATTTTGTTACATGTTAGCAGCATTGCCAAGCTCTAGGATTCAAAAATCATGAGCTAGTTTATTCTACATGGCAAAACGATTAGTGAGAGAAAATGCAACAACAACAACAACCCAACAAATGCTCTCAATATTTATTCTGTTGTCTCCTCTCTATGAGGCCTTCAACAATGCCGTGGTTCAGTACCACCAACAGAACTAGTCTATTTATCTTCAGGGATGAGAGAGATCTCTGAAGTCTAATAACAAAAATATGGGCCTTGCTCTGTAGTATCCTTTACCTGTGTAAGGGGGGAATGCAGTGCGAGGCATTTACAGACAGAGCCGGTCTGAATAGTCTTTGCTACTGCAGAAATACGAAGAGTAGCACCTAGGAACCTCCACCAATGTATGACTATATTTATAGAATCACCATTAGGGGGAGCTCTGTAATAGACTTAATGCCAGTGTTCTACAACTTCCTCACCTTAAAAACCACCTTCACTTTTTCTTGCTAGTAGTAAACAAATGGTGTTTAATATATTAGTCTTTATGGTACTTCCACCATCTTCTTCATCACCACCATTGAGACAGGCAGAGAGTGTGGTGGTGAAGTCTCCATACAGACCAATGCAGAACAGAATGAGCAGTGTCAGAATAAATGGGGTAAATTAAGTGGATTCTTGGACATGTGTTGCTGTGATTGGCTGTGTGATTCTGCTGTTTTCTTTGATAGTCTCTTTCAATTGCGGAGTCTTGCTATAAGTATTTTTGGCCCTTAAATGAGGTGCCATCTTGAAGAAACCTTTGATTTATCACCAAAATCTGTAGGTACAGAGGTCCTGCTGTGAATTTCTCAAGGAGCCACCCATTCAGCTGAAGTCCCCTCAGTTCTGAAATGTCCTCTACGAATCCTGTTATGTGAAAGAGAATGGGCTAAGGAATCACACCTAATGTGTATGATGTGATGCATCATGCCATATAGGATGTGACTTGGTACATCAGTCACAGAGCCAGCAGTCAGATGCATTCTTTTTTCATATAAGAAAGGCTTGTTCCTATTTTTAGAAAGATAGAGTGTTTTTTTGGCTACCTGTGAAGTGCAGAACTTTGTGATTTGGAAAGCTCTGTATGACCTACAAAGCTGCAATAAAGAATGAGGACCTGTAGCAACTTGGACTTACATTCTTGAATAAGATACAATGACGCATAACAACAAAACAGAGGGATAGGGTGATGTCTGTTTCGTGTGTCTGGGGGAATAAATCCCACACAGCTAGGCAAAATGCTGAGATGAACCAATATTTTAGTATATCATGAGTAGTTTGGAGTGATGGAAGTTGTCCCGTTTTTGTAAAGGATAACCAGGGAATAATTACTTAAGCAAAAGAAAATTTTACCCCAAAACTCAAACAACATCTTGGCACAGTAAAACCAAATTCATTGCTAAGATTAACCATTTTTAAGCTAAAATATTCTTCCGATTTTTAATTTGGCCTATTGTTCTTATAGATCAGACTAAGGGGAGCCTGGGAGTTAACTCTTCATACCTTTTTTGTGCTGACTTAAGGCACTTCTCAAGTACTTTCAAAAATTTACAAAACACTCCCTCCATTGCTCAAAGTATGATGCTAGTGAACTCTTGAGTTCTTTCCCAAAGAAACAGTAATTTCTGTACTACTGCTAGGTTCTCTAAAGAAGCTGCCTGGCAAAAAGTGTGTGAACAGTTCATGCAACATTGCTCTGACCCTCTGTGCAACAATGCCCACATTTTAAACAGCAAAAGTCATTCTCCTTTGTACCAGGAAGACATAGGGGGAACAGAGATACAATAGTGTGAATATTACCAGAATACCTTCTGAGAAAAACATTCTTATCGTGGTGGGGCTTCTAAGGGTTTGGATGGCCTTCACTCTATTTATCCTGGGACATCAAGGTCCTAACTAAGAAATACACTTCTATGAAACCCTACAAGAAGCTAGTTGCCTGAATCTTTAGCTTCTAAAATGTAAAAGCAGCATAAACTGTTCTCCCTGGTCTTTTTACTGGGACATGAACTGTTCCCAGTGTATAACTGCTTCATTTTGCTGATGTCTCTTCTGCTTTTTCTCGGGGCCATCATTACCTTCTGCACACTGCTTGCAAGGTTAGACCATGTGCTCCTTGGGGCTGGGACCCTGCCTTTCTCTATTTGTATTTCAGTTGCTAAGAGAGCCCATCGATGCCACACAAAAGCAGTGATGAGTATTACAAGAGTATTCAGGTACTTTTTGCATTGTGAAAGGAAGTTCAAGGCTGTTCTGGAATGCTCTTGGAGTCCATTCTCACCACAACTAAAATAATGAGAAGGGAGAGCAAAACAGAGGAGGGCCATGAACAGAGTTTTTTCCCTACTGTTGGAACCATGAACATGAAAGACAGGGGGAGTGATGGAGAGAGAGGAATGATGCAGTGAGAAAGAGCACGCCACAGGACACACTGCCTGCATATGTTACCATCACTGACCACTGAGGATGCATGCCAAGAAGTATTAAACAGGCATTAGGTCAAATGTTGAACCAGAAGCTAGAAGACATGAGAGAAGGATGTGGTGATGAAACCTTCAGGGGCAGTAGTGAATAGGTGAAGGCAACTCCAACTGAATTAGGATGTGCAGTAAGAGAGAGCTGAATACAGTAACCTGTTGAGATCTCTGTCATCAATTGCTGTTAGTAAGGATTTTGTGGCCAGCAGAAATGGGAGGGCATTTTGGAAGGTGCGTGATGCTCCTGCCAGAGCTAGTCCCTCACAATCCTGACTTTCAGAAGTATCTGCCTATAATCTTGCAAGGTAGGCATGACAATCTGTGAAAAACATCTGTCACAAATATATTTGCAAAATTCAGTAGCTATTAATTACAACAAAAAAGCAAAATAGCCTTCTGCCTCTGTCCAAAATACACCTGAGGGTTTTGAATATCTTTTTCTATTCCAATTCCAGATTCTTTTAGGAAGACCTCTGAAATGCTTGATTATAATTGATTGGTTCTTTATATACTTTCTCGTAAAGGGTTTCATGACTAAATGATCTTTAAAGTTAATAGAAATCCCAGTTCCTCCAAGTTTGTCCTGTTGCTGTCTGTTGCCAATCAAAAGCCTTGAATCCATGTTGATTTAGCTCCAACTATGAGAGAGAAATAGAACATTTTGAAGTTAAAATTTTTAAAAAATTAGCTTATCCCATGAGACAAGTGGCAAGTTGAATCTCAGAATATTTGTATCTTGGTCACCAACATAACTTCTGCAAACAGGACTCCAGAAGAAGACAGAAGATGGATTCAGGCTAGAATTTAGCTGCTGATAGAGTGCAAACTGCAAGAAGACTGCAACTTCAGAAAATTGTTATGGCAAACTGTCTTTTCTTCTTTGAGGAATGAGAAAGGATCAAAATATTACATAAATGTGATCAAGGTTGTCCAAGAAGTGAAGTACTCACTTTGAGGGGGAAAAAAATATTCAGCAAAATTCCTGTAGATCCTTTGAGTGGAAAATAAAGTTGCTGTGATGTCAACACCACCTGCTCTCCCCTGGGAGATTTCCACTTTACAGAATGGGCTAGAAGGTCCTTTTTTACATGTCCTTGTACTGTGTACAATAAATCTGGATTCATTTGTATGAAGACCACAAGACTCGTTCCAAAAATATAACAGCCTTTGAGGTAGTTATGGAAGCAATTCTGCAAAATTGTTTTAGACAAGATATACTAACCCAGTTAGAAGGATCCTTTCACTAGCTTTTGAAAGTATGGTCAGTGATTCTGTGAACATAAGTAATTAATTCAAAGAAAGCTGTGGCTAAACATCTTTATTTTTGTGGAATGTGACATGACATTTTTGTGGGATTCATAGTTGGTCTAAGTCTCACGTTCCATACTGCATGCAATCGGTTTTCTTTTGCATATTATTTGCAAATGGCATAACTTTTACGTGTAGACATTCTTAAAAATTCACCAGTACTAACATTCCTTCTAGGCAGTAAAAATCACAAATAATTCCAATCGCAGTTGTCTCATCAACGTTGGTTTAAAAGTCAGTACTTTGTACAGGCAGTATAAAAACTGTTTCTAGGAACATTTTTGTAGAGATGAATTTATAAACTTCTCTAACTAATCACTCAAAGACTTCATTGTGTTTAACACATTTTTGGAAAAGTCCATCAAAACATGTGAAACAATATTGGAGAGAATTTGAAAACTTCCAATCTGATCCATGAGTAACATTTACTTTATTCTTTCCTATCAAATTTTAAATAATTAGAGATTTCAGAAAATACTAGCCAAGCTCTGGATAATGCCTTATAGTGATTAATCCACTGAATATAGTTACTTGTTTTATTTAACTAATTGGAAATGCAGAAATTTCTCATAGTTCCACAGCACTGCTTCTTCTAATGTCTAAAATCACCCTGTTCACTGGTATGCTTTTAAAGACAATCATGGTTGTAATAAACGTAATAAACTTGCCAGCAACCTTCTGTTCTGTTGGTAGAAATATATCCTCTTTGACCAAGCAGGCAGTCCCATTCATTTTTAACTTAGAATGTCAGATTGTCAGGATATTGTGGGCTGGGAAGAATATATTTTCCATGTAAATATTATTTTTATACCACAGTGTTTACTGCTTGAAAAAAATAATGCAAAAACATTTCACAAAATGGAATTTCAAAGTTTTGTCTTCTCTATTCCTTGTGTGTGTGTGAAGCAAAAAGCCTATGTTCCTGCTTTCCATCTCATTGCACCCTCAGTCAGGGTAAATAAATCAAGAAAACTTTGAAAGTCAGCAAAGCTTTAGAGGAGATAGCTGTTGTATTACATTTTTTGGTATATGCAGGAAGTGGGATCCTGAGTTAAAGAATTGTTTGATGTGTGATCTCTGTGTGGCTGTTCTCTGTCTTTTAAGGATTTCATAGAGGAGAATTGCGAATAATCTGGCAGGGTGGAGAGATGTCAAACGTGGCTTTCTGCTTCATTATGATCAGAAAAGTTTGATGTGTTATTGCTTGGATTTATACAGGATTTGCTGGGAAGTGAGGTGTCTACTGGGCTATTCACCCTGCCAAAGGCACAAGACCAGAGGGCTCTCAAATCTTGTTGGGCATGGTTGTCTGAAAATAACTTTCCTTCATTCTTGGACTTTTGCAAGCATGTTTCTAACTTCCAGTAAAAAAAAGTCCAGGGCTGTGCAGTACCAAGGACCTCACTCACTCATACTTACTTTCATTGAAAAATACGCTGCTGAGCAAGCAGTCTCGTAAAAAACCACTAGAATGAAATCTCTTTCTAAGAAAAAAGTCTGGACGTGAATGGATAGAGGTATTGATAAAGACAGACTGCTAGAAGCCAGGTCTGGAGTGATTTTGACATTGCTTTAATTTCCTGTCCTGGCCTGAACAGTCTCTCCCTTTTCTTTCTCTTCTTCTTTTGTCCCAAATATCTCACATACATGGATTTTATATCAATGTAATTGACTTTGGTGGCCTAAGCCCCTTGAAGTCTGTAAATTTTGCTTAAGATTCATGAGATTGCAAGTAAGATTAGAAACTAGATTTGAGAATAGCATATATCGTGCAGAGATATGAATGGATTCATTTCTCAAGAAAATTAGATGGATGAATTGAAAATGTTTTCTTCTTCTGCTACACTAATAGAGAAAGGGGGTTGGTATGCTCATTCAGAATTATGGTCTCTGAATCAAATCTGTAATATATTTTTCAATACATGATAATTTTATCTGTCATCACTATCAAATAGCTTTAATGTCATTCACTTAACATCATTCAAGAAACAACTTAACTAACGTCTCCGACAGAGAATTCATCTTCTGTTATTTCTCCAGCTGTATTTTCCTTCTTACAATCCCCCAAATGATTCTAGCATTGACTCCTCCTACTAAATCACACTATCCAAACAATTTAAATTAGTATGTCATGAGACTGGAGTTGTTTTGTGTTTGACCTAATTATTAAAATTATTTTCTGAGAACTAATGGAATAATTACCCTTATAATTAGTAAAATAAAGAACCTGTAACTGCTCAGGCTGGAAGCAGCTGATATGATCAAGCTTTAAACTGAAAAAATCCAAAATTTTCTTGCCCATCGTCTATAGCTCTGTACGTTTCAAAGGGAAGGCTGATACATGCCTGCAATGACTATGTTTAAACAATTAAATCTTGTCTCCACCTTAGCATTTGGTTCATTACTCACTGATGAACCTTTGTCCCTACTTGCCTGTTACTGGGAAAACATACAGCACGTCTGCTACAGATACCAAAACATACCTGCCGCGACACTAGCGATACTGCCCTGTGGTAAAACAGGTATAGTAGGCTAAGTGAAACTGGAAAAAGGGCTTGAGTTAGAGGCTGACCTTCACCAGGCAGAGCTCCAAGCAGGCAGCCTGGGGCTGCTGCCTGCAGAGCTCGCTGCCCAACAGAGCCTTTGGGCATCCACATTAGGCAACTCTTCCCAGCTGCACAAATTGCAGTCACCAATATGCTAAATGGCTACAATGGGAGCAGAGAGGCTAACGCTGGGATTGGGTGGGTTAAATATCTTTACTGGCTAACATTTTCTCTCATCCTTTCTTCTCGCACTTCCTACACGGTCAGAGGGAGAAGGCTGCACACCTTGCTGATGCCTGCTGGGACCTTCTTGCATGAGCATACCACAGGATATGTGGTCTGGAATATGATCTATGTATTAGAGTGCACATTATGCCCTTTTGCACAATTTCCCTCCTGAGAAAATATATCCCTGCTGTAATTGTTTGGCTGGTTCAACTATGAATGGCATAGGCATGTTTGTCTCTCAGATTAGATGGATCTGCTGGGGAAAAACACATTTCCATTTTAGTTACTGCGTATTACACCCATTCCAGAAGACCTTTCTTGTTTATTCCTAGTATAATGCAATATGCAGACTTCTTTATTATTGGATGAACAGTGGAAACACCTTCTGGGTGGATTGCATTTCTAGCCTATTTATTTTGTTAAGCAACCAGTCACTGTATAGCTCTAGTTTTATAGAGGTATCTCTCATTTGATGCTAAAGTTCCTGAGAGCTTTAAGTGGATAGCATTGTGTTTTGCAGCAATTTTCTCTTGATTTGCAGCCCTGAAATGCCAGAAAATGTATTTTGAATATTCAGTTCTATTTTAGCACGAAAGAAGAAGACCAAGCCATTTCATCAGTGTTCAATTACAGTAAATGGAATATATAACGGAATATCTGCTCATAAAGATTTTACTGTGTTAATATTTTGGGCTCAATATTTACTTTTCATGTACATCTTTGATTTGAACACATGTGACCGGACAAATCCATAATGAATAACACAGAATTATGCTGTGCCCTACAAAAGTATTCTGCACATCTTGATTTGTACATAAATTATTCAAGTGTCAGCAGCAGAGGTTGCGACACCATGAAAAAAGGGTATAAATTTATACACATGGAGTTACTGAGTGCCTTGTTTGCTTCAGTCTTCACTGCTAAGGCTGGCCCTTGGGAATCCCAGATCACGTTAGAGATCACTTAAGGAAACTGGACACGCAAAAATCCATGGGCCCCAATGGGGTGCACCCACAAATGCTGAGGGATCTGGCGGATGTCATTGCTAAGCTCCAGCATCTTTGAAAGGTCAAGGGGAACAGGAGAAGTGCTTCAGGACTGCAGGAAAGCCAGTGTCACTCCAGTCTTCAAAAAGGGCAAGAAGGAGGACCCAGGGAACTACAGGCCGGTCAGCCTCACCTCCATCTCTGGAAAGGTGGTGGAACAGCTCTTTCTGGATTCCATCATTAAGCAAGTGGAGGAAAAGGTTATCAGGAGTAGTCAGCATGCATTCACCATGGGGAAATCGTGCTTGATCAATCTGATAGCCTACTGTGATGGTATAACTGGCTGGGTAGATGAGGGGAGAGCAGTGGATGTTGTCCAACTTGACTTCAGCAAGGCTTTCGACACTGTCTCCCATAATATCCTCACAGGCAAGCTCAGGAAGTGTGGGCTGGATGAGTGGTTGGTGAGGTGGATTGAGAACTGGCTGAATGGCAGAACTCAGAGGGTTGTCATCAGTGGCACTGAGTCTAGTCGGAGACCTGAAGCTAGGGGTGTTCCCCAGGGGTCAGTACTCAGCCCACTCTTGTTCAACTTCTTCATCAGTGAGCTGGATGAAGGGACAGAGTGTACCGTCAGCAATTTGCTGATGAAACAAAGCTGGGAGGGGTGACTGATACACTGGAAGGCCGTGCTGCCATTCAGCAAGACCTGGAAGGGCTAAACAAATGGGCGGTGAGGAATCTGATGAAGTCCAACAAGGGCAAGTGCAGGGTCCTGCACCTGGGGAGGAATAACCTCATGCACCAGTACAGGCTTGGGGCAGACCTGCTGAAGAGCTGCTCTGCAGAGCAGGACCTGTGAGTGCTGGTGGACGACAAGTTAGCCATGAGCCAGCAGTATGCCCTGGTTCCCAAGAAGGCCGATGGTATCCTGGGGTGCGTTAAGAATAGTGTGAAACATAGGAAGTTCCAGCTCCACATGAGAAAGAACGTCTTTACTTTCAGGGTGACAGAGTACTGGAACAGGCTGCCCAGAGGTACTGTGGAAGCTCCTTCTCTAGAGGTATTCAAAACCTGCCTGGACATGGTCTGGTGCAACCTGGTCTAGGTGAACGTGCTTTAGCAGGGCGGTTGGACCAGATGATCTCCAGAGGTCCCTTCCAACCCCATCACCATCCTGTGATTCTATGATTCTGTGATATTCCCCAAACAAGAGAGTGAAAATTCTGTAAATACATTGTCTTTTCTGTTAATAATACAGAAACAATTTCCCAAAAGGGTGTATATAACTCAAAATAGGCTAGGATCCTCCTAAATGCACAATACAGCTTTTTCTTCTGTAGCTGATTTCAGTCAAATGTAAAAAGACTGACAGAAAGCAAAATGAAAGCCGTGTGCAGAATGAGATGTTTTACCCACATTATCATTTAAAGGAAGAATAAATAACGAACGTACAAAAAAGTTGCTAATTTGCATTTTCTTTTCATACTGGTGTTTTGAATAAGGCATAAAAGTAAGTGCTTCTCAAAATTCAAATTACAAGGAAATTGTTACCCTAATTAATTGAAATACTTTCTACATCCAAACTCTGCAAAAGATGTTGAGGCTTGCATCATCGTAAACAGAAGTGAAATTCTTTTAGACACAAAAGTTACAAAAGGCTGCCACGAGGCTGAACAAAGGTGAGAGCGTCCAGACTATTTAAAGGTATCAGTGTTTCAACAGTTCAGGCAAGGTAGGTGGTTCTCCACCACAGACCAGGCAGTAGCTGGAAGAGCAACGAGCATCCACGTTTCCTGCCTTTGCAGGATCTGTGCTGCCATCGCAAGAGCAATCTGGCAGAAAGAACTGTTTATGTTTGGTGCTAATGGGTCGTCTTTTGCTGTGGGGACACAGATCTTGACCATATGTGACTACTAAAATTTGCCTTTGGTGCTTTTTGTAAAGATGGAAAGCTATGGAAAAATGTGCACAAATATAGCTCCCTGATCTGTACTGTGGAATTCCATTAATTTTATCCTTTATTGTAAAATGGTTCATTTCTGAGATGAGGACAGGCCATTCACACAATGGCCTGAATCCAGCCATTGTGAGGCTGGTATCTCTACTGCATTTTCTTTAGTTCGCTGGGTATATGACATACAAATATGGGAAATGGAAAATGTGGCTGAAATAAATACTAGATTTCTATGCACTGTGAAATCTGTATGTTTTAGAAACAAGTTAAAATAGAGACATGTCTGAAAAGAAGACCTTTGTCCTATTTGCTGTTGTGCTTAACACCCTGGCCTTGGGTGTTTTTTGCTGTTTTAAGCTACATTAAAATTCTTTCTAAATCCTTAATCATACAATACAGTTGTAAACTTAAAAAGTATCAGTTTTATTTCATATTGTCATGTATTGTTAAAAATGACCATTGTTATTAGGTGTTGGATTGTAATGCATAACAGGGCCCAAGGAGAATACACTTGGGACTTTAGTACAGCATTAGCTTATCAGAGACATGCACAGCTGTTTTCACTAGAAAGGTAGCCCTTAATCCAGGCGTGGAAATAGAACTTAATAAGCAAAATAAAACAAAAACTACAGCATTCTCATTTTTTAAACAAAATCCAGGTAGCCTTTTCAAGAGGCCATCAAAGATACAGATACTCAACTACAATTGAACTTTAGACTTTTAATTAAGATCAGTCTTACTGATTGCAGTAATAAAGAAAAAGGAAGACAAACCACTTAAACAACAGTGCTTCCGCCTTCCAATTGGAGTAATAAATACATATAAACAGCATATTAAAACTGCGGATACTAGAGATGTGCTGATGTCAGATAGTGTTTCAGACCTACTCCTTTGAGGACTTGCCGGGGAGGTTAGGAAATCTGCCACTGCCCACCCTGCTCCATGCCACCTCCACTCTCTGCTCCAGGCTATACATGACCAGGAATACGTACCTTGACTGAATAAGGTGCATCACTGTTTTTTCCCAAAAGACTTGTGGTTTTAATCTTTAAACAAGTTTTATGTGATTGTTATACTAAAAGCATGTAGGAACCATGCTTTTGAGGTTCACCAGTAATAAGAAGGATTAAGTAAGATTTTGTAAGTAGGATAATAATGTTTGTTTTACATGGTTCCTTTACAGCATCTTTCTTTTGACATCTGAACACTTCCAATGATTTAAAATGGATCTCATATTTCCTTTCCTTCCTATCCTCTTTCATTTTCAACAAAGAACTCTCCTGTTGTTTCCATTCCTGTTTCACTCTGTGTGTGAGGGAGTGGAAATGCCCTGTGCCTCAAACCTGTCAGAATAGCTCATGTTATCAAAAGGAGTTTGACATTTTGATTCCAAAGTGACTGCGTCTCCAGTCACGTCTTGCAGGAGAGAGGCCCATTTTTGGTGACCATCTCCTGCACATCCCCAGCACCCAGGGTATTCCTTCTGTTCCTCTAAAACTGAATTTAGAACTGCTCTCCTGTGAGAATATAGTTACAAAAAGGAGAGCTACCCCAGCTGCCCTGAGCCACCCACAAGGAAAGTTTTAGTATCTGACTCAGTTATGCTTCCAGTTTCCCATGCATGACCCTGTTAGGTAAAAGAGAGACATCATGACCTACGTGATACAGGAGCACCACTTGCCTCCAAGGGAGGGAAGAGCTGCACAGAGCTGCTGATACTAGCAAAGTGTGGTAGGGCTAGGTGGGCTGGAGAGAAGAGCTGCAGAGAACTACTGACAGCTCTACTTCTAGGTGTTATTCATGAGAAATTCAGTGGTGGATTGAGATATGGTGCACCTTATTTCTACTCAATGAAATCCAATGAGTAGTAGTTAATGTTTTAAACTCGGTAGCTTGGATCCTCTTCAGGCTACAGGTTAGAATTCCAGAAGTTATCAAAGCAAAGTTTGCTGATTGTAAAAATATTCTGTTTCATAATCTCCAGGGAAGATATTGACTTTTTCCAAATGGAAAGTTTTGGTAATGGTAGAAGAGATTATTCAGAGCATCAGATAAACAACAGACCAAGAGGTAAAAAATGGAAGAGCTATCCACAAGTGAAAGGAAATGAAGATGATCTGGGCAGAAAGTGGGGCACAGTTCCATTATCCCCATCCTTTGGGCATGAAGGACTGTAGGTAGCAAAAGGTTACTCCTGCTGCTGTCTCACTGTTCAGCTTTCTCACTCAAATCATAATAGTTTCTTGGGTACTATGTCTCCTTTCCTCCTCCAGGAGGGTTGCCTAAAAGACTGACAGGGCAGAGATTTCATGGGAAGCTTGTTGGTTACTTAGAGCTTCCATGGGACTTGGAGAAGTGAAAGCCTCCAGATACAGCAGAGCATGTAGGATGAGTTTAGTATCGCCATGAATGGTTTCTGAGCATTTGTATCAAACACACCCTGGCAGATCTCATAAACTACAGCAGCCAGAGCAGCAGAATAGTTATCATATGGTTCTGAATGGGCGGGACTAGGAACAGAGGTTTTTGAATCTAACTTTTCCCTTATGCATTTTACTTTAGTTTTGCATACAGAAAATTATGTTAAAAAAGAGTATATGTAATTATAGATGTGTTTAATAAACACATAATGGAGATTTTTGCATAGTCAAGACACTTTCACCTCAATATTTAAAACACACTAAAAGTAAAATATGCTTCCAGTACTTCAAAACCTGCTGATTATCGAGTGTTTAAAATGTACCGTTCTCATTCATACAGATGGAGATTTGCATTAGCTGTCGTGTATTTAAAAATGTGCTTTCCTCTCAGCATCAGACAGGCTGCATAGATGGCTCTGACTGTACACAAGTTTGCCAGGAACTGAAGGTTTGCGCGGCTGAACTTTCCTCCCAATCTACGTGAAGAGCAAATCCCATCTTCCCAATGGAAGCATCAGGCAGAAATTCCACAAGCACAAACTCACAAATACCCTGTGCAGAAATAATCCACAGAGAAGGCTGTTTTGCTCTTACTGCATTCTTAGCTGGTCAATCACAATAATGCCAAAGATTTCTTGCCAACTCTCACACGCTTCTCTGACACAGCTTCTTTCACATTCTTACTTATTTTCCTCTTATCTGCTATCTAAAAAGCCTTAAGGAAACTCACAGAGGGGAAAAATCCCCTCTGTATTTATTTAAATAACGTTAAAGCAAGGGTGCATAATGCCAAGTCTGGACTGCCACATAAGCAAGGCAAGTGACTATTTAAGGCCTCAGGGGAAGCTGAGTTCTTCAATTTAGTTCCCAGTTCTCTTATGGCGTCTCTCCCAAACTCACTGTGATTTACCCCTCTTTTTCTAGTTCCTCAGAAGTTCTTTGCCACAGTACCAGAGGATCAGAGAGAGGTCTAATTAAATGTATATTTTAAACATAATTTTACAGACATGTTCATTAATTTTTAATTATTATTCCAAGTAGCAGCTGAATTATCCTCAACTACTTTCCATCTTATGATCATTCCACACTTTGTAGACCTTTGCTGTGAGCCTGGCAGAATAAAAGTGTCAGTTCTGAAGGTTTCTTCTGTTGATTTGAGACTGGATTGCCTTTATTCAGTTTCCTATTACATCAGAAACAGTCCTGTGTGACCTGTGGTGTAAACCTGATTTGACCTGGCATGAGAGCTCTTGGGAACCACCTCTGGTGGTCAGAGCTCTTCCTCCTGCCCCTTGCAAGTGCCAGTGGTCTGATTTCAGGTATTTGTCCACCTTGGCCATCCTGCCTCTCAGACTGAGGCAGCAGAGAAAACTCAGTCAAGTGTGGTGTCTGACGTGGCTGCAGTGCGTCCACTGAGGTGCATTCCAGGATGGTGGAGCACTCCCATACAATGATGAAGAGGATAGAATGGATGGGCCCAAAAGACCAGGAGATGTGGTCATTACAGTATATAAGCCATGCACACAAGGCTCTAAGCGCCATCAATTCTTGCTCCTGGAACGAATGACCCCTTCAGGGAACGATGCTGTAGAGGAGGGATATGAAGTGTGCAAGGTCTGGGCTGGCCAGGACATGGGCTCTTAATACTGATGGATTTGTAACAGTAATGTATGCCTGTTTTCTTGCCAGCTCTGCAGAGTGCCAGAATTTGGCCCTAAACATTTAATGAAACCATTGAGATTTATAATCAGAATAAGCAGAAAAGAAAATAGGAAAGGGAGGAGGGAAGAGGAAGAGAGAAAACTGTACAAAAGGGATCTGATTTAGCCAGTGATAATTACTGATATTGTTCCTCTCCAAGTCAGGATCACACTTCAAAATAAAAAGTGGAAGATAATTTTGTTAATAATTTTAATCAGCTTCCTTTTCATGAAAGATCAGAGAACACTAATAGACAGTTTTCTGAAAGACAGATGATTTGTAACACCATCAACTCAATAACTGAAACAAGGGACCTATTCTCTCTCCTGTCTGTCTGAAGTAACTGGTTCCTCCAGAGAAGGAACAATAGACAGAGATTGAAAAGCCTTGATTTGACCTAAATGAAAGATATTCTTCACTAGCAGATGCTTTATCCTGTAGTTTATTTTTCTTTTTCTCCCCAATGGGCTTTTACAACCATGTTGTCCTGTTTGTTTTCAGTCTTTGTTTCCTTTCCCGATACCAGGTTGAAGCCTGACTGGCTTAAGCAGTTTAGGGTATTCTCTGAGACGAATTTGCCCAGGTTTCCTTGGCAACAGGAACCGCAAGAAGCTCAGTAAGGCACATTTCTGAGCAAGGATTTTTGTTTTCGTTTTAGCTGTTCTTGCATAGACATCAAGGAGAGAGGAGCTTGTTAGGTTCAGATTAATCAGGTAAAGTGCAGTGGAAGGACAGGGGTAGTATTTGGCTCATTTCTGAATCTGACAAACGACATGAAGCTGATGTTTGTCTCCAAGTATCAATAATCTTTATACCTAACAAGATTTGAAAAAAGAGTAATTACAGTGTGATCCACATGATTTAATTCAACTTTTATATAGGAACTAATGCCTCCTATCTTTAAAGGCTACATGCCTTATATTAGTGGGCCTTTCTACATAATTGCTTCCTACCACTGTTTTCTTTTATTGAGGGAAGTCATGCAATGCCACTGCAGATGTGCTACCAGCTTGGAGTAAACATGGTACTCTAAATCATGCGTAGTACAATAAATCATATGCCTGCCATTATTTTAATGCTTTGCAAATCTTTGCATTTGTTTTTCTCTGGAGTTGGAGGAAACACAGTAGGAAGCAATGTTGTGAAATTCTGAAGAATTTCATTGTCAGTAGAGCTGTGTGAGAAGTTACCCTCCTCCTCTTTCTGAATAATTCAGTACAGAAGGAAATATTTTGTTTAAATTTTGTTAAGAAAGAGTTTTCATTGAAAACCTAAATGTTCAATTTTCTCACTAAAAGTCGCAGAGTGAAAAACATTTTTCTTTTCTTTGACATCATTTTTCAATGCCGACCCCTTGGTAACCACCCCACCCCACCCCCACCCCCAAATTAAAAAGCAAAATAATCAATCAATCAATTGTAGCTTTTATTTGTAAAAAGGGTTCCCCCTCTCTGTCACTGCCACTGCAAGCACAGTTATTTCTCCATTTTCTGCTATAGCAAATTTTAGAAAGCAGTGTTATTTTAGTTACTGAGTGCAGTATGGAATATTAGCTGCTATTCTCCTCTCTCAGCCACGTGCAGGTTCCAATAGATAATCCTTTTTTTTTTTTAAATTGAAAAATTTCTGAAACAAAATCCTTTTATGCAAACCTTTCGCCACTGGTGCCAGCCAGAGACAGGTTTTTTTTTATTTGTATTAAAAGCATGAGCAAAATTTCATCCATCTTTCTGAGACTTTCAGAGTTTACAAGCAGAACCACCCAAGCTTTTCCTTTAAATTCTCATCAGACCTATTTTATGTGACACTGAGGCAAGACTTTGGTTTTGTAGAACACAGTCTGTGCTTTTCCATTTTGTTGTGCAAGGACTGGGAGACAAAATGTCTATTCCTTCTTGGGTCCTCAGTGAAACCTGATTGTTTTCACCTAGTTTGAATTTTTTTAACATTTTAAGAGGCTTACTAATGTAATCTTATCATAAAACTGGGAACTCTGGTGAATGGGTTAACAGTCTCTCAGTGCCTTGAGGAGTGTCCCACCACGGATTGTGCTTCAGAGAACATGCTGCTTCCTGGCATCCTTAGTCCTGCTATGGATATGGAGAGATGGGCTTCATCATTATTAGGAGACACTGCACCATGAATTTAGAGTGTGGCTAATAATAGCAGGCAATTACAGTTATATAATTTTTATTTTTCTATCTATTTTTCCAGCAATCATTTATCCAAAGGCAAAAAATTTGCATATTTTTTAGCTGCTCAGACATAACTTGATTATCACTCATTCAGCAGTAGAGATCACTTAGATGATGCCCAGATGCATATATATTGAAAATGTTTTTATTACGTTTCAGATCCCTGCCCTGGTAGTTTTTGCTGGACTTAAAAACTGAACTGCCTCAGGTTCAGAGCCTCATATATCCTATTAAGGACACTCAGCTAAAGAGAATACTTCTCGCTGACACAGGGGCTTAACAGATTAATGAATTTGTCTGTAATACCTTCTCCTTCTAAGGGCCAGTTCAAGTTTTGCTGCAGTTACTTTGATTAGCACTATCATCTCCTCTGGTGCTGAGCCAGGCAATTCTGTATATCGACTGTGCTGGCATTTCTTACTGCTGTGAGAGAAGCAGAGAAAAAATCCTGCGCTATAAACTTTGTATCGATCCAAAAGTAAAACTGTAAACATAGCCAAAAGATCTGTATTCTGAAAGGAAAACTTGGGTTGTTAATGGTGTGGAACAACTGATGTTGTATCCAGCCCATCTTTCTTCCTTCCTTTAAATATATAACATTGCGAGTGTAAGTTGTTGAATATACTTTATATCAGCAATAGTCCTCCAAAACTCAGTCATTTCGTGGCATTATTGATATTATAATCCACTGTGGTTTCTCTTATTAACTGCTGTCTGTTTACCCCAAGCTGTTAATCAGAGAGCTATCCATTAAGTGCTGGCTGATTTCTCTAGGATCATTGCTAACATTTCTGCTGCAGTCAGAAGGACTTGTCTGGCTTAGCTCAGCAATAAGGAAGTCTGTAGCTGAATGCTCTTGCATGCAAGTGTCACTGCAACTGATGTGAATTAATTTGAAAGGCAAAATCTAATATAGAAAACAGTACATTAACCCCATCTCCAATTCAATACCTAAATATTGGAAAGGAAAACAGGATTCTAGAGCACCCAGCTCTGATTGTGACTGACCTACTCACAATTATAAATGGCAAGCTGGGAGATAAAACATCCCATTCTGCCTTACATGAATTGTCATCTTTGATTAAAGAAGTTCTGTGTCACGGATGACATTTCTCAGAGAAATGTCTCTCTGAGTCTTGGAGAGGGAAGAGAGAGGAAGAGTGGAAGCAGTGTTTTGGCTGTCTATTTGCTGTTTCCCCTACATAGATTTAAGTGGTCAGTGTTGCAGCATTTAGAGACTGGCCCAAGAAATTCTCTTGGGCATTAGCTGATTTTAGCTCCAAGGACAGGATTTTGTGAAAGCTTTAAGCAGACTTTCACTCAGGAGGTAGTGTGTGCCTTGTACTGTCTCTCTGAAAGGCACTCATTCTGCTTCTGAGAGCGGGATGTTAGTGACAGATTTTGTATTTAGTTGCTGGGAGGTAATGTACTGTTATCCCCATTTTACAGATGGATTTTGGGCTGTAAGAAGCAGCATTCCATAAAACATTTTCATGCCAAGAGTTCTGTTAAGCAACATTTCAGGAGTCTAAATTCAGTAGCGTTTTTTAGGAAACCTTGTTTCAAGTGTGGAGACATCTCCAACATCTTTGGCATATAAAATTTCATGCAAAAACTGTGCTCCTGGTCATGTTGGGTCAGGTCTTTACCTTTATTGCAGTGATTGTTTACCTCCTGCCAGAGGCTGTTTGAAGTTCAGAAAAGAAAAATCTTTGTATTTTAGTTGTCTGTGGAGCTCACAGTGTTGGATGTGCTCAGAACAAGCCTGACATACTCAAGTTGGGTGAGGCAGTGGTGGTACCTGCTGTCACATCATGAAGTAGTGATTTGATGAGTCATCTGCAAACTCAGTTCCCTGGAGTGTGCTTGGCCTGAAGGGGCCTCCAGACACATCACCCATGACACCACCTCCCCCTAGCAAGGCTGCCCTCAGTTCAGGTAAGATATAGCCCACCCCTTCTGTTGAACATGGGCCTCCATGCAGGAATGCATTAGACAGGAGGCTAGAAAACTAACACATGAGGAGAACCTGCCCCCTTCTGAGTGCTTGGGGCAACCAAGGAGATCTCAGGCGTTTTTTTCTTCTAGTTTACTCCTCTTACATAAAAAGAAAAGGGAACTCCGGAAGCAGCAAGTGCTGTTTTCATGGTGGTACAGACCTGCAGCCTCAGCTGGGAGGTTAAGCTCCTACAGGGAATAGATTCAGACATCCCTTACTCTCTGACATTGCCCTTTGAGTGGTCTAGGTATGCCAGCATTGAGAATGCAGGCTGGTGCGCATCTGGTCTCTCCTAAAAGGCATGCGACTCTTCAGTACAACATAAAGGAACAAGGTAAATACTGCTGCCTGGGAGTAGGCATCTGACCTTCACCATCCTGAAGGATAGTTGAGGTGGGAGGGAGGGAAGTAGGGGAAAGTGGATTATTCATCACACAGCTCCATCCTATTGCCTAAGGACCTTCAGCAACATCATTTCATCAACAGAGCTGTCTTCATGTGTGTGTATTTGACACCCAAGTCTGTTTGTACTTGAGCATGTGAGGCACGTGAAGATCCCATAGGTGTGCTCAGAGCATGACTGACAGTGTGGAGTAAAAAGTTAAAAAGAGCAGTCATAGTCTCTCCTAAGATACAAAATACCACTCAAGACCCTTCATGTTCTTTACTTTCAGAAAGTAGAGCAGTCTACCAAAACCCAGAAATGCAAGTTATTTCTTCCAGTAAAGGAATTCCAAACTCATCTTCAGACTTGATAGGTGAGTAGTCACTAAGTGAGCTCCTCCATGACCAGCTGTAGCTTAAAGCGAGTGAGGATGCCGGTGCCTCTAAGCCCAGAAGACCAATCAGGGCTATGAATCTAAACCTTCAAAGGTATACGTGTCTTAAGTGTCTTGGTTGTTCCCACCTTCCATGGCTTTCTGGTGTCCGTCAACTCCCACTCTCAGGTGACAAACTCCCTCCACTGAGTAGGACTGTAAGAAAACCTAGCTTTGCCAACTCATGCTCAATTCCCAGGTTACCTCCTGGATCTGCTTCTAAGTGAGCTGTCAGCATTCACAAAACAAATAAAGGTATTTTAAGGAACCATCCCCAGGTGCCCTCTTGTCTCCGAATCCTTCTTTTTCCTTATTATTAATTGAAACAGAAAAAAAAACAACACAAAAAAATAAAAACCTGAGTTGTATCTGCATTAAACATGAAGGAAAATCTTTCATTTCATCAGCCAATCAATGTCACTAGCATTTTCTTTTAGAAATTAGTCGAGTCAGCATCTGGAACAAGATCATGGAAGGTAGCAGAATATGATTGTGGCCTCTGAAGTAAGAAACTCCACTGGGAGGCACCTTGACTCATTCCCAGAAGTGATGTGATTGATGCCAGTGTAAGGCCATACTCTTTCCATGCTTTGAATAAGAGATGGCTGGACTTTTAAGAGCATGGAGCCTTGGTCTAACTTTGCTCCAGCTGAAGTCAAACAGCACTCATACTTTGTAGTGCTGTTAGGTGATACCGTGTTTGCAGCAAAGGAGCACAAGGGTGATTAAGGGATGGGAACATCTGTCATATGAGGAGAGGCTGAAAGAGCAAGGACTGTACAGCATCGAGAAAAGAAGGCTCAGGGGATTTTACCATTATGTATAAACACCTGAAGGGCTGGGAGGGTGGGTTAAAGACTGAGCCAAGCTCTTTTCAGTGGTGCTCAGTGACAGGCCAGGAAGTAATTTGGCACAGCTGAGAAAACAAGAAATTCTATTTAAATGTAAGAAAGATCTTGCTGTGAGGGTGGTTGAACACAGGAACAGGCTGCCCAGAGAGATTATGGAGGTATTTAAAAGCCATCTGGACGTGGTCCATGAGCACCCTGCTCTAGCTCAGGCTGCTCTGAGTAGTGGGATTGGACTAGGTGATCTCCAGAGGTGCTTACAAGCCTCAAAGATTCTATAATTCTATTGTATAAAAGTATGATTCTATGATATAAATTCTTACTGTCAATTATTTTACAAGATATTGTATGCTATATCACAATAAAGCATGTAAAGATAGTTTTTCTCCTTAAGACGACTCTTCTATTTGTATATGCTTCATTGACAGTTACATTTTATTTAATTATATTTATCTTCTTATACACAGTTGGATATTTATACATATATAAACATTCAAAAATGCAACATAAAATTAGACCCAGCTAGTAAAAAAGTTCTTTAAATTTTTTGATGTTCTTCTTTCACCAGTCTTTTAAAACCAGAATTTCAAACAAACAAAGCATGAAGTTCCCCTTCTAAGGAACTGTTCTTTTATGCTTCATCTGCTTTTCTTCTTTCTTCATCTTAACCTTCATCTGACTTCCTCCCAGAGCTTTGACTTCCACGGCCTGCGTTTTCTTGATTCACCTTTCAGTTTCACCTTCTTGACTGGACTACTACATTTACCCAGTTGTAGACTTTACTGAAGAATTGGGATTATAGCAGACAATATTTAATCACAGCAGGATTAGAGGAGAAAGTAAACACATTTTTTTGGTTTCAGAAGTGAAAAATGGCAGGGAACCAAACTAATGACTATTCTGTTCAAAGAGCAAATCTTCAATCCTGGCACGTGTTTCAGGAAAGTAAAAGTGATCACTCTCCCGTTTCTCTAAATAAGAAGAGCAACTGTATCACAGAGGCAGTGTGAAAAACATCCCTCTATGTGCTTGGCCTTGTGCTGCTGCCAGTCTCAGAGGCTGTGTGGATCTCAGGGGTTTTGGCATTGCAGCTTCTCTTAAACTGGAAGCACACACAACTCCCTGGCAGCCTGTGCAGAAAGAGAGAGAGATTTGATAAGGTGGGGGCTTTTTCCTGTACTTTTTTTCTTCCTTTTATAGGCAGGGGCAGTAAAGCCTTGAATAAACAGCTCAGAAAAAGGCCTATAGTGTATTGATGATCACAGAATAGTAGGGGCTGGAAGGGACCTCTGTGGGTCATCTAGTCCAACCCTCCCGCTGAAGCAGCGTCACCTAGAGCAGGCTGCACAGGATCTTGTCCAGGCGGGTCTTGAATATCTCCAGAGAAGGAGACTCCACAGCCTCCCTGGGCAGCCTGTTCCAGGGCTCCGTCACCCTCAGAGGGA
>Ga0065711_1034392_pt1 | contig 23857 bp, 9 predicted proteins | sample Hoacrofraction12_FD_59098 | JGI IMG/M metagenome (GOLD analysis project Ga0065711, IMG submission 59098) | Hoatzin crop microbial communities from Cojedes, Venezuela - Epithelial fraction 12 v2 (version 2) | ecosystem: Host-associated > Birds > Digestive system > Esophagus > Crop | place...
AAAAAAAAAAAAAAAAAAAAAAAGAGAAAAGGAGTCCCACTGATGTGGTAGGTACAAAATTGATACACAGTTTGCATAGTGATTGGTTTTTTTGCTTTTTTCTTGCTTTGCTATTATACCACCACATAATATTTTTGCCTCACTCTTTAATGACCTTTCTTTCTGAAATCATATCAGTGGAACAACACTACCAAAGTTTTTTGCGACATCTAGAAGGAACGTAGTTACTAGCTGTATGAATGGAGTTACCACCAGTATGCTTGACACTTTTTAAAATCAAGAACAAGAAATTCATCTAACTTTATATACCTGGAAAGAGAGGGTACTCCCCTCACCAATCACACTTGAAAGTACAGATCTTTACAGGTAGAGGTACATTCATTACTGTGGGTTTTGTTTCTTTTTCTTCCATTTGAATTCCATGGATTTTAACAGATTTACAGAGATGTGCAGATGAAATAATGCAGTGTTAAATCCAGCCAGTTAAAAAAAAAAGTACCTCTTGTGCTGTATTGACCAAAATAAATCTATAGTCACATTCTCATACTCTTTGCCAGACACTTTGTCTGTGTTTAATTTGTAAGCTTTTGAGGAAAGAAAATGTTACTATTTCTTTTTGTAAATTTACATAAACTGCACTCTTTAGTGCAAGATAAATAATGCATAAAATCTGTTCATGCTGTTTGAACAAGTCTGGGGAGACTTGCAAGAGAGTTAACAGTGCAGACTTAATAGCCCGGTCAGTCAAAGCACAGATTCCCAACAACCGAATCAGGTTGATTCCCAGCAATCACCAGCCATCGAAAGTGTTGTGATTTTGCATTGTCAGTTGGAAATTGATTTAATAGCATCCACTGAGCCCTAATCTCTTCCTTAATTGCTTGTGATTTATTTTTCAGGAAGGTGAACAGCTTTGGAAATATCTAAATTGCTCTGTTAAAGTATCTGGGTTTTTTCATCCAGTGGCATGGACTGACTGGGAATCCATGGATACTGGGCTTTTGTGTAACTTCCAGATAGATTTATTTATTAGCAATTCAGTATCAAAACAAATACAAAGACTTTTCTGCTTTGCTTTTCTTCATGTTTCTGTCCCCCAAAAGTGTGCAAACATATGTTTCCGAGAGAAAGAGGGAGACTGAGAAGTACTACCTCCAAGCAGTAAAAACTTGCTTCACTGGAGAGTCTAGTTCACATGAAGAAAAACATCTGGTCTGTGGTGGACATCTACATTTGAACTAGTTGCTTGGGTACTCTTTAACTGTGGGGGAAAAAAAAATGCTTTTAAAGAATGATTCATCTCATCATACTGCAGGTAGTTAAATTACATGAAATTAATTGTTCTTTAAGAGTATTTACTTCACTCTCTGGCGATGAAAGCAACTTTGTGCAGTTATCTCAGGTGAAGGCATCTACACTGAAGACATGTACAGCTTGGTTAGGTGAATCATTCCTTGAGGTTTTGGGTCTACTGGTAAATTAAGCAATGCCAGAGAATGTTCCTGGGTACTGGAATTCAGTCACCTGTAATATTCCATTATTTAAACAGTCCGTGGTGTGGTTTTGGTCTATTCCACTTATGACTCCACCAAACAATTCCTTGGCATGGTTTGGGAGCACACAAAGGCCAGCAGCCTTTCCTATCAGTCAATGTGAATGTAACCACCCTATCTTTGAAAGTAAAAGAGTTTAAAAATACAGATGCAGCCTGTTCCCTGCTAGCTGGCCTCAGTGCCAGAAAACTGTTCAAGAGATGTTTAATTTTCTAGTATAGATGTATTCTGAATATCTCAGTTTAAGAGTAATGGTAGGGGACAGTAAGCCTTCATAATGAAAGAAGTCATATATTTTCATCTATGAGTAAGCTACAGCACCTTAGTTTATCAGTTAATGGCAAACCTGTACACAAATGAAGCCAGGATGAGAAGTCTTCCCACAGTATACAGTGTGAACCACAGTGAAACATGCTCCTGAATAATGTGATACATTGGAAACACATATCGTAGCCTAAGTATCTGTGACTGCTCCAATTACTGCAGTACAGATTGTACCAGAGGGTCCTAATATAAGGAAAATCATAAGAACAACCAACCCACTTTTTTGGTGCAGTCAGTTTCCTATATTCGTCTGCCTCTTTTTCTTGTCTACATATTAAAATAGAAAAGTACATGAGCTCATGAGATATATTTTAATTAAACAGCTATAATATCATTCCTCTACTATGAAAAGGTGTTTGCCTTCGTGCACTTTAATAGCAGCTTATTATTCCCCATTGTAGCAAAACAGTATTTTAACCTAGAAGTATTTTTCTCTGATGTAACAAAGATTTTCATACGTGATATAGAATTACCTGCTTGGAAGCTAGACACGTACGTAAACTTTGCAGAGATGCCAGTATGGAGTAACTACACAGGTTTCCTCTCTATTCTCGATCTTGATTTGTGTGCTATTACAAATAATGTGAATATTAAGCTGAATGTCTTCTGAAAAACACAAAGTCTAAGAGTGGATCCAAATTCTGGGGTGAATTATTCCATGACAATGACATCTGCAAAGTGTATACTTTAATGTGAAACATACATCAAGTAAATAAATTATTCCTTTTAAATATATTACATTCCTTATATGGAGTAGTTACTATGCTCTCTGATTCCAGTGAAAAATTATGAAGTCAGTGAGAAATGAGAACAGACTGTTTGCAATTTTCTGAGATCATGAGAAACTGCTGAGCCAATAGGTAATTTCAACCCACTAGCTTATTTCTCAGTTAACACTCCTGTAAAATAAAGAATAAACAAGCTTTGCTCTGCCTGTTTCTTAATTAGCCATAACAAAACTTTGTGAAGTATGATACCTCACCAATTGAAGGTATCATGGTTGTAGGCAAGGGTCTGCCAACAACAATACGAAAAATTTCTGAACCTTGCCAAGACTGCTCCTCAGCAAGGCTGAGGCTTCTTCAAGTTATATGAACCATTTCCTGCAGTTGGGTTGGACCTCAACCTACAACATAATTTTTTAAAATTATTTACCATATTCTGGGTATCTTCTCTTAATAATACTTTCTTGGGGTAGTTTCTGGAAAACCTCAGGTAATTGGAGCTGGGTTCCACGTAGTAAGAGTTTTACTTCAGGGTCTCATGTTTCAGTAAATTCCAGCAGCTAGTTACACTGTGTACTGTAAACCGTAGTCCACTGATTTTCCACAAGCACCTGAGATGAAGGAAAAGTTTTCCATTACACCCCTCATGGACTTGCTGCCGGACGGTGGTTTGGATTACCCAAGTGAAAGAGTCAGATGCAGAAGAATTCATGCCCCTCGGTCAGCGGTCTACTGAGAGCAGGTGGACAGAGAGCAGGTGGGATATGGGGGAATGAGAAGAAAGGGGTGAACATGGCCTTTACTTCTTTATTTATTGGCTAGAGCGCCTGAACTAGCTCTGACAGGGAAGTAGTTCAGTGCTGACATAAGCCTGCAGTAAATTAGTGGCATTTGGGAGAAAATGGGAAACAGGAAAGGAATTGTGCCTGAGTATCTCAGAAATGCTCTGCCTCCCAAGACTTTTCTTGGGCAAGTGCCACTGAAGATGCCATTCTTTGTTCTGGAGAGGAGCTAAGCTAAAAGCTGACTCTCACTGAGTGCCTGCCAGCCTCAGGCAGGCGGGAGCTGCAGGGACACCTGGCCAAAGACATGCACGTGTGTCCATGGTTTTCACTGAGGCTTTTTTGCGAGGAGATTTCTGGAAATGTGGGTCTGTGTGTAATGTATATATAATAAATTTGTGTGTACAAATACGCAAATAATCTCCCTGATTGGACTCTTGAGGTCCTGCACGGCTGTAAATATTTCCTTTGACAGTCATGTTATTCTAAACGCACATTTGCCTTGCAACAAACGCAACACTCACTTGTAATCTAAACTTGAGTCTGAAATGCTCTGTTTTCTTAGATTAAACTCCTTTCTCTAGCTGCATCTATTTTAAGGGTCCAATCAAGCTTATGGTTGGCTCTCATGCTTCCTAAGGGTAATAAAAACTTGTGCAGAGCACATAGTTTGTGCAGCAATGAAAAAGAGCAGAAACCCTCTTAAATAGGAAGCTCAGTTACTGTGGCATGCACTGTGACACTTCTAAAGACACTTGGATGAAAATGATAAACTCCCTCTTAACAAAGAGACAGAGTAGCAAATGCTGGTGAGAAAATTTGCAAGTTAAGCTATGAAACATCAGTGTGAGGCCTCTCCAGACAAGTGACCATCTGTAATTTTTTGCAGAATCTCCTAGGTACAGTTTCCAAGCATTTTAGATTTTATGAAATGAAATGATTTGATGTGTGAAAGTAAGGCGACGGATAATCAGGCTCTGCATGTAGCTAAGAATGTGTCTTCCACTTTCAAAATCATGAGAACAAGTTGTGTGATGTGGTTGCTTTGAAGGTGCCTCATTTTTATTTTAGCTGGTTCTCTGAAAAACAGGAGTAATGACAAGCCTTCTCACACGGAGAACGAAGATATATAGTTCTTATTTTGGGATACTTTTCCTTGGTGGAAGGGACAGAAAGAAAGGATTTTAGAGAGGCGCAAAAAACAATGAACAGATAAAAAAGTATTAATTTCTGATTTAACTTTCGAGTCAAGATTTTTTTTATGGAAAGGAATGCTTATTTAAATTTCCAGGTGTAATATTGCAATGTGAGCTTTCTGCTGTCTACCTGAGATGAAAATTAATTTATGGGTTTATTCTTGGTAGTTCAGCATTGGAGACAGTCAATTAATTTTAATTTTTTAATAGTATTTTGGCATTCTTAAATCAAAGATTTATTCTCTACTCTGCATCCCAAAGCTACTCCCCACCTTCCTTAAAAAAAATATTCTTAAAAAAAAGAAAAAATAATTTCAAATTGTTTAATGCCATTTTCAAAAGAGCTTTGCTGAGTCAGTACTAGCTCCTTTCTCTGTTCTTCTTTTCCTCCTCTGAGATTTCAGTCTCCACTTTTTTCTGGTTTAGGTTATTTTTTAAATTAATTTTGTAAGAAGCACATATAAACTTTTTGTTATCGTTGTCTCTCTCTGTGTTACCATTGCAGCCACATTATCAGTGGTTGCTGAATTTGATTTTCATGATTCCCTTTTCTGTGATTCTGGATATATGACGTGAACTTTTTAATATTACTTGTTTAATACATTCCTTTCTAATCATACTAGTCCCAAAAACATGAGTAACACGACCAAGTCACGAAAATCAAATGTGCATCAGTGAGTCTGGGTGATTATTTCTCTCAACACTTCCCAACACACAAATGCTTTTGTGAAGAAGAGCAGCCTTGGTTTATATCTTCAAAGGAATTATGTGGATAAACCTGGGCAGCACGTAACAAAGGATTTATTTTAAAAGGCAGCAGCAGGAAGTAAAGAGTCAGGATCCCACCTCCAGGCAAAAGAATGCCTCTTGGCCAAGGAATTAAAGATGCTGTTGGTAGGATGGGTCTTGATTCCTGAATTTGGCTACCAAAATGGTCCTTCTGTGTGTTTGGGATGCGGGCCAGACCCAAACCTGATACACCTTGTTCTCTGGAGTTTCTGACCAAGTTTGGCACCATCTCTTCCAGAAATGAACAAGAGCTTTGGCCTAAGGCTTGAATATGGTTACCATAAGCATTTACTTCAGTAAATATTTCATTAGCGTGACTTTCTCCTTTTCAATTTAGGTCCCATATATTTTGTTTTGCATCTTAAAATAATAATTTCATGTCGTCTACTGCAACTTTCAGCAACCTCAAAACAACTGGCAGAAGTGCCAATTCCTGCAGTCCTTTGACTTCATCCCTTCAGTGAAATCTCGTAATGAATTCAGTTGGGTTTTCCTTGTGGAAGGAATGAGTAGGAGTTGGGTCTGTCAGAGTCGGGATTGCTGCAGCCAAAGCTAGAAGTGAGTCACCTCTGAGGAAAGGTTGCAAACATGGTGGCAGGGACAAGAGCAGGGAGCAGAAGCTTTAGAAATATCTCTCAGGTATGGCACAACAGCTGAGGACTCTGCGTGAAGAATAAGATACCTGTCTTAAGCGGAGGGGTACTTCTGTCTGTCTACAGAGGTGCCACCTGGGATCCCCCCTGGCTGAAAGCAGTTAGCAATTTGGATCAGTGGCTGCCTGGAAGTCTGTCCTCACTACAGGCTGCCATTTCCTGACCACATCGCGGGCAAAATGACTGTTCTTCACTTGGTACAAATGTGTTCCTATGGTATGTTAGACTTAGTACAAATTCTCTAAATCCCAAGTAGATGAGGCAATTCTATGAAGTTCCACTTGTTGTAAAAATAATACTGCTTAAAAGCATTTAGCATTATTAGACTGGATTTCCCAGAAGAAGAAATACTGCTCTGAATATAAGATCACATTATGTTTTTAGCCTCTTAAATCCATCTTCTTGTTACAAATTTCCTTATTTATTTTTTTAACCTGTTTCTACAATGGGGCTGAACAGTCTGTTGTGGATATTTCTGTTAACATTAGTACATATATTTCCTGGTCAGGGCAGTCAGTACCTATCCAATTGCATATCTTTAACCAGCTCACTAAAAAAGGAGCTTAAAAAGGAGGTAAAAATGATATTTCTGTGTGTAGGGGGATGTGAGTGAGAACGTAGCTCTTCCCCCAAGCCCTGGTAATTTACATACAGTAACATCATAAACCTGTCTCTGTGTGGCAGGCTCCATGAAAATAGCATGAATCTGCCAAATTCCAGTCTCTGGTATACTTGGCGGCAGTTCAAAATCTTCTAGGGACTGAAAAGAGAATTGAAAAACAACATCTCCCAGATATATAAATTAGACACCACAGTGTGCAATGATAAGCATTTCACAGGGATATTAGAGGAGATTTTCTTGCTTCTTTGTCTGTGTTTCACTTGTTACAGGTTTTTTCACGATTACAAAACTTGTCTGCTGTATCTGCAATGGGCTTTGCATCAGTATTGTCACCTGCAGACTGGCGACTCCTCATAGGACTGCCTCCACCAGAAAGAAACAACAAATTGCAATAAAACTTCTGTCTATGTGCTTGGTGGAACACAATTTGCTGGGACTTTGAAAATCTACATCTGTTCTGTATACAATTTGTGTTGCCATTTGCTACACAGATGTGTAACAAGACAAATACCTGTCCAGGCTTACATGTGATTCAGAAATGCATATGTTAATCATGCTGGTGGAAGGAGGTGAAGGACAAGACAATAAATCAGCCTACAATTGGTTTCACTTGGAAAGGTCTAACAGAACAGGGTTATTTTTATCCTAGGATGCTTTTAATTTGAATCAGAAATGCTTTACCACATGTTCTGCCAGCAGTTCAAAAGGATTGGTAACAAACATTTAATCTTTTTTATTCTGGGATTGGCACTAAGCCCTCATCAAAAAGCGTATGCAGTCAAACAGCTTATCTCCACTGAGCTGTTTCCCTTAATGTGTTCCTAATTATAATCCTATATATTGCACACTGTGGCCGATTGAACAATATGGCAGTAATTTCTTTACAGGCCTCTTTGTTCTTTGAACTGCGAGTACAGAGGGCTAGAACGGAACCAGATCAATGGGATTTGAGTGCAGGAGAATCCAGCCAGATGCAATCTCTGGAGAATGCATTTCCAGCTGTTCTCCAGAAAGGGACTGGAGCAGACAGCTGGTAACTGTGCAGCCCCTTTCATACAACCCCACGGATCTGTGCTGCAAGGTGTAGTCCTTCTTATCTTTATTGCGTTCTGTACCTCTGGGGAGGGACTCACCCAAATTCTACTCAAAGGCTGTTTTTTAACAGCAGGGATTGGAGTAATAGCCCGCCAACCCCCTCCTCCTAAGATTTCGTGAGACTACTAAAAAGTTCCTGGAGGAATGTTTGAATCAAACTTGGGCAAATGTTTCCATAAGCTGAAAGCTGTAATAAAGCTGAGAGGAAGTAGAGGTATTTGTCCTACGGTTTTAACTATGTTTGTTTGTTGAGGGTTTTGGAATACATAAAGTCTGAAAAGCTATGCCTTTTATTCTTAAAGTGCCTGTAGCCTTAGGAATTGCAACCCTCTCTGCTTCCTTTTCCCTGTGTGAACACCTGGTTCACAAAGAACACCTACAGCTGTAACATGACAGATATCAAGTAAATGAAAATGGTTATAACTGAGGATATGTTTATGCCCAAACAATTGTTTCTGTTTGCCAGCTTCCACTTAGCTCTGATAGATAACAAGGAAAGAAAAGCAGCTAAGGGTCTGGTACTCCCATGCTTTTGGTAAAGTTTCCTCTTGCAGGTCATATTCATTTATTCCTGATCAGTGTATTCACTTCCTTTAATGTGATATTTTCCGGTTACCCACATACCCCTCACATACAGAAGGCCAAAGCAAAACAGAGTGTAGTGCTTAATCTTTGAAACAAAGCACATCAGAGAGGCAAACTCCTCAGACTTTCCCTGCATAATTTGCAAACTGAGTAGTCTGGGGCTATGGATTGGCTTTAAGGGATAAAAGAGACATTGTACAAAGTGCTTCCAGTGACCCTCCAGTTCCTCCAGAAGGGTTTTGGACAGGTACTGCCTGCCACAATAGCCCCAAGCCTGGAAAATGGGAAGTGGTATGTTTCATATGTGTATGTTGCTGGTGTTAGAGGGACTGAAAAGCAAATGAACTCCTTTTTACCACCCCCAGAAGATGCAAATAGCAAGATTTTTTTTTTAACCCCTCTTGCATGTTGGCAGGTTTATTTACTGAAGCAGCATAGGGGCATGTGGAAGAGATGCAGCTGCCAGAACTGCTGGCTTTCCATCTGTGCGTTGTGAAGTGGGGTTATGCACCCACCAACATCAACGGCCACAGTGAGGAGTAGGCACTGGGCAGCACCAAGGAGGATGGAGGCAGATATGGGTCCCTGCAGACAGTCCTTCTGATCCATGGGCCACTGGAGGAGCCACTAGGATGACATCTCATGATTGCAGCAGGCTTTGGGCCTCTTCCTGCCTGTGTAACATCTTCACATCAACTGACACACAATGTATTGTTTGGAAACTGTTCCAAATTTCTGGCTTGAAGGTTTCATAAAACCCATTTGTTCTCTGCCTGGGTCTAACTGCCTCTGCTGAGCAATGCTGAGAGCTTCATGATACTCCACTCACACTGTTTTAAAGGCCTGGTGTCTGTTAAGTTAAGGTGTGGAATAATATCACCTGAGAATCAGCATTACTTAACATACCACTGCACACACAGATAATCAAACAAATAATTAAACTTACTGAGGATATTCAGTTGGTCTGTGAGGCAGTCTGGGCTCACTGAGGCTCCCCAAGGCATAAAGACTATTGCTTTCGGAAGGTGGCACTAGTTTTGTTTTTAGATTTCGTGTCTCGTGCCTCTGATCTCTCAACTTTTGGGATCATTGCCTGCCAGATACGTTAGTTTTCCCTCTTTAGGTGGGTGGAAAACATGTCATTTTCCTCAAGGTTCACCTCTGTCTAGGGTGCCAACTTCTTAAGACTGCCAGACATCTCACTGGTCACTGCTTCTGTTCATTTTTCCCCCCAATCACAGCACTATTGTCACAAAGTGTGTTCAGACACCAGATCATATTTTATGATACAGGATATATGTCTTTTTCCATAATTGCCTTTTATGTACTGTCAAATCACCAGTGACATTTTAATTTCAAATTGAGACTGCATACTTTCAAATAAAAAGATGGATAAACAATTTATTGATGGATGTTGATTCCTTCACTTCTGCTGAGTCCTCTAGAAAGTGTTCCTATGACTGTCATACTGTTTTGCAGATCAGCCTTTGGTAACTGAGTGTTTCCTGTGGAGTGGATATTTCTGGGGCACTTTTTAGCCTTGAGAACAACTTTATGGGCAGTTTTAGTTACCAGTGTCTTCACATAAACATAGGCATGAAACTTCTTATACCATTGGCCAAGGCCAAAGCCCCTCTACTACAGCAGACAAATAATTGTTCTTAGCATCTGTGATGAATAAAACACTGATTGCCAGTTTCAGGTGTGCTGTTATATGAAGACCAAGCTAACAGCTTGAAGGATCTTCTAAGAACTTAGTGTTGTTCCTCATGTCATTATATTTCAGGATCAGGGCCTGTCTGCTGCAGCTTCCCATGTCTGTGGAATGACTTTGCACTGTAGCATTCCCATGTAGTCAGTTTAGGCTGTTAGACTAAGCATGTTTACATAAGTAATAATTTCAAATAAATTTATACCAGTTTCACATCTATAAAGATGTGCCTGCTATTGAGGATATCAAGTTTGAAGTGACCTACCTGAACACTTTCTCACATCACTCTCTCACCCATGTCTATTACTGTCTTCATATAGAAGTTGTTTTTCTACTTATTTAGATTTATCCCAGCTGCTCCATCTTTTTCCAAAGCTTTTGGTTATGCTGTATAACTTTTTTTTCCCCACAGTTAAACATCATCTTTACAATCTTTTGTATCCTCCATACCAACAAAAAATGTTACATTTTGCAGTCAAACCCCTCAGGGACTGGAAACAACCCAAATGGTAGTCTGCAGAAACAATATTTCTCAAAGAGACTGTTGAGTGCAAACAAATAACTTCTGTTTTTCTTAGGGCACCCTGTTGAAAGCTATTTGGCATTATCCATGTTCCCCAATATGTCTTCTCTCATAGGTAGAGGAAAATTGTCCTATTTTATATATCCAATTCTTCAGATCTAAAGATAGGCAGAGATTTGTCTGTTAGTCTAAAGGGCTAGAAAATCCATACACCCTAGGTGTTCTTTTTTGTTGCATGAGTCCTAGAGCAATAAAAAACATAGTCGGTCTTAAAGTAAGAGGATCTTTCCTCTGCCTATGAGTTGCTGAATTTTTGACTCTTTCAGCTCAGTTCCCAGTTCTGCTGGGACTTCTCCTGTTCCCACTATCCTTGCTTACAGTGGTTTGAAACCTCTCACTGAAGTGTCAGACAATCTCCACCTTCAGTAAATTGCGTTCTCAACTTAGAGCTTTTGCTGCTTGACAAACTCCATTTTGTTATCAATGATTTCTAGATTCTGTATATGGAACTTTCTTTCCCCCCCCCCTTTTCTCCCAGGTTGCTGTGACCTGTTTTCTATTAGGAAGTCGCCTTTTAATATTGCAAGTTTTTAGCCTCAGATCAGTCACAAATTGCTCTGTTGGTTTTGCCCTCCTCCCGCATCATCTCTTTAGATAAGATTCATGTTTCTGTTAATCTTAGATTTCTTACTGCCTTTTCATGACTAGCCTTAGCTGACTGAAAACCATTAAAATGATCAAGTGCTTCAGAACCAGCTGTTGCAAAATGGGCTGTTTCCTGAATTTCGTTGTCTTGACTGTCACTTGTATCTCAGATACACAGGATGAATGGTCTGTTTCAACTTCATCCAGCAACATCACATTTCCCAGAGAGTTACAGGTTTAACACAGGTTCTTACTGCTGCACTATTCTGACATTCACATGTTGCACTTTGTTAACTTCTTATTGCTTTCTCATAAGATAACCATATGATAATCAGTGACCAGATTTACAAAGGATGTAGCATTTAAGTCAAGCCCCAGTCAAACATAAAAATTTCCATTTGCAGCTTATGGGACTTTTAGTTTCATAATTTTACATGCAGTCAGTTAAGTCACACTTAGGTACAAACTCTTTTGTTACATGTTGCCATTTAAGAATGTACAACATGTGAGCAACAAGTAGATTGAGTGTGCAATTCAGGGCATCAGTACTTTCATCCCCAGCAGAAAGGGACTAATTTTCCATTAAAGTCTCAGTAAATTTTAAAAAGCATAATGAGCATGGCCAACAAGGATGAGAACTCGCAACTCCCCTTACAGAGGACTGTTCTAACCACAGAATAACACAAAAACAAGATGTCTCTTTATTTTCTCTTTGACCTATAAACATTGAATTCTGCTTTGAATAATGACTTAGCTTCGCAAGGAAGAATGTGTTGTGGCCTTCTCCTGGCTTATCATAGCCTTTACTGCGGTGGCTAAGACCGTCTTTGGGGAAATAAAAAGCAGGAAGTTTTGAATCCCCTCGGGTAGAACTTTGTTCTTGTTTTCTCATTTCCCAGGTAAGTGCTTTAACTGTTGGTGATTGCCTCCTCCTTCTGCTGTTTTCATATTTGTTAGGTGATTTCATGGCATACTGTAGACTTTGTCTTTCTCCTCCCACATTTCTGAATGAGGTATCTTGAAAGCAAAAGGCCATTCATTTAGATTAGATTCAGTTCGAGATTAGGCTGGATTCATCCCACTGAGCCTAAGAATTGAACTGCGGAGGCTAGTTTGCCCTAAACGCCATCTATACTCAATAAATCTCTCCATAGAGAGAGAGTAGGATGACAAGGGTCCTATTTTAGGTGTGTCTCAGCTAAGTGGTAGATGGTCGGTGGGTAAATCCAGATCTGAGGGGTGTCCGCTTAAACCTCTAAGGCTCTAGTTCAAGACTGAACTTAAGCAATTGCTTAAATATACTTCTATTTGGAAAAGCACGTAAGCACATGCTTGCAGTTAAGCACCTACAATTTAGACATAGAATCCTCCAATAAATCATCTTTTTCATGACTATTGATGGTGACATATTTTTTAAAAGAGAAATGACTCTTGCACTTTTATTTTTCTGAAATGATTTTAAACCTCCCTATGGTAATAAAATATTTCCTACTAAGGTAAACCTTATTAACATTCTCAGATTTTTATGTTGTATTTCCATCCTGTCTTTCTGGTTTGGAAAATTCCTGAAGTTTACTATTCCATTCACTTCAATTTGGAAACCTGATATTATATATTATATTCAGATTACTGGTTATATATGAAGAGATAACCTGGAAGGAACAACTATAACAATGGTTATAGGAATTGCAGGCATATGAAAAACTTCCACTTTCTGTTTTTGCAGATTGGGAAACCCAGCACATCAATAGAAGCATATGAAGTATTTGGTCTTGTTTGATCTTTCAGTGGAACTACTCAGTCTTCTTGTTAGATAGATAGCACCTAGTAAAATCCATGTTCTTTGGCTAATGAAAGCCTAGCAGCCACATTTGGTATTCCCTGAAACAGCTGATCTGGTTTTTCTAAGCATAAAATACATACAAGACACAATAACTGCAGAGATTAAAGTACATTTATAAAATGCAACCTGAGGCAGGATACACTTGTTCCCCAAATACAGATATTGATTATTCACCAGCTACGCCAAAAGAAAAATGCCACTTCAGGTAGTGGAAAAGCAGAAGAGGTCACTGGGCAGTCTGAGCCCTCTTGACTCCAAAGGGTCAGAATTTCAACCTCCACCACACTCATACAACACGGAGCTGGCAGCAAGACAGACCAGTTTGCTGTATTTCCCCATCCCTCCAGGCCACAAACTTGAGGAGCCTCCCCCCTCTCCAGGGCTCTAGCTGCACTTTCTTTTCCAGGAGTGCTCCTTGTTTCCTAGGGTCCCTCTCACTGACTTCCCTTGTGCTAAAAATGTGACTTATCTCCTCTTTGTCTTTCCTCACTCCACAGTGAGCCTCCTTCCACCCTGTGTTAGCATCTCTGTATAGAGCTTCTCCAGGCTCTTTTTCCAAGCCAGCTTAGGTATTTTTGTTTGTAAAGAGAGACCAAAACATTTCCTTAAAGAGGGAAATATTTAAGTGAATGTCTGCTTCAGCTGTATGATTGCTATTTGGATTGTGGTAGAAACCAAACAAAGTTAGATACCTGTGTGATAGACAACCGTTGAGCATGAAATCCTTTTGCATATGAGGATGACTGCATTTTAATCACTATTGTATCCAGAGATGTTTCACTGTAGTTGTCATATTCTTCTTGATGAAAATGTAACTAAAAAGATCAAAATGAAACAGCTGAGGCAGAGCATTTTATAACTGGCGCCAAAACAAATCTATGGGACCAGATTTTTTCCACCTAGATTGTTTCAGTCTAAACAGACTGAAAAGTTTTCCCCCTAGTAAGAGAGAAGCCATTAAATAAGCGATTTTAATAGCTCAGTCACCCCCAATTTATTTGGTGTCCCTCAGAGATTATCGAGTGAAACAAAAATAGTACCTATAGAAAGTAATGAATAGAGAACATACTTTCACACTTTCCAGACTTTCTCTCCATGTTTCTCAGCCTCATTTCCTTATTTTTAATGATAAATAAATTAACATTAATTTTCAGTGTTCACAGCATGCCATATACATCAGCTAAAAAGGAAAAAGAAAAATGGTTAGTTAATTCTTTTGAATGGAATGCAACATGTGCTGCACCTCCTGTGAACTCACCGCTCACGCTGGAAATTGATTTGTCAAGATGTAAAAAAAAAATGCATAATTTCATCACATTTTTAGAAAATATGGGTCCAATATTATAAGATGCAGAGAAGGCTCGGCTCCCTTAAAGATTTTCAATGGAAGCACTTAGCACCTCACAGTAACAGGCTAATTTTACATGTCGTTTTAATGATCTCTTTAATAGTTCATTCTGGAACTAGCAACATTGAGTGTTGCAGTGCCTAATGCCCTTGTTGGGCCTGGCTCTGAGCCAGCTTTATGCTTTGCAGCTTGTTTGTACCCACCAATCTCACCTTAAAAAATATTTGTTTTCCCCAGGATGCAGGTGTTGATATAGCTGCATTGTAGGTAGGATTCCTGGACCAGGCTGTAAATCAGGGCATGGTGCTGACTGGGGAACAGAGTCCAGGCCTCAGGGCGGATCTGAACAGTTGCTCCCCTCCTCCTCTACAGAGATCCTGTGCAGCCCAAGAGCGGTCCAAGAAAAGCAGCTTGTACAGGCACTATAAATTCTGGAAAATCTTGCTAATATTGATTTTCATACAAGATGGGTAGATATATCAGGCATGACTTTCAACACCTTACACAAGTTTTATACCAGTACAACTGGACTTCAGTGAAGTTTCGCTGACATAAAACGGATACTACACAACAGACAATATGGCTCATTGCTACCACTACTACTTTTGCAACATGAAAAAAACTATTATTATCTTTGCCTCACTTTGGAATATGATCAGTTATGACAGAAACTTTCATGGACCCCTGGTCCACCAGGTACTGTAACCTCCAAGGACACAGGGTGTACCATGCCATTATTTTTCTCCAATACTAATAACCAATCATATCTGAAAATGTATCATAAACAGCTATTCCCTTGTTACCTGATCATATCTTTGATTTCTAGCTGGTATTTTGCACCTTGAACTTCAACCTTCCTCCCTGATGATGTCTCTCCAATGACTTCCATCAATTCCTTCTGCTGAATGTAAAGATTTCGAGTTCATGATTTTCTTCTGCAGTACTAAGACAAAAACCCTTCTCTTTTTAAAATCTTCATCACCTTCCTTCTCATCTGTTTGTACATCTTTCTGACGTGACACCTGGACATCTGCCAGATACTGGAGTCCTACTCACTACTTAATTTATTCTTTCATAAATTATTATTATTAAGAAGTTAATTTAAGTTAATAAATGTCTACAAGCCAGTGATTACACACTGTATCATCAGTAAAGTGTGAGAAAAGACCAAATATACTAAATGTGTCATTGGAAGAATCCCTAGGAGTTTTGGAACAAATCCCTACCTGATCCCTTTCTCTGGTCAATGTTCAAGTGGGATAACATATATCTTGTCTTGGAATGATGAGGAAAATAACAGATATTTTGGTGTGCCTACCAAGTCCTGAAGTTGCCAGCTGGCAGCTGTTGTTCTCTCTAGCTGCAGATCTCAACCAGCTACCTTGCAGCCCTCTGGGTTTCTGGTAAACACACACACCTGCCACAAGATCAAGAAAACTCTGTTTCCAGAAACCCTGAGATATGGAGAATGATTTTTTGAGCTTGCTTACTGAGTGTTTTACTTCAATACTATATTTATCTGAAAACTGCTGACCTCTTCTAGGTATAAGCAAGCAAAGTACCCCTTTATATGATGGATTAGGAAACATGAATGTTGTTATTTTAATGTAGGATGTGATCTACTTCATGTGTTATTCAGCACAATGAGGAAGTGAAAATTAAGTGAATAACTGCAGGAAAATTCTATGATCTTCACTCTGATTTAATACAGGCTGGCTAGCTCTTGTCTGTTCAAGGGAAATTATCTGAGTTGGGTCTGAGTAGAACCTGAGTAAAGGCCTCAGGACTTGATCCACAGTAACTCAGAATTTCTTTTCTATTATTAGCCCAATGATTTCTGGAAAAGTAGCAAGTGGAGACAGCATGTGTTCTGTGGGACAGTCATATAATTCTGAGATGAAAGACTGTCAGGAATTTTGGAAGGTGGGTTTTCTGTGCCTGTGTAGTGCATATTAGATTCAGAACTTTGGGGTGATATTTTTGTAAGGTGCCAGTTACCCAAGTGAACATATAAGACAAGTGAAATTGATCCTTGAAAATGTGAAATTGCTTTTTTTTCTTTATTCATGGTCCTCTGCAACAGATAATCTGTCCAGTAAAATGATATCGAGAAGTTTAAAAGACAAACTGGGAAAGGAAAGGGTTTGGCACAAGGTGCAAAAGTAGAACTACAACTTGTACATATGTAACACCTCAACTATTAGTCTGTGCGGAATGTACAGCAAGAGTTGACAGGTAATGTTTTATTTCAGAGTAGGTAGTGGTTGGTATAGTGCATTCAGCACATGGGATGGTGATGGCTGTGGTGTGACTTGCACTGTTAGAACAAGGCTGTGGTGTGGCATTTGGCCAGTGGTTGAAGTGATAACTAAAAAGCGACAACAGTATCCTGCCAATATATGGTATTGTCTGACAGGATTTTAATTTTATTCCAAAGGTCCTATCATACCTTATTCAGCCAAATCTGCTTCAAGAAATTCCCACTGAAGAAAAAACACTTCTTGACAGAAAAAGTGCTATGCTGATTTTTTAATAATTATTTTTAGTGAATTTTCTTTGTACAGAAATAGCCTCATAAAGTAATGTCTGTGTGCAAGAAGGTAAAATCCTGTGAAAATTGTGGCACAGTAAATGGATAAATCTTGTAGCTCAGCAATTTGTGTCAGTGTTTTACATGGGAGGAAATCCTCTGTGACATGTGTCGGATAATGGAATCATTTCATATAAGAGTACTTACTGTATGAGGGCTTTACTGTTCGCAGTGCCATACAATGGAGTACATTAGCAGCACAGCACCAGTTTAATACCAGGCATTGAAGGCTGAGCCCTGCTTTTAGTTATTGCATCAGCAGGAGTTAAAGAAGCCTTGTTCTAACAGTAAAGGCCAGAGAGGCACGGTTGAGAACTAGCAAATACTGAAGAGTGAGGCTTTTTGCATAAGTTGGACGAGATTCCCTTTCCATTGCTGTTTTTACATACTGACTTGTGCTTCTTATTTAGAAAAACACTCTTCACAAACCACTAGTTTTGAAAATCAGATCTATTTTTCCATCTGTCTAGGTTCTTTCACTTCATTACCTAAGTGCCTCCATCATCCTAAGTACCTAATACCTCTCATTATCTTAGTGAGTCATTTAGGGGTTGGCTATTTAATATCATTAATTCATTATGAATAAATATTAGGGCTAAAATCCACATTTGCTCTGGAAGACAGAAAACTTCTTTAATTTCTGAGGTCTAGGTTACTAAACAGCTTATGAAACCACTGAAAAAGTTTTACAAAAAACCCTGAGATTGATATAAACAGTGGCTTCCCAATGAGATAATATTTTACCTGATAATAAACAATAACAATTATTTTTTTTTTAAACCAACAGGTGCTGCTGAGCAGGTAGGCTTATTTAGTCCTGAGATGCATTTCCTTCCACAATGAACTTTCCAGCTCTGTCAGCAAAACTCTGCCCTCAAACATGAGAAAGAATTCAGCTATATTTCCTCCTAGAGAAGGAACTCCTGTGCTGGAACAACAGGTGGGTTGGACATACTGAAGCAAGACGAAATGTGTTTCTTTTTCAATGCCCAGTCAGTTTTGCTGGCCGTGCAAAATGGGGAAAAACAATGGTTTGGTTTCCCACATTGTGATTTTGATGTCTACCACCGAATGCCATGCTATGATAAGGGAGCTCTTGTCACTGGAATTTCTTTTGTAGGATCACAAGAGCACCTTTTACCCTCCCAAAGACTAGAATACCTATGTCTACGCTGTCACAGGACTCTTCTGATCAGAAGTGTACGCCAATAATTTCAACTTCAACACTTTGTTTACAGTCCATGCTTACACACATTTCTGAGTGTGTCTTCTATAAGACATCCTAGATGGACACTTCTGTCTATTCTACCTTGTAGGACAACCCAAGCTCAAGGACATGTCTACAGTATGCATGGGCAGGGCATAACCACAATCAGGTAGTGCCATTAAGTCACTCACCCTGTATCTGGTGATGCCTTATCGAATGTCAGATGGTCAGGGTCAGGAAAGCAAGCCATGTAAGTGCCTTATTAGAAGGGCCTCATGTTAAAAATTGGAAGGAATGATGGGAAATATAGGTACAGTAATTTTGGAAGACTATGACTCACGCTTTGTGATAGCCCTTGCTTGGACTCTTACTCTTTGCAAACATGATGTAGTCCCTTCTTGCGTTTTTTCTAATCTTAAATCTCCTTTCAGTCTGAACTAGGACTGAAACCACTGAAAATGCTGCTTTAACTACGAGAGTTTGGGTGAAGAGAAGGCCAGTTACAGTTATTCAGAAAATAGCTGTCTAGATTGAACAGAAATTTGGAAGGCAGAGAGATCCGTGTGTCGATATCTTTTCTTCCTATATGTCTTACCATTTGCTCAGAGCAGTAGCTAAAAGAAAAAGAAAAAACCTTTCCCATTGGCCATGAGAAACACTGCAGAGCTCAGACAGTGTGGTACTGTGTGGGAGCACAAGGCACGCTGCGTTCCAGCCTGAGCTCTCCTGATTCCCTCCAGACTCTGTAAATACCAGTCTTTCAGATGGGTCTGGTGCCTACCCTGTTCTTCCTCCTACCAAATATGAGCTCCTCTCTTGATCAGACAGGAGCAGAGAATTTCAGAAAACATTTCATAAAAAGAATCTGCATTGTGCCTTTAGACAGAAACCTTTCAGGAACGCTTCTGATCTTATCGTTACCATACCCTGCTTTCCCTTTTGCTTCTCCCAGAAGCTCGTTGCTTCTTTTTGCTGTACAAAGACCATTCCTCACAACTGTTTCTGACTTTACTTTCAGGAACTTGCCTTGTTTATTTCTCTTTTTTTTTTTTTTTAAATTCTGACCATAACTATATCTCTCTGTCTTTGATCTCCTCGTCCCCGACTCACAATACCTCTGGAAATCAACCTCAATGAAATTCAGTAAAATATTGTCTTAAAAATATAAAGTTTGTTCAAGCTTTGTAAAGATCAATAGCTGATTAAGGGTCACAGACTCCAGATGGCCTCATCTCTTCCTCTCCCCTCACTGCCTCCACCCATGGAAAAACTGTGAACTCCACCATACCTGCTCTGGCATGCCAGCTGGCCCCTCCACATGTGTCTTCTGTCTGGGTCATCAGCACACGTAGCACATGGGTCTATGGATCTGTCAGCTGGGAAGGAGGAAGGCAGAAAAAGAAGAGGGATACTGGGAAACTCAGAGATGTTACCAATGGGCATGACGCCAGGTGGGTCACGGTGTGAAAGCTGCTGTAGCTGACGGGATAGAGGCAGACACATATCCCAGCCAGTTCTGCTGCTTAAGAGACAACAGGCTTTCTGTGCTGAAAAGGGCATAACAGGTTCTTTGCCTGTTATTCAGGGCTTCTTTTAGCCATTCTGTCACTAACATTGGCATCTCTTAGCTTTGATCTCAATTTTGATACATGCCCGTAACACGGAGTACACCACCAGAGTGACAACTCTCACTGGAACTCTAGCCATGCTGCGTGAAGGACCAGGATTTATTTTACCTGTCATACTTACCGCATTTGCAGAAGGGATGAATAGTCATAGGTCAAGAAAGAACCTGAATTCGAGGACTGAAGAAAAAAGCCGTTGAAACTCCCCCCAAAACTTAGTTCAAATTCACAGACACAGTAGTCTCTTTCAAGTTCTATTAACACAATGGTTTTCAAATCCGTAACGCTACAGCTGTACAAGTCAACAAAGAGTTTGGCAATACATTTTTGGTTATTATGTATGGAATAAGATGCCAAAAATAAGTGCAGTGAACCTCTGTGCATATTATTTAATAAAAATATTTTTTATGTCAGTGTGGGTTTTTTTTCAGTATAAAGGGTAAAATTGCTGAAATATGTTTCCAGGAAAATCCCCCAGTTTTGTTTCTTAGCCAGAATCCTTTTGGACTATTTCTTTAAACCAAATTCTTTTCTTTCATGTAGATTCAAAGATTTGAAAGGAATAAAACCAAACACGGACTCAGCATTTTGAGAATGCATGAAATACTCCTTTTGTCACTAAATTTCCCTGGAGTATTCATACATGGTTACTTACCCTTTTGTCAGAAATCTCCACTGAGTTAGGAAGCTGGCTATCTTATGATCAAGAGCATGAACCAAAGTATTTCTCCCAGTAAATGACATCTGAAGTTTACTGGAAAATTAGCTCCTCTTAGGTACTACCGAACATTGCAGCCTTGCAATGCCCGTGTTACACAAAGTAATGCATATATCAGACGTGGTAATGCCAATGAGGATGTGATGTGAGAAAGTGGTCTGGGAAGACGGGATGTTTTTTTCTGCTTACTGTGCCTAACAATGCTGAAATGTTTTTTCCCTGTCCATTTACTTTAACAATGTGCCATTCTGTACCTCATAAGCACTTAATTTATTCCAACTCTTTGGCCTGACCTGTAATCCCCCCTCTCCTTACCCATCTGACCCATCTGTGTTTCATTTCCCACTCATCAGCATCCAAAGAGCTAGGTCCAGGCCCTGTTTGGAGCCATTAGACAGAGATTGGCACTGTTCCCTCTTCCTGCACCACATCCTCCGCTGAAAAAAATGACCATCAGATCAGAGAACAGAGCCTGCTTTGTCCCCAGCAACCAAGATCTGGAAGCACTTTCAATCATTTGCACTCTATACCCACTCAAACGCATTAATGTGATCAACATTGGGCCTGTTGTGGGCATTTTTTCCAGCAAATAGCTTGCTAACATTCCAGGCATGTACTTCCCTGAAAACAAGACCGAGACAGGGCCCTGAATATTCAATTGGAAAATCACCAAAAGCAAGAGCTTAGCTTGGCACGGCTGGTGTTGATTCTTAATAAGTGACTTCCTAAAGCTGAGGCATGGGGCTTACAGCTTCAATGACTTGTTTGAAAAATATTTTGTAGGTGCCTCATACCACTTTATTTCCTGTGGTATGCGTCATATTGTGAGCTATTCTGAGCCAGGCTGTTTAAGCACACTAACATTTTTTTCCAAGATTGTGGTGTTTAACTAAAAATATGCTTATACAAGATGAGCTCATAGCTATTAGTGCTGATGTAGTTTTAACTACTTGGATACCAATAGCCTAAGGCCTAAAACCTGCTGGATAGGGGGTGGGAAACCTAAGCAAAACCCATCCCTCACAGTCGTTTAAAGATTTTCGAAGACAAGGCAGTGGGGAAAATATTTCAAAAGTCGGATTTTGTTCCTGTAGGATCTTTGCTGTACTAAATACCTTTCAATCTCCTTACAAAGGCTCACTATTGAAAGACTTACCAATATGAGCAAGTGAAGAGTTTCCAGACGTCCAGTTAAAATTAATTTCTTTAGTTTTTCTGCCTGTGTTACATATATTTCATCCAGCAAAAACAGGTTATATATAGTTCTTTAGCACAGCTGGACGGATTAGGTACATCCCAATGTTTTATTCATTTGAGTGGGTCTGCCATCGACACATTTGCTACCATGACAAGGCAACTTTGACTGTGCTGAAGGGGGTCAGCAAAGATTTTTGTCAAGGCACTCCATTGGGGAGGAGGGTGTCTGGCTGTCATAGTGTTATTGTTCAGCGATGTGCTCTTGTACAATTCCCCATTCTGCAAGCTGAGAGAAGATGGAGCATTTTGCACGCGACACTTGAAATGTCAGGGGGTGGGATTTTTGGAGCTTACTTTGGTGCCTAAAGAGGAATAAGAACAAGTCTGTGAGGTACCTTACAGAAGTGCAAGTGCCTTATTTCAAGGTCCATTTTAGAGAAACTGCACCTGTCTGGACCATATCAGGCATCAAGGTCTAGAAAAAAATGAAAAGGAGTGGGCTGGATATCTATATGAAAACTTTAGACTATTCGTTTTCAAGCCAAAGGCTGCATCCTAGACTTGATCGGCACCTAGAATTTTGATGTATAAGAGAAAAAATGGAAATAATCGCAGAAGAGTCAATGGAAATAATTTAGAGTTTCCCAAAATATGCTACGTATGGAGTAAGGGAAACGAGAGCAGCAACAACTTGCAAATGACAGATACCATGATCACTTTTTTAACTCAAACTATTTAAGAGACAGGGATTCCACTGTGGAATAGCTTATATAAAAGTATATTTGCATGTATGCAATTTAATTTCATCCGGTCTCCTTTTTCTGTATTTCGCTGAAAAATAACTGAGACTGGATTTACAGCTGAAAATGGCAACGGGAATGTGTTACCATTTGCGTTTAAAAATTTTGTTGGTGAGAATTTTTTTGCTATAAATGCATACATGTGAATTGGATTCAGACCATTTCCTAACAGAGAACCTAGTAGTTTCTTCTTGAATTACCTAAAAAAAGTCTCCTGTATAATTCTAGCAACTCTGCTTACCCTCTTCTGTGGATTCCATGGTCATTTATGGCACTGTGTTGAAGTGGTAGTACTTTTTGACAGTATTTAAGTGTGTATGTTTGTACTTGCACATCTGAGTCTTAACTACACAGATACCTCACAGGAGACACAAACCTAGATTCTGTCAGAAATTTGCGTAAATCAGTGATGATGTTAATCCCCCCCAATATTTATAAAGAAGTGGGTTAAGATCTCAGCGGAGTATAGTTACAGCTATAGCTACCCACAAGCTCCCTGCAAAGTGAATTTCAAAGCTTCAAATCCCTTTTATAATACACTGTGCTTATCTTAAATTGGTTTGTATTATAGAAAATAAGCTTCCAAATTTAGCAAACTAGTGGGAAGAGAATGCTTATAATAGAATGTCATAATAAGAAACTCTGTGATCAATCACAGTATTTCAGGGCAAATCTAGTAATGGTAGTAGTGTCTGCTACGGTGGTGCTGAAGTTCTACCCTCATGATGTTTGAGCTGATTTGAGTTTTCCCCTTATTTGGCCCCATAATAGAGCTTTAATGTTTAACATGGACATAAATTCACTGTAGCCCTCGAGTAAAGACTATATTTGAGAACTGAATAGAATGCTTGAATTTACCCTCCAGATTTTTCTTCCATGATCAAGTAAAGTTCCATGTAACTTTCCTTCCCAGTGCAGTGCACACAAAATCTCAGGAAACAGCAGGGCTTAATTAGGACCCTGGTTTATAGTTTCACCTGAAAAAATACATTTTAAAAATCATATATATTTGGCTGTGCAGATTTTTTTAGTCAATAAATTCTTGCTAATTAATCACATTAACGGCACTCCTTAAAAGTTGAAACAAAATCACAAAACAAACCAAATACCCCATAAATATTATGTATAAAGAACCATTCACCAATGCATAAACTGCATGTCTAAAAACATTTACAAATATTTATTCACTATTTCTTTTTCATTCTTCTTGTCCTCTTTTTTCTTTTTCTTTTTCTTTTTCTTTTTCTTTTTCTTTTTCTTTTTCTTTTTCTTTTTCTTTTTCTTTTTCTTTTTCTTTTTCTCTTTTTCTTTTTCTTTTTCTTTTTC
>Ga0065711_1004363_pt1 | contig 23856 bp, 14 predicted proteins | sample Hoacrofraction12_FD_59098 | JGI IMG/M metagenome (GOLD analysis project Ga0065711, IMG submission 59098) | Hoatzin crop microbial communities from Cojedes, Venezuela - Epithelial fraction 12 v2 (version 2) | ecosystem: Host-associated > Birds > Digestive system > Esophagus > Crop | place...
GTGGGTCTTGAATATCTCCAGAGAAGGAGACTCCACAACCTCCCTGGGCAGCCTGTTCCAGTGCTCCGTCACCCTCAGAGGGAAGAAGTTCTTCCTCATGTTCAGCTGGAACTTCCTCTGCTTCCGTTTGTGCCCGTTGCCCCTTGTCCTGTCTCTGGGCACCACTGAAAACAGTCTGGCCCCATCCTCCTGACACCCACCCTTGAGATATTTATAAGCATTTATTAGGTCCCCTCTCAGCCTTCTCTTCTTCAGGTTGAACAAGCCCAGCTCCCTCAGGCTTTCCTCATAGGAGAGATGCTCCAGTCCCCTCATCTTCCTCGTAGCCCTTTGCTGGACTCTCTCCAGTAGCTCTTCATCTTTCTTGAACTGAGGCAGGCTGAAGTGAAGAAGAAGGAAAAGAAAAAGAAGGAGAAAAAGTAAAGACACACTGTCTTCTGTCACATCATCAGAATGAGCCAACTTGGCTAATCTGATGGTCTGCTAATCTGATTAGAGATAGATTCTCATGGGTGTGGTCCAAAGCAGTGTCAACCATGTAACTGTGCCAGGTCTTGACAGTACTGCTGTTTACTGCCACCAAAAGTTTTGGCCAAATGAAAGCCAAGGCCTAGTTGTACACTGTTTCTCATTCATAATCAACTTGTGTGACTTTTCCTGTCATCAATATATTCAATACTTTCTTTTTTTAATCTAAGAAATTTCCTTTGTTCACCAAGTATTATCACTTGCAAGTGATAATACAAGTATTATCAGTTATAAAAGGGTTAATTTAGTGATTCATTTCTTGCAGCGCTCTGTTCCCAAATATCTGAAAGTCCATCAGACATGGTAAACTGTATGTTACATACAATGTTGAAAGTATGTTCAGTTTTAATACCTATATTAAAAACACTGACCACAGAAAATATTTGCTGTAGTATAATAAATGTCTTTAATTTAGAAAGATGAACAAATATAGAAATGCCAGAGGTAACAACCTTGCAGGGTATTACTTTCAGTAAACTTTAATCTTAGTATTTTAGTAAACTTTATCTTGCTATTTCTATTTCTTTTAGCACAGTTACACAGTATTTAAACAAGTTCTCTTTCTCCTCTTTTCTTGGTTGGTTTCCCAGTTGTTGTTTCACCATTTGAGACTTTTCTCCTTTGATGCTATGATAATATTTGCATTGGAGGCTTTAAAGTTACGCTGCCATGCAGATTCTTCCCTAAATATTTTGTCTGTATTCACTCTTTCAAAACTGTTATTAAAAAATCTTACATCTTTCATGGCTAGAAATAATTAGCCTTTGTTAGTGGCAAAATTAAAATATCTGATTATAGTCAAAATTTTTAAAGAACATATTAATTAGTCATTCCCACTGATATCAGTAGGATTACCCTGAGGGGAAAAGTTACTAGTCTTTCGGAAGTGTGTTTTATCAACTAAACTATTCAAATGTTACAAAAGTTCAGTAATTCAAAACACAAAAGTTTGAATAAATATATTCCCAATAAATGATAATTTTCTTGAGAGACACTTAAATTTACACCATGGCAAGAAACAGACAATAATTATTTTCTAAGATTTTTTTCTCTACAAGCTTTCAGCTATTAACTTTTAATTTTATAATTATTTTTACTTAAAGCGGAGTGATACTGAAAACTGTGCTATTTTGGATAGGTTTAACTTTTCCAGAAAGAATTGATCTTTGTGTTTTCTCTTCAAAATTAAATTACTTTTGTTCTAATGTCTTAATGGAAAATGGAACGTCATTAAATAGTTTTACTGAGAAGGCAACCTACCACCTGTGTTGATGGTATGATGTATAGTAATTTCAGTGCTTGAAACATCGTCTGTTCAGTATATCCAATGGACTATATAACAAGACTTTTATGTGTATGTAAGGCCTACACATGCTTCTGTAAACTTGTAGTTGCTACTACTCACCAGTTTTATTAGAATAATTTTATAACTTTCTAGAAAGGACATCTTCAAGAAATAATTACTGTTCATACCCCTCATATGTGTCTTGTACCTCTCTTGTTCATATGGTTAAGTACATAAATAAAGACCTTGATTTTTTGACTTTGTATGCAATCATGGACAATGTCATGAGGTTTGTATTCTCACTATCACTTTGCCTGTCTTCTTCTGTTTACCCCTAGAACTATCCAGGTCTGTTTAGACCCACACCCAGAAAACCCTACCTAGCCTCCTATCTTCCAGCCTTCACAGAACCAAAAGAGCAAAAACAGCTGCTGAAAAAACACACTGCAAATCTCACTCCAAATAGCCCTCTCACTAGATCAGTCTCAACTATCAATCTTAAAATCGTATTAAAGAGCTGTTGTTTGTCTGCACAGGTGTGTCAACAGTAGCACATCTGTGTCATAACTTGATAGCTGTATCATGGCAACAGATAAAGATGAATACAAATATCAGTAGAAGTCTATGATAATAGTTTCAAATTTGCAGAATGTAGACAAATAGATCAGGAATGCGCAAGGACCCTAAAAGCCATAGCCAGTAACTCCCTCATGGATGCAACTCCATCAAAGTTAGTTCTGTTTAGTGCCTTTTTTCATCTATAAGTTACCTAATTAATCTATTTATAACTAAGAAATGTAATTGCTTTATGAATTATCAGAAATATTTCAAGATTTTTCTTACAAAAATTCTTTCAGGAGTTGGTCTCAGCGAGATTTGAATTAGCAAAATTAAGCTCTTAACTGTTGAATTCTTTCTTTGTGAGAAATAAGTGGAATCATATTGACTGAAGAGAAGGTTTTGGTTTGTTTCCTTGCTCACCTTGTTAATAGCTTTACTAAGTTTAGTAGTCCTTATATATGCCATAATAGTTATGGATTTCCTCTTTACCAATAGGAAGCTTAAAATTCCAAGGAAATTTAAGTTTATAAGAATAGAGAAATACAAACAGAAGTGGTTGCTTAAAAAACTAAACTATGCATTTGTTTTTTTCAGGAACTCATTATTTCTTTATTTCTCCTAAATTCCTCTCTGTATGATATCATGTTTGTATCTTCCAACCAGTTTCATAAAACTGTTTCCACTGATCACACCTGTGTGTCTGTCCAGCAGGCTAAGAAGAACATAATAATGCCTGTTTCAAGAGTAATTCAGCAGCTTCCCACAGAACATTTTTAAGGTTTACCAGAATTTGTGAATTCTACTCTCCCTTTGTTTAAGTGCTATGTCACTATCAACAGCAGCAAAAATATACTTACTGCTGGTGCTACTGTACTACACTGGGAAGAAAGACAGGGACATTACATTTACTTTAGCTAGAGCATTATACATGACTAGCAACAGAATGAAACATATGTGACTGAATACTTTTACTGCTGCCAGTAGGATTTGTTTCACTGCAGTTCAATTAATTGTGCCAGTTTTATTCTGATACTGCTATAAACTTTTTGTTTAGCTTAAATTTCATACTTGCTACTTGTGGATATTTTATTAGGCCTATGTGATGAATAGAGGGTCAGAGAACATTAGCGACTTGCCTAAGGTTGAACAACTCTCACTACTACACAGTTCTGCAAAACCAAGAATATTTACCTATAATTCTATTTTCTTAGTGTAGACACAAGAGAGAAAGCTGAAATCACTGAAGCGTTTTGGAAACCCTCTCAACACAGATTCAAAAATTCTGAACAAAACAGTGAGGAAGAGCCATGTACAGATGACTATTTAGTACTGGGTCAGGACATAAACTATGTGGATGTTATCCTGAAAATCAAAACCAGAATTCCATGTGACATACTAAGGAAAGAGTTTGTGGGATCATCATTTCTGAATTACAATAGATCTTTTTTTTTCAAAATTGGGTTTGCCTATAATAGTTTGAATTTTTTTTAACAGTGTTTAATCAATACAATTGTTTTGATAAAGACTGAGATTAAAATTTCAGAATTTGGTGGGAACACTGGCAACACTTGATTCATTCTGGTTCCTTTGAAGTTGCCTAACAACTCATGTTTTCAACAACATCTGTCTAGAATATAGCTATTTGTTTGTATCATCCCATCCTTAAATTATCCATCAAATTACTCTCATCATCCTTCAGTAATTTATAACTTGAAGGAGTATTTTTTTGTACTTTATCACACAAACTTGTGATTGCTATCTTTTCTTGTAGAATACTGCTGTTTTATTAGGTCTTCCATCCTACTCCAGATTCTCACCAAGCTTTACAGTAATTGCTGTTTAAATTGTTTTGATTCTCTCACTCTTGACACTTCATATCTGAATCAGATAATAATTCAAAATGCAAATGATCTTAAAAATAGACTGATCTTCAGTTTCTGTTTGTGATCTTCACCAAGTCACCTGTTATTCTTGATACTTGAAGGCACTTATCTTTATCATATCTCCTGCATTTAGTTTTGGGGTTTTTTTTGTTTACTATTCATCTCTTTCATTCATTTCCTTTTTCTGTGGCAAATTATCCTATGTGTGCAAAAAGTGATCTGATATTACAGTTCATTTCCTTTTGACGTCTCATTTGCTACATGTTATTCAAGTGGTTTTAACTAAACATATACTGAATCTGACCGATTTCTCCACCATCTCTGGAGAGCTATAGAGGCTTGAGAAGCTGATAACACAAATCATACCTTAACTGTAATAAAAGTAATTAATTTAATTTAATTCTTACCAAAAATCAATAAGCATGGGTTCTAATGAGGATATTAGAAGTCAGTCATTTAATTTCTCATCTTCTCTTTGTCTCACCTCTCTTCGACCAGATGTTCTTCGGTTTTTAAGATGTGTTGAAAGAATCTTAAGTATTGTAATCATAGAGGAGAGTTTTGGTCTTGTACTTTGGAAGAAAGTTGTTCAAGTCCTTCATTGCAAGTCTGAGGGACAGGATGACATTCAAATGGACCGAGCCAAGCCGAGAAGTGGTCTTGCACATGGTTTGGGGCAACCCCTGCTATCAATATAGAGTGAGAGATAAAGGGGTTAAGAGCAGCCCTGCCAAGAATAACTTTGCAGAGCTGGTGGATGAAAAATGGGACATAAGCCGACAATGTGCACTTGCAGCCCAGAAAGACAGCCATATGCTGGGTTTCATCAAAAAAAGCATTCCCAGCAGGTCCAGGGAGGTGATTCTGCCCCTCTACTCCACTTCTGTGAGATTCCACCTGGAGTCCTGTGTCCAGCACTGGAGCCCTCAGCACAGGACAGACATGGACCTCTTGGAGCGGGTTCACAAAAATTATCAGGGCGATGTAACACCTCTCCTATGAAGAGTTGGGGCTATTCAGCCTGGAGAAGAGAATGCTCTGTGTAGATCTTGTTGTGGCCTTCCAGTACCTGAAGGGGACTTATAAGAAAGATGGGGACACACTTTTTAGTAGAGTCTGTTGCAATAGGACAACAGGTAATGGTTTTAAATAAAGAGAGGGTAGATTTAGATGAGATAAAAGGAAGAAATTTTTTACAAAGAGGTAGTGAAACACTGGCACATGTTGCACAGAGATGTGATAGATGCCCCATCCCTGGAAACATTCAAGGTCAGACTGGATGGGGCTCTGAGTAACCTGATGTAGTTGAAGGTGTCCCTACTTGTTGCAGGGGGGTTGGACTAGATGACCAATCCAAACTATTATATGATTCTATGTCCCCAACTCCGTAAGTTAATTCTCTATTCTGAGGACAGCGAAAGACTTTGATAGGGAGGTTAGGCAAAGTGACTCTTTTTTAGCTGGCAAATGGATTTATGGATCTGTATCTTTTATTTTTCTCTTATGTCAGTGTCAAAACAATTCTGGACCAGCAAAACTGTACAGGTATGAAATTAAATTAAGACTATGATGAGTCAGGCACTTTTCCAGCCTTTGTGCCAATGAAAAGTGAATGTTTAGCACTCAACAAATTCCATGCTTTGGTGTTTTTAAAGCAATTTGGAAGAAAGTGCTGAGTTGTTTTATTACCATGTGTTGAAGAAAGTTCTGCAACTTTATTGATAACCATCAATCGTTTAATCCAAGAAGGGAAACTAGTGAGGGGAAAATGTTTGGTGATCGTGCCAAAAACAAAAATAAAACCCTGAAGTATGATCTCAAGAATGGTAAGCAGAGCACAATGTTGATATATAAAGAACCAAAGTTCGCCTGCTTCTAGTGTTTCATTTAAGGCGAAAGTAACAGCAATATATGAGACAGGATGTTTATGTGGATTCTCATATACTGGCAGCATATTCAGCATTAAGTATTCTGTCCACAGCTAAAGCAAATTTTCAGATTTTTTGTTCAATATATTTGAGTAAATTTATGTTCACTGCAAATGCTGAAGAGTCATATACTGACTCCCTGGGCTTTTGGCTATAGAAGCATCTATTCATCCTCTTATTTCTGATCAATTTTGTTTCATGCATCAGACTCATTTATGTTGAATAAGTTTTCATTATTACTTTTAGTTTTATAAACTCTCCCCTGTAACACATATTTAAGGGCATTAAAAGATCTGAAGGGGTTTTAATACTCTTCAAAAGGAAGGGAAAGAAGACAAGAAACCAATAAAAGCTCAAAAGTGATGGTGCAAAGCCTGATAATAGTGCCTCACAAAAGGAGTTAAAATGATCCCCTTTCTAAAGGGAATCTAATTCACAGAAAAAAAGTCAAGGACTGATTAAAGGTCATCTGAGAGGAGAACACAGGATTGAACAATTTATCAAAGGCTGCCTGCTTCATATAACCTAAGCTTCCAAACAGGAAATTAGAAAGTGCGGCATAAAAGTAATTGTGCCTTTGTATTATTAAGGGGAAATGGACATGCAGGTCAAGCATAGAAGGACCTTTTTTTTCAGAAACTGGCTGCAACCAATGCATGAATAACAACTGTCAAATTGACATTCCTGTGACTGGTGATCCAGCTGAGGATTTTGATCCACTTATACATCTTTCCCAAATGCCAAGGCTTTCATCTTAGATGATGGTCTCTGTTAAAGAGGGAATTATTGATGTGTTACGCAGTGAGTCTTTCCTAAGCTGGAACTACAGGAGAATGTTGTCAGACAGTATTGCACGTGAACTTCTTTCATGAGTTATACTTCTTTGAATGAAGGATTATGGGAAGAACTCCCTTTTCACTTGAAATCCTCTTTGTTAAGAGAAAAAGTTATCAGGCATTTGGGAGCTCATTCTGGAGCTGTGTCAGCATTGCGGAGTGCGTGCTGAGTCAGCAAGTATATGAAGTTATTTCTTTATTTTCTATGCAGTACCTAACAGATAGGAGTTAGAATGTACACAAAGCACAATTTTCTACTCAGAACACTTTCTAAGTCTTCGTAACTAGTTTTCCTGCAATATGACTTACAATCTTTTCCACCCTGTCCTCCTCCAAAAATATGCCAAAGAAAATAACAGCTTTGCAAACATAGTCTACGAAAATATCTAAGGCATAACCCACAACTTCAGATTTAAAATATACAGTGTCATATGTAACATGCAAATATATCTCAGAATCCAGGAGATTCAGACCTGAACAGACATACTTATCAAGTATGGGTGTCAATATTCATCCAGTTACTATCTACCAACGAAGTGCTCCTTCCACCTGTCAACTTCAATGATTGAAAAAGTGAATGGGAATTATGTGACCAAAACCTCTGTCTGAAGATAGTTCTTTTAAATACTTTTAATTTTGTGTGTAACAACACAAATAGCAGTGTCTTCTTATGCTGGATTACATGCCAGTATTTATTTCATACACTGCTTTACAGTAATATTATTTTACTTATTGTTCGTAATTGAATTATAGTAGTCATAGGGTGTTATAACTAAAGATTCAACTGCATTGTACCCTGGGTTATACAGAAGAGACAAGTTCCTGTATCAAGTAAATTACAATCTAAATAGAAAAGGTTCGGGAGTGTATGAAGGAAGATACACTAACAAAAGATAAAAAAAGAAACAAACCCTGCTTGAATACTTTTTGTGCATATTACTGCTTCTCCACAACACACTTCCTTAAATAGTGAAATTTATTACCATGTAGTTGAAAATGTTAGTAGACTAGCAGATTAGTTAGTAGACTAGTTAGTAGGCTAGCATTTATATTAATGCAGGATGTCACTAAAGACACTAATACATTCTTCAAGATAATGCTGAAATGTACAAGACTATGGTAAGTTTCAATTCCAAGACTGGTAGCTGGATAGCACAGCTGATCTAGAGAAATCAATCAGAAGTGATACAACATATTTCAGTGACTTACCTGGCTTCTTTTTACGGAAATGCCAAACAAATAAAAATATTTAATGTAGAAGAGACTGACAAAAGTAAAGTCCAGAAATAATTTAAACTGTATTCCTGAACCTGGGCAGTTAGAACTACCAGGAAGCAGTAAAGAGGAAAAAATGCCAGTGAAGAACTAGCTAGCTTCATTCCTAGTGTAACTGTTATCTCCACAAAAAAGAAAATGCTAGTTAGTGACACAAAATGAGCATCTCATTGTGAATACAAGCTGTTGGAAAAATACCTGTTGACATATTGGAGAAATCTGGAGGTTAAAGTTTGCTGCTTTCTGAATAAGATCAGTAGTCAAGGAATATTCATATAAAACAGTAGAGAAAAAAAAAACTTGAAAATATCTGCAAGCCTAGGTTAATATAGCAGACTTGAACGTTTTTATAAATCAGAATTTAAATTTTTCTACTCATTTCTATTTGCTGCAAAAGTTGAGTAAAAAAAGTTAAACATAAACTTTAAATTCCTAAGAATCTTATGCCCTTAGAATCATAGAATCATAGAATGGCAAGGATTGGAAGGGACCTTAAAGATCATCTGGTTCCAAACCCCCTGCCATGAGCAGGGACATCTTCCACTACACCAGGTTGCTCAGAGCTCCATTCAACCCGGCCTTGAACAATTCCAGGGAAGGGGCACCCACAGCTTCTCTGGGCAACCTCTTCCAGTGTTTCACCACCCTCATGGTGAAGAATTTTTTCCTTATATCTAATCTAAATCTGCCCTCTTTTAGTTTACAGCCATTCCCCTTTGTCCTATCCCTGCACACCCTTGTGAAAAGTCCCTTCCCATCCTTCCTGTAGGCCCTCTTCACGTACTGGAAGGCTGCTATAAGGTCACCCCGGAGCTTTCTCTTCTCCAGGCTGAACAGTCCCAATTCCCTCAGCCTGTCCTCATAGGAGAGATACTCCAGCTCTCTGATCATCTTCGTGGCCCTCCTCTGGACCCGCTCCTTAATAATGTCGCAAAGCTAATGTGATTAGAGCCTCACTCTCCTCTTACAAGAACATTTACACCGACAGAAGTCCTTAAAGAAGGAAAGTACACTTCTGAAAGAAGTTTTCAGCTATTTTATTCCTAAACGGTAGTGCAGACACAAAATAGGACCAAGACAATAGTGATGGAAAAAAACATTTGCAATAAGTGATCGACTTTGAAAGGACCCCCTAACCCACATGATGAAGTCACACCGAGCACTTAGGTTGTTCAGCCTGGAGAAGACTCTGGGGAGACATTGTTACAGCCCTTCAATGTATAAAGAGAATTTATAAGAAAGACGGACAAAGGGCCTTACCAGGGCCTGTAGTGACGGTAGAGGGGCAACAGTTTCAAATAGAAAACAGGTAGGTTTAGATTGGACATAAGGAAGACATCTTTTACAATAAGGGTAATGAGACCCTGGAATAGGTTCACCAGAGAAGTAGTGGTGCCCATCATTGGAAGAGTTCAAAGTCAGGTTCGGTGAGGCTTTGAGCAACCTGGTCTGGTGAAAGATGTCCCTGCACAAGGCAGAGGGGCAAACTAGATGATCTTCAAATGTCCCTTCAAACCCAAACCATTCTGTGATTCCATGATCTTATGATTTAGTTTTGGAAGCAAATCCTGTCATTCTGTCATCTTATCAAAACAGGTCTCTGGATCTCTACCAAAATCTCTCTTCTCATTAGCTCATCCACAAAGCTGTTGATTTGGGGTATGAAAGTAGAGTTTATTTTATTTCCTGGAAATGTGAAATCAGAGGGAACAGTAAAGAAAAGGAATGAGGACAATGGGAAAGAAATCACTAATCCTTTAACTTCATACTGAGGTGTCTATGACAGACAATGTGGAAATTTCACAAACTTCGCAAATTGTTACAGCAGAGATTCAGATAAAACAGATCCAAGTTAAGTAATCAATGAAAGCTTAAATGTCTGAACTTCCTGAATCTGTATAATTAAACTGGAATCTCTACTTCAATGTGTACATCTGGACACAAGATATTAAAAAGTTGGTTTTAAAGTATATTTTTAAATCAACTTGTTTTGACATGGGAAAATACCTTACTTATGGTTTTAACAAGAGTTAACAACTGACGAAGTTATTTTACTCAGTTATTTGAAGTCACTTAGGACTGATAGGATTAGGATTGATAGCTGGTCAAAACACAATGACAAAACCAAAGATGACCTTTTTTTCTTTGAATTATCTTTCACCAACTTCAAGGAACAACTTCCTAGACTCTTGCTATGTAGAAGAAACATCTTCCAAACATCTGAGACAAAACCATTCACTTTTAGAGACCATCATATAACTTTGTTTGTAATTTTTTAAATTCAAAATTGTTCTATAAACCACTACAGACCATTCCACCATGGTCACAACCTGGATACTACTACTCAGAATAATAACAGTGTCTACAAAACTCGTAAAATATTCTGAATGCTTTCCGTTCAGTATTCAGAGCAAAACAGTTTTACTTCCACACAGAAGACAATCTACTGTAGTAGTAGGTGTCCTAGTACTATTTGCAATCTCTCTTTTAATCAACAAGATAGCAGCTGTAGGATATACACCACCTTGTCATTATGTTCAGCATCATGCAAGCCCACATAGACAAACAAGCACACTCACAATTTGGCTTCAAAAGCAACAATATACCAGTATTATCCAACCAGATATATCCAACCTTCTATTGACAGTCATATGACCTCTATTAACATGAGATAAATTTTGAGTAAAATAAACTTCTACATTCAGCACAGCTGGTTGAGTTTCAACTCCTAACCTCCCCAATCCTCACAGAACCCCCAAGAAGAACAAACCACTACTACCCTCAAAAAATGTAACCAACAACAATGTGTTCCAACCAGAAAGGAGAAAGTGCTTTGAAGAGATAGATATGGCAATATTCTTCAATCTGTCTGTCTCTTTAAAAAAATACATACTCTTCAGAAACACGGTGGAAAAGCCTCCAGATTAACAGTGAAATGTAACTCACATCTACAACTAGAAAGTTAACTGTGCTTTCACCTCTTGCTCTTAGATTCTTCTAGCTCTTGTTCCCTTCTGAAGAAATGTGCTAATTAACCATGAAAACAATTCCGAGATCTTAGGCAGTATAAAACAGGGCAACCCACCTCCAGTGTCTACATTGCCTGAAGGGCACTCTTCCTGCATTTCTTCTACAGGGCATACTCTGTTATTATTGTCACCTTAACATTTTGGCTGTTAAATACAGTCTCATTTGAAGCTATATTTGGAAAACATAGTCTAGACTGCTAATTAATGTCATACTCCAGCTTTCACAAAACAGGGGTGCCTCTCTGCAGTAACTCAAGATATGAAAACATCATCTTCATCCGTAAACCGCAAGATCTGAAAGCCCGGAGGGCCTGGCACTTACCAGAAGTTCTCAACACCACCTAAATTTAACATCTCCTTCTCTCATTTACGGTTTTGGGGGTTACAGTCTCACAGACCTGAAACGTTACAGGGGCTGGAGCACTTGTATGAGCACCAGGTGCTAACACCATCAGCAGAGCAAAGGGCAGCAGGGACCATAACAGCTCCAAGAGACAATGCTGCTGCCTTCGTGAGGGGTCTTCAGCAAGAGCCTGAGATCTCCCTAGGGCTGTAGCAGTGGGGGCCTTGGCTGCAGGAGTTGTGGTCTGCACAATATCACTAGGGAAGGATCTACAGAGAGAGATGAGCAGGTTGCGCACTGCCAGGGAAAATGAAGAGGATGTTGACAGGCAATATATGGAAAATCGAGATAAGAACCTGAACCACAGAAGGAAGGAGGAACAGCTGGAGGGTCTGATCACACAGGCAGTGGAGGGTTGCTGTTTGAGTGGAAAAGGCTGCAAGTTTGTGACTACTAACAAGTGGGGAGAGTTTCCTGCTCCACCTGCAGAGCTGAACTTCAGCAAAGGTATAGTACCCCAAGCACAGGTAAGGGTAATCATGACCCATGAGGAGACCTATCAGAGCCGGCTGAGCTCAAACCTTGCATCCACACAAAGGAGAGCAGTCAAGTCACAGGAGAGTCCTGCTTGCAGGAGACTCAGGCATCAATCTGTAAACCCAGCCTGATGTCTCTGGAAGTTTGTTGCTTCCCAGAGGTTAGGATCCAGGGCGTGTTAGGGGTCTCCCAGAGCTTGTGAACTCCTTGAACTATTACCCCTTACTGCTTTTCCACATTGACACCAACAATACTGCTAGGGATAACCAAAAGCATATCAGGAGGGACTACTGAGCTCTGGGGAAGAGAGTGAAAGACATGGAGAGCCCAGTGGTTGTCTTTTCCATCCTGCCAGTAAAGGAAAATTTCACGCAGAAATGACCTTTCCAGCAGGTCAACACCTGCATGCATGGCTCATGTCAAAAGGAGGACTTGTGTTTGTATGACCCTAAGACATGCTTTGAAGACTGAGGACGAACGACCAGGTATAGAATATACTGGACCAAGCTGGTCACGGATGTCTCTGCAAACAGACGTGCCAGCCTGGTGAGGAGGGTTTTAAACTAGGTATGGTCAGGTAGGCTTACCACAACCTGCAGAGAACAGAGGGCACAAGTAGAGGAGACACATCTGATGGACGGCAAGACAGAGCAGGATCTCACAGTCTGTCTGTAAAAGCAGCACAGTCTGGGCCTTATGTCAAACATCTACATGCAAATGCACATAACCTGGGCTACAAGATGGAGGAATTAGAAATTCATGTGCAGCTGTGGAGCTACTGCCTCACTGGGATTATGGAGAGGTGGTAGAGTAACTCTTACAGCTGGAATGGTGCAACAGAGACACACAGAGTCTTTAGGAAAGACAGAGCATGCAGGCATGGAGGAAGGGTTGGACTAGACAGCCACTGAAGGTCCTGTCCCACTTGAATTTTGATCCTGTGATTCTTTACTCTGGACTACTGATAATTCTTTTGGTGCCTAAAAATCTGGTTTAGATGCTATAGTAAGTGACATGAATATAGACCGATGCAAAGCTATATAGTGGCTTTGTAACAGAAATTTTTAAATTGGTATTAACAGAGAAAGAATAGGATTACCTAGGTGTGGAATCATGAAGGGCAGACAAAGGAGTATAAAAATGGCACATGCGAATTGCACCTAGCCAAGCAGGTCATCAAGATCACAGCACATCTGCAAGTAGTTTCTGAAGTCATGGGGTTTTTTCAGATTGGGAAAAGAAAGGACAGCCTAAAACAAGAAGTAAGTTACAGACAGATTAAAATATAGATAAAATAGATAAGACAGACTACAGACAGCATCCATTAAGAAATCAAGGGGAGAAAGGTAAAGAACAGACTTGGACCTGTAAAATACCCTAGTGGGAGATGAAAGACAGTAGGTCATTAAGAATAAAGGAAACTGTATTAAAATCAAAACAGTTACCTCCATGTGTCAAAAAAAGGGGTTAAACCTCAGCGCATATTTTTTTCTACGCACAGTTGCATTGAAGTTGTCATTAGTACGCTACTGGAGTATACATGAGAGTGCATATAGGGCATTACTAATTGATGAACAAAATTTAACACAGGAGAAACCAAATTGTTTTGGAATGACAGTATCTTTCAGGATTAGCAGTCTAACCTGCCTTAGGGAGATGATGACAAAGGCAATACAAAAATATAAGGATTAGTGTCTATGCTAATATTATAGGAGGGGTGAATGAACGGGTGAGTAATAACTGAGAACAGCATGGGGGACCGTTAACACAATGGGACCTGTACTAAACTTGGATTTGACTGCTACAACTCACCACTCAGTCTTAGAAGAATGCAGTGTTTCATATTGCTTCCAGATGGAAAAGTTCTTTATGAACAGATATTCCTGCGAGGCTGAAAATTGTCAAGTCCAATTTTAGGTTTGGATTTGGAACAACTTATCAAAAGATACACTGAAGTTGTTAATTATTTGAAAATTTTTTCATACAGAGATATTTCGAGCATTTTGCTGAGGGTAGTCAGGTTATGGTTTGTTGTTTTGGTCTCTTCACCTTTTGTGTAATTTAATTGAAATTGTTTTCCAACGTTTTTACACAATGCACTAATACTACTGACATAAGACACTTGTCAAGGTGTACATGAGTGCCCTTCAAGACTTAAGTGAAGATAATTTTGACATTATCTTGATAATACTCTAGATTTTGTAAACTTGATGATTAGGACATAGCTTTACTTTTGGGCACACGAAAACTAGTACCCATTAGGACTGAGTTGTTCTACTTTGAATCTGTTTAGGACAGAACATCACTTAGTATCTGCAACTTATTTTCTTGACATTTCTAAACTATTTTGCACCAGTTTAAAAACTTTAACCTTTGAGTTTTGAAGGGTCTAAAAATCCTCTAAGTCACCTGATTTAATATTATGCTTCTTTCTGGAAGATTCGTGAATAATGAGGTTATAAATATCCGACTATTTCCCTTGGTTTTGTGATATTTTTCACATATTTTAATAAACACACCACTTAGGTATTCTAGAAGTAAATAATTTATAAGATTAATGTCTACAATAGTTTCAGGTTCAGTACCAAAATTCAAATAAGAGTGAAACAAAAATACATTGCAGAGGTAACAGCATGGTATTTCTTACAACTACTAGAAAATTGTTATTTAAAGTCATGGATGGTATATGGACACTTTCTATGTTTAATAATGGGATAAAAATGAAATTTGAACTTGTAAATTATTCATGAAGTTCAGTTTGACAGGATTAAGTTTTCTTACCATCAAGCTATTGTACTAATTTTGTTCTGAGCAGAAAAGGTGCTTTTACAAAGTTACTAATTCTACAAGAAGAAAATGTGTCTTATAACATGCCTTCTAAGCCTGCTAGACACATAGATTTAGAAAAATATAATCCATGCTACAAAAAGACTAAAGCAAGCTCATAGGCTAGTTTTACTTTCATTGAAAAGGATCCACCATTTCACAGAGAAAATGGAGGAAAAGTAAAAACACCTTAGAATTTGATTCTTGAGAGAACTGTGGAGAAACATGACACAATTTTCTCTGTTATTAAGCCACTTATAATGTAAAGAGGAAGAGATTGAAATGGACTTGGATTGCAGCCAGGCTGACTGGCAGGCAACATTTGATATAATTAAAAATAATTTTCAAATACAACTGTTTAATGAAGTGTAACTTTAAGAGTATTTTCTAGAAAACTGTCTCATAGTATACTTCTCTCCACAATGCTTAAAAAACCCCATCGTCTGTCCCTTAGAACACCTGGAACCGATGTTTTTGTCACATTTTTGTAGTATGATAAGTCTTTTAGGCGATCAGGGGGCTGTTCAAGAGAAGGTTGTTTGAAATTTTTAAGGAAATTGGATTTTTTTCTTTCTTCTTGATTTAAGGTATAACTAGTCATTTTTTAATCCAGTATCTGGTAGTGCTTAAGAGTAGACTTAATTTTAACTGTAAATTGTAAGAGTAAAAAGGAACAACATGAGTATCAGCAGAAGCTAAGCAATGTTACACAAAATCTTTTTAGTCACTGGATTTTCACTGAAATTCTTTGAGCCACCATAACTTAAAATGTATAAAGGCACACTGGTCAGAATAAGTAAAAGATCTAGGAAAACGGGATTTGTCTTCTTGACACCTTTCAAAAAATAGGCACTGTTTACAAAAGTGGACCAAAGAAATCAATATCCGAAAGGGGGTAGGAGGAACCCAACACACAGCACATTAAATTTATTCATTTTGGCAAAGCGTTCACTTCCAGGGTGAAGCCTGTAAGTAGAAAAAACATTTTTATAATTATATGACGAAAAATACTCTCTCTTTAAGATACTGTTTCTACACAAGTGGCAAGAGAAAGTTTAGAGTAGCCTTTCTCCAATAAAAGAGTATAAGAGAACAAACCTTCCTTATAAAAATGTCATATAAAAGCAACTAACAAAACACTTGAGATGTAAAGTGCTAAAATGTTGCTCAAAAGACAGATTAGACACTGCCAGGAGAAAATTAATTTCTGCACAGAGAAACCACATCATGTGATTACATGTGCAGACAGGGCTCCTAGCATGCTATCACTGCTCTGGAGCAGTGACTGAGGGCATGGCCAGCATAAGCACCCTGCCTGATATCCACAGCTGCCAGCATAGGAAGGGAATATGTAAAAAAGAGCAGCCTGAAGGCTGCAAAGGCCAAACAACTCTGAGGAACACCATATATGTGGGTAGACTCAGCGCTCGTACTCTGCCATCTTGAGGTGCAGGATGCTGCGGTCTGGCTCTGGATTAATGACTAGATTCCTGCAATACTCTTTTTCACACATCTGTTTCTAGAAACTTTGAAGTAGCAGGCAGCTATTAGACTTTCCAGGAAATAGTATATAATCCTATATGCCACAAAGTATAGATGTTCTCAAGTATTGTAAAAAGCATTTAACTGTAAGGGCTCTGTTCTCTGTTGGAGTTCACAAACTTCAAGAAATGTACTTTACAAAGCACTTCACACAGACTTGTATAGCAGTTTCAAAAGTCAAGTTCAAATTTTCACACTGATTTCTTTTGCCCCAGCTCAGGTTTATTATCTAAATTAATTTGCATATATTTGATCACTTCAGATTTTTAAAGATCATCAGGAAGACTTGTCAGCAACATTTTGTGAAGACAAAAGAGGGAAGGGAATAGCATATCACTTGCCATATGGACAGACTTAATTATATATGAAGATACAAGATTTGGATATAGATGTAGCATGCTTGATCCCACCGTTCAAGCTCAACTGCCTAAGGCCAGGCACATGTAGATCTAACCACTACTCCTCTGAATACATAATGCTATGGAGTGCAGGGCTTCCAGTCTACCCAGCTTTGTATAACTCCTTCATATTTATCATAAAGCTTTCCATATTGACCTATTTAGCACACTGCAGAGGTTCTATGTTAAATTCTTTATGATTATCAGTAGTCATCTCGTGATTATACTAGTTTCTCTAATATGATTTTCCTAGAGTCCAAATGATTTGATCCTGCATTCTGAATTGTTTAAACTCATTGTGAGCTCCAAATTTGCTTTTTTCGGCTACTTGAATTTCCTTTAGCTACTTCTATAGTTACAGATTTTTCTTCATGAAAATATCTAGATTACTATCATATTGACCTGCCACACAGCAGTATCTTAATAAGTCTAAATCAGTATAATGAATTAGAAGAGCTATACAGCACTAAAAAATAAAATCTCTCTTCCAGAGAAGGTAAACTAATAAATTAGGCTCAGTTTTAAATCTGGGGTCTAGGTTTATTGTTTCTAGGCTCCCAAAACAGAAATTGGTATTTGTAAAGTAAGTCCCAGCTTTCAAGATTCAAATGTAAAATTATTTACTCACAGTCCAGTAATTCAGGAAAAAATTCAGGTGTGAAATATGACCAAAATTCTAAGTGATCCAATACTATTTTGAACATAATACCTAAAAATATCTCTAAAAATCCATCTGATTATTTTGACAAAGAAACGAAATATCAGTTTACACTTTTTATAACAGGCACATCTTCTAAGGTTAGAAAAGATCTTGGTAGAGCCAGAAATTATCTATAAGCGTCTTAATAAGCAAGTGAATAGAAAATTATATTGCACTGGGTAAAGGGATAAAAGCACATCGGTTGAATGATGGTCTTCATTTTACTTCTAACAAGGCACTTTCATACCTTGTGAGATAGCACTCTGTCTATGGCAATACCAGTTAGTTACCTAACATATGACTGTTCTTCAGGATTGGATTTTGTTTAACATTTCAAATTGTAGAATCACAGAATAATTTAGTTTAGAAAGGTCTTTTGCAGGTCATGCTGACCAACCCTTCTACTTGAAAAAGGACCACTTTCAAAGTTAGATGAGATTGCTCCGGTTAAGTTTGGAGAACCTCCTCAGTACCTATCATGACAACCCAACACACTGGTTGAGTGCCCTTATAGCGAAATTTTTAATCCTTACCTAGGCAGAATATCCTATGTTGTGCCTCTTGTCTCTAGCCTTATGCAGTGCACCTCCGAAGAGAGGCAGGCCCCTCTTCATAACGACCTATTAGAAAGCTAAAGACAAGCAATAAGCTTTGCCCTCAGCCCACTCTTCTCCAGGCTGATCATACCCAACATCTTCAGTCTACCCTCATATATAATGTGTTCCCTCGAATCATTTTGATGGACCCATGCTGCAGTTGCTTTGGTTTGTCAAAGTCTTTCTTCTACCGGGAAGCCACACAGTAATTAAGATGCCCTCTCACAAGTGTTGAGAAACAAAGATCATGTACTCTTTAGGGTATGTTTGTGGGCATGTGTGTGTGTATACAGTGTATGTGTATGTAGGTATATATATATAAATATACACACATGTTAAATAATATATATGTATATATTCACACACATACAAGTGATGTCAGAATTCAAAAGTCATTTTCCATTGATTAGTTATTCAAAGGACACGAATGTTAAGGTTTAAATTGTATTACTGTTGGCATCAAAACTATCACTGAGAAATGAAGAAAACAAGGATGATAATATTAGAAAGGACTAACAGATTGCTAAAGAGATTATCAAGGTCTAGGGACTACAGAACTCACTAAACAGAGTTTTTAGTTAAACATAAAGCGCATCAAGATTTGGACTCTGCATGCTACATTAACATTGCATGTGTGTGCTTAAGGACCTGGAGGGATAGATGGATATGTGTAAAATAAATAATTATAGGTGATTGGAATTATTCCAAGAGGGCCTCATTCTGAGTCCAAATATATTTAAGGCTTTCAGTTTAGGAATGAGAAGGAGAAGTCAGGCTAGGAGTAACGTCTAGGGGAACTGAATTTCTGACAGTAACCACAGAGTTTTCTGTATCTGGAGAAAAAAAGACCTGTTTGGTTTCTTTCCTCCCCCTACTTGAGGACTGGGCTGCCCTGTTTCTCTATCAGTGGAAAACAAAACACATTTCTAAGTTTTAAGTCTGTATTGTTATGACACTCATTAACCTGACTGGCATGAGGCACTGATGTTGTATGTTGCTATACTAAGAAATTACTAATTTTCTATCTTCTAATCTCCTCCCACTATTACTGTTATGAATTACTGAGAATGCATTGCTTCTACTGGAGTCTCAAAGCAGATTAAGCACAGGCCTCAAATAAAGTACTCTGTAATGGAGCCCTCAAAGTTGTCCTAGCTCCTTAAAAATAGTTTTATAAAATCATGAGAATATGGATGAGGAATCTCTGAAGCAGCCAGTATCAATACATGGCAAGGCTGTATTTAGGATCCACAAGGTAACATGGTAAACAGGATATCCAAGTGATATTTTTCTCCTGAAAAGGCATGATGCTGTCATTACCTGATGGCATCTTCCCATGTTTCTAGAACCCTTAAGTCCCTCTAAATGGAGGCAATACAATGTTGAAAGAATTATGACAATGAACCTAATATCTCTGTGGCTGTGTGAGCAACACTCATCAATGGTACTCAGGATATTAATTATCAGTCTGAACTTAATTTCCAGTAAGGAGATTTAACTACAAAACACAAGCTTACCAGATGTCTTCTCTACCAGACCTAATTTTTGAGGATTTCTCATAGCAATGAAGACAAGGGTAAAAGTTGAGACTATTTTTTGCTGGTTTTCCATATCTCAAAATTTTGGGTAAAATTCATAATATTTATGTAAAATATATTCTCTTAGAAAGAACAACGAAGGATATATTAAGATACTGTTTCACATTATATTACTATAGCTGTATAAGTGTTTCAAAACTATTTCTGTGATTTGTAAAATTTAAAAAGTCCCCTCATTATAAGGGTATGTTTAACACACTTATAATTTCTGCATAGCATCATATAGCTTACACACAATATAGAGTTTAATTTGTATGTTTATACCATGGTCTGCAGAAAATCGTTGCACTCTGATGGGATTTACATGTGGTTCCAAATTCTTAATAGCAGGAGGCACTAGATACATTAAAATGTAAATTAATGCAATAACTTTCCAAGCATTCTCTAGCAGCAGAATATTTTTGTCCATTTAAGAGAAGATCTCTAACTACTTACTATTTGTGGGGTCTCCAGATAAAAAGATTCAAAATGTACTTATTAATTAATAGCGTTGATGACGTATTTTCATCTTCTTTTCATTATGTATTTTTTCAAAATATGGGCAAGAATAACTGTAATCTGTAGTGCATTTACTACTCTTATTTAAAAATTAAAGACAAATTATGGACTTCTCTGAGATATTTTCTCCTTCTCTCCTCTTCACTTCTCCCTGTCTTCCTCCCCTCCACCTCCAAGAAATGGAAAACACAACTGTTTTTACCTTATCCAGCCAGATTTTTTGAAGATTTAACACCTTGGTGATGAATATATTCAATGATTTTGGCAACAGGATAAATGAACAGAAAACATGAAATATGCTCTCGTTTTACACCTACACTGTGCTCACTTTTGGCACAAAAGTTAACCCATCCTAAAAAGAGAATTATTTTCTTTAAGAAACCAGAAAACATAATTTTAAGTTAGCAACAAATTGCTATTGATAAAAGAAAGGAGAGGGAGAATTTCTACCTCTTTGCCAGTCATGTTCCGGCATTTTTTGTTCACTTGTTTTAATATTCCAGACAAGATTGGAGCCTCAGCAGCACACACTTTATGCAGTAATACCGTTGCTGTATCAAACGACTTTAGAATTGCGTGAAGCTCCATTGACTCCTACAGAATCTACAGGGGTGGAAACGTCTGCCCAGACAGATCAGATTAAACTAGCTTTACTAAAGCAAAAAGTCAATGGCTTGAGAGGACAATTTGCAGTATATTCCACTTGATTCATCTGACAGCTGAATGAAAATTACAGAAGCTACTTATCAAACTCTTTTATTGCCAGTAGAAAAATTTCTACGCATACCATTTATAGTTGATATATCTATTGATCTTGCTAAATTGATGAGATGAACATAATGACTAAATTTATTGCATAATGTTGGTACAAAGAAGTTTCAGAATATGTTCAAAATATCTTAACTGTTAAGAACTGACTGATAACTTTGTATTGCTGGTCCTTAGAACTATAATTTACCACATTTATTTATTTATTTTTAAAAAGAAGATTCAGTTCTTAACGGAGTCTCCATATGCAGACTCCATTAAATGTATTATATCTCTACAATCTATCTTTATATCTCTATAATAGACAAACACAAGAAAAAGTGGCATTGAATTGCTCATGACTATTTTTACATGCAGATTTAAAAAGAGACTTCAAGGCATTAATTAATTTATTTCCACAATATGCTAGTATGCATATCCCAAGGCCTGACAATCTCATTGATGCAGAGGACAACATCCATCTATAGCTTTATATTAATATGTAAATTAAGCAATTACATTTTTGCAGACAGCTAACAATTACAAAAATGGAAGTGAACTTAGATTCTTATGTTCAGCTACATGTTTCAACACAGAATATTCTCTCATTATTCAGAGTACAAGTGAACTATTTTCCAGTTCATGCAGGCTATTTGAACTGAGGAGTCACATACCCAGAAATAAACTGATAACGTGTATACTTAATCCTTCCCTGCACTGAGGTAATAAGGAAACTTCGGCATGTTTTTGTTCCTTCTCCTTGGTGCTCGCTAAAATATAATAGGCTTACAAGTGACATAAGTGAAATAAAGTATAAGTAATTTCTAGACAATTCAAATAACATCTCACACTGGTCTCCAGGGTAAAATAGAAAGGAGTGACCTGGGTGTTCATAAGAATACTTCTGAGTCTGCAGACTGCCCTGGTCACAGAATCTGGCTCCAGGCAGGCACTTCTTCAGATACTTCCCATCACATCGATAGGAGTTCCCATCGATGGATTAGTTCCCTATTGGAACTAATGAAGGTAACTTTCAAGATCTTCTGTTTATTATAGAGTCATTTAGCTGCTTAATTAGTTTAACAGCTTTCAAATTGCATTTTGGAACCTGATTGTTTTCAGCTACCATTAAAAACCCAAGAAGAGAAAAGCATGCAAGACATGTAATCAGTTTTTTGTACTACCAGTAGAAGATGTCTAACATATATTAGACATGTGTCATTCTAATATGATCAACATAAATGGAGAAGTCTTAACTAAGTGTGATCACAGAAAACTCAAAAAAATTTTAGAAATTTAAAAAACATTATCATCCATTATAAGAAAAACTAAACTGTCAGAAATATTGACGAATCAGCACAGAAGAAAAACCCCAGCAGATAGTATTTGGATTAGATTAGATGGAGAGCATTTTTCTTAATAATTCATATAAATTAATTTTGTCAAAAAATGCCTTTCAAATTGAAGCTATTAAGAAAAAAACACAAATATCCTCCTATCATATTTTGTCCAAAATTCAGCAGGGTATGCCTTCAACATTTGTCCAAATCAAGGAGTGTTGGACAAATGGCCCTTCTTAATTAACATTATGAACATATTCTTATAATTGGAATCTCAGAAAAACTCAAAAGAATTGGACAATATCTAATAAAATATTAACAACTCTTTTATTGATTCTGGTCTGGATCGAATTTTTTTCCTCTGTATATGAGATTTTTGTGCAGATCATAAAAATGTGCCCTTATTAAAGGTTTTAATATTGAAGTATCTCATTTTTTATTTCCCAGAGATTCATAATGCAGATCTGAAAGTAAAAATATACTCTTATTAAAGGTTTTAATATTGAAGTACTTCATATTTTAATTCCTAAGGCAGTGGTACATTTCTTACAGAATAAAGTAAATCCAGAAAATAATATTTTTATATTTTCATTTCAAAAATATTTCTTTATGTCCCCTTATGTGAGACCACACCAGAGAGAAAGGCACTGATGGTGGTATCATGAAGGACAATGTTCAAGAGCTGTATTACCTCCTCTGAGGAATGTCAAAATATATTGACTAAAAAAAAAACCCCAAAGGAAGTCCCCAAGGAGCCCTGGTATCCTCAGATGCTAAAAGAAAACAGAAATGTCAAATAAATATAAAAGAATTCATTCTAGGTTTCTATTAAACTCCTGTTCATTTCCAGCAAGGAGGCTCAAGGTTTATATTTTTCTAATCTACTAAACCAACGGCCCAGGCTTATCAGACTTTAGCAAATGGAACATAACTGTGTGACTGAAATGCAGTTATGACTCCACAGACAAGCATTTAAATTATCTCCTTCAAATTTGGACTATGTGGAGCAGTTCTCATACCACTTTTAGAGTTGGACTTTGCAGAGAGGTGCATACGCTAAGTCCATTTGTAAAATCTGGCAACAGTACTCACTGCCACGGATAACAGAGAGCTTTGTGCCCTACCTTTCAGCTTTCCACCTATCTGGCAATTTAGTAGAGTGCATAGCGGGTAAATATTAACATTCTTTTAAAGTCAAAGAGTACTCAAAGTTTGCCATTGTCCAATTACAGAATCACAGAATCACAGAATCACAGAATAGTAGGGGTTGGAAGGGACCTCTGTGGGTCATCTAGTCCAACCCCGCTGCCGAACCAGGGTCACCTACAGTAGGCTGCACAGGACCTTGTCCAGGTGGGTCTTGAATATCTCCAGAGAAGGAGACTCCACAGCCTCCCTGGGCAGCC
>Ga0065711_1005316_pt1 | contig 23856 bp, 10 predicted proteins | sample Hoacrofraction12_FD_59098 | JGI IMG/M metagenome (GOLD analysis project Ga0065711, IMG submission 59098) | Hoatzin crop microbial communities from Cojedes, Venezuela - Epithelial fraction 12 v2 (version 2) | ecosystem: Host-associated > Birds > Digestive system > Esophagus > Crop | place...
TCTCTGGAGATATTCAAGACCCGCCTGGACAAGGTCCTCTACAACCTACTGTAGGTGACCCTGCTCCGGCAGGAGGGTTGGGCTAGATGACCCACAGAGGTCCCTTCCAAACCCTACCATTCTGTGATTCTGTGATTGTCCAAAATGTTTGCTAAGTCAATCACAGCTATCTTGTGATCAACAGATTAATGAAATCTGGGGAAAACATAGCTTAGACCACACAAAGGACCACCAAAATCCACAGGTGCAAGATTTAACCTGTTGACTTCAAATGAGAGCTGAAACACCAGTGTTATTCTGGATGTGTTTTTTTCTCTTGCTAAACTCACACAGAATGTAAACAGAGAAAGATCTATTAAAATACTTTCATTATTTGACCATGCTAATTTAAGGCACGTTAAATGCATGACTTGGAAAGAATGCTGTTACAGTAAAACTGAAATAGTTTAGCAGTAATTTCAGCATTTCAAATCATGCATCCTAAGCAGACCGTGGAAAATTATGATTACACTGTTAAAAATAAAACATGCTCCAAAATTTGAGCACCATGGATGAAATGCAGTTTTCAAAATAAGCATACATCCTGAAACAGTATCCTTGAATCTGGAAAGCTGTAGAAAGCTCTGACATTGCTTGTAATTAAAGGTGTTTCTCATGAGTTTAGATGATTCTGATTTTGTGATTTGTCTTTATTTTCCTACTGTAGTTCCAAGTTCAACCTACAATTTCATGCTTAAATATTAAGTAATTAAGAAATTATTACACCCCACTGCTTCTGAATTTCTCTGTCCTTCAGATAACTGCTAATTTAGTGCAAAAATGGCACATTAGATGCCGGACGTAGTGGCTGTGGTTGTATCTCGATTTACTAAGTCTTGGAAGAAAAGTGCAGTACAAAGCTGTGATAGAGAACTGCACAATGAGTCACTGTTTCTACCTGCTACTAACACTGAACAAAGAATATTTCCTTCCGATCCTACAGAAATGAAGGCAAAATATTTTAGGAGCTAGGTTTCCTTCAAATAGCACCTATGCGCTCTCCCTGTCAGAAATGGTAACTCCTCTTATAAATTGGCAATACAGGGATATTTCTGTATCAGAAAAAATACAGACTGTTCCTCTGCTGGAGAAATGTGGAAGGTACTCCATGGTGAGTCTGCTGGAGGAAAGAGGGCTTGTAACACCTGCTGCTCCGAGCTGAACTGAGAGAACATTCCAACTCCAGCTCTTGTTTCCATGAAAAATGGCAAAATAACGGGTCCATCCCAGTGCTGGAGACAATGTGGACTCAAAGCATGGACTTGAAGCACTCTAATAGCTCTAACAAAGATAATGTGATCCTGTGGCTTCCAGGCACTTGTGACACTGTAGCCATAGAATAAGTGAGTGATCTTGCTTTGGAAAAAAAAAACTTGTTATGATCATACATTTTCTGTAAGTTCTCTACTGTAGCATCTGGCAATTGCCTCATTGTTTGAACTGCTTCTCAATTAATGTGTTTGCAGGGAACCACCAGTCAGTATTTTCTGTCATTTAATAGTTTCTCATCTTAGTCCTTTTCCATTTTTTTTCCCTTACTCTTCAATAAATAGTTGTCTTTGTTATACACTTAGCTTGGTATGTATCTTTTTAACTTTTATTTAATTGCATATTGACTCTCATTTACCACAGTGCCCTTTTTCATGTAATAACAGACAGCAAGGAATGACACAAAAGCTGTGAATTTTCAAGGGTTACTGCAATTTTTTTCTCCTGTAAATCTATTCCTTTTGATAAAAGAAGCAGTACACTTCTGCAATAGACAACTCAGTATCTTTTTGGGCTTCCATTAGCTACAAACTGTGCAACAATTTATTTTTTTTAAAAAGGATGGTCATTTGCAAGTGAAGTAGGGCATCTGTGGTATACATCTGGCAAGATATTTCCTTTGTCAGTTATACAGTTGGAATGTAACCCTAAAACATTCAGAATTAAGGAAAAACAAGAAAAATAATGAACCTTTTAAGCTTCTTCACTAAGATGAAAATGTTGTAAGAAAGAGAATTGGGAAACGACTAGCATTTCCTTTTGAACACATACTTTCCAAGGAGGGGGTTGAAACCCAAAACAAACTAGCAAGGCTGGGTCAATTCCTATGAGCATGGCGATCATGTACCATCGTAGGAGCAATCTACTGAACTCCACTGGCAGTGTATAGTGCTATGTCAGCAATCCAGAAGGGAGAGCATTTCTTCTACTTTATGAAACATCTTAACAACTCAAAGTCTATATTAGATTCATAACTGTATTCGGCATTCAAGATACTCTGCAGAAAATAAAAAGAGATAACATACTAGATTACATATATATATGTAAAAAAGAAAAAAAAAATGCTAAAAGCTTATAGAAAGCTTTAGTTGTCTGCTATTCACTAGCTACCATCAAGAAAAAAGGGTTAATGAAACACAGGAATTAAGAAAAGGGCATGCTTGTATAGAGGAATCCCATAACCATAAATGTATAGATGTCCTCTTTTTTGCTATTCTTTTTCATTCTCACTTACAGTTTAAGTGAGGCATTAAAAAACATATAAAGTTTTAACACTAGATCTTTTCAGTACATTTAATATACCAGAATGATGTCACCTTCAGTAGTTCTTGAATATCATTAGTAGGTGTCTCCCAGCCTCTCTAGAGGTCTATTGCACATGATGCTTTAATTATTCCTAAGCTATTCTTAACAGAAATTAGCACATCAAAGCAATGAGAAAGCAATGAGAAAAATTCCTTTTGTAGAAGTCCTCAAGTTCATGTACTGAGCCTGTGTGATTATAAAAGGTACCATTTCCATAAAAGTGTTGTAAAAAGAGGACAGAGAGTGATAAAGTAATTTTTTTCCTAGCTCCTAAAAATTCAATTAAATATTACTTCAAAACTCTCAATGTTTTACAGATTGGCTGCTGCAATGTAGTTTTTCAAAGTACACTCTTGTTCAATAAAAACATAAAACTGGCTTGTTAGCTTAATCCAGCTTCTGTTCAAGTCAACAGTTAAGCTACAAAAACAAACAAACAAATATCACTTAGGAAGTCCTAAGAGGAAGCCTGAATTTGGTTTTCTCAGTACCTGGCGCTCTTCTTCTTCACATTAATGGGTCAAATCAGTCCCCACTGATACTTAGAAACATAGAATCATAAAACTATTTAGGTTCAAAAAAGACTTCTGAGATCATGAAGTCCAACCGTCAACCCAACACCACCATGCCCTACTAAACCATGTCGCAAAGTGCCATGTCTACCTGTTTTTTGAACACCTCCAGGGACGGTGCCTCCACCACCTCCCTGGGCAGCCTGTTCCAATGCTTGATAACCCTTTCGCTGAAGAAAGTTTTCCTAACGTCCAATCTAAACCTCCCCTGACACAACTTGAGGCCATTGCCTCTCGTCCTATCACTAGTTACCTGGGAGAAGAGACCAACACCTGCCTCACTACAACCTCCTTTCAGGTAGTTGTAGAGAGCAAGAAGGTCCTCCCTCAGCCTCCTCTTCTCCAGACTAAACAGCCCCAGCTCCTTGAGCCACTTCTCAGAAGACTTGTTCTCTAGACCCCTTACCAGCCTCGTTGCCCTTCTCCAGATGCACTCCAGGACCTCAATGTCCTTCTTGTAGTGAGGGCTCCAAAACTGAACACAGTACTCGAGGTGCAGCCTCACCAGTGCTGAGTACAGGGGCACGATCACCTCCCTGCTCCTGCTGGCCACACCATTCCTGATGCAAGCCAGGATGCCGTTGGTCTTCTTGGTCTCCTGGGCACACTGCTGGCTCATGTTCAGCCAGCTGTCAACGAATACCGCAAGGTCCTTTTCCGCTGGGCAGCTTTCCAGCCACTCCTCTCCCAAGCCTGTAGTGTTGCATGGGGTTGTTGTGACCCAAGGGCAGGACCCAGTACTTGGCCTTGTTGAACCTCATATGACTGACCTTGGCCCATCGATCCAGTCTGTCCAGATCCCTCTGCAGAGCTTTCCTACCCTCGAGCAGATTGACACTCCCAATCAGGGGTTGGCATCAGGTTTGAATTCAGTCTTTAACAAGAGCTTTCTCCATGCCATAGTGAATTTGGGCCCCCAGTATTTTGATTTTAAAAATAATTCCAGGATGAGTTAGCATATAAAAAGCCAAGAAACAAGAAATACTCAATTAAAATCAACCATCTGATAGTTCCACTCCATAAAGGAGAGCTCCCAATAGCTACTCTTCTCCAATGACACAGCTGAAAGTCTTGTTAACAGAGATCTCAAGGAAAAGGAGTTCCAGATCATTGGGCATTTTATGTCACTTTAATGTTTAGGGAGGCAGCTGAGGAAATAGATTAGATTATGCTTATGTTCCAGTATTCTTAATAGACAAAGTTTATGGTCTAAATGAAGGACCAGGTTTCTTTTTTAATAGACACCTGCAATATTAATTCCAAGGTGTAAAGTATAATTAAGTTCAAATATTCATTCTATCATGCATTTTAACTTTGGGTTGAACCAACTACAGATGCAGATTTGCTGACTTGTTTTGCCAAGCTAACTGTCTGCAGGGAAGATCGGCTATGAAACAGATTAATTCCGGGACTTGTGGATTTTAAGATTATATTGGCCTTTTCTCTTTATGCAAAATGTAAAAATATTTGCAATTATTTCTGAGAAAGGTAAGCACTCACAAGATATGATTAATATCGTATGCTACTGTATGGAGACATATAGTAGCCTTCTTCCTTTTACTTGACACTCAAATTAGCCTGTGGTAAAAATTGTCACTAAGGTCATCTGGATCAACTGAGATCAGCAAGACTGGTAAATAATTACATCATTACTCACACTCTTTTTAAACAAAAAAAACAACTGATAAACCATAATGTTTTTTTCTTTCAGGAGAAGCAACATGAGTTTGATGGCTGATGGCTATTTAACAATCATCATTGCTTTTGATTCTGATGTACATGTTAATGAAAGAAATTTGTGTGTTTAAATTTACTTTTACTCCATGGCCCTTGATTGTGACTCAGAGATAAAAAATTACAGCAGTATCAACAACAACAAAAAAAAAACTTCACATAATGGACTTGTAGGAAGATTTGTAATTTTCTGCAGTTAAATTCACTAACTGAAAGCTGAGCAATCTCATCAAAGAAAACTTGCATAAAGTTCCACCTTCCCAACTGGTACAAACTGTCACAGCCCAGTGCGCAAGAAAGTCGGGAAGACTACACAGCTGCTTCCAGGTGGGACAGAACAACAGTTGTGACAACACCTGGGACAACACAGAACACAACAAGAACAACCATGCACTTTCTCTTGAAAGGTGAGGGGAAAAAAATAATCTATGCTCATTAGACCATACAGTTTTCACCTATCAACTTTTGTTAGCACCATAATAAATGCACTTAAAATAACAATCAGAGTATCAAATCCTGCAAGTATTACAAAGCTATGTTTAAAATTCCATTTTGGGACACAAATTGTAATCTCACAGAAATACTCATAGCGAGGGCTCTTCATGGAAGAAATGACCTTTAAGTTTCTTTTTATTCATCTCCCATTATTCAGTGCTGGATTAGCATTAAAGACTATCAAGATTGCCTCCAAAACTAGCAGAGCTGCAAAGTAACAAGAAAAAAAATCTGTTTCTTTTTAAGTCTCTTGGACCTGATAGTCCTTCTCTCTGGAGAATCCAGACGAGGATGCCCTTCTGGAGAGCCCTTTCATCTTATCTTCCCTGGCCAAGTATCATCAGAGGACTCTGCTGCAGCAGGGCTGAACAGAGAGAGAACAAGGCTTCACCAGGGCAAACTCGTGTCTCCTATCCACAAGATCAGATATTTCTTCCATCCCCTACATCTTCTCTGCTTTTTTCATTTAATAGCCTATCCAACCACAGCTACCCTCCTCTACTCCAAACCTAGTCTTCTGTAGCATCTGAAAGAGAAGAGCCTTTAGAAAGCAAATTTAAGAGGACACACAGAGTGGATTAAGTCACAACTATTAAGTCAGAGAGCTTTATATGAGCTTTTACACTCATATAAAATTCAAACAATCTGGTTTGAATTTTATATGAGTGTAAAGGACAGCATCAGCAACATAACTTTTCAAGAAGTGACAGATCCAGAAACAGTGCCAAACTGCCCTCAGATTACCAATTCTCATCATAAATTTTTATCACACTGGCAATGATAGTGCAAAGTCATCAAAGACCTTCTGAATTTAAGCTAGCTAGCCACCAACATCCAAAACATAATTATCTTTATTCTAAGACAGGACACCAACACGGAGCATGCGCAAACCCATGTTACTTTATCTCTGCCCACTTTCCAATTCCTACGACATGTCCAAATCTTTCCCAAATATCCAGTATCCAACAAATCCATACTCTGATTTCTTCTTCGGCCACCTCCGCTCCCCCAGGCTTTAGATCTTTACTTATCTCTTCAGAGTTATACAAAATGGAAACTGTTTGGAGAGCCCTGGACCTAAATATTACACTGTGAGCTAAGAAATTATTATATTGCATTGCTTTTAGTATTCTATTGGGTTACTGTTCTGGGCAAAAATGAATGAACAAATAGGTATCATGTTAAGAGTTACTTGAGCCTTCTGGTTGGTAGAAATGGGGACAGCTAATTTTATGGAATATTTTGTCTTCTTGTCCATAGAAGTCCCAAATAACCTAGTACACAAAGAGAAGCCTGTTACTCAATATAAATAAATTATGCTACCAACTCTGTTCTTATTGTTTTTATTGTGCCACCTGTAGAGAATTACATTGGCAGATAGAGAAAACAACTTGAGTTAGTACCTAAGTTACATTTCTAGTCTGCTATGAAGTCATCTGTAGCAAATAACATAGAAAAAAGTTTGTAAAAACAAGCACTGTGTGCTTAACTTAAAGCAAATGAATAATGTGTGCCACCAGCTTTAGCAGGGTGATAGCTGTTAATGCTAAGCAGTAAACTTAACTAATGCTAAGCAGTAAAGGAAAAGGTTTTTTGTTGTTTTTGGGGGGTCTGTTTTTGTTTTTTTCAATCTACTCTCTACTCTCATCTCAGTCCCTGGTTTATTCACTTATGTCCTCTCTCTCTTCACATCACCTGCCTTTTGCAATAAATGAGATGCGTCCTACAGGACACAGTTTGCAACTATATAAACAGAAAAGGAATGAAGTATTGCGTACACAAAATGAAGACAGCTAACGCAGAACAACCAGCCTTCATTGTGGCATTTCCTAGCTTTTCTTTTGAACTGGGATAACAGAAATCTTCAACACCTAGTTCAGAAATACTTTGTGAGATTAATTAATACATGCAGAAGAAACCAAACAAACTCTAACCTTTCTAATTTCACGGTGTATAAAACAGAAGTAACACAGGTGATTATCTTACAGGAAGAAACTCCAGACCTGTTCTCAAAAAATGTTAGTAATTTCTACTAAAGACATACGTATTGAAGATTACAACACCAAGATCAGAAAGATAGAAGCTACATGCTCATCTGCTTATTTTCTTACTATTTACCATTTCTTTTAATTTTCTTTCACCTTCTTTTGCCGTGTGTAACAGGTGGGTATAATGTCAAAAACTGTATCAAAAATAGGAGTAAACTAACCAATTTAGATGTAGTGCATTTGACATACTGGGATACTTATATAAAGGTATTTTTATAGAAATCAAAACTTCATTTTGACTTTTAGCTTTTCATTGCAAAATTGGGTGATTTTTTTATGGTATGAACATTCATGCCTTTTAACACAGTTTTGTACTGAAAGTAAAAGAAGAATATCTGTTAAAAACACACTTCAAATGAAAGCATACACAAGCTTAGAGTAAGTGAAAAAAGGTCAAATAAAAACCAAATCTAATCTGCTTAAAGTAAGACTTCGACCGGTAAGTGCATGCAACTATAGAATGTTTTTTTATTAGTGAAACAAAAAAGTAGTATTCAAAATTATAAGATTAATTATCTTAATGAAGTGAAAGAATTAAAAGAAATTCACAGGTGAATAGAAGTGTTTCTTGCTGTTGAACCAACACTGACTTTTTCCCCTTTTAAATTTAAAAAAACATTTTATAGATTTAATGTTCTAAACCCAAACCTGTCATTCAAAATAGGAAGGAAAAATATTTTTCTTTTTTTTCCCAGTTTAAATTAAAATCAGTCCTCAAATTTGATAAAAAATTGTGCAGTTTCAGTATGCCAAAACTGCAAATTTGAGAGCCCCTGCTGCGTAGACATAGTACATCATGACTCATCACAGCTTCCAGTAATAACAGTGAAACCAGCAAATAAATGAGCAAACCAAAGATGAGTCAAGAGCAAATAGAGAGAATTTGAACTTTTCATTTCCATTTCTTTGTTTCAATTTACTTCTGTAGCACATCATGATCATCACTAGAATTAGGTATCTCTGACGTAGTAGCACATTATTTAAAAGCCTGCATAACCAACCAAACGTTTGCCCTTACTAAACATATGTATGACAGACATCTACAGAGTGAAAACCAATTTCACAACAGACGTTGATTTGACTCAAGGAGTTGCCTGCTTTCACCCTGATGACATCCAGCTTAAAGACATTTAGTTATCTAGGGTGACATTTAGTTTATTGATGACCAGACATTTAACATAGTTTTCACGGGTCACGCTACCTCACGAGAGGATTAATCACCCTTTAAAGACACCTATTTCTTCCCACCGACTCTAGAGGGAAGTAGAGGACTGAGCTATAACACACACTGCATTTGTTAGACAAATCTTCCCACTTCTCTATGTCTTATTTTGAAGATAGTTGCAGAGGTATGTTGACGCATGACCCAGGACCCTCCATAATTTAAATTCTTGCCTGTTTTTTTTTTTTTTTTGGTGGATATTGACTATACTTGGAAGTTTGATGCAATTTTTTCAACATTTTTAAGACTGAACTTTCGAATATTGAGTCTGACGGCAAAGCCACCAGTGTATTCACCAGAAGCAGTATTTCACCTTGGAGTGAAAGAAATTTTTAAATAAAAACAAAACCCATACTTCTCCAAACACCCTTTTAATCTCAATATTGCTTCTATTATAAAAACAGTGTTTACCAACACGACCATTTGGGTTTTGGCGATTATTTTAAAAAAGCAAAAAGCATTAGTAACTCATATAATAGCACCGAATAAGTATTACGTCTTTCTGCAATAATTAAAGGGAATTATGAATTCCCTGTGTCTTTTTGCAAAATTCCACATGCTCTATATATTAAAAGCCATAAAGATAATACTAGATTCAACATTATTCAGCATTTAACTAACAATTTATATAATGTAAATATTCATGTACCCTTTAGCATTTTAGGATTAAGGAATTCTGAAAGTTATGCATTTCATTAATTCTAATATTGCAGCTAGTTACTTATTGCATAACACTAGAGAGATTCTTGGAGGGGTTGATATTATTTATTAATAAAAGAAAATAGAACATGAACTTTTTAAAACTCAGAACGTTCTTCGAGAACTACTTAGGTATCCCTCAACGATACCTTTTCTATAGACCTTTATTTTTATTGTGAAAAGATTTGGGACTATTCTTCATTGGAGCTCTCCCAAATGTATTTTGGTTTATTAACCTCAAGGGTTTATGACTCCTGTCCATAGGGTAACATGATTTGTAGCAGAGAAACAATGAAACTTCTTTCCCTCTCCCCCCATACTGAGCACTGATTTTTTAGACAAAAACAGGAATAGTAAAGCCCGAGTTTAACATGGAAGCATTCTCTTGAAGACTACAGTGTTAAATATGTCTTTTTCACTGCTGGATTCATCAAGTTATGAATAACAGAAAACTGTATTTGATGTCAACATAGCACACTAACTTATTTCAGTTTTGCAATACAGAATTTTCAAAAAAAATCAGCATATGTGCATGGGTGTCAAAAAAGAAAATGACATTTTAGTGTCAATCTCACTAGCTTCACTCATCTTACTGGCATTTTCCATTCCTAGCCTGGCCCCAAGGCAGCTGTTCTGTTCCTATGCGAACCTTTGCTTCAAAGACAGCTGACCACCCTGCCAAACTGTTGCATGTGATGTGAACTCTTAGGCATCAAGAGAAACTGCAGCATTTAAAAAGTTTCACACTTTTGGTTTGCTTGCATTTCCCTAATGAACATAAAGAATATACCCAAGAAATTTCACGACTGAGCCTTACACACTGTCAGCTTTATGATTTGCCTAGTGTGTGAAATCATCAGACAGCGTTACTTACACATTTACCTTTGTATATCCAGAGTCTGACCTCCAATGTAGGAGATTAAAATGAATTAATAAACAGGAGTATTAAAATCAATTTAATTCTTTAGTCTTTTGAGCAAACTAAGGTTGTATTTTTAAGATTTTTTCTGCAATTTAGAAATACAAAAAGCTTTTATTCTGACGCTCTTTGATTCTCTTTCTTGTAGAGCTAAACTTATAAGAAAAATATGGATTAACTTGCAGCTCTCTATTTTATCATAAATTTTGGCAACATTTGTGCTTCCAGTCAGTGCACTGAATTTCCAAGACGACTAAATCGGAAATAATGAACAACATCTGAACAACAGTAATCTTAAAACATAAGGAGAAGGTTATGGTTGCTTCATCTCACCACAAAGTAAAAACTACAGAGCTCATCTATTCTTTCAGAAGGAAACTGCTCTAGGAGAAGCTCTTTGCTGACCTGTAGCAGAAGGACAGATTTCATCAGTGAAAAGCATCTGCCTCCCAACTTTATTAACTGAAGCAAACTGTTAATATTAACTTATATGAGCAAAGGAGCCCATGAATATGGTCAAATCAAACATTCATTCAGAATTTGAATAACAGTAGTAAAGATCCTTCTAGCATTTATGTGGCCTTTATTCCATCTAAATAAGCCGTATTCTACCTAAAATCCAGTCTGCCTTTTAGAAATTGTTCAAGGAATCTGGTTTAAACTGTTTTTATGTCCTGAAGTAGTTTTGTATGACAGTCTTTACAATGGTCTAACTATAAAGTTGGCCCTGCTTTGAGGAAGGGGCTGGACCAGACAGCCTCCAGAGGTCCTTTATCCTTCATTATTCTGTGACTCCATATGGACTAAACCATCCTTTACAGTTCTCCATTCCAAATGACACTTCACAGCTTGACCTCACTTGCAAACTCCTCCCTAAGTGGTTTTCCAACCTACACTAGCAAGTGCTTGTTCTCAAACACATAGTACTTCACTAAATAATGTACATATAAAGTAGTCAATATTTTCTCATTAACAGAAAATATGCTCCAAACTCTACTGGGGCGAAATTTCCCTACCTGCTTTCTATTAAACCTGCTCTTTTTGTCAACCATCTCTGTTAACACTCCAAATAGTAAATTAATTTGTGTGACCTATAAAGAGGTAAATTTCATGCTTCATAATAATTTTAAAAACTGACACAGATAATGCAGAGTTATTTGTCCAACTCTGAAAGGAATCTTCAAAATTTGGAATATAAGCCATTTTATTTAACTTTAATAAATTTTAAATCTTAACCACACAGTGAGCATTTATGAATTAAGACGTAAACATATACCACACTCCAGGTACAAGACGAGTACATCTAAACATCATCATTTTCCCTTTAAAGCCTACAGAAAATATCTCCATAGCAACTTGCAGTTGCCAACTGTGGCAGTCATTTCTAACCATGCACAAAAATTAATTAGCAAGCAAGAATTTTTGTTCTTGAAAACTAACTGAAAAAATAAAGACTAGGAGTAACAACTTCTGTATCCTATACCAGTGGTCTCCCAGATTGGTCTGAAAAGCTCAAGTGATAGGCTTAGAAGTAAAAATACAAAGCTATAGGTGCTCAACATACTTCAGAAAAATTAGGAACCAGTACCTCGGATCAGCTTTCAGGGGACCCATTCCCGATGGTGCTTTGCAACAAAAGAAGCCACATATGTGCATACATGAGTAAGAATACATTTCAAAAAGTGCCATCTACCAAGACACAGAAATATGCACTGCTTTGCAGTTTATGGGCAATAAAAAACTTACCAAATCACGGACATTACTAAGTTACAATTCACATCAAAGCTGAGACTTTCAAAGCCGCTTAATATATCCAAGATGCTCACTTGACAAAATTCCTTACACATATTCAAAAAACAGCCTGAATTTTTACTCTTTAAAAAATAAATTAAACAAAACTAAAGTTAAAATATATATCTTCTGGGTTCTGCAGTTGAACACATACGAAAACACACAGCATATGCGATGCAAAAGAGATCAACAGCTCTGTAAGGCAAAATTGTTCCAATTCCTGACTTATATGCGTTGAAGCCTGTGCCCTTACAGCTCAGAAGCACTTTGTGACTATTCCTCAACAAGGACCATGATGGAAGCAAAGCAGCATCAGAGAGATGAGGCAACTTGCTGCTCTGGTAGGCGTAAGGCATGCCAGGTTTGCTACAGCCCAGGGAAGAAAAAATGTTACACAGAGATCAGAAAGAAGCCACAAAACAAAGTTTGCTTGGAACAGTACAAACACAACAACCATAAGAGGCCCCGTCAACTCATCCTCACAGCTACCAGTCATTACAAGCATTTTAGTAACAGCGTTTCCTCAGCTGTAGTGAGTGGACAGCTGAGGGGAGTATTTATTTTTTTCAGTTTTTGCTTTTTATTGCACCCAGGAAAAAAATATCCACAAAAATCACATAACAATTTTTTCCATTCTTCTTTCCTCAAGCAGATTTTCAACTGGCAAAAATTTTTGACCAGGTGCCTGATTTCTTAAAAATATTTCCACCTTTGCCCTATAAAAGCTATCATATCCTTGAGAAAGATCTTAATTTTTTTAGCTACTGAAAAAGAGGAAATGCCAGCTAAATGGCAGAAGTTGTACCAAGTCTGCAGGGGATCCGTAAATGCATCTATAGATGAATTCTAAATGGATCCACAGACTAAATCCTGCCATTTGCCCTGAAGTAATTTAGAAGTAAAAAGACTAGTTCTACTTCTCTTACAAATTTGACGTAAATTAGAATTTTGGGGATACAGCACGCAGAGTTGGAAAGCAAGCACAATTCTCAGCTGGCACATTACCTTCCGCTTATAGTTGTCTTTGGCCAAGGATCATAAAGAATGAAACACAAAAGGTGGTAATTAATTTGCACACCTTTAAAGCAAAAGTGAGAAGAAACGAGGATTCTCCACCCCCAGACAACTTTGTACCCCATCCTTCCATGCACTAATAAAAACAAAGACAACAGTGTCAACTGCAAGTTGACATACCCCACTAGGAAACCTGTCAAGGAGAGGAGACTTTAAGGACATCCAATGGCAATCACAACAACAACGTCTGCTGCCAAGACTCTATCCAAGCAGCCATGTTCCACTATCTCTTGTACACGGAAGACCTGTCAGACAGATCTGGGGAAAAAGTCTGGAAGACAAAATAAGCTGAGCAAATAACTAAACAAAACTGCAAAAAGTTTCACTGGAGCACAAGGCGTCGCTTCTTAGCACCAAGCCATTAAAATTCTTGGCAGCAGCACACACTCCTGGCTTGCCAATGGCCCACTTTCATGAAACCTATTTTTGTTTAGAAAACACTTCAGAAAATCCTGAATATTAAACCTTTCTTCAAGCTATAATGATCATAGAGATTAGCTCTGATCAGCAGTTTTAGGCCATATATAAATTTGGTATCCCTAGGCAGAGTAGCAAACCATGAAATACCCTTGTTTTTTCCCTTTGGCTAGCAGTAATTAGGAGACTGCTTTACAGACTCTCATTAATATTACTCCACACCATCTACTTAGCATTCAACAGGTTGTAATTCCTGCACCACGTCAGTGACTAGCCTACAGCTAAGGTATACCAGATTTGCAAGAGAAAATATAATTTAAGCATTGAAATCCAGTACAAGAATAAAGAAACTTTTACCTTATTTGGTTTCTCTCAATTGATGCTTTTTTATGTTTTCCAATTCTTTGGCTGCTGCAGTCCAAACAAATTTAGTAGTATTTAAGCAACATCACCACTACCCATTCTCACAGACATAGTTATGAAAATGTTAAAATACATAAGTTAAGGAGTTAAGGAAGATACTTTTCTTCTACTCTAGCACAGATTGCTTAAAACCCTTGGGACAGGCCAAATTGATACAAGCACGTATCAGTCACAAGAAAATATAACAACACTTTTTATGCAACAGTGTATTTAATACAAAGCCATGGTGGGAATGAAAATTTGATTTAGTTTCATTCAGGAAAGATATCTCTACATTCAGCAGCAAACCATACAGAACAAAGGTTCCTTGACAAACAGTTCCCAGATTTCAGTGCACGGCAGGAGGTGGTAGAACCCACAGCTCCACATGCCACTGTGCGGGGGCTTTTCTGAGCATAGCCTGGACTTACCTGTTCACAGTGGTTTGAAGTCTGTGCTAATAATACTGTAACTGCTGTTTTAATCTGTATAGTGATTGAGGAAAACATGTTGGATTTTGATATCCTTCCCCTACCCTTTCCAGTTAAGAGTAACTACTTGTAAAGGAACTGGCAGACAAATAGTAATCTAGAGACCAGGAAGAGGGGTAAAGTAAAAGATTTGCTTGCTTGCTTCCAAAAGGATTCTTCAATTTGAAGAAAATAAAAGAAAAGAGATAAAAAAGAGAAATGAATTAAAACTTTATTCAATAGCAATGAAGCCTGAAGCTGATAATTTCAACCTTCTTGGATACAGCTGTAGCAAGGAGAAAATAAGAGCCCAAAGGATGGATAAACTATATTATCTTAACTAGCAAAGGCAAACCTTCAAAATATGAAATTGGAAAGGAAAAGCTACACTATTAACTTTTTTCCCTGGCTAAGAAAATACAATCAGACTTTCAATTCTTTGGTTCTCGTTTAGTAAGCCTGCAGCATATACCAAGCCTGCTGAAAGTGTAACCTCCCAAAATTAAATTGTCAAATAAGCAAGATTACAACAAGCCCAAGAGGCATGTCTATCTTTTTGTCTTATAATTATTTTGAGTACTGTAGGTTTTTGTTAACAGAAACTATGATAGAGTTCAGCTTAAAATCAAGAAGGCAAAAATCTTTAAATTAAAAAATAAGAAGTTTGCAAACCAACTCTTGCAAGTGTGTCCAAACAGTAATGTGTGCAATTTCATGATCCATTACACTGTCTGTTAAAAATTGCTGATGTGCCTCTACTGCTTTTATTTTCCACAGCTATGGCCCCTTCTCTGCTCCAGTTTGGAACTGAGATGCTATGCCAAGTTCTGGTCAACTGAATTTGAGGACCACTTTGCTTTTCCCATCTGTACAAAGGGTTGACATAACAAGAACAGTACCGCCCATTGTATCTTTGTTAAATATCATAAACATTGCTTACTAAACTAACATTTGTTTTACTAACATTGCATAGGTTGCTTCTACACAACACTGATGATAGGCAGTACAAAATCCATTTATTCATAGCTACACCATAGTAGTTTCAGAATCTCAGTACACCTCCTTTAATGCAATTGCATTCTTTTAGTGTTATATTTTTTGGTTTATATGACTGTTCATTCAATGTCTGAATTACCAGAAATTCTGATAGTGGTTTTAGGGTATTTGTAGGATTTGTCTGAGCAGTCTTCAAACTTATTGATACAACCAATGCAGAATTTGTCAGATAAAAACCTTCAACTACTTGTATTCGGTTGCTGCTAGTACTAGCATTCTTATATCTGAGTGTAATGTAGAACCATGTACTCAGATACCATTTTTCTGGCTTAAAGCAATCAACTGATGTATCTTAGTGGAAGAATCCAAAGCAAGTTCAATCGAAACAGATCAGTATGATGCTTCCTCATCTTACATGCACTCTGGCTTCATTCCAGGGCTTGCTCAAAACCAGCCCAATCGTGCGCACATTTACAATTCTTCTAACTGTAGCACTTCTATAGCCTGGGGGAGTAAGAACCTATTCTTGCATATAGAAAGGAACTCTATATTGTTTAATAGTTTGATTTGCTATTATATGCTACTGCATAAGTTTTATTTTAATATCATACAACTGCTGTGATTGCATTTTTATAATTGGTGCTCTACCCCAGAGGAGAACTTATTGAAGAGCAAAAAATGCTACCTAGGTGCTGAATCAGAGAATTTACTGAGCGCGCTTTGGGTAGAACTACTTAGCTATGAAGCTTCCCAGCAAAGGTGCTGCAGGTGCAAACGAATTCAAACTAGAAGATCAATGACATTAATTAATGGTTCATGCAACGTAACATAAAAGAAAATTAAGGTAGGGAATTAAATTTTGAAAGAAAAGTCCTGCACGGAATCCAGTTGAGATACTGATGCCCTTCTGAAGTTCATGTATGTTCTATCAACAGATCCAGACCTGCATTATCTCCATATTGTGAATCAAAGGTGTGGTGATGTTACAAGAATGATTTTTGCTATGCTAAATAGTAATGGTTGCAAATTTCATCTCCAAAGACTTGCATTTGTTGTACATTGCGTTTTAGCAATAACAAGCCTGCAAGAATTTCATTGACATTCCTGCACCCATTGATTCACAATATGCCCATCTCAGTCAACACAAAGAATTGTCATTCAACAGGAAAACACAAAGAGATCTTTCATTAACATTCCCTTTAACGTGTTTTAGATGCCTCCTAGACTTCTCAGATATACACCACAGGAGCACAGGATTGATGGTAAGAAATGACTGATGAAAAACTTTTAAATAACTACCTCTTTAAAAATTAAAAACTGTTGTAAATAATGGTACTGTATTTATAATTGCCAATGGTAAAAGAGGTTTATTGTCAACAGAATTTTTTAATCAAGCATCATGGAACTAAGATTGTAAAAACATATTGAGACATTGACAATGTTTCCAAAGCCCAAAGAAGCTGTATGTCACTACAGATGAGATACCACAGCTTGGAGCAACAGATCAAAATAACATATCTTCATCTGAGAAAAGTAAAAAAGGTTTGAGCAGCTGAGTTTGCAGAGTTGGGCTTTTCTGGGTTGGAGGTTCCCCCTCCAGTCTGGGAAAAACATATGTCTTGCCTCCCTCTGCGAGACCAAGTTTAATCTGCCCTTCTAAAGCCTAAAGCTGCAATGCCAAGAAATACTGTTTGCCCGTGTACTTCATAAAATTACACCCTCGAGTAGGCTGGAAGGAAATACATAATGCAAATTAATTGAACTGATGTAATCATATGACCCCATGGACAAACCCTAGTAGTGTACCACAAATTATTTCTTTAATTAAAGTAGCCTCATCTTAAGGAGTGTCTCTCAATTTCAAAACCATATTAAAAATAAATTTCCCTGCCAGGGTTCCTAACAATGCTTTTGATGATTAAAATGAAAAAATATTAAAAGTAGAATGTGCTCTTTACTTTCAAAGTAAACATCATATGCTGCTTTCCTCTTAGAGATTCTGCAGAGGACGCTGATAAATTTCACCCAGTAATATCCATCTCATTTCTTTGTGGTACTACATGCACTGTCATAATATTTGCATGGCAAATAGTGCTACAGAAGCTTATTTTATTCACAACTGCATTTTTTATAACATTCATTTTCTTAAAACAATTATTAAATACTTCTACTACTCTTAAGATTGTATTTTACCAACACTAAATTTCAGAATAGAATATTCTGTATAAGCATACTGTTAAAGAGCAGATTTGGAGCTCGGACAGAACTGTCCAAGAAACACATTATGTTCAGCAATATAATTCTTAGCACAAGCATTGTACTATACATTTTAAAAGTACAGGTAATGTCTAAGTATAATAAGTAAAGATTGTGGAAAAATCAGTTAAAATGTTTTAACCAAATTATTTTCTACTTTTAGTTTTGAATCAAAATTTATTTTATCTTCATAGTGTTGATTTGTCGTACAAAACTTAAAACCTGAAACTGAAGTCATTGACTTTCTATCTGAAAATTGTAATATCCCTTAATTTTTTGTTTTCCTTTTCACTGGAAAACCATCAAGAAAATATTTTCCATTCATTTTTGTCTACTTTGCTGGAAAACAAGGGGAAGTACAGCTACTGTAACCCAATACAGTCAAAGGAATTTTTTTCAAACTTGAACTACAATAAAATAGAGTCCCAAGACCTCGATGTTTCAGCTTGATGAAAGTCAGAGATGCATACACTAATACTGTGAGAACTGAGATGCTTCGAATTCTCTCAGGCCAGGAACAGAGAGAAATCATGTCATCCCTGAATGGCCGCATTCCTGTTTTCTAAATGGAGAATGTACACACTGCAAGTAAAGGAAAAGAATATTCTTGTTCCTGTCAGAAAACACAAGAACCTGGCTCCCTGTTTTTTGTTCTCAGGTATTCACCTATAAAAGAAGGCAGGCCATTCATTTGTACTGACACCAGATTAAGATGATGATGATAATAATCATAAAGGCTTTATTTGATAAACAGCCCTGAAAGTTAAGTTATAGGGAAACACCTGCATTTCAAATATTTCATCAGCTACATGAGAAAAGTGAGATTATCAGTTGTGAATTTTTTTTACTCTTATTGGCTACACACAGTCACTGCTGAAAAGAATTTGGAAGTTGCCTTAGTGTTCTGAACTAAAAGGGAGCTGGTAGCTACTGCTGAAGGTTATTTGGAAAGCAGATGCTAAACCTTGATGTACTGACATGGCTGGTTATTTGAAAAACTGAGAAGTGAGACAATATTGTAGCAACAATTACGCATCAATGTATATCATACATTGTCTTCTGACTTATTTACTACGATGGGATACATAATTCCAGGTAATAAAGGCACTTATAATTTTGGTCAATATTAGGGAAGGCATCAACAATTCTGGAATCAGATTCAGACACAATCGTGGCAGCAGGTCACCCAAAACAAGAGCTGGAATACTTAAGGAAGGAACAGTTATATCACAGCGTTGTCAGGGAAGTTAATACATTAGAAGACTACATTAACTACTCCCTAACTCTCACATTTCTTACAATGTAATTTGACCTACAGTGGTTTAGAGACATAAAGATAATAAGCATCAAAACAAACACTTTTAGCAGAAAAATGTGAAGAAACCTTATTAGAACTATTATGGTACAAAAATATGTAGTTCTGTTGCACTTCTGTTACCACTGAAACATTTTGAAAGATTAGGTGAATTTCTCCAGAATTTTTACATACAGAAAATCAGACAAAACAATTCATAGTGTTAAAAGTCAACCACAGAAAACTGTTCCACTTTGACTTTCTCTCATCAATTGCTTTGAAATTACTTTGAAGTTGAATTAATTCAGATTCATCAATGCAATTTTCTTCAAGGACAATTTCACTTTTACTGTACTTGAAAAACAGAGCCAAACTCTCATAGTAGTTTTCAGGTAGACCTTCATTGTCTTTTATCCCAGTCATTCATAATCAGAAAACAGACACAAGTGTATATATATATATATGCCGTGGCTTCAAATGTTTCATTTCTGGCATATGTTTAATACATATATTTGATGTCCAACAGAATCCCCTTTGCAGCAGCAGTTACTACAAATGAATGGTTTCTAAATTCTACAACACTATCTTTTGCACATTTTTCTCTTTTTTTTTTTAAGAATAAGTATTCCTGAAAAACATGTGTAAACCACTGGTGAATGTATTCAGAATTAGAATGCGTCCCTCCTATCCAACTGGTTCTCAGCTACTTCAAGTGAATATAATTCAGTTTTTTAGTGAAGAGACACCTTCAGAGCAATCCTCTGTGTTTTGGCCAACACAGCGGTCATCATGTATCAAGCCTTGGAGAAATTACAGTGCTTCTTAAAACAGCAAAGGGAATTAAAACACAAGTTCTGGACTTGTAAGTGATCCTTAAAGGGGTTTTGTTGTTGTTGTTATTTTTGTTTGTTTGTTTTCCTCTTCTAAGTTTACAGTTTTATAAAACTGTCTAACTTAGAACCACGTAAAAATTGTAGGATATCCTTCTGATAACAATTGCAATAATGATAACCACCTTTTACTGCTGTGTGCTTGAATCAGAATACAGATGAGCTGCATTTGTATTCCAAAAATCACTGTACTGAATATGTATCTGTTAATAATTTCTCAGATCCACATTTAAAAGATTTTTCTGCTGGTAGTTTCCAACATACAATAGCAGAAGATAGATGAGAAGTAAGAAATCTGCACCACTGTGAGATTTCACCTGCAACCTATCACATTTCTTACGTGTGATTCTAACTCAGTCATTTGGATATCTTGTATACCAGCTGACAGCAACTCCCCCCATCTCCAGCAAGAAACCCAATAACAAGCTTTTCAACTTAACCAGAAAATTCTTGGGGTACAAACTGCCATTAAAAAAATTTACATATATATATATATATATATATATTACTTTCAAGCATGTTAGGGGTGCTCACTAACAGGACCTGATTTCTAAAAATGAATGAAATTTCCCTTCTATTTTTGGTGGACAGCCCTGGAAAGCTGCTAGAAACAGAAGTATGCTTGCACTTAGTGCAACTCTGTGTGCAAATGAATAGCTGCATGCAAAGGTAGACGTTTTCTGTACTTAAAAGATGTAACCTGAATGAAGAAATCAAGGAGTTACGTTTTCTGGTTTTGCTCAACAGATGTGAGCTAAGTGGACTATTTGAATATTTCTATAATGAAAAAAAAACTTTATCATACTATAAAAAAATAGATTACCTATCATTATTTCTTCTGGTTACTTTTCACTGTTTGGTCATTCTCACTAAGGTTTCCTTTCCTATTGCAATTGCTTTCAGTCTTCCAAATGTAATGTACAACCATCCTCAGACTTCATGAGACTACAGATTGCAATTTAAACCCCAAGCGCTATATTTAATGGTGGGAAAAGAAAGACTGTGAGGGCATGAAATAAAGGTAGGAATGGGAGAAAAAAAGCAAAGAAAAACATGAACTCACAGTTTAAAAATAAACTCTCATTTCTCATTTTTTAAAAAGATATTATCTATCTCATAATATCTTTCAAATAATGTCAGGAAAAATAATCAAATTAACTTGCAAGGGAGTAAATAATCCTGCCATTCTGCAATGATGAGTGTTTTATTCAGCTACGTATCTCTTTCACACTAAAGGTAGTATGGATCTGTCTATTGACTGCTCCTGGCATTGCATACTAAGACAAACAAATCCTGCTTGCACTGACAATTTATAGGCTTTTTTCTGTTTAGCACTTGGAGTAGTGGCCACACCATAGCATTAGTGTCAAAGGAAATTATGTCCCATTGTTATAATACCTGGTAACTCAACTCCAGGATTTATGTCCAGTTGAGTGAGAGGACAAGCAGGGTGGTGTAGGGCTTCAACTACTGTATCTACTGCCATCAGTCTCCAAATCATATCATAAATTTACGACACACGATTGCAAGTTATGAGGATTTATCATCCTTTTCATGCACTTTAAAGGGCTTGAATGAAATATAGCGGTATGGATGGTGACAGTCCACTGACTTAAAGCACAGCTCACTATACAGCCTGCAGGGCTGCTGGCCTGCAAATAGGTGATGGGAAGGCAATATCCAGAAATGGTGATTTAGCAGTGTATCGACACAAACTAAGGTTTTATACCACCAATAAAGCCTGTCAGCAGGGCTGCGGCATCGTCCACCTCTGCAGTATGCCATACAGCAATGCATTTTTTCAGAGAACATTTTCCTGGCACTACAGTAGCTTTCAATTAGTTGACTGTATGGATGAGGTTGTCTCATGTGTTCAAACTGATTGAACTTTTAAAGCTCATCCTTCTGAGAGGACAGAAGTATATACATAAAACAGGTGCAAAAGCCACTGGTAAATTCATTAATGCATAAATTTCTCTTTGCAAAGAATTACACACTGAATTACACAAACTCACTTAAAACCTTGTTTTTCAGTACCCAGCAAGGACTCCACATTTTTAAAAAATTCATTTGTTCTTTAATTAAGAAACATGCTTATTTTTATTTAATGAACCTGGGCTATAATATCAAAAGAGCCAACAGAGCAACCCATCATTGCTTACATTGTTTTGTGGGTGGAAGTATGAATGCTTTACTACATGAAATGTCCAAGGTAGGAGACCACAATGCTTTATAACCTTTAACATCAGGCATTAATGCTGATCCGGCCATACGACTCATTTTTGGTACATCATTGTGTGTAACTACAGAAAAGCAGATGAAAGCTCATTTTAGCAGGACGACAGTGAGCAAGCAAAAAGAAGTGCAGTAAAAAGAAGTAAGTCAAAGGGAATTTTCTGTTTGGGGCTGAAGAACAGGGTGGCTCATCATTTCTAGTCCTCACAGTCAGGCCAGTAATTCTGACCTGTGCACCTAGGCTGATCTGGAGCCTTTTGTGAGTCTAACCTGCTTCTGCTGAAAATCAAGAATAATTGAACCCTGGAGAAAACTGCACACTCCTGCTTCTAGACGCTCATATCACATACTCAGTTTGAGTGAACTGCTAATTGCTACACATGAGATTATTTTAATTTGCTCAAAATGTTCTGATGTAACCATGCTTGCATGGCTGGGCAGCTGTTAATTACTGGATAATAGTTTAATGGGTTATTCCTCTCAACTTCTTCCAAAAAACATGCAGATTAGACTGGATGTACACCTCTGTCAGCCATACGACAATACATTATCAATAAACACATTTCTTTTATGTTCATCACGTAGATACACAGGAACTAGAACATACCAGGGTCCCTAGGCCCTATGAAAGGATCAGATAAGTATTTGTGTATATATTACATTTCTCTAGTATATACACATATAAAAATATACATATATGCATACATACCATACCCATATTCATACACAGCTATATTTTATCCCCTGTAGTTCTGAGAACAAATTCCTACTGGCATATACAAAGCAGCTGTGCATAATTAGCCAAGTGGCTTCTCCTTGGCTTCTGTCTGAAAACTTAAAAATTGACATTACAGATGTTTCTACCTAGTTCACATCCGTTACATTTACAGGCTAGAATACAAAAAACTTCCAGGCAGAGGGTACATTTTTGCTGAAATGTAGATGATCAATCCTAAGCAAAGATTGCTGAAAGTTTGCCATCAACAATTTCTAAAGTATGCATAAAACTACACACATCGGTACATAAAAGAACATAAAAACTGCTGTGCTGGGTTATACCCAAAGCTTGACATACCATCTCCAGCCATAGAGGACTAGGGAAAAGGTATGTGAAAAAAGGCTTGCTTTTCCAAAGATAGACTTTTCTATATTCTTTTGCTTCCTTTAACTCAGAGGTTTCCTAGGCCACAGTCTAAGTACTCTTACACTGAATGACCAAGTTGCTTATGAATTTTTCTCCCTGGATGTATCAAATTCCTTGAACCAATTTATACTTTTGTTTTCCACAACAGCTCATAGCAATAAGTTTCATAATTAAATCTGTTACATTTGACATTTCAAACCTCCTCTAAAATCAAAGCATTGCTGCAAGAGATATTGCTCCAAATCAAAAAAGCTCAGGTTCAAACATTTAATTTTGAGACAGTTGATGTGGATTTACTGAGAATTTTCAGCTTTGCAGCTCAGATCTTCTAGGTTTTCTACTGCTGATTTTTAAAAAGTTATGAATATTTTAGTATGAAATAATGATCTCACTCATTATATACCTTTAGCAGTGAACAGGCAGAAACTGAAAATGAATTGACAGGTCTTCAAAAACTGCTAAAGCACCATCCATAAGAGAGACTGTAATGAGCACTTAAATTTTCAATGATTCTTTTAGTCAGAGCTCTTGGTTTACAAACAGGATATAAAGCTAAACCATATCTTTATGTTGGGGGGGGGGGTT